>Ga0136560_1001753_pt1 | contig 11178 bp, 9 predicted proteins | sample AntRauMeHopE1497_FD_104925 | JGI IMG/M metagenome (GOLD analysis project Ga0136560, IMG submission 104925) | Saline lake microbial communities from Rauer Islands, Antarctica - Metagenome Hop E1 #497 | ecosystem: Environmental > Aquatic > Non-marine Saline and Alkaline > Saline | place...
CGCCGGCCGCCCCTCCCTCCGCGCAGCCATCCTCATCCTCATCCTCATCCTCATCCTCATCCTCGTCCTCATCCTCATCCTCGGCCGCCGCTGCGCCGGCATCGGCCCTCTGCCCCGCGCCAGCCCCCCTGCGCGGCGAGCCCGTCCCCGACCGCCTCAAACGCCTCGCCCTAGCCGTGGCACGGGCCCGCGCAGCCTCCTTCGCAAGCGCCACCCTGGCACAGGCCGCCATCGACCACTGGACGCCGCGGAATCACATCATGGCGATCCAGCCGCCAGACACGCGGCCCCCGCCGCCCGCGCCCCGCCGCGTCGGGTCGCTCGCCCCGCCGCCGGCCCGGCATCCCCCCGCGGTCACGCCCCCATCGGCTGCCAGGGCCACGCCGTCCCCGACGGCGTCGCGCGGCGACGCCTCCCCGTCCGCCGAGAGCTCGGTGCCGTCCCGGGCGCTCAGCGAGTCCGACGCACGGCCCACGGTCACCGCGGGCGACAGCGCGGCGGCGCAGGCCGCGAGCCCGCCCCGCCCGGCTGCGGCGCCTGGAGCGCCCGCAGCGGCCGCGGGGGGCGGCATGGCAGCCGCAGCCAAGCGCCCGCGCGAGGAGGAGGACCCTACGGCCGCTGAGAGGGACGGGGGCGCGCCCGTGGCCAAGGCCGCAGCGCCCGCCGCGCGCGTGCGGCACCGGCGCAGCGCCAAGGACCCTGACCTGCCGGAGTGCACCTCCAACGAGCTGGACGCCATCGTGCAGATGCTGTCAGGGTCGTCGGGGCCCATCCGGCTGGACGCGTCGCGGCGGGACGGCCGCGGCGTGTTCGCCACCGCGGCCATGGGGAAGGGCGACTTCGTGTGCGAGTACCGGGGAGTGGTGATCACCGAGGACGAGGTCCTCACGCGGGAAGAGGCGTACGAGAGGAGGCAGTGGGGGTCCTTCATCCTCCTGTTCCAGGACGAGGGCCGCTGGCACGCCGTGGACGCCACCGCGGAGCGGCCCGAGTACGGCCTCGCCCGGTACATCAACCACTCGGCCAAGCGCGCCAACCTCAGGCTGTGGTGCGTCGTCATCGGCGGCGTGCCGCGCATCGCGCTGCTGTCCAAGCACGAAATCAAGGAGGGGGACGAGCTGCTCTTTGACTACGGAGACCGAGAGAAGTCCGTTCTCGAGCAAAACCCGTGGCTCGAGCAGTAGCTCGCCGCGCCCCGCCGCCCGGAATTGCATCGCCGTGGGTGATCGCGCCAGCACCACAGAGCCGGATCGGCAGATACGGGGCGCCCGCGCCGGCCCACCCGTCCTCGCTCACTCTTGCCTCGTCCTACTTGGTCGCTCTACCCTCGAAACGGCTGCCTCCACACGCAGGGACCCGTCGCGCCCAAGGGAATGGGCAACCGCGGAAGCCACGAAACAGAGTCTGTCGATGTAGTTGACGCGGATGCGGCCGAGGAGGCGGCCATCCTCGCGGACGGCAGCCTGACGGACGGCGAGAAGGCCGCAAGGATGCACGTCCTGGAGCCTAAGGACCGAGGCCGCAACTGGGAAGACTTCTTCGAGACCGGGGAGGACTCGCTACTGGGCAAAGGTGCGGCTGCGGGCGTTCACAACGGCACCAAAGAGGCGAGCGTGTCGCCAAGCCCGCCCACCCGATTTCGCCCGTTCGCGCCCGCAGGTCACTACGGTGAGGTGCGCAAGGTCACCAGGATCGCGGACGGCGCCTTCTTTGCCATGAAGACCATCGAGAAGCGCAGGCCCATCTACATTGAGATCCTCAAGAGCGAGGTCAAGATTTTGTCCGTGAGCCTTTCCCCGCCCCGTCGGATGCTTCCCGCGCCGCAGCACCGGTGCCGGCAGCTTCGTGCCACCAGCCCACGACGCCTGCGATCTGATCTGGCCGCGCCCCTTCCACCTGGCGCGCAGAATACGGACCACCCGGGCATCGTCAAGATGGTAGACAAGTTCGAGCTCGGCAAGTACCTGTACCTGGTGAGACAAGGCTCGGGCGGCGCTGTCCAGATGCGGCTCCGATGGTGGCTGTGGGAGGATGCTACGGCTTGCACCCTCGCCGCAATCTGTGTCCGCAGGTGTTCGAGACCTGCCACGGCGGCGAGCTCTTCGAGCCCATCGCCGACAGCGCCACGACCCTGTCGGAGCGCCAAAGTGCCCGTATCGTGAGACGTCGCGCACGGAGACCGCCCGCCGAACAGCAGCCGGCTACGCCAGGCCACCCGACCGCCTGTCCCGCCCGCCCCCGTCCCCCAGATCCGCAAGGTGCTCGAGGCCGTGCGCTACCTGCATGACAACCAGATCGTGCACCGCGACCTCAAGCCCGAGAACATCCTGCTGAAGGACCGCGGTATCGACTCGGAGCTCAAGGTCATCGACTTCGGCCTCGCAACGTACATGGAGCCCGGCGAGCTCCTCCGGAGGCACGTGGGCACGCCGTACTACATCGCGCCCGAGGTCCTGAACAAGAGCTACGGCTTCTCCGCCGACGTCTGGTCGCTCGGGGTGATCCTCTACACGCTGCTCTGCAGCGCGCCCCCCTTCTTCGGCGACACGGAGCGGGACATCTACAACCGCATCAAGACGGGGACCGTCATGTTCGACGGGCCCGAGTGGGCGACGCGGTCCCTGCTCTGCCGGGAGCTGGTGACGAACCTGCTCCGGAAGGACGTCAGCGCCCGCTTCACCATCGACGACGCGCTCACCTACCCTTGGGTCATCTACGAGGGGGACGTGAGCATGGACCCCGCGGACCCCCGGACGTTCGCGCGTCTCTTCGCGCGGCTGCGCCGCTACGGGGTGTTCCCCGTGCTGAAGAAGCTCGCCATGCTCCACGTGGCCACCAAGCTGCTGGAGCGGCCGCAGCGGACGGAGCGGGAGCGAGTGTTCTTCCGGAGCATGGACGAGGACGGCGACGGGGCGCTGTCCGCCGCGGACCTGGCCGCCTTCCTCGCCAAGCGCGAGGCGGAGCTCAAGGTCGACGAGGTGCAGTGGATCATCGAGGGCCTGAGCATGCGCAAGGGGGAGGACGCCCCGGCGCTGCTGCCCGAGCTCACGGCCGCCATCATGCCCCGCCTCAACTACCTCAGGGAGGGCTGCCTCCTCCACGAGTTCGCCTTCTTCGACGTCGACAGCGACGGCACCATCAGCGCCGCCGACCTCGCGGCCGCTGCGGGGCTGGACTTTGACACCGCGGAGGCCGCCGTCGCCGAGGCGGACCTCGGGCAGGGGGCGCACGGCGTCGACTTTGGCTCCTTCGTGCGCATCATAGCGGGCGGCGAGCGGGACGCCATCTAGGCCCGGCGGCCCGCCCTTTGCGGTGCCGCTGTGCCGGGCTACGGCGCGGCGCGGCGCCGCTTCAGTGAGTGCAAGGGGGCGCCCGCTCGCCTGCGGGCTTGTGATGCGTGTGGCGTGAACCTGAAACACCGGCATACATGGACAGTTATAACTCGCAGGCAGGGAGCGGGTGGACCTGCTCGGGGCGCGTGCCCGCGTCTGCGTCGGCGCTCACGAGCAGCCACGCGCTCCGAGGGAGGCGGCATCCCGCGTGCCAATCAGCCCGAGGTGGGCTTGGCGTCGTCGTCGCCCTCGACGCTGGTGCGCTGGCTCGGCACCGGGCCGGCGGCCGACGCCTCGGAGCCGGGCCTGGCCATGAGCGAGCGCTTGAGGGCGGCGGCCTCCTCCTTGTCCATGCCCTTGGTCTGCCTGCTGCTGCTCTGGAAGGCCGCGATGAGGCGGCGCCGCGCCACGTAGGCGACGACGAAGAGGAGGACCAGCACGCCGGCGACGATGCCCAGCGTGGCGAGGATCGTCTGGTCGTCCTGGAGCTGCGCCTCCTTCTCGTACTCGGGGCGGCCCGTGGTCGCGGTGTACACCACCGTCTGCTCCGGGTGCCTCGACGTGTTGCCGCCCACGGGGCGGCCGACGACGACGAAGAGCTGCTCGATGTTCTGCGGCAGCCCCCCCGCCACGACAGTGGCGTTGGTGCCCGAGTACGTGAGCTGCTTCCAGCCGGTACGGGGCGTCATGGAGCGCTCCACGCCGCACAGGGTGGACTTGATGCACCCGGAGCCAGAACCGCTGCACGGGCTTCCGGTCGCGTTGGGGGCCTGCGGTTCGGCAACAAAAGGGGGCAAGAGCGCACCAGGCATGGCGTATGAGGCCTCGCGAGCAGCAGGAGGGCTAGGCGCCGCGCCGGCTGGGCTCACCGTGAAAACGCGGTACTCGTAGGTCACCGACGCCGTTGGCACCGGCACGAAGGACACGAGCATCTCCATAGTGTCACCGGCAAGGAGCAGACTCTCGGTGAACTTGTTCTTGACCGTGAGCGAGCCGTCAGCGCCGGGCATGGGGTATCGAGCGCCTGCGTTGAACAGAAACGCCCAAAACCAATGGAGCGTGGTCGAGGTGCCCCAGGCCGCGGGATGTCCCGCGCGGCGCGCTTGGCTGCAAGCTCACCTCCTGAGATCTTGGCGATGATGGAGAACCGGACGGGCTCGTCCGAGGCGGTCCGGAGCGACGGGTCCACGCTCGCGAGGTTCGCCGGCGCAACGCCCTGGACGCTGACGAAGAAGTGGGCACGCAGCAGCTGGAGGGTCACGGAGTTTGGCTCCTCGTTCTTGATCGAGGCAAAGTCGTGGGACTCGGCCGTGGGGAAGGGCTGGGTGAGGCTGCGCACGAACAGGTGGGCGCTTCCCGTGCAAGGCACGACCTCAAACGTGATGGTGCGCCGGTTCCCCGACGCGTCGTCGAGGTCGAGGTAGTTCGACACCGCCCAGTGGAAGTTCTTGTACTCCCCCGGGGCGACGGTCACGTCGGTGATGACCGTGTCGTTGAACAGGGGCGTGCAGCCGCTGATGGCGGTGTAGTTGTCGCCCTCCCTGCACGCGCGCGGGAGACCCGCGGCCTGCACGGCGTACAGGCCAAATGCGGCGAGGATGACGGAGCGCATGGCTCGCGAGTGCGCCTCCGCAGGGGATGACGCGGCGCCCAGCACCCCACAGCGGGAGCGGTGGCCGGTCTCTGCAGGCGGGCCTGTGGCGCGCGCCCTGCCCTCGGGGCCAGTCCCGGGCCGGCGCACAGCGCATTCCCGGGTCATTGCGACCGGGGGTTCGCAAACCGGGCTGCCGTGTCCATGGAGGGCTTCCTGTGGAAGCGCGGAGACAAGGGGCTCGTCAAGGGAAACAAGCGCCGATGGTTCACGCTCGCGGCCGACGGCACGCTGTCCTACTTTGAGGATACGAGCGAGGCCAAGAATCTGGGCACGATCGACGTGTCGCGCGCGGTACGGGTGTCCCGCGGCAACGCGACGAAGCAAAGAGGCAAGGTTGCGGCGTTTGCCGAGAACGTGTTCGAGATTGAAGTGCCTGGGCGGTGCTACACGCTCACCCCGGAGCAGCCGGGCGAGCTTGCGGACTGGGTGACGGCGCTGGCCGCCCATGTGCAGCCGCCTGCGTTCCGGGGCGACCTTCGCGGAATCGCAGAAGCGGCCGGACCTCCGGCTGCGGTTCCCCGGCCTCCGCGCTCGCCGCCGCGCGCAGCCGCACCCGTGCGGGCGAGTGCGCCCCCTGCCGAGCCGTACGCCCTCGTCGCGGTCGAAGACGAGGACGACATGCCGGAGCGGGTGATCGAGGGCAACGGCCGCAGCGGCGGCGGCGGTGGCTTCTTTTCGCGGCTCGGCGGCGGCAGCGGCGGCGGGGCCGCGAGCGAGGCCAGCGCGGCGCGGCTCCGGGAGCTGGAGGAGGGCTACGCGCGCATGCAGACCGAGGTGGTCGGGCTCAAGCAGGAGCTCGCCGTGATCCGCCCCGCGGGGTCGGCGCGGAAGGGCAGCGGCGTGCTGGGCGAGCGCCTCCTCTCCGGTGGGGGCGGGGGCGGCGGCGGGAGGGGCTCGCGCGCGGGCGCAAAGGGGGCGGGGCTGGGCGGCTGGGAGGACGACGAGGACGACGACGAGCCGGAGCTCTTGCCCGGCTGCGGCTGCTGCGGCGGCCGCTGCACCTGCAAGGTCTTCTTCCTCATCCTCGCCAACATCGTGGTCATCGCTACGGGCTGCGCCATCGCCGCGGCCGGCGGCCTGGCCCTCGCCGAGAAGCAGGCCTTCGCCACCCTCCTCTCCCCCACCGCCGTCTACGTCCTCCTCGGCGTCGGCGTCGGCTTCGCCCTCATGGGCGTCCTCGGCAGCTTCGCGGCCACGCGGTACACCAAGGCCACTGGGAAGTGCCTCCTCCTCCTCTACGTCATCTTCATGGCCGTGCTCACCGCCGGCGAGGTCCTCGGCGGCATCGCCATCGTCGTCGAGGCGGAGGGCCTGAAGCTCCCCAAGCAGGGCGGGCAGGCCCAGGGCCAGGTCACCGAGTTCCTGGGCCACGCCTTCACCACGTGCTGCAACACCACGGCCGCGCACAGGGGCTCGGACAGCTGCGCCTGGCTCCCCAAGACGGTCCTCAAGGGCTGCCCTGGCGTGGACGAGGCCGCGTTCGAGGCGCGCGTCATGGGCTTCCTCAAGAACGAGATCCTGCCCATCGGCGGGGTCGCCGCTGCCCTAGGCCTCATCCACGGCGCCGCCGCCTGGTTCGCACTCACGCTCATCTGCCCCTGCTGCTCCCGGCTCTGCTGCTGCTGCTGCCGAAAGAAGCAAGACGACGCAGGCGGCGGGCGCCCCGGCAACGACGAGAGGCCGCGGAAGGGCTCGAGCCGCAGGAGGCGGAAGTCCTCGGCCTACGACGACGACTTTGCGGACTGACACAGGCCGCGCGGAGGGGCGGGCCGGGCCGTGGCGCGGGCAGGCCGTGCGTGTGATAGCTGCAGCTGCCGCCGGAGGGAAGCAAACGCCGGCACGCCGACCCCGTGCAAGGCGCGCGCGCTTGCGATGCGCTGCACGCCGCACACGACCACGCCGGCGCTCACGCCTCTGGCAGCAGCTCCACCCTCACGCCGGCGGGAACCTGGTCCGGGACGACCTCGTCGGGGACGTCGACCGCGGCAGAGCGCCACCCGCGGCACTCGGGGTCCATGCACGTCTGGTGCGCCGTCCTCGCCTCAAGATCCACGCTCCAGTTGACGTTGTTCGACCGGTGCTGCCGCCGCACGCGCCTGCAGTAGCGGTTCCCGGCCAGGCAGAAGGTCAGGCGGCTGACGACGGACATCGCGGCGCCGACAGCGGGCGCGTCGGCGGCGCTGCCCGTGTCGCCCGCGGCCTCCGGGTGGTGGAGCCTGACCGAGCGGCACGAGGCTGACACCGACCGGACACTGGCCGGCGGTCCTCCCCTCGACGCCGCCAGCTGTAGCACCCACGCGTCAACGGGCGGGAACGGGGACTCCTGCCCCGACGCAACTGCTCGCTGCCCGCCCTCGCCCGCGCCGTCCGCGCGACGCCGCCCCACGACGCCGTCCCCGCGCACCATGGCATTGTACATGGCAAGGACGCCGGGCGCCGCCGCCCCGGCGGGGCCGATGCCGGCCAGCGGGGGCAGCGATGCCTCGAGCAGCCGCCCGGTCCCGGCGGCGGACGCGTCCCCCCAGCCGGTGACGAAGGATGCGTCCCACACCGCGCGCTCCCACTCCAGCGGCCCAGCCTGCACGGGCTCGGGGGCGCCGTCGAGGGCCACGAGCGACACCCGGGAGCCCGCCAGACCGAACGCGTTTGTGGCAGCCGGCATGAGCGTCGCGCGGCGCCCGTACTTGGACGCCAGGTACAGTCGCATGGCGCGGTTTCGCGTGTAGACGCCCAGGTCGATGATCGGGGTGCGGCCGTCCAGCAGGCCGGGGCGGTCCTCGGCCTGCCCCTCGGCCGCGGCCGACGCGTCCCCAGAGGCGGCCGTGAAGCCAGCCTCCGGCTCGAGCGGCGGGGGCTCCCCGTCCACGGCCCACAGCCTCGCCGCCAGGCCGCTGGTCGGCGCCTCTGCCGCCAGGCGCGCGGTCAGCGCCAGCACGAACTGCGACGAGCGACACGTCATCGGCACGGCGAGCGATCGCACGCGGCGGCGCGCCACCCGCGGCGCGGCTCCCGCGGCCCGTCCCGGCAGCGCTGCCCCCGCCCGGCCCTCACCCGCCCGGCGTCCTGGTTGTCCCGGAACCTCGAGCCGTCCGGCATCACCACGATCACGTGCCGGCTGAACTTGCGGTCGGTGGAGGAGTCGAGGTCTAGCACATCGGCGAGGGACACCGCCACCCCGTAGGAGTCCTGCGAGCGGGGTGGGATCCGCACGCGCGCACGTCCAAGGTCGGCGGGCGTGCGGCAACGGCTCCCGCCGGGCGCCGACGGCACGCGCCTGCCCACGGCCGCTCCCGCTCTCTCCCCGTCAGCCCCGCATGGTGTTGCAACGTCTCACCCGCAGCGCCGCGCGCAGGCGCGTCACCAGGTAGGACACGAGCACGCCGCCGTCGAGCTCCGGGTTGACGCTCCGCTTGAACTCGATGTCCAGGTACAGGTGGCACGGGTGCCCTTCGCGGATGATCTCGTAAAAGTGGCGCGCCCCGGCAGGCAGCGCGAGCATACGGCTCCACAGGCGGTCCTTGGTGCAGGCGACAAACCGTCGGCGCCCTGCGGCAGTTGGCGATTGGCCGCGACATGTGCGAGCTTCGCCGGAAGGTCAGCGCTACAGAAAGCGCCCTAGGCATTTATGCCTCACCCTGGGCGTTGGTCTCAAAGGAGACCGTGCGGGCTCCGCTGTGGGCCGAGTTAAACCTGTCGGCCGCCTCAAACGCCATGGCCTGCTTCGGTGCCACGGAATAAATCCCACCAGCATCATCCCTGCACCGCTTAGCAGCTCGCGCGCTGGCGACGCGCTCCCTCGAGGCGTCCCGGCGGGCAGCCAGGGCTGCAGCTTTCGAGGCCAGCGTCGGACCAGTGCTCTCGGCCATCAGCGCAGCATCGGGTCCGGGCGGCTGCGAGCACGACGGGGATGGTCTGAATAACACTGACCGCTGTGCCGCGGGCTGAGGAAAGCAGTCCGTATTGCGATTCGGGACTTCTGGCCGACAGTCTTTCCATCTCAGCACGATTTGATTCCAAGCACGGGATTTCACGGTTTGCCACCCCACGCATTGGAGCTCCGCCGGCAGCAACACTCCTCACTCTGACGCAGGCAGGCAGATCGCGAACCTCATGGCTGCGTCGTCGGAAGCAGCCGAGCCCGCCGTGAAGGAACGATCGGACGATGGAATTATCCAGGCATCGTTTGTCTCGGGTGTCATCAGCGATGTCATCGACGATATTGCCGGAAAGGCGCGCCGATCCGGACCACACGCGGCGTTTGACCGATGCGCCACGCTGTCGGAGCTGCTGGGGCTCGACTACGGCGACGATGGACCTCCAGCCGGGGCGCCGCCGCTCAACGACAGGAGCCCGGTCCTCTACGACCGCCTGGTGGATGACGGGGCAGGGGTTATGGTCCGCGTCGTTCAGCCGCGCGTTGCGAAGCAGCCATCAGCCACGGGAATGTGCGGCTTCAAGGCGCTGTACAACTCGCTGGTGGCGAACCACTACGCGCACGCGCTGGCCCAGGGTGCCCACGGTGACCCGGGGGCGCCTGTTGCGGCCTCGTGTGGCGTGTCGCCATCAGCGCTCGGGAGGCTCCCGTCGCCGCCACAGGCCGCTGACCCGCCGGCTGCCGCGCCCGGCCCTGGGCAATCCGAAGCCACAGAGCGCGCTGCGACACCGAGCTCCTCCGCGGCGCCTGCCTCGGGAGCGGGGGGCGAGCCGGCCGTACCCTCAGAGGGCTCGAGCGCCGTCCCGCCGTGGCACGGCGAGATGCGCCACCACCTGTCGTCCCGAGCCGACTACTGGCGCATGTACTCCTCCCTCAAGGCCGACATCATCGAGGACGCCTACCGCAGGTGGCGCAAGGGCGACAAGCCCCTGTGGAAGCGCATGGACGTGTGGGGCGACGTCCTGGAGCGGCCGCACATCGACCTGTGCATGCGAGCGGGGAACCCTGTGCTGGAGGACCTACCCACGCACATGACCGTATGCCTCGGTGAGAGACGCGGCGGCCGTGCCGCCGCGTCGGGCCGCGGTCGGAAGGAGGAGACCCCCTCCCTGCCGGGACTCCGCGCCGCCCGTGGGCCGACGCCGTCGCGCTCCCTCCCCATCCTTCTTCATCCCCCCCACGCAGAGTTCGGCGCCAGCAACCTCCGCGGCGGTGGGGTGCCCCGGGGCGGAGAGCTCTTCGCGGCGGCGTGCCGTCGCTTCGTGGCCTCGGAGTACCATCACCACACGTTTCTCCTCGGCCTCGCCTCGCACTGGATCGCCGTCACCGCGGTCAAGTACGCTGACACGGCCGCGGGGCCCGGCGCGCCGCCACGCTTCGCGGTGATCGTGATGGACAGCGAGAACCACCGATGCGTGGGGATGAGCGCCACCGACCTGGTCCGCCGCATCGCCGGCATCACCTCGTTCGACAAGCCCGAGACCCTCTTTGTGCCCCTCTGGTGAGGTCCGTGGCTGACAAGTTTTCCGCCCCGCACGTCGCAGCCGCCCACCAGGCCGTTCGGCCCCGAGCCAGACCCCGTCCGCCGCCTGTCGGCTCCCTCTCCCCCGCAGGCTGGAGGTCCTCGCCGCGCAGGCCACCGTCGAGGGCATGCAGGCTTTCGTGTACCTCGTTGTCCGCGGCATCACTGGCGCGGCCGATGTACACGCAACGCTCGAGCACACGGCTTGCCGAGGGCAGCTGCAAGCCTTCCCGCCGGTGGCGTTTGCCCCGGCCGCGAGTGACCCTATCGACGCGGAAACCTTTGGTGCCATGTTTGGCCGCCTCCCCCTCTACAAGCGGCCGCTGCAGAGCGTGGAGCGGCTGGAAGTCCTGTTCCCCGGCCGAGGGAGGGAGCTGCGGGCGGCGATGGCTCGCCAAGAGGTTGCCGACGCCGAAGCCGGCATTTCCAGCATGCCAGACCCTGACTACGGTGCCTTCCCGGCGGCCAAGCTGGCCAGGCTCCGAGAGGCATCGCTGGAGGTGTCACGGGCCATCGTGGCAGAGGAGGGCCCAGAGAAGGCCGTGGAGCCCACGGCCTGGGACCGGGTGCAGGCCGGCCAGGGCTCTGCCCGTGCGGAGGCTAGCGATGCCGTTGTGGAGGCCCTGCTGCAGTGGCAGGATAGCAGTTACCCTACCCCGATGGCGCTCAGGCTGCTCCAGAGGTTCGCCGAGATGGCCGGGAGGGTTGGTGCCCCGTACCGCGCGGACCTGGCGTC
>Ga0136560_1001754_pt1 | contig 11176 bp, 16 predicted proteins | sample AntRauMeHopE1497_FD_104925 | JGI IMG/M metagenome (GOLD analysis project Ga0136560, IMG submission 104925) | Saline lake microbial communities from Rauer Islands, Antarctica - Metagenome Hop E1 #497 | ecosystem: Environmental > Aquatic > Non-marine Saline and Alkaline > Saline | place...
AGGAGGAGGAAGAGGAGGTAGCCGCACGCCCGGTTCTCCGGGGCACCGTCGACCGCCCCTTCTCTTCGCCCAGTCGGAACCACGTCCCGGTCACGGTCAGCACACTTCTGCTGCTTCTACTGGTCTCATGCTGGAGCTAGCATCTTCGCCTGTTGCCACCCTGGACGACGAGGTGCCAGAAGGTGCGAACTGGAGGGCACTGCCCGACGAGCTGGACGATAGCGATCGCGATCACAGCTCGTCATAGAACACGGGCAGGGGCAGGGACAGGGCAGGAGCACCTGCCCCTGTGGGCATAGGCGGTGCCATTCTCGGCGACGGCGGAGTGGCCGACTATCGCCGCCACCACGGCCTCGTGCCTGTCGTCGTTTCTCGGGATGGGCCTGCCAGCATGAGCATGCTTGCTGGAGACTCGATCTCGAGCCGGCGAGGCACGACAGATGCACGTGGCATCGGGTGGTCCCGGTCCCAGGGTGAGAAGCCGTGGGGGTCTGCGGAACCTAAGCAGCGGCACGGGCTCCTCAAGCGAGGTCACCGAAGGAGCACTGACCCAGTGTGGGGCCATCATACCGCTCGAGCACCTGACCGAGCGGCAGAAGAGAAAGCTGGTGCTGCAATGGTACGGGCCGGGGATCACGTACACGATGGGCTCGGATTGGCAGACGCTGACGAGTACGAACTGTCGGGGAGACGGACGGCACCCCCGGGCAGGGTGGCTCGCGCCAGTGGTGGTGGAGGTGGAGGTGGAGGTGGAGGCACCCAGACAGGCAACCCAGCATCCTTCGGGCCCGCGTTGCCTAGTCGGCGCTAGCTTGGCTACCCAGGGAACAGCGTGCATGAGAGACGGCCTGCCTCTGTGCCTGTTCGAGGGCCCTTTGGCGAAGGTGGTTTCGACTAGGGTTGGGATGCTCCATAGGCCCAGGTGGTTGCTGGGAGTGGGACTGGGGTTGCAGATTCAGCTCGAGCCATCCGAACGGCCCGACTTCTGCATAGGGCGCTCCTGTCACGATCTGACGACGGGCATGGCAGCGAGGGTGAGGACGATGACTCTCTGGGGAATGGTGGGGGCGTGACGGGGTTTGATGACGTGGCCATTGGGATGGGCTACGACGACGACGGTGAAAGCGAAAGCGAAAGTGACGGTGGCAACAACGATCACGGGAACCAGGACTAGCACCAGCATGCAATGCACTAGAGTATGCCCAAGGCAGGGGTAGAGCCAGAGCCAGGAAGCGCCGGCCCGGTCTCAGGGCAAGGACCAGCCTCGGGTGGCAAGACCGGAACTGGAAAGCGTCATGGCCGACGACAGAGGGCGAGCAGCGAAAGCATTAGCGGAACTGGCGCCGCGCGAATCACGTCCGCCTCGTGGCTGCGCGTCGCCAGCAACGTAGGGACTGCAGAGGTGCAGCAACGGCAGGCCGGGCGGACCCGGACCCCTAGGCGTGCCCGTGCACACACTTTCAGCTTGGACTCCTGGCCACCGATGGACCGGCTAGGGCTCGGTGTGGAGACGGCTCGTCTCCAGGTAGACGTGCTAGGCGAAGACGACGACGAAGACGATGATGAGGATGCCATGGAGCTCGACAGACAGGCGGCTGCTGCTCTAGACGACTCTGGGTCTCCTGTGATCTCCACAGCTGGTTCCGACGGGTCGCTGCTACTACCTCGTGGTGTGCCCGGAGCCAGCATCACGAGCCTCATTGCCTCGGTGCAGCTGCAGCCATACGAGCCCGCGAGCGTCCTTGGACAGACGCAGAGGCAATATTCCATCGGCGGTGGATCGCACATGCACATGCGATCGAGCTCTGTGTTCCCTCAGACCAAAGGTCGTACATCCGCCGCCCCTGGCTCAAAGAAAAACCGACCCAGATCGACCACAGAGCCCAACATGGGCAGGGCCGCTCTAACCAGGGTACAGACGGCCCCGCCGGGTGCTCTGGTACATCCGCAGCTGCCTCCAAGGCCCAGTTCTCAACATGTGGGGCTTGTGCCTCAGTGGAATCGGGGCCGTATCTAGATTCGTGCGGGGCAGTCACATGGTAAGTAGCGTGCACCTCGTGTGATAGCGTCCACTGACTCGACGGAGGGTGGGGCAGGGAGCAGATGCCGAGACGCCTCTGGTGCGGGAGCCGGTGCCGGCGTTGCTTCCGGGCACGCGCGCAGCACGGTCGCAGAGGCGGCGAATGTGGTTGACCGGGCGGCGCTTCTCCGAGACATGTCCCGGAAAGTTGCTGCTGCGGCCTGGAGAATGGCAGCAGAAACTAGCACAAGCAATAAGGCAAGCATGTATGGAGCAGGCGATCAGGCGCGTTCAGGACTATCTGCAGGCCTTGGACGTACAGCTGGCGGTAGCAGGGATGCTCCGGATCGCCCGGAGAGCCCGAGGCCCGTGAAAGCTAGACGGACGTAGATGCATCACTCACCCACGGAGAATGGTGCAAGCGCTACGGCAAACGCCTTCGCACCCGCTACTTCGGCTGGTAACGTCCCTATTGCGCCAAGCGAGTCCACTGTGGATGTCTCGCAGCATCGCTCCAAGCAGACGGGGCTGCCTTTAGCAGGAAATACGCCAGCCCAAAGAGAGACACGCGGAGAGCCCATGGCTCGCACCAAGCTTGCGCTCCTCGCTCCCGTCCCAGGAGTGGGCGGCGCCTAGCTGTGGACCTAGCAGCGCCAGTGAGGGGGCGTGCGTCAGCCGAGGTGCAGAGCATAAAAGAGGTAATAAGTGAATTTGATATTTTGCCGTGATACTGAATTGACTGCTTTTGGATCGAATGAAATGCTTACAGCCAATAGCTCATCGTCATCGGGCTCAAGACCAGCTCAGTTTCGTTTGGCCGGAGCCCCCAGCTCCGGCACCAAGCGTGAGCCTTCGATTCTTGAGCCGCTCTACTTCCTCCGGGGTCGCACTCCCTGACGCCGTTCGCACTCTCGAGAGCTGCGAGTGTTCCATTATACTATCTCGATGTTGCTGCGTAGAAGGCCTGCTCCCAATCGGCGAAGGCTGTCCGGCGAAAGAGCCTTGATATCTGCCATAAACCTCGGGACGAGCGCTGATAGGTTGGGTTGTGGGAGTCAGCGGACTCCGATGGTCTGTCTTGCCGAAACTTAAAGCCGCCCCACCGCCGGTACCTCTAGAGTCTCGGCCTCCACGTCCCCGTTCCTGCTATGCTGGTGACATTGGCATCGAGATGATGTGCTGCCCGCGATGAGCCAACCCACGGAGTGCCCCGCTGGCGCTGAACCTCGGTCTGGCATTGGTGAGTGTGCGTGCCCGTAGGAGTGCAATTGCTGCTGGCGACTCGGGAGGACTCCTGGTGTTTGTGTTCCCTGGATTTAGATGCTCATTTTGCACGTCAGGGTAGACGACGGCTGGTCTACGTTCGCTGGGGCTGCGGTGTATAGAACTAGAGGAGGCTCGCATGAGCCGACCGAGCCCCCTCGCTACACTGCTTCTGGCGGGAGCTCGCCCAACTGGGTACAGAGGGCTGCTATTGGCACTGCTTCCATGGTGTGCCCTACCACCTACATCGGGAAAATTCTACGATCCAGGCCATCTGCTGTAGCTGCCGCGCACAGGGCCAGATAGGTCTCTCACGCGCTGGGCTTGTGCTGCCTAGGAGTTGCTGCTGCCCGAATACTCACCGCCGAAATCACGAGGATTAACAGCACGCCCGGAGCTGTCAACTCGTTGTCCACCAGTGATTGCCATAGCCGGGCTCATACCATGGGAATGATGCATGTGTTGGGCTTGTGTATCTCGCTAACCGGCTCTGAGGGCAGCTGCGGCGCTACGAGGCTCCCGGTTCGGTGCCATCGATGCAACTCGGTGGCCGGACGGGAAACTCTGCGTGACTCCCACAATATCCGCACTAGTGGCCTCGAGGGCTGAGCTATGGTTACGAGGCCTGCGGGCACGGCTGTTGGCAGGAAGCTTGCGAGCATCTGTCGATGATGCAATTAGAGCTGTTGCCTCTCCGTGTATTATCTCAAGAACAGCATCATATTCCGATCCGGCTTCTTGGGATGCTATGAAATCTGCCACACGGTTTCTACCGGTGTTGTGGTGCTGCCCTGCAGTGGGATCCCCAGTCGGCAGCAAGAGCTCTTGTTGAGACATGTGCTACAGGTCCAAGATGCAGTGACAGAGTCGTTGGTCGTCGCTCCCGGAGTCACGCCAACCCGTGAGGATTTCCTACGCCCCAGACGGCCCGCACCCCGGCAGCTGCGACAAGAAGCGCTCCCACGTGCCCTCCTTGCTGCTCTTCCACTGCGAGTGGTCCAGCAAATAGAGAGCGGCATCAGGATCACCTTCCTCCCTAGCTATGGCTTGCGCCCGCCGAATCGATTGCTGTACCGCCTCGCGCACGTGGGCGTGCAGGTGGTCCCATGAGAAGCAGAAGCTTGAAGTGCACTGCGGGCTGCCGTAGGCCGAAACTATTGAAGCAATAGTGTTGAGAGCATCCGCAACTTCGTTCGCGTGGGGTCCAGCCAGTAGGAGCACCACTGTCACGTTCGCGTAGTCGGTCACGGCACTTGCGATTGAATGGACTACCTGGACCCCTTGCGCCTTGGATTCTGCTGGCGTCATCCGCTCTCCGTTAACGACAGCAACAACCGACTCTCGGTCCACCTCCACAAATCTTACGACGTTTGACCCGCTATTCAATCGGCGAGGCGCAACACTGCATGAGACGCCGACACCATCCACTGGATCTATCCTGAAGTCTTCGAGGAGCTCGACAAGCTCTGGATCGCAGAGCAACAGCCTTGTTGCCGCTACTATTGGGTGAGATTGATCATCACATAGATCTATTACTGGATACCGAGGGGTACTATGACGCATGACAGACGACGTCGTGGAGGAGACGGAGGGCAGCTGTGCCGACAGCCTCGAGACGATACTCTCCGACCTCTCCCTGGCGCGAGTTGCGCTGCAAGCCACGCCCTCCTCCAATGCTTGCCCTCCAACGGTTGGCGAGCCATTGGTTCGGGACGAGTGACGGCTGGTAGAGCTGACCGACATGTGGCTACGCACAGATGCGGGTCTCGAAGTGCCTGTTGCTGGCCGCACTGGCGTCGATGGCGGTTTGCTCACACTCTCTAGGGGTGCAGCGTCTGTCGGGGACATCGCTGGGCGTAGCGTTGATACCGGAGATTTGTCGCCTGCCCCTACAATTGATGGGCTTGGAGAAGGCAGATGCTCCTGAGCTGGATACTTCAGGGCAGTACGCGCTGCCGATCGCTGTGGTCTCGCATGGGGGAGCTCCATCCCGTTGAAGTCGTGCGGTTCGAACCCGAGGAGCGGCGGTACCGGCAACCCAGAAGCACGTTCCGCACCTGATGCTGCAGCTGTGGAGGTCATGTAGGTTGCCAAGATGCTGTCGACCAATGCAACACTATCATCGGGCTTGAACGTGTCGTCTTCCGACCGCTTGTTTGCACTTCCCCGGGGGCTCGAGTAGAGGTCCTCCAAAGAGCCTAAGCGCAACGATGCCGGGCGACGGACCCACAATCCTACACCAGGGAATGCCCTCCATGTGTTGCGGATATCATGACGCTGGTTCGTCTGCTCAGGGGGCTTTTTCCGGCTCAAGTCGCTCGATACGATCGATCCGCCGAGTAGCTGCTGTCTGGTAGCCTAGTGAAGCCCTTCCTTAAGGTACATGTGGCGTGCTCCCTTGTCCATCATTCTGGCGATGAGGGCTTGCAGCTTGGCTGTTCTGTCGCTTCGCTGGAATATCATGCTATTTTCTTGTCGTTGGTCGAGGACGGGATCGAATCGTACTACGTCCTCGGAGAGGGACCATCCAGCAGATGCCAACACAGGTGCAATCTCGTAGGGGTTCTTCTTTAGATGGGGCAGATCGAAGTCAAAGATAGTCGGTTCAATACCGTTAACTTTACTAGCTATCCAAAGAGCGTGTCTCCCTTCTTTGAGGAGCTTTCTTGTGCGATTTCGGGCGCTACCTGCGCTTGGAACCGATAGCTCTAGCATGTGCATGCTCTGTGCCACTGGCAAGAAGACACTAAGCTTCGACACATAGGGGACATCAAGATCTAACAAGGAATTATAGTCTATCGCGGAGTCAGGCGTTCGTGAAAAACTGCGATCTGAAACTGCCACGGTCGTGATAGCTGTGCTCAAGCCAGGACACGCGCCCTAAGCTACCCGAAATGACTTAGGATGGGGGCTGCACACCGCCTCGGCAATCGATATATTCGAGTTCCAATGAGGTCTAATGAAGAGCTTATTGAGGCTACGCAATATTCCATCTCGCTGCGGGATGCGAAAAAGCTCGTTCGAACTTGAAGAGCCTTCTAGCCTTGGTATTAGATTAGCTCCAGGAGCACAAACAGCGCCCAGCTTGTTGCCGCTAGCAATCAGCGGCACCCCCTGCTCTGCCGCAACTTCCTACGCACCAGCAGGCAGGAATGCCTGGTAGACTTGCTCGTAGGAACGAGTCATTGCATCGAGAACATCAAATCCTGCGTTGATTGACCCAACCGGTACTAAGGTCGCTTTCGCAGCCGGAACGTCGGCGAGTGACTCCATCAGCGCATGCTGGTTGTCCTTGATCCAACGTTGTGCAGCATCTCGGGCAGCAGCAATTCTCGTATCGGCTGCTCTAAGAACCATTTTAGGTGCGCCGGCTGCGCCATGGCCATCGCTGTATGACGGTCGGCCAGTTGGAATTCGGTCGACCAGGAATGCCGATGCGAACGGAGTCTCTATGATTTCACCCAAGTGATCACGGCTGATCTCATTCCTACGATCTATTTTCTGCTGAACTGGACTGGGTTTTTCTTCTGTTGCACCATGAGCGAACGCGAGATCGCTCTCGGATAGCATGAATGCGGCGACGGCCGGAGCTGCACCAGCTATCACAGCGTCGCGGATGGCAATCGATCTGGAGCTCGGGACGAAGAGACACGCAGATAGGCTGGCAAACTGCTTGCTTGCAGCAGACCATTGCTGCATAGAGCTAAGCATTCTTGAATTTCGCACTGCATCTGTTGGCCGGCCGTGGTGGCTTTGAGGTTTCGACGGAATAGTCGAAACGTGTGCGGCACCATGATCGAAAGCTCCAAAGCTGCGAAGGCGTGGCTGGAACATAGCCAGCATGATGAAAGAAAAGTCGGCTTGATTGAATGCGAACAAGTACAATTTTACTCGCTAAATGTGCTCGCCCAACTAGATTTGTGTCGGTTGCAACCTCATAACCGGAGCAACTGCTCCAGTTGTACCGGAGCGCAGCCCCCCACCCTTGCTCAAAGTTTGTGCCTGCAGCGATACGATTGCGAGTTTGTTTTGTGCTATAAATCAAGAAAATATTCTCCCATTAATTAGCAGGGCCCAAGGTTCGTTATGTGCGGGGTGAGCACTTACTCACAGTGCCCGAATTGCAGATAGGCAGGTACTACCAGGCGTGTGCAAGTTTCAGTACACACTCACAAGGGACCCCTTGTCAAGGGTCGCACTGCACACATGCCAACACACGTGACTTGAGGGCCGCATATGAGGCCTATGCTTGATCCAACGAGCTCGTTGTCCAAAGCAAATACGGCGATAACGTTCATGAACAGTGGCAACAGGGACCCAATACATCGTTTTAGATTGAGTTATCACGATTTTTTCTCATTAACGCTTCTAGAATGTGTGGTTTAAGATGTTCGCTCAAGGGTTTCAACTCGGGCCGATCGCCTCCTGTATTCGAGGCTTCGTATCCCAGTATGGTAACCACGGTTGTTTGATTCTTCATGCTGCACTGCGCCCTTCATCCCCTCTGGCATCTCAGCAGGAAGAGCAGAACGGTGCATATGCCGGGTACTGCCGCATGCCTGGTTCAAGTAAAAACTCCACAGCGGGGAACCAATTTTGTGGGCCAAGTGGCCGTTTATATTCAGTTGCGTTATGTTTCGCAGTATATCAGACACGTGTTAGTGCACTTTAGAGCATAAATCGCGTCCAAATGCTGGCTTCCTTGGCAATCATTGCGGCAGCAGCTTCAGCAGGATGTACTGCATAGGGAATCCCAGATGAAGACTGGGGTTATATTGAGGTCCGCCCCGGAGCTCACCTCTTCTGGTGGCTCTATGGGAAACAAGGTTCCACTCCTGAGCAGCGCATGAACGAGCCAATTGTGTGGTGGCATCAGGGTGGGCCTGGTGCTAGCAGCACTGGCTTCGGTAACTTTGAGGAAATTGGAGTGGTAGATGTCGCTGGAAACCCTCGCAACACAACATGGGCTTCGGAAGCTTCGCTGCTATTCATTGTGAGAGAATCACGGTGGCCACGAAATTAGTCAAGAGACGCCCAGCCACATGTAGGGCACTCACTGCCAATTCGTAAATACGTACTCTGTGTGCCGATCCACACCGTACCGTTCAGCTTGCTGTCCTCTTTCACCTTTTCGCCCGCAGGACTCTCCGGTGGGAACCGGTTTCTCTTATGTTGACAACTCCAGCCTGTACGCTACCACCAACCAAGAGGTTGCAAACGATCTCCTAGCTTTCTGGAAAGAATTCACAACGAAGACGTACCCTTCCACGGCGAAGTAGCCCCTCTGGCTTTTTTCGGAGTCGTACGGCGGCAAGGTCTCGAGCAAGACCGCGGTTACTCTGCTCGAAGCAGTAGACGCCAAGGACCTCGAGCTGAACCTGCAGGGTGTCGAGTTTGGCGACAGCTGGATCAGCGGTATCGACTACGTGAACGCGTGGGGCCCGTTCCTTAAGAGCACAAGCCTGATGAACTCGTACGAGCTCGCCAACTACGAAGCCACTGCGCAGCAATGCGATGCAGCCGTCAAGGCCGGCGCGTGGGACAACGCCACCAAGTTCTGGGGAGATGCCGAGAACGTGATTGAGGACGAAACCGATGGCGTCGATTTCTACCAGATCCTGAAACACCACGCACCTGATGACGAGGCCGCGGCATCCATGGCAGCTGCACTCGTCACACCTGGTTCCGACGCACTCGTCAGCACAGACCGTGCCTTCGCCCTCGGCAAGGCTGTGGGCCGAGGCTTGGCCTCGCCTGCGTACGCCCGAGTGCTTGCCAGAAGCGAACCGATGCCCACTGCTGGTCTCGAGCTCGCAAGGGCGAGGCACCTGGGAAGGTTCCACGAGGAGACGCTCGCACAGCTCATGAACGGAGCCGTGAAGACGAAACTGAACGGAAAGGCGGGCTTCCAAATTCCATCCGGCGTCAGCTGGGGGGGGCAGTCCGGGGACGTGTTCTCCCAGCTCGGCGGGGATTTCATGAAGCCGAGCTTCGACCAGGTTGACAAGCTGCTCCAGCGCGGGTTCCCGGTACACGTACTGGAGGGCCAGCTCGACCTTATCTGCTGCACTACAGGTGCACAACTATGGATGCAGCGCCTCACGTGGCCAGGCATGGCTGCCTTCTACTCGCAGAAGAAGGTGCCGTTGTACCCGAGCAACACTGACCCCTCCGCACGGCAGACGGGAGCATTCGTCCAGAATAACAAGAACCTCTGGATGTACTACATCCTCAAGGCAGGGCACATGGCCCCGTCTGACCGCCCCACGCAGATGCACGATGTGCTCAAGCGCATCATGGGCGGGTAGTGAGCGAGGGGGTGTCATGGGTGTGTTCGAGTCATCGGCGCCGATTCGAGTGGGCGAGCGGAGGGGCTTTGCAGGTGCCGCCACCGCGTTCCATCTGATAGATCTCGAATAGAGGTCCAGGTTAGATTGTTCCAACGCCCTCACCAAGTGCATTTTTGATCAAGTTGCTTTTGGCAGTTGTTTGTGGGGTTAGCGGCGCCCAGCGGTTGCAACCTCTATCGGATTTCGTTGATCATCAAATCGAATATCCACTTTACACGCTCTGCTCAATTCGCGAGGCGGCCTTAAGTCGCGTAATAGTGAATTTGGTGCATAGTGCTGCATATAACTACGCATCGACTGGAGCAGTGACCTTCATAAAACTCAAGTGTGACTGGAACGATGGACCCGCAACGAATGGCTGGCAAGCGCCTTTCGTACATTTCGCGATCGCATTGCATCGGAATAGCCGTGGTTAATGCGATTCTTATTATCATAGCAATTGTTGCTGGGGTATTCGGGCCGGATATGCTCGTGGAGAAGACGCCGTCGCAGCGAGGCACCGGCGTAGCACTTGCGAACCCGAACACTAGATGCGCCTTTGACGAGACGTCTGGAGCCATCTCGCCAAGAATTCCGCGGTGCTGGAATCATGAATTTTAGATATCTAAGCGCTGGACGCAATTCTTTGAGCTAGACATGACTGTGCATCGTCCCTAGGACGAGCTCGCCGCAAGCATCGAGCGCGATCTTGAGCTGCACGTGCAGTGGCTGGGACTAAAGAGCGGGGAAGATGCGGGCCAGGCGAGCAGTTGGGACGTAGTTGCATCGGAAAACGTCACGCGGTCGCTAAGCTGCGGTGCCAACGATGATTCATGTCATCCAATGCTCGTCTTCCGCACGAACAGCGTCCAATACACGCTCTACTATTTCTAGGTGCAGCTCATCGGGAACCAGGATCCTGGCGCGCTCGCCCTGATTGACACGGTGGATTTCATGTTCAGGTACAGAAATGCAGCCTTCGCGCAGCTCGAGCTCGGAGTGAAACTCACCCTGTGCTTGACGACTCTTATCGTGGGTGCTGCATACATCTACAGCCAGTCCGTCGTGAATGGCAGTGGCAGGGTGGCGAGAGGGGGTGGGGCAGGTGACCAGGGCAGGCAGGGTTCCGCATTCTGCGGGCTATGCTTCGATCAGACCGCAACGGCAGACTCTGCGTTCAGCCTCAACTGGATCGTCGTCCTCCTTGTCCTTCTCTTCCTCTTCAACAACCCCATATACATACTCGAATTCTACAGCCCGAGGGCGTTCCTGGCCTTCCTCCAGCTCGGCTTCCAGGTGACTTTCATGGCGGCACTCATGACTTTTCTCCTCGGAGAGTTCGGAATCTTGGCCGCGAACGAACCCGAGCGCCTCACGTTTTGCTGCTTCTTCCTACCGAAGATCGCCCTCATGCTCCTGTACTGGATCCTGGCCGTGTCCTTCTACGGGTGGGTCATCTTCAGGGCACAACAAGACCCACTGTCCCACTGGGAGGGAGACGGGCATGGCCTTGTGTTTATTGAGGAACTAGGCATACTCATGGCGGCACTGTACGGACTGTATG
>Ga0136560_1001755_pt1 | contig 11173 bp, 7 predicted proteins | sample AntRauMeHopE1497_FD_104925 | JGI IMG/M metagenome (GOLD analysis project Ga0136560, IMG submission 104925) | Saline lake microbial communities from Rauer Islands, Antarctica - Metagenome Hop E1 #497 | ecosystem: Environmental > Aquatic > Non-marine Saline and Alkaline > Saline | place...
ACTCGGCGTGCCCGCTCCCGTCGGTGCACACCGCCACGGGGACGCCAGTGGCAGCGGAGCGGGATGCCGAGTCGCTGCCCCGTGCGGGCGCGGCCTCTCGGGGCGGCACCTCGACCAGCCGAGGGCGGCAGTGCCGCGCCCACTGCTCGCCCGACTCGGGCCCCCACGCCACGCTGGTGACCACGAGCGGCAGCACTGCCCTCCCCTGTGCCTCCGCGAGCCTCGCCGCGGCCTCCGGCAGACCCAGCCCCCAGTGCACGTGCCCGTTCCCGGTCAGGGCCAGCGCGGCACCCCCGCGCAGTCCCGACGTTGCCCGAAGCAGCGATGCTGCCATCGCAAAGTCCTTGGCCGCCTGCGCAGGGAAGATCCGGGATGCCGACCGGGCGGACGGGCTCGGGGATCCGTGAGCCGCGGCCAGCAGGGTGGCGAACTCCCAGAACCAGGCGTGCCTTCCCGGCTGCGGTCGGCCGTCCTGGCCCGGCATCTGCCGCCGCATCGCCTCTTCCCACGCCCACGCGGCGTCCTCGTGACGAAACGCGACCCCGAGCCCGGGAACAGGGATCCCCGAAATGTCACCCCGCGCCACGGCCGCCGCTGCCCCCGCCGGCGTCCGGGCCTGCGACGCGGCCATTCTGGGCATTGATAAGCCCACGACTATGGGCGGGACTGGGGCGCCGCGGCCGGCCGCGGCGAGCTGCGCGTACGCTGACATCCGAAACCTGTCCTCTGGCGCCTCGGCCGCGTCGAGCATGAGGTCGAGCAGACCTGCGTCCGTGAGTCCGCCGTGAAGCCAGCTGTCCAGCGAGCCCTGCCCGCGCGGCGTGCACTGCTCGAGGCCGACCACGAGGGGAGCTCCCGCCCCTGCCGCGATCTCCACCGCGGCCGCCGCGGCCGCAACGACTCCCGGCTGGCCGTGGACCTCCCCCCAGAACAACGCGCTTCCCGGTGCCTTCCGGACCAGGTGGGAGGCAACGTCATGCACCGTCGCCGGGCGGGTGACCACCCGGGGCGGCACCCGCCGCGGCACCCCTTCGCCCGGGCCGTGAGCGAAGGCGAGCTCGAAAAGGCGGGCTGGGGCGGCCGCGCAGGCCCTGGCCATGCGACAGGCGGCCGACAGGCGAGTGATTGCGCGAGAGTGGTGATGATGGCAGAGTCGGCGGTGGCAGGCTTGAAATGCACACGGCCCGCGAGAGCCATGCTTGTCGTCTGCCTGGAGGGATGCCACGGTTCAGGAAAGACGGAACTTTGCCGTCAGTTCGACGAGGCCGGCTTCACGGTGCTTGATGAGGTGCGCCACGGCCGCGGCGGGCGCGTTTCCTCCTGGCTCCGTCAACGGCGCCCCGCTGCAACGGCGCCCGCGGGTTTTCACTGCCCTTGCACCCCGGCGCAGGCATTCATGGACATGCCGGCGTACTCTCTTCACCCCCAGAGCCTGCTCATGGAGACGATGTGGGCCACCCAGTGGTTCAAGCACGTTCTCGAGAAGGCAGCCTCGCTGAGCGACGAGGAGCGCGCCAACGCGGTGTTCGTCGCGGACCGCAGCCCGTACTCGGCAGCGTTCTACGCCAGGCGGGACGGGGCCCTGCTGGAGCCGGTGATCCGTTCGCAGATCGAGGAGATCAAGGAGGAGGCCGGCGTCCACGTCATCACCGTGCACCTGGCGGTGGCGCCGGAGCTCCTGTGGTCCCGCATCCAGGACAGGCTGGTCCGGGAGCCGTTCCGCGTGCGCTACCGGGAGGGCGAGCGGTCGTGGATGGAGACGACGCAGGCCTGGTACGACGCTTTCCAGTGGGACGTCACCGTCCACAACGGCGAGGCGCCGGTGGCGGACCTGCTGGGGCAGACCCTGGACGGCATCCGCGAGGCGGCGCCCGCTGCCGCCCGCTTCCTGCCCGTTGATGCCCCATCGTCCCCGGCGGCCCGCCCCGCCTCGGCCACGACCGCGGCCCAGACGACGCCGGTCAAGCGGGCAGCGTCCCCGTCCTCTGAGGACGGCGGCGAGGACGAGCACGACTGCGCCTCGGTCGGGAGCGCGTCGCCGCCGTGCGCTGCCCTGTCCGACCGGTCACGTGCCGCGCTCGTCGCGGCCGCTCTCTCCTGACGCGCACTGCCCAGTGCGTGTGCTCGCGCGCTTTGGTTGCACCAGTGGCACGAACAGAGACCGACCGCGCGCCCGGTGCGGCCGCCGGCGAGAGCCGCGCTCGATCTTCCGACGCGCGGCACCAGCACAAAGACCACACACGCAAGGAGAACGCAGCGCGCCGGACCAAAGGGCGCACGCCCACGAGGCACCGGGCGGCTGCGTCAGCTCCACTGGTAACGCTGGCGACCGCCGCTTGCGGCGCTGGCGGCCCCAGCTCCCCCAGCCCAGCCATCGCCCTCCTCCTCAGCCGCGCCGTCGTCGTATCCTGCATCAGCCTCGTCCGGCTCGCGCCACCCGCGGCTCGGGGACGAGAACCGAGAGGACATTGCCTGCGCCTCCCGCTGCACGACCGACAGCAGCGTCTGCGAAGACTCCATGATCTTCATGAGCGCGGTCTCGCTCTCGCGGATCGTCGTGTCGAGCTCGTCCCTGCTGGACGCATCCTCGGAGATGCCCCGACCGAGGTCCTCCACCCTGCGCTTGATCGCCTCAAGCTCCCGCAGCAGCCGCCCGCGCTCCTCCTCCCTGCGCATCAGAGACCGATTCACGTCGTCCCTCTGCTCGCGCAGCTCCTCGATGCCTGCGGGATCCGGGGCAAGGCCCGCGTGCGCTCGCCGTGGCGCGGTGCGGGCCGAATCACTCAGCGGGCGGCGCGGTTTGCAGCGCCCACTCTCGCCGACGGTCGAAGGCTCTCACACTTGGCAAGGTCGCCCAGTCCACCTGATCCGGCAAGTGATGCCATCGTTGGCACTGCCGGGCGCGCCTGCTTGAGGCGCGGGGTGCCTGCGAGGGGCTACCCAAAACGGTCCGAGCAGAGCCGCAAGCATTGGTGTGCACGACGACGACGGAGGGAATGCTCCCGTGTCCGAAGCGGCTTCCACTCTTTCCTGGTCGCGAGGCCTGTCAGCCCCGGTGCAGCTCGCGTTTCCCGCTCCTTTCTACGACCATCATGGCAACGCGTGAGTGCCGACTGCGCGTGCGGCCAGCGAAGAACGCTCCAGCCGGAAGGACTACACCGCCCCAACCTTTCGCCCCTGTCGCTCCCTGCCCCTGTTCTTGCAGGCGCCCAGTTCGAGGGAAGCAATGAGGTCGGTGTGTTCTCGCGCCTGACCAGCAGCTACTGCCTGGTCACGAACGGCGGAGCCGCAAACTTTTACAGCGTGTTCGAGGCCGAGCTCGCCGAGCACATCCCGGTGGTGCGGTGCACCATCGCCGGATGCCGGTTCATCGGGCGCGTCACTGCAGGTGAGGCAATACCGGCCGCAGGGGGCGCCGCGCTGCGGGCCAGAGCCTCGGCAGACCCGGAACCCGAGAATTCATACCCCCCGCGCTCCGCCCGGGCAACCCCCTGGCCCATCAGCTTGGCCGGCACCGCTCAACCCCCTCCCCATGCACCGCGAACCTTATGATGCGCGCGCAGGGAACAAGAACGGCCTGCTTCTCCCGTCGACTTGCACCGACTCCGAGATGCTCCACATCCGCAACGCCCTGCCCGAGGAGGTCAAGGTCCGCCGCGTCGAGGAACGCCTGTCCGCCCTGGGCAACTGCATCGCGTGCAACGACCACGTCGCGCTCGTGCACCCGGATCTGGACAAGGAGACTGAGGAGATCATCGCGGACGTGCTCGGCGTGGAGGTGTTCCGGCAGACGGTGGCCGGCAACGCCCTCGTCGGCAGCTACTGCGTCTTCTCCAACAAGGGCGGCGTCGTGCACCCGCGCACCTCGGTGGACGACCAGGAGGAGCTCTCGGCGCTGATGCAGGTCCCCATCGTGGCAGGCACCGTGAACCGCGGCTCGGACGTCGTGGGCGCCGGCCTCGTGGTGAACGACTGGGCGGCCTTCTGCGGGCTCGACACCACCTCCACGGAGCTGTCCGTCGTGGAGTCCATCTTCCAGCTCGGCGCCTCGGCGCCGTCCAAGATCACCACGGAGCTCCGCGACTCCATCATCGACACCCTGGCCTGAAGCCGTCCTCCGCGCTGCGTGTCTCGCCCGTTCAGTCATTCTGTCTCTCGCTCCTGAGCTCCGCTGTCGCACGGCAATGTGCACCCCTCGGCCGCGCGGTGGAGCCGCTGCCCCCGCCCCCTCGCTTGAGTGCGCAGGCCGGCCAGCGCTGCTTCGCGCCGCCCTCCCCCGCGCCGAGTGCCCAACAGCCACCTCCTGCTTGCTACGCGCGGAGCCGACACACGCGCACTCTGCCTTACAGGCTCACGATTGGCGGAAGATGGTCATAGCCGGCCGCGGCCGCCCTCGGCGGCAGCTCTGGCGACGCGTCCGAATCGTCAAGGTGCACCACATCGCTGTCTGCGCGAGCCTGGGGCGCGTGGCTGCCCCGAGGCCTGCCCGGCGACTCACCGGCGCCGAGCAGGAGGCTGCTGTCGGACTCCCGGCCAGCCCACGCGGGCTGGCTTCTCGACCCCCGCAGCTCAGACAGGCGCAGCCGCTGCTCCACCGTGCCGCCGACCATGTGCAGGGCGTGCACCAGGAGGTCAAGGCGCGACTGCCTGATCAGCCGCCACGACACCTGCAGCCGCCGCCGGAGCTCGGCCGCCCATGGCGCCTCGTTGGGCGCACGCAGGGACGCCGTGTGCACTCGCAAGCCAAGCGGGACCTCGGGGAGATGAACCACATCGCATGGTTGCTCTGCCCACTGGCCCACCATGACAAGCAGCGCCCGCCCGAAGCGAGCGGTATACACGCCGCAGTCGCAAGTATTGTCCTGCTGGGGCACGCGCAGGGAGACGGATGGCGCCAGGGGCACCTTCGACAGCGACCAGCCCCGCCGGAGCAATGTCATCGCGAGCTCAGCGGACGGCTCGCCGCCCTCAGGGCTGCACACGCCGCGACCGTAGAGGACCTTGCGCCCGCAACCGCGGCGCCGCTCCCACTCCCTCACCAGCCAGAAGCGCACCGCCGTCGTGCACTGGACGGTGTCATGTGAGCTCATGGAGTCACAGTGGACGATGCAGCACTCCGCCAGGCGGCCGTCGTCGCCCTGCCGCCACGACAGCAGCTTGTGAAGCTTCTGGTGGAGGCCCGGGGGCCACTGGAGCAGCAGGGAGTCCGTATCATCAAGCACTTGCACCTCATCGTCGTCGGAGTCCGGGGGCACGGGCATCCCAAAGGCGGCTGACGCAAAGCTAGAGCTAGCCCTGCCACTCCTGGACGAGAAAGTCTTTTCCCATGACGCACCGCCGACTGCTGCCCCAGGTTCGTCCATGTCCGGGAGCCACAGGGGCGGCATCGGTGCGAGGAGCGGTGTGCCGGCCGTCGGGTCACTGTTCACGAACGACCGCGGATCACTGTTGGTCTCCGCTGCATCGGTTAGCGCTTTCAGTGCCATGCGCCTCGCTGCCGACGGCTCGTGCTCCGCATCATACGGCCCGGGCACCGTCTGCACGAGCGCAGCCTCCAGGTCTGCAGCCTCGGCGAGCGGGCAGCACTGCACCTCGGCCATGGCCCGGAACCGCCGGGCGGCAGCTGCCGGGTTGAGGACGGCGACGAGGGACCAGTGCCCGTTGACGTGGAGGGGGAAGAGCAGGAGGGACTTGGAGAAGACGTCAACCTTGCTGCACCAGCGGCGGACCCGGCTGAACCCCTTGGTCAGCTCCTGCATCGACTGCTCGCGGTCGCCCATGAGGCGGGAGAGGAAGAAGGTGGAGAATCGGTGCGTGAGCCGGCGCCCCTTGTGCGTGAGCTGCAGCCGCTCTGTCAGGTCCATGCCCAGCTCCACGCCCTTATCGTTCAGCCAGCCGCCCGGCGTGAGGCGGGCCAGGTCCTCCTGTCGAAGCACCATGGACGGCCTCTCCCGGACCAGGCACCCCGGGAGGGCGAGGCCGAGCGGGGGCGCCCCACCACCGGCGGCCGCCCCGTCCCCGGCGCTGCCGTCGCTGTCCCCGCAGAGGTCGAGCACAGATGGATGCATCCCCGGCGCCTGCCGGAGAAGGGTGTGGGCCCGACGCTGCGGCTCGGCTGCCCCGCGATGGCCCAATGGAGCAGCGGCCTCCCGAGGATCGCTCTGCGGTGGAAGCCGCCTCGCCACCGGCCACACCCCGAGCGGCAGGGCGCGGTCTTCGCTGGACATCGCCCCGACGTCCGCGCCGGGCACCACGGGACCGCCTGCCATGCCCAGGGCCTCCAGGGTTGAGTTCAGAACGGCCGTTTCGTACCGGCTCCACGCGGCCGTGGACGTCGTGGCGTCGCCGTCCGCGTCTTCCAGCGGAGCCGAGGCCGAAGCTGCGGCCGCCCGACGGGGCCGGGGGGCGGCGGCGCCCCCCCGTGGCCGATCCAAGTCGGGGTCCCAGTGCGCCCTGGCGCCCCCTCTGGCATCCCGGCCGCGCCGGGCCGGTAAAGACACCCTCAAGTGGCTCGAGGCTTCGGGGGCGGCCGGCGAGTAAGCGGGCGGGCGGGCTCGGGGGCGGGCTGGGGCAGGAGACGCCGACCCGCGCTGCCGGGGCGCGGCGGGCCAGACACCTGCCACTGGCTCCCGCCTTCCGGGCGCGGCAGACCCGTCGCTCGGAGTCCGCTCGGGCAGAGGTGCCGCGCGCGAGCCGCTGCCAGCCGTCTGCTCCTGAAACTGGTCCCAGCGGGACGTGACCACAGGAAGCTGCTTCGGCGTGGCTGCACGTGCCGGCTGGTCTGAGTGCGGGCCCGTCCCGGGCCCGTCCGTGTCGCCTGTGTGGAGCCCGAACCGGGGAAGCCGCTTCCGCCTCCCGCCGCTGGAAGCCGCACCGGCCTCGTGGTCAACCCTGCCCGGGGCAGGGGCGGTGGCATCATCTGAGCCGCCGAGCGGCGCTGATGCCCCATCCTCGGGCATGGGCGGCGGAGCGTCGGCTCGGGGGCGTTTCTCAGGGCGCCTCGGCGATTCCGCCGCTGCGGCAATCAAATGTTTCATGCCCGGCACCATGGCGGCCCCCCGGGAACCGAGGGCCACGATTCGCGTCACCGTACCTGCCAGTGCATGCAGTGGCGACGAGGAGCTCTTCTTCGCGGCGCTCGCCCTGGCGGCTAGCACGCGCTCCCGCTCCACAAAGATGAACACCCGCTTGGCATCAAGCTCGTGCGAGAACGTCAACCAGCAAAGGTGCTGCCTCCCGTCCATGGTGACGCCCATGCTCACCCGGACCCTGCTAAGCGTGGGATCGGGGCCACCACTCACCGCCACTGCATGCAGGAGGGCGGTATCGCCGTCCCTGATGACCACCGTTGTCACGCCCTCACCCCTGCGATGCCAAATCTGCTCGTGACGGGCGCAGGAAGCAGCCGTGCTGTTTGCCAAAGGACGTCCAAGCGCGGCAGCCACCCCAGCTTCAGGCCCGGCTCACCTCCAGAATGCCGTTCGCCTCTCGCCCTGCTACTTCTGCTCTGGCTCCGAAACCAGTCAGCCTGCCTTGATTCACGACGACGGACGAGTTGCGCTCGCTGTCTGGCAGCAGAACAAACCGAGCCCCGCCACGCGGCGCCTCGCTTTCCTTCGCATCCGTCGCTGCCTTCGGTGCCGTTTCTGGCTTCGCTTTCTTTTCTCTCCTGGCGGGCATGCGCGCCTGTTTCCGACCGGGCCCAGCCAGTGGCAGTGGCGTCGTGCTGAGTGTGGGCGCTGGCAGAGGCCGCGCATCGAACTCGCGCCCGACGAGAGCCACTCTCGGCCTTGGCCGAGCCACACAGACCGGCCAAGTGAGCTGGGTCGCGGGATGGCGTCGCTGTTCTGGGTGCTGGGCGGGGCTGCTGCGGTCCTTGCGGCGCTTGTGCTCCAGGTGCGGGACGGCTTCGTGCAAGTCCCCGAAGGCTCGGTTGGCGTGGTGTTCTTCGCCGGGAGGATCCTGCCCGAGACGCTCCCCCCCGGCGTGCACACGAAGCTTGCGGTCATCTCGCGCGTGGAGGTTGTGGCGGCGATGCAGCAGACGACGACGATCCACAACATCCAGTGCCAGACTCGCTCGGCTGTCACTGCGGTCTTCCCCTCGGTGGACGTCGTGCTGTCCGCGGACAAGACGAGGGTGCCGGATCTGGTCAGAAACTTCACCGGTGCCGGTTTGCTCGACTCTGTGGTCGTGCAGCCGCTGCAAGCAGTTTTCAACAAGATCTGCTCCCGACTGACGCTCCGGGAGGCCACCATGACAAAGTTTGATACCCTCAATGAGCTGGTGGAGGAGCAGCTGGGCAAGATCGCGGACGCGTGGACCGGCGGGGGCCTGCGCATCGAGGCCGTCCGGCTCAGCAGGCCGCGAGTGCCGGCGCGCATCCAGGACGGCTACGAGCAGCTGGAAAACCTGAGGGCCCAGGAGCGCGTGGTGAAGGAGCAGCGGGCGATGTCGGTGCGCCAGAGCGAGACGGTGAGGCGGCAGGCGATCATGGCGGCGGAGCGGGAGCTCGAGGTGTCCAGGATCCACGTGCAGCGGCGGCTGGACGGGGCGGAGGGCAGGCTCCGCCTCGCGGGCTCCGACACGACCACGGCGGCGGCAGCACTCATGGCCCAGGCAGACGCGGAGGCGTACGGCGTGCGGCGGGCCGCGGAGGCGGAGCGCGTGATCCTGACTCGGGAGGCCCTGGCGCTCGAGGCGGCGGAGCGGCTCTACTCGAACATGAGGATGTACCTGGGAAATGCCATCCCGCGCTCCATCGTCGAGGAGCCCGATGCGCCCGCGGCCGGGGCGGCTGCCGCGGCGGCACAGTCAGCGAGGCGCGCGCAGCAGCCGCCGCCCACAGCACCGCCGGCGGGGCAGCCCAGCGGGGCCGACCACAAGCGGCCGACCAGGCCGGATGCCCCTCGGTCGATGGTGATCGACGCGCTCGCGTCGTCGGACGAGGCGTTTGAGCCGCAGTGGTGAGGGCGTGCCGGAGCGGGCTCGGCTGCAGCAGCCCGGCAGGCGGCAGCACCGCTGTGGCGCTAGGCGTGGGTGTGTGCGCTCGCACCTGACCGCCAGCATGTCACAACGCGATGCCGCCGCCGCCGCCCGTGTGGCTTCTGCCGTGCATCGCGCGACTCCGCGTCGAGTTGCGTGGAACACGCGTCACGCGACGCCCAGGACACTCTCGACGTGCACCAGCTCCCGCACACGCTGGAGCAAGCCCTGCCTCGCCGGGCCGAGCCGCTCCATGACCGCCCGGAGCTGCGCCGCCACCTCCGGGTCGGCGTCCGCCCCCGGGTCCTCGAGGCGGCGCCGCTCCAGCTGCAGCATGGCGTCCAGGGTCTCGGGCCCGACGGCCGACGCCACCTCGGCGCGCACAGCGGCCGCCCGGCGGCCGAGGTACCCGCTCTCGGCGTCCCCGCCCGCCCCGCCGCCGTCCTCCTCGTCCTCCTCGTCTTCCGCGTCCCCGGCCTCCGCCGCGGCCATGGCCTCCTCGTCCGCGTCCCCCCACTCGGCCGCCCAGTCGTCGCCCCACTCCTCCCCGGCCTCGTCGCCGTCGTACTCGTACCCGTACCCGTCGCCCGCCGACCCCGCCGCCGCGACGGGCCGCAGGAGCAGCGCCTCCGTCCCCGGCGACATCCGCGGTTCGGCCGCGGGAGCGGCGGCCTCGGCGGGCGGCGCGGCTCTGCGCGGAGGCGTGTCCGCGCTGGCCCCGCCGGCCGCTGCATCGCCTTCGTCGTCGTCCGCGCGCCGCCGCAGCCGCTGGATCGAGCGCTGGAGCTTGTCGCACCGGCGGACGGACGCCTCAAACGCCGCCTTGAGCTCCGCCGCGGCCTCCGCGAGCTCCCTCTCGTCCTCCTCCGCCGCGGCCTCCAGGTCCGGGTCCATGCCCAGCTCCCTCACCACGTCGGCGTCGTCCTCCGCGTCGTCCTCGGCGGCGTCGGGGGCGCCGCCGTCGTCCGCGCCCGCGCCGCGCATGCCCGGCGTGTGCCGCACCGGCTCGTCGGGCACGGACGCGGACCTGGATGCCGGGGCCGGCGCGGCCACCGACGACGAGCCGCCGTCGCTGCGGCCTCGGGGCGCGGCGCGGGGCGGCCGGTCGCCGTACCGCGCCCCCGGCAGGCCCATACCGCCCCCCGACGGCACGCGGCCCGCGATGGACACGGCGGCCCCCGCCCCTGAGAAGTGGTCCCGCCGGGAGACCGAGACCGCCCGCCGCTCCTCGGCGCTGCGCACTCTCGCCTCCTCCAGCCGGCCGCGCTCCGCCTCCTCGCGGTCCCGCCGCTCGCGGGCCTTGCGCTCAAGCACGCGCTCCCGCGCCGACGCACGGCCCGAGCCGGAGCCGGAGCCAGAGCCGGATGGCCCCGAGGGGCCGCCGCGGCGGCGCCCCGCGTCGGGCGCGTGCCTCGCCCTGCTCGCGGCCTCGGCCTCGTGCTTGTGCGACTGCGCTCTCGTCTCCGCCCCGCGCTTCCAGCTCTGCATCTCCGCATCCTGCTGCGCCTGCAGCTCCAGCAGGCGCGCGCGGGCGTCGTCACGAGGGGCGGGAGCCGGGGCCGGCGCCGCGCCCGCGCCTGCGGACGACCGCGACGACGCCCCCGGGCGCGACACCACCGGGCGCGACGCTCTGCTCCGCGCGCTGGCCTGGCTGCCGTTGCTCCCGGCACCCCTTGCGTGCCGCGGCCCCGCGCCGGCCTCCCGCGCGGCAGTGCCGCCTCCGCCACCTCCCCCCCCCGCCGCGACCCCCGACGCCCCCGGCCCGGAGGCCCGCCGCCTTTGCGCTTCCACCTGGCGCTGCCGCCACTGCGCGCGCTGGCGCTTCTCGTCGTTGTACCGCAGCAGCGCCCGCTCCACCGCCAGCTGGACCTCCTGCTCCCGCCGCAGCGCCGCCTGCTGGTCTCGCAGCGCGCGCTTGGCCACGGCGTCGCGGGCGGACGCCTCGCGGCGAACGGCCGGCACGAAGCCCGACCGGGGCGGGGCGGCGCTGGCACCGGACGAGGCAGACGAGTGCGGGCCGCGAGCGGGCCGGGTCGGCCGCGCGGGCGGCCGCCCCGCGCCGGACGACGAGTCGCCGGCCCTGCCCGAGGCGGCCGGCCGGCGCCCCGCGTCGGGCGCGTCCCGGCGGACTGAGTCGGCGGTCGCTGCGCTGTCGCCGGCGGGCGCGCCGATGGCCCGGCCGACGAGC
>Ga0136560_1001756_pt1 | contig 11171 bp, 15 predicted proteins | sample AntRauMeHopE1497_FD_104925 | JGI IMG/M metagenome (GOLD analysis project Ga0136560, IMG submission 104925) | Saline lake microbial communities from Rauer Islands, Antarctica - Metagenome Hop E1 #497 | ecosystem: Environmental > Aquatic > Non-marine Saline and Alkaline > Saline | place...
AGACGGGGCACTTGTTGGTCTGCCGCCGGAGCTGCTGGGCGCACCCGGAGCACACGCACATGTGCCTACACGGCAGCAGCACCGTGTCCCGCTCCGCCGACAGGCACACCACGCACTCCGTCGCCTCCGCGTCCTCCGCCGCCGCCTCCCCCTCGCCCCCGAACACCTCTCGAACGACGTAGACCCCCTGCGGCACCTGGACCTTCTCCTCCCGCACGCACACCCGCAACCCCTCGCTCGCGTGAGAGGCCCCCGCCCCCGCCCGGGCGCCGGCCTCCTCCCCGTCGCCGCCGCCGTCATCGTCGCCGGACAGATCCGCGTAGGTCACCACGTGCTGCGCCTCGGAGGGCAGCGACACGGCCCACAGGCACGCCGGATCGACCGCCGCGGCCTCCTCCTCCTCCTCCTCCCCGCTGCCCCCTCCGCCCAGAGGCACCGCGCGCCGGACGAGCGGGGGATCCAACGCCGCAGCCGCCGTGACAGCCGCGGCGGCCGCCGCCGCCGCCGCACCCTCTGCGGCGCCGTCCGCCGTGCCGTCCCCCGCCGCCGCGGCGTCGGGCTTGCGAGCCGGTCCGGGTGTCCGCTCCTCAAGGGCGGGACCGGGCGCGACCTCCCTAGCGGGAGACAGCGGCCGGATCACCACCATGACGGGCCAGTAACAGTCGGGGGCGTCGGGCGATGCCGAGCGGTCCGACGGCGAAAGGCGCGAAAGGTCCACGCTGCAGTCAAACGTGACCGCCTGGCCCGCCCCGGCCTCCAAGGCGACTGGCCTGGAAACTGAGACAGCGATTACCTCGGTCGTAAAGTCTGTGGCCTGCCCGGTCGCCGCGGACGCGCCGATCGCAACCCGGCGAGGCATCCGCACGTCCTGGGCCAGGAACGCCGCCACTGCCACGACCGGCGTCGCTGATGTGATACACACCGCAAGTCTGGCGTGGCTTGGCCCGCCGACGGGGCAAGGGACCATGCGCATCGAGCCGGAATCGATGCGTGCGTCTGCCCGCACCACGTGCGTTTCCCTCCACTGCGGCCTCGGCTGCGCTGCGGCGGCCGTGATATTGGGCATCCGGAGCAGGCCGGCCAGGCTCCGGCCCTGCATGAAGTATTCGTGCAGCGCACCGGGGTTGTCGCCCAGGCTTCGGAGAGGGTCACGGCCGTCGTCGTCCGCCCCATTGCCGGCCGGCCCGGCAGGCGGGTCACCAAACAAGGAGCCCCCTTGCATGGAACGGCCCGGGTGTGAGCAGCAGCCCACGCCAGCTGTGTGGTGTGACGGCACCATCCCAGGTTGCAGAGGCGGCGCCGTGGCAAGACTGGGCGCCGCGGCCGGCCGCGCAACCAACACGCGCGCGGCCAAAGTATGTTGCTTTGAGCACCGCACCCGCGCTGCAGCCTGATGTGGTGTCGGCGGAGTTGCAGGCCGCGGCACCGGTCACGCAAACCAAACACGCAGCACGGCTGCGGACGACAGCACCGGAATGACGGCGCCCGCCGCCGGCAGACGGCCACGGCCTTTCACTTGGGGTCTAGCAGCACAATGACGACCGAGTCGCCGCGGAGGAAGAGCTTCTTGATGGAACGCTCGCGATTCACCATCCTCGCGCCCGCGCCCTTGCCCCGCTCCGTCCACATCTCAGTCACGTCCTCAAGCACCCTGCAACGCTCAAAGCAGGATCACGGCGTGATTGGCGGACAAACCTTCGCGCGTGGCGGCACCCGAGGCCGGCCCCGGGGGCCGGGCAAGGGACTCACATGTTGCAATGCCTGTCGAACGCCCGGACGCGCGCGAACAGCTTGTGGTTGTTCCTGACATTGATCAGGACTGGGAGCTCCCGCTTCACAGCCTTGAGCAGCACGGAGAGCGGGCCGGAGCTGAACTCGGCGGCGCGGTCCTTGTCCAGCACCTCCTTCCTCACGGCCTCGGCCATCGCGCTGCGAGCAGTGGCACATCAGCGGGGTGGCGATTTGCGTACACCGACATCGCTGCCGCCTGCCTCACAGTTCGGCGCCGTGCATCAGCCCGGGGGCACAATAGGCACGGCGGCAAGCAAGTACGCCGGCGGCCCAGGCATGCAGTGCGTTCTCGGCTCCGCTCACTTGGGTGCTGCCATCTTGCACCGCTGCTCGCTTCGTCGGCGGGCTGAGTGCCCCAGCCAGGCGTCAGCCGGGCGCTGGGGCTCCTCGGGAGCCTCGTGCTTGGGACGTAGGCTCTGCCGGCCGCTCTCGCAGCCTGCGCCCCGCAGAATGGCCTTATAGTACCGCACACTGCGCCACTGGTACTGGCCAGATGGCAGCCGCGACTGACTCGCGTGCGAGCGTCTCGTCGCACGGTGGGGACTCTGACTCCTCGAAAAGGGCCAAATTGCCCGCCGCCCCGCGGAGCCGGCACCATCAGAGCGAGACCGCCGAAGAGCGGGCCGCGAGGAAGGCTGCAAAGGCGGCCCGCAAGCTGGAGCGTCAAGCGCTCCGGGAGGCGAAGGCAGCAAGGAGGGCGGCACGATCGCAGCAGAAGTCCTCTTCTCCCGCGGCAAAGGCAGCTGCGGCCACGATTGCCCCTTCTGGGATCGCCGACAAGGCAGCTTCTCCCGCACCCGCCCCGGCAGCCGCAACAGCTGCTCCGGCGAAGCGGGCGGGCAAGCGTGCCAGGCCGGCCGAGACCGACCCCGCTGCCGAGCCCGCCGCGGCAGAGGTCAAGAAGGCCAAGGCCCCCGCCGTTGCGGCAGCAGGCGGCAAGGGCAAGCCCTCCGCGGGGGCGGGGCGGCGAGCAAGGAAAGCGGCGGCAGCGCCGAGCGGCATCGTCCGGCCGGCCGCGGCGCCGGCAGACACGGCACCGTCCTCCTCGTCCTCCTCTGCGTCGTCGGCCGCTGCCCCTGCCCCCGCTCCGGCTGGCTCCCTCCCGAGCCGCTTCGGCATCGATCAGACCTGGCTCGACGACGACGGGAAGCCGACGACCGACGCGCCCGGCCTCCCGGTCGCCGCCGACGGCCTCCACGACCACTCCTGGGCGGAGCACAAGGGCAAGAAGGGCACCTTCGTCACCGGCAAGTGGACGTCACGGGAGGACGAGCACGTGAGACGAAGCCGCAGCGACCCCGACGCCGTCCCAGCGCCAGTGCCCTCTGAGCCACGCCGCCCACCGACAGCGCCAATGCGTATCAGAGCCGCCGCGTGTCGCCTTCCACCGCCTCGGAAGAGCGGCGACTCCTCGGCGAGCGCCCTTCTCTCCCCCTCCAACCAGCCCTGCCGCTCGCAAGCCTACCCCATCCAACCAGCCCTGCCGCTCGCCACACCAAGCCTCCCCCCTCCAACCAGCCCTACCCCCCCCCCTCCGCAGCTCCGTCGCTTCTTCTTCGACCTGGCAGCCTCCTCCCACGGCCTCTCCCGCGAGGAAGCGCTGCGCATTGTCACTGAGGGGGTCAAGGCCATGGGTCTGCACAGCAAGGGGTTCTGGCTCCAGCTTGCGCGCCGATTCCGCTGGCGCAGCGTCAGAGACGTCTTCTACCACGCGCAGTCGGCCCTCGCGGCAGGGGAGGACGCCGAGCAGCCGTGGCCGGAGGCCGACCTGGCGGCCCTCAAGGCAGCGGTGAGACCGACGCGACGCGGCACCACTGCCCGGGCGGGCAGGGGCTGCAGCGCCGCCGGCCGCGGGGCCAGCCCACCGCGGGGGCGCGCAACGACCACCGCTCCGCCCGCCTTCGCGCCCCCACGCCGCAGGAGGAGCGCCATCGCGACGGCAAGGGCAAGTGGGCCGCGGTTTCGCGCGAAGTGGGCCGCCCGCGGGGGGCCTGCAGGCAGCAGTGGAACCGAGCGTTCGGTGCGGAGGCCTCGTCGAAGCGGCGCGGGCACTGGGACGGGGAGGAGGAGGCCGCCCTCCGCGACGCGGTGGCCGCGCAGTCGTCGGAGGAGCCGTCCGCCGTGTCCTGGGTCAGGGTCGCCGAGGCCGTGTCCACGCGGTCGTCGCGGGAGTGCTGGGAGAAGTGGCATCGGACGTCATTCGGCGCCGAGGCGGAGGGGAGGCGCTGGACGGCGGAGCACGACGCCGCGCTGGTAGCGGCTCTGGCCGAGGAGGACGCAGACACGTGGAGCGGTGAGGCCACGACGGCATGCGGCCCGCACCGGCAGCAGCGAGACGACGCCCCGCTACGGTGACCGGCCGGCCGCCGCTGCAGCCTCGGGCTGCGCTGCGCCCCGCGTATCGACGCCCCGCCCACCGCCCTGATCCCCCCATCTCCACCCCTTGCCTGCTCGCCCGCAGAGGTGGAGTGGCCTGCCCTGAGCCGCGCGGCCGTCGGCGAGCGCACTCCCGACGAGTGCAAGCGCCGCCTCCGCATGCTCGCCAGGCAGCGCGCCGGCGGACACGCGCTCCGCCCCAGCGCCCTTTCCAGGGCCCTCCGGCCGGGCACGGCCCGGTCCGAGGCGCCGGCCCAAGCCGCGTCGCCCGGCCCAGCCGCTAAGCGACGCAAGCGCAAGGCCCCCGGCAAGACGGCGGCCGCCAAGGCCACCCCTGAGGTTGACTACGAGGAGGACGTGGACGGGATGGTGTCCCAGTTCAACGCGCTCCTCAGCGATGACGATGATGACGAGTGAAGCGAGCTGCCGGAAACGCCCGCTTTTGCCCCCGGCAGCACACACGCGCGGCCCATGGCATCGACCGCCTCGGCCGACGATGCCGAGCGGGCGATGGCGCGGATGCTAGGCGAGGACCCATCTTCGGGCTCGGACCTGTTCGCCGGCGCCGACAACATTCGGGTGGCGGCCCGGATCCGGCCGATGACGCCGAAGGAGATCATCGCCGACCCCCGGGTTGCCGTGGCGCCCGGGGCCGCGCCGAACAGCGTCAGGTGTACCGTGAGCTTTGGCCGATGCTGGCCCGCAAGGCCCCCGCGTGCTTGCGCTTGCCAATGGCGACTGGATTGACGGCGTCCCCCGAGCGCAGGTGGGGGAATCAGAGCACGACTTCCGCTTCGACCGCGTGTTCCCGTCGTACGTGGGACAGGACGCCATCTTCGATCAGATCGGGGCTCCGATGGTCGACGCGGTGAGCGCGCGGGCCGCGCGGACCGTCGCCGTCCTGCTCGCCAGCATTCACTGTGCCTTTGCGACCTTCGCGCGGCCGCAGGTCATGAGCGGGATCAACGGGGCCGTCATCGCGTACGGCCAGACGGGGAGCGGCAAGACGTTCACGATGGAGGGCGGGGAAGGCGCAGAGTGAGCGGGGGTTCCGCAGGCGCGCCTGCCCAGGCCGCGCCAATGGCGCCACGAGTGCTCGCGCCCGCGCCCTGAGCCGCTACGCAGCGAGGGTATTGTGCCCCGGATGTTCCGGCTGCTGTTCGAGCAGCTGCGCCGGTCGGGGGCCGAGTCGGACGTGCGCTGCTCGTGCGTGGAGATCTATAACGAGCGCATCTTCGACCTCATCAACTTTTCGCGGACGTCCGTGGACGTGTGGTCGGACGAGGCGCGCGGTCTGGTGCTCACGGGCGCGAGCGAGGTCCCCGTGCTGTCGGGCGGCGCGGCGCTGCGGCTTTTCCGGCAGGCAGTGACCAACCGCAAGACGTACGAGACGGCGATGAACGCCACGTCATCCAGGTCGCACTGCGTGTTCCTGCTCACCGTCGGCAAGCGGCTGCCCGGCGAGGCGGCGGCCACCTGCTCGCAGCTCTACCTGGTGGACCTGGCCGGGTCGGAGCGGGTGTCCAAGACGCACGTGGACGGAGAGCGGCTTGGGGAGGCGAAGCACATCAACAGGAGCCTGCTGGCCCTGGGCAAGGTGATCTCCGCGCTGTCGGGGGCGGCCGCCGACAGCGACCACGTGCCGTACCGGGACTCCCAGCTCACGCGGCTGCTGCAGAACAGCCTGGGCGGCAACAGCCGCACGGTGCTCGCCGTCACCTTGTCCCCCTCGGCGTGGAACGCGGGGGAGTCGCTGGGCACGCTGCGCTTCGGCGACATGTCGCGTCGCATCCAGAACACGGCGGTGAAGAACACCGTCGTCGGGGAGGCGGCGCTCTCGGACATGATCGCCCTCGCCCGCGAGCACAGGGCGAGGAACGAGGGTGAGGCGACGCCGCCGCTGACCCGCCGCTGACCCGCCGCTGACCCGCCGCTGACCCGCATCCCTCCCCTCCGGCGCCTCGCTGCCCCCGGCTCTTCCCCCGCGCACCGCCGCCCTCCTCCCCGATCGTCCGCGCCCCGGCCCGCGACCCGCGACCCTCCGTCCCCGACGCACCACCCCGCAGTCCTCCTCGCCCGCTACGCCGACCAGGCCGCGCAGTTCGCGGAGCTCTTCGAGGAGCTGGGAGTGGCGCGGGGGGACATCGACGCCCTGGCCGGGGGTGGCGTCGACCGAGCGAACGAGGCCGTGGAGGCGGCAGGGCACGCGAGGGGCGCGAGCGGGGCCGAGCCGGCGGCGGCCTCTGCTTCCGCCTCCTCCTCCGGCCGCCGCGGCGCGTCCACAAGCGGGGCGGTCGCCGCCGCCGCCAGCCTTGCCTCACGGGAGATGGCAGCGGGGGGCGTCTGGTCACCGGGCAAGAGGGTCAAGTCGGCCGCAGCCCACCCGGCCACCGCGGGGACGGGCACAACCGCACCACGGACCGGCTCTGCCCGCCGATCGGGCGACGCTCGCCCGACCACACCCGGCGCCGCGGCTGGGACGCGGCCAGGCGGGGCCGCCTGGGGCGGGGCAGCGGCGGCTCGGAAGGCTTCCGCGAGGGGCTCTGCCAGGGCGCCGCCGAGGGACCGCGGGACTGCGGCGGGCCGAGCCCAGGCGGCTGAGGCCGGGATCGCCGTGCGGGGGCGTGCCGTGTCATCGGGCGAGGCCGCGGCGGGCGAGGGGGTTCAGGCCGCGTCACCGGGCGCCGCTCCGGCATCATCGCGTCGCACGGATCGCTTCCTGGCGCGGATGGCTGGGCGCCGTCGGGAGACGGAGGAGGGGCGCGAGCGCCGCCGTGATGGCACCTTTGCCCGAGTGACGGACGCCGCGGCGACGGCCGGGGCCGGGGTGGAGGCGGCATCGGCGGGGCAGGGCGAGGCAGACCGCGGGGGGACAGGCACGGAGGGCGAGGCAGCGGGGCAGGGTGCCGGGGAGAGGCGGCTCGGTCAGGCGGGGGAGCGACATCGGCGCGACGAGGCACGCGCCGCTGTCGGCCGGGGGACATGCGTCCCCGGGCCGGACGCCCCTTCCACGCCGGGTAGCGCCGCGACCTCGCGCGGCCAGGCTGGCGCGCCGCCGGAGGCCGAGGACGACGACGACGACGACGAGGATCTGGCTCGGTCGGCCCCGATCCTTGCGGCGACGGCCTCGGCGGTGACGAGTGTTGTGTGAGACCGCCGCGGGAGGGACGGCGCCGCGCCGCGTGCCGCCGCGGCCGAGTGACCAACGCGCGAAGCGATCGCGTTCAGGCCGCGCGCAGTCACGCACGATCACCGCCACCCCCGTCAGCTGACCCACCCAGCCCGGTGGCTCTCTTGAGCTTCTCCACCGCCCCGTCAGGGCCCACGACGGCGTCCTTCAGCTTGTCAAACGAGAAGCTGTCCGCGGACATCACGCCGCTGCCACCGCCCTGGAGGTCCGAAAACGCCACATTGTATCGCTCGTACACTCGGCCTGCTCCAAACCCACCACCAAGCCCGGCAAGAAGCGCACGAGTCCCGCCAGCACCTGCAGGCGCAGAATGACCAGAATCGGCCGAGCAAGGCACGCTGTCGGAAGTCCAGCATGCCGGCGCGCCGCGCGTCCCTGCCACCGTGCAGCATGCTCACCGCGAGGCAAGACGACCGCGCCCACCACGAGGCCAGCGGCGATGCCGATCCCGAGGTTCCAGAGCGCATCGTCGGCAAGGCGCCCAACGAGGTCTGAATCGGACTGCTCCGGCTTCGGCGGGGTGCCTGCGGGACCGCTCGACATGCCCCCTCGTGACCAGGTGTGGCGGCATCGACCACGGAGGCGACCGGAGGCACGGCAGCGTCGTGCCGTCGACGAGGAGCTCTGTTCGATATTTACGCTAACACAAACATGAGTCCCTGTTTGGCCACGGTGTGCGGTAGTGGATGGTCCCTTCTCCTTTTACCTGTGATCAATCACCTAGAAAAATATCAGTCTTACCGAGACCATTTAGCCTCCTGGGATGAGCTTGGCGCCTCGGCGCTGAAGTCGAAGTCGCTCGCCAGCCCAGAGTCAATTCTGCCCATCACAGCCCTTATCTCGGCGTCACCAGTCCCGGAGGTGCTGCCAGCCCTAACGCCGGCGTCAACCCAGAGCTGCACCGACGAAGTCACGAGGTTCAAGGCGGAGGTCGATCTCATCTCCGAGTACATCTGGCAGCGGGAATGCGCGGACAACAAGTTCCGCGGCATGCGGGACCAGGGCATGCAAGCTGACGGCGCAACCGCGACCACCGACACGGAGGACCCATCAGTGGAGGCAGCGCTCGCACGCATCTACCGGCACCGCGAGCATAATCTCTCCATATGCGCAGACGTGGCTCCAGTACAGCGCCCAGTCAGGGCGCCAGGCCATGTCAGACAAGGCGTTTAATCTGTGGCCCGTGCGGATGCCGATGACGGTGGCAGGGCATGGGGCCACACCAGTTGCGTGAGCCTCAGATGCACAGACGCGGATGGCGGCGAACTCCTTGCGGAGGGCGCCGAACCGACCGTTGTCCAGCACCTGCCACATGTGCGACGACGCTCCGGGCGGCATAGCGCACCGCATGTTGACCTCCTGCAGCTGTCGGATGGACTCGGTGTCCGTGTGTGCCGTATGGCCGTCCATGAGGAGCAGCTTGGCCTGGGCTGCCCACGTTGGGACCTGCTTCGCCTCCCAGGCCGTCCACCGCTGCATGGCCTCGCGGAAGATGGTTTTCGTGACCCAGCCGTTGCTCGAGCCAACGAACAGGTGGAGGTGGCCGTCCTTGTCCATAGTTGTGACGGTGGCCTTCCCTGGCAGGTGCTTCGCGGACATGACGGCTGCTCGGCGCGACGGCTTCCCCGCCGAGCGGCGCCTCCTGCCGGCAGAGGCCGGTGCCGGTGCCAGGGTTGCCCCAGACAATGATGGCGAGAATGCAGCCGCTGCTGAAGAGGGGCTGCCGTCCTCAGCGAGGTCGTTGGCCACTGTCGCGGCGGCATCGCCCTCGTCGGTGGGCTCCGTGACAAAGTCGTCGGCCTCCTCCGCCGGGACATCGAAGCTGGCTGCCTCCGACATGACGGGAGCTGACCGTGTGCACGGCCCCGCTGGCGGTGACGAGGCGCCGGCTTCCGCAGCCAGGAGGCATGCGACACCCGCTCGGCGGCGAGGGCCTCGGCAGCAGTCCCTGGCAACGCCGCCCCCCCGACGCCACGTACTTGCGGGCGCTATCTGCTGCCTTTGCCGACGACGCCAGCCAGATCATGCACCTTGTTCCGAGGCAGTTCACGATGGGCAGCATGGTGATGGACTCGAGGCTGCACCCCAGCTTCACCTCATCCATGGGGTCTGCCGAAAGCCCTGGTGCTTCCGGCCTCCGCGCGCGCGAAGTCGCCTCGCTCACGGGAATCTGCGTCCAAGCGCTTGCGCTCGCCCGCCATTCATTGAAGATGAGGCTGGTGTGGGTCCGATGGTACGTTGCCCTGAGGCTCGAGCGTCAGCGGCGCCGCAAACTGCAGCCGCCGAGCCTCCCACGCACGCCATGCGAGCAGCCTCAAGACTCCAAAGCGCATGCCGTCGCGATGATTGCCACGGGATGGCCTCTGGAAGCCCTCCATTTTGGCGCTCGACGGGCTGCTCCCTCCGGCGCACGGTGGCCGAGCCTCGACGGAGGAAGCACGCAGCAGGCTGATCGCAGAGATCGGCTTCGCTCGCACACATGACCTGCCCAATGGTACGCCAGCCCGATGGCTGCGCCTTTGCTTCCTCGGGTCCTTGCGTTCGGGGCCAGTCGCGGGCTAACTGGCCCCCTTACCGTGCTCGCATCCCTGTCATGAGCAGTCCGCCATAATGTTTTGTATGCTGGCGACTTGGTGGCAGGGCTGCTCCGGGTGCGCGCGTAGGTGCCGCATTTCCCGCACGCCCCACGCCGTCTCAGTTGCCTCGTGCGGCCGACACCAACGGTGCCTGCGACCTCCATCCGTCGTGATTGGATCAATCGTCCTCCGGAGCTCCGGCCCAATGATCGGGGCTTCGCGCAGATGATGCCAAGAGCGCTTGGACCCGAGAGATGATTGGAGTCTTCCCAGTCCTGACAGTTGCAATGAATGCGTACCTGCAGTTGGCTGGACCCCAGACCCGCCCACGATCTCAGAGGCACTCACACGCCCGATGGCCGCCAAGGGGCGCCTCGCTGCTGCTTCATATGCCGGGGTACTCGCTGAGGTGACCGCACGTCTTGCCGCGGGCGAAAGCGTCGAAGATGAGGCTGAGGTGAGCCTGCCTGAAAATGCGCTTTGGAGTCCGACCATACGTGTCTGCCGTGACCTCCGTAAGAGCATCTCTTCGCCAACGCAACACCACAGGTATCTTCTTTGCGACTAGGCGCCGGATGGTCGAGCAGAGTCCGACCTTTGGCTGCAGCAGGCGCAGGCGGGCAGCGGGACGTGATCGAGCGTCTTGCCCACCATGGCGTGCTCATCGATGCCAAGGGACACGTGAGCGGACGCCTGCGAGGAGTTCCCGCACGCACCCATCATGTGATTGCCTTCCATGATCGATTCCTGCTGCCACGGGCCGCAAAAGCTGCTGCGCCGAGATTACTTTCCCACGCAGCGTGGACGGACAGCACTAATGTACGCCGCCAAGGCAGGGCAGCTTGACGCAGCCAAGCTGATGGTTCGGCTCGGTGCCAGTGCCGACCACGCCGATGATGTGAGATGCGCGAACCGGTTGGCTCAGGCGTGCTGCCGGACCCGCCAGTCATCGCCCAGTCGGTGCCGAGAACACCGCAGACCGGCATGACAGCGGCTCAAATGTTTGCAGCTAACGGCAACAACGTGGCGTCTGAAGAGCTCACTGCGATGGCTGAAGCCTGCAAGTGCGAGCGGGGAATGGGGGTTGGGACCTGGGTGCGTGTGCGTCGGGGCGTGACGCCGTCGACGGGGTGGGGGTCGGCCAAGGCGTCGAGCGTGGGTCCGATCCGCAGCCTGCGGGGCGACGGGAAGTGCGGGGCGGCCTTCCCGGAGCGGGCGGTGTGGATCGGGTAGATGGC
>Ga0136560_1001757_pt1 | contig 11161 bp, 16 predicted proteins | sample AntRauMeHopE1497_FD_104925 | JGI IMG/M metagenome (GOLD analysis project Ga0136560, IMG submission 104925) | Saline lake microbial communities from Rauer Islands, Antarctica - Metagenome Hop E1 #497 | ecosystem: Environmental > Aquatic > Non-marine Saline and Alkaline > Saline | place...
GACGGCATGGACATCAGCGACCACTCTCCTGTGTTTGCCACCTGGAGGCTGCGCATCCGGCTCGATGCGTGCGATGATGATGCCGTTGCGCAGGCAGCAGCAGCAAGGCAGCGGGTGCACGGCTGCGCTATTGGGACGGGCACGAGGGGGCTGTCGGTCTGGAACGTGCACCCTTATCTCCGCCCGGTGCAGTGCGTAGTCATTGTGAAGAACGTCCGCATTCTCTACAAGAAGGGGACAGGCGTGCCCCGGGCCCTCTCGCTGCTCTTCCCCCTGCCCTTCGAGGACGGTGACGAGCTCCCTGAGAGGTCAAAGGCCGTACGAATGCCCACTGCCTCGGCGGCTTCGCACAGTTACAACCAGGCGGTGGACTCGGTTCCCTGCGTTGTGAACGCAGTGGTCAGTCGTGCGGGCAAGATCCCGGACTTGCATCTATTGCTCAAGGTGAGTCTCGACGACGGGACCAAGGCTCAAACGGTCGTGCAGATGAGGGACCTCGGGATCGACGTTCCCGTGGCCCCACCTGGACTGCAGGGTGCGATCGAGAGGAGGAGGCACCTGCCTCTCATGAGCAAAGGCAGGCCGGCCGAGTCCAGGGATCACAAGGTAGCCGTTGAGTTCACGGTGGACTTCAGGGCGACATATCTGGAAGATGACGAGGCCGCCGAGCACGGGCTCGCGCTTGGGCTGGACGGGTACACGTAGTCGGCGCTGACATCTTCGATGGGGGGAGGCGGTGGAGGTGGGCATGGTGGCGGGGCTCTGGATGTGAGTGCAGCCGCTGATCGGCTGCGGGGCACCGCCTCCATTGTGGGAGGCGGGAGCGTGCCCCCGTCTCCTATGCGAGGCGGAGGGAGCATGTACAGGGAGGAGAGCTTGGATGGATCATATGCAGGGGCTGCTGCAGGCGGCGGAGGCGACTACCGAGGAGCTGGGCGCTCAGGCTATGATGATGGCATTGACGTTGGTTCCGATGAAGATTGATGCTTATCGGGGCGTCAAGCCTACTAGCTGGAGTCAACGTCGGCCTAACGTTGTTCCTTGGGGTAACCGGCAGCAGATTCTTGTGAAACCGGTTGGTTGTTGCCTAGCCGTGTGTTGTGTGTGTCAAGCAAAAGGTCTGAATTAATGCAGAAGATCTGCCCGTGTTTGGCCTCGCTCAAGTAAAGTCGACGACTCGTGGTAATCAGATCATCAGGTCACAGTGGAGTCACTTTGAGCCCTGTTGCTTGAACCGCATTAGTCCCTCCAGTTGCGTCCGCGTCCCCGGCCGCGTCCTCTGCCGGACCCACGACTGAATCGATCGCCTCCTCTCCCACCGTCGTACCCCCCGTCACGACTAGATCCACGATAACCTGCATCATCCCGTCCCCTGCCTCGGTCGTCATGCCCTCCACTGCCTCCACCAACCCCGCCTCCAACACTCACGCCCATCCCTCCGCCGCCATGGTATGCACCCACATCCATCCCGCCACCCATACCAGGGCCTCCCAGAGCAACTCCAGCTGTTGCTGCCGCGGCTTGTTGCAGCACCTGCGGCAGCGCACCGCCATACATTTCCTCAGGATAGTACTTCCCATCCGATGCGAGTACATACCCGGGTCTGTGCGGTGGCTCAAATGGTGGCGGAGGAGGTGGTGGTCGGTATCCCCCGGAGGCTGCAGCCATCCCAGGCGAGCCCACCACCATACCACTTCCCATCCCGTAGCCTCCTGCCGGGATACCTACCGCGGGGCTGCGATACCCCATCCCCCCACCCGAGTCGCCTCCGGATTCAGGTCCAGAACCCCCGTAATCCCGCCTGTCACCAGCCCTGTTGTAGCTGTCGTCCCTGCGACTACGGTCGGGAGGCAGCACACCCGGAGGAAGACGGGGTTCGCCGCTATCTCCAGCATCTCTGCCATACCCGCCGCCGCCTCCGCGCCCACCTGCACGGTGGTCGAAATCGCCCCGACCATCTCTGTCTCCGCGGGGAGTCCGGAAATCCGGCCTGCCATCGTCACCGTACCGTCCCCCGCTCGCACCGGAACCACCATCGCCACGGGACCAGGTCCGTCCACCCGCTGCTGAGTGGCCCCCTGCCCCTGCCCCTGCGCTTCCATGGCGGTCGTATCCACCACCCCCTGTGCCCCCGCGGTCCTCCCTCCCCCCGGTGTTACTGTCCCCATACCTGTCTCCACCCCCGCTGCCACCGAATTTGCGAGAGCGATGATCGCGGTCTCCGGTGCCACCTGCACTTCCCCTGCCCCCGTACCGGCTCTCACCGGCCCCAACCCCAGCTTCGCGCGAAGCCGAAGCGCCCCCCCTTCCATCTGCACCACCGTCGTCTTCCTGCCGAGGCATGCGGCGGAAGTCTTTGATCGGAGCACCACCATCGCTGTTACCGCTGCCAGCACCAGACAGCTTGCTTCCGTGGTCACTATCGGCAATCGACGATCTCCCTCCTTTTGGCTCCTCGCCCTCCTCCTCGCCGTCTCCGAACTCGCCCGCTAGAACGTCCGTCGGGTCATGCTCCCGAACTCGCGCGTCCCGGTCTCCCTGATAATCACCACCGCTTCTTGGCGGCATATCATAAGCATCGCGGCCGATCCTGTCGTCCAGCCGGTCGTCCCTGCCAGGCCCTGCACCGCCAGCAGGCGGGAATTTCAACTCCACTCGGACTGGAGCTCCTTCAAGACCATTCTGCTCTAAATCCTCCTTTGCAGCCTACGCGGCATCGCGCTCTACGAAATACACGTGAATAAGGTCTTCGCTTATAATCCTAACAAATCGAACAGTGCCAAACACACGAAAGATATCCCTCAGAGGCTGAAACGTGTAAGGCCTGTTGTGGCCAGATACAATTAAGTTATACGTCATCGGCCGTGTCCTGCGGGGCGCATTGGAGAAATACTATTGCAGGCAAGGTCGCGCAAAAAAGTGAATTGATCTCTATTGCTTTTCGGCTGCCTGAAGTCCGAATCTACTGAAAGAGGTTGGCATGTTGCCACCGTCACGGAAGCAAGTTTGTCCAACAGTTCACCCACTTTTCTACTTGTTTGCCATGGCTGACTTCGATTTTCAATGCTCGTCCAAGATAATCAGTGCTGCGTACAATCGAAACAACCCCATAGCCCGAAGTGCCGATCAATAAATGCTGCAAGATGGAGTCTATGCGTAATGCTAACGAACGAAACAACGGCATATTGAGAGCCACCCAACCCACTTGTCCAGTTCCATCATGGCTTTGGTAGCCTCTCCCGGGCTATCGAATACAACGAAGGCAAATATGCCCTTTGAGCGCTTCCTAAGGTGCAAGAGAGATCCAAGGTGGGTATGAAGTACTAATGCTGAGCCGCCGCCGCCGCCATGGTATTTAAATCAGCTTGCCCAGCGTCCATGCAGGCCGAATCGTGATACGTAATAAAAAATACAAGTGCTCCATCGCGTGTTGGCGACTCTATGTTCCTACATGTGACCCCCAGACATCAATAGCAGATGGTGCTGAACGGCGAATCAAGCAGACGAGCCTCGCTCAAGCCCCTGAAAATCGCTAGAATTGAGGTAAATCGTTTCCTTAGATGGGTATATACTCAATATGACCTGGACAACAGTAGCGAATGCCAGGCTCACTTAATCAGGGTGGTGCGCAAAGGGTTAAATGGAGCGAACACTTGCGCAACCCCCTCCTCGGTGGAGTGAGGTGGCATCCCCGTAACAAAGAGCTTTGTTCCTGGAGGTTCATCATGAGCTGCCATATTTCCTTAAAGTACACTATCGCTGTGACCCTAGTTTGCCCACAGATGCAATATACGTCTTGGCTGGTTGGGCTTCTCAATAAAAATGATTAAATCGAACCTGGGATTAGTGCGCGGTACAATTTCCCAAGTGCAAGCGCATCATTTTGCAGAATCAGCAATTTGTGATATAATGGCAGCTGTTGGTGGTACTGGCGCTTCCTCTGGTGGGACTTCAGATGCAATGAAATCACTGGAGCTGCCAATTCGCGACGTTACTGGCTGTGGAATCGTGGGAAAATCTGATGTAATGGATCCAACAATTGCTGCATTTAGGATCAAGGGGTTGGCGTCAGCTACATTCACTCCGTTCAATGCAGACGGAACAGTCAATTTGGATGGTATCGAAGCAGATGCTGAGTTTTTGTCCAGTAACAGGATTATGACAGTGTTTATCAACGGCACTTCTGGGGAGTCCATGAGCTTGTCAACGAAAGAGCGAATTGCGATAGCCGAGGCCTGGGTTGCCGCGGCTAAGAAGCGGGACATGACCGTGGTAAATCATGTGTCTACCCCCTCTGTCGTCGAAACAGCCGAACTGGCTGCGCATGCTGAGGCCATTGGCTGCGACGCGATTGCTTTGATGCCTCCGATCTTCTTCAAACCGAAGGACGAGGCCCATCTCGTGTCCTGGATGAAGGTAGTTGCAGATAAAGCCCCGAAGATGCCCGTGTACTACTATCATTTCCCGGTGCTGTCTGGGGTCAATCTCGATGTAGAGCGATTGCTCACCCAGGTGGAGGAGCAAGGCATGCAGACGTTCAGAGGTAAGCGCAAGGTCCATAGCAACCGGATTCCGCCCGCCTGTCCTGATGATTTCGCAAGAAAGCATACCTGTCTTGAATCGAAGACCAGCCAGACCGCTTGTCATAGCTTTCTCGCCTATGCCTATGCCTATGCCTATGCGTATGCCTAAGTCTAGTTCATCCCTCGCAGGCTTCAAGTGGACTTTCTTCGACACACATCAGATGGAGCGAGCACTTGCATTCGGAAACGGTAGGTACCAGGTGTGTAACGGGAGAGATGAGGGCATGCTCGCAGGACTTGCCCTGGGATGTGACGCCTCCATCGGGAATGGATTCAATTACATGCCTGGTGTGTATCAGCGCATGAGGGCAGCATTCGCCGTGGGTGACTTCAAGACGGCTCGCATGGAGCAATCGAGATCGTGCCTCGCCGTGGCTCTCATGCAGAAACCCAAGTTCAAGGGCGTGCTCACGTGCTGCAAGGCAATGCACGAGATGCGCGGGGTACCGGTGGGGTCCACCCGGAAGCCTCTTCCTGAGCTCACTGCCGCTGATAAGGAAGAGCTCAAGAAGGATCTCACTGCCATCGGGTTCTTCGACTGGTGCGACTGAAGGATCCATATGGAGGGGTGAGTCCAGAGTGCCAGTGGCAATGGTAGTGCTAGCTCAAGCTGACCTCTGGGCCGAGTGAGGGCTTTGAGCAGCACTCGGCACTCATTTGATTGCAGGCTTCACTACTTGCGTATAGATTCAGTCGATGCAGTTCTTATATGTTTCAGTCGATTAGTCTCTTAGGCCGCATTCGAATCAGTGGATCAGCTACCTCCACCACCCACCGCGGCTACACCGGCGGTCGGAGCCACGCCTGTATCGCCTTGCCCGAGGGCTTCTTTACTTTTGACGAGCTGCTGCCCGAAAGGCAAGCCAGCTGGCATGACTCGAACCGTGTACCAAATGCTTCCGTGCCTTCCGATGGGCACTGCTCTCGGTCCGTCGATTCCATACTGAGGCAGAGGGCCCTCCGCACTCCCGATCTTCATGTCGAAGAATGCGTTGCTATCCCAAACTTCGAACCGAACCGTATTCACAGTGTCATCGGCCAAGTATACAAATCCTTCATCAAATTTTGGGTTTAAATCGTCCTCTACCTCCGAGGACTAAGAGACACCCCGACCATCAAGGTTCCCACCGAGGGCTGAGTATCTAGATGCTCCGACCAGTTTCACTTTCACGTAGGGGTCAGATTCCCCTAGCCATGACTAGTTGTCTAATCGTTCACAACTGTGTACTATAACGGCAACGAACTTTGTGTGTCTGCCTTTCAAGCGGGGAGCATCTATAAGCAACTGATCTGCAGAGGGGGTTGTTGCGGATTCTGAGCTATTCAAAGGTTTTTCTTCTAACGTAGTCGTGCCAGAGGATGCAATAGATAATTTAATATCAGATGAATCCTTAACACCGTCAGAGTTAGCCATATTCTTGCTGATCCTGTGAGTATTCAGGTACTTGCCTCTATCCCTTGAACTCAGTATTATACCATTACAAACACTCGTCGTCCAAATCCTGCGGGATCCCTGGATTCCTGCCGTTGGTTGTCCCAACTCGGGATGTGCCACATCGAGTAACCTCCTCCTGCTTCTCAAAAATCGACATCAGGAGATGCTGATCATTATGCTATATAAAGCTAGAAATTAAATTCTATCCGAAATCCAATGTCAACCGCTGGTAGCCGTTATGAATCCTCCAAAAAAGTACTAGATACCGCACTAGCCAAGGGAATGATTTCAACTACAGTTTATGGAGAGAAAATGAAGATCGCTGACGACGCGTACGCCAAGCGGTCTGCTGATGAGGCTCTTTTATTTGACTAGGTCGCTACCGGGGTCAGCAAGATCAGGCTTTCGGGGCCAAGGCCAGACGAAGCTGAAGTTGCTGCATCAGACTTACCTCCACTGCGAGACTACTAGCGACGAATCGTCGGATCGTTGGTGTAGAAGGCCACAAATTCGGATGTAACGGGTGCAACCCTTGTTTATCTTCCTACTGGGGGTGGCAAGACCCGAATTGCAGCTGAGCTCGCGCTCGCGCTATACCTTGACAATAAATCATCGCTATTCGTTGTCAACCGAGTACAGCTCATCTCACAAACAGAGCGAGCGTTCTAGCGGGTTGGAATCCCCGGTGATTGTATAAGCCACATCTCGGCAGATCGAGAGGCCCCTTCTAGTACTAAAACAACAGCCCCCGTCGTCACAATCGCCTCCATCTAGACGATGGCAATCAGATACAAGGAGGCGCTGGCTGGATGGCACCCCTCCGTCGTCTCGTCAGCCGCTACAGCAAGTACGGCTGCTGTCACTTCGTCTTATCAGCATCCCCAATCTGGCGGCAAGAAGAAGACGAAGCGGTCCTCTGCCCTTCCCTTGCGCATACAGAGGCAACCTGAGGAGGGCACCTCCGGGGCAACAGCATCAAGCCAGGCTGGAGTGGCTAAATACTCGGTATCACCGCAACCAGGCGCTACAGATACATCAGCCGGTGCAATTACAGCACCCGGGGACGGCAGCTGCACATGGGGCGGTACAGAGCCTAGCACGATGTCCTCGCCTGGCTCTGAGCGCCTCATTGGCACTGGTACTGACCCCGATGAGCATGCCCTCGCACCCTCCCCAGCACTCGCACCGTCCTTGCCGTTCCATCACTGTGTGATCGTCGATGAGGCCCATGGGGCCGTCGCCAAAACCCCGATGGCACTCACTGACCTCTACCGGGCGGCAGGCGCAGTCGTGGTCGGCCTCACGGCCACTCCAACCCGTCTCCGTGAGGACGAGAGCCTCGCCTCTGTATTTGAGACCGTGCTGCAAGGACCTTCTGTGAGCGAGCTGGTAGAACGGGGTATCCTGGTCCCGCCGCGAGTGGTACAACTGAGGGCGAGAAGCTTCAGGGAACACGCAGCCATAGCCAGGAAGAAAGGCAGGACAGCTGCAATGGCTGCGATATCTTCAGGTGCGGATCATAGTGCGGATCCTGGCGCCGTGCATTCAGAGGCACGTGCTCCTATCAGCGACGCAGCGTTGTAGGAGCTGATCGAAGAATCTGAATGGGCAGCCCTGCGGTCATGTGATCCGGTACAGGAGGCGGTGAGCGCTTGGAACCGGCATGCCAAGGGGAGGAGGACGGTGGTATTTGCTCAGAGCGTCGAACATTCCAAAGTGCTGGTTTCGGCATTTGAAGAAGCTGGTGTGATCGCGAGACATGTAGATGGGTCGACCCCTCGGGTGAAGCGGGAGAGAATTCTATGTGCGTTGGGCAACGGCGGTGTCACTCTGGTGAGCAGCGTGGGGGTCCTTTCAGAGGGGTTTGACGAGCCGTCGGTGTCCTGCGTGATGCTCCTGCGGGCCACTCAGTCGAAGGCTCTGTACGTGCAGCAGGTGGGCAGGGGCCTGAGGCAGAGCGATGGAAAGGCTGATTGCGTAGTGATTGATCAGTCAGGGAACACGGCCAGGCATGGCCCTGTGTCACGATCCATGCTGAAGAAAGGGGAGATCGGGTCATGGCGGGTGCACCGTGTGAGCGAGTCACCATCGGAGGCAGGTGCTGCACAGCGACTTCACTGCACGCCTCAGGATTCGGTTGTTGGGACCGAGACAGCAGCCAAAGCCAAAGCCAAGGCTGCAGAAGGGTGTCAGCTGGCGCATGCGGGTGCGACTGTGGCAACGAGCAGTACGAAACCAGATGGGATCACATCGGGTATTGGCATGGGTGTTAGTGCAGAGTTATGCACGGACAAAGGCTAGGTCTTGCTACCCGCCTCTACGCTGGGCGTAGCAGTAGATGCCATGGAGAACACGTCCAGGGGGTCGATGAAGTCCAGCGGATTGGAGGGTATGGGTTACACTGAGCGCGTCCCAGCACTGCCACTGCCACAATCAGGATCAGGATTAGGATCAGGATCAAACGCCGAGTCACGATCTAGATCAGGACCGCCGCTCGGATCAGGGGAAGCCGTATAGTCCCCAGATCCGTCACTTACGCCTGTGCTAGAGACAGAGGCCCTTGCTAACCGTGTATCTGCCACCCATGCTGGGGCTGGTACCGCGATGCCGGCAATCCGCAGGAAGAAAAAGGCACAGAAGAGCTTCCCACTGACGGCCGCAGCTGATACAGGTACAACTAGATTAAGCTCAATCGGGGGCTCCGCTCGCACCCCCTCCGTTGATCATGATCAGGGTAGATCTACCACTAATGGTGGTGAGGCCGGTGGGAGAGGCTTCACGGGATCGGGCAATGGAGGCACAGGCAATGGCACTTGCACAGCGGGGAGTTCGATGCATAGAGGCAGAGGTCGAGGACGAAATCGAGGACGAAATCAAGAGAAGACGAAAATGAAGATGAAGAATCATATCCCAGGCTATGGCAATCGAGGCAAAGACGGTAGTAGCCGGGGCTAGGAGCAGGTTCGAGTGCGCGGTACCTATCGAGATGCCTCGGCACGCCATGCAACATTGTTTAAATCTAGCCCACATGACTCGGAGCCACTGTAGGGTCCTCCTTCTGCAGCTGCAGCCGAACAGGCAACCGGGAAATCGTCAGTGGCAGGGGGGCGGACACGCAGCGGAGGCAGAGAGGGGCATCGCCGCGATACCACGGGCGCTCCAGGTGGCAGGGCAGCGGACCCTGGGGCAGGACTGTGAAGTGCTTTGGCGAGCATCGACCTGCAGACGAGCACTGTACGGGATCGGGAATCCCGATTCGGGATGGGGATGGGGATGGGGATGGTCGCACCCAGGCCGTTGGTTTGATTGTCATGCAGTCTGTGCGCAAAGTATCAAGTATACTAATGTGGCTTAACACTGAAGTTTCCTGGCCATATCCGTTTACATTCCGCTGAGTGAATGCTAACCGCGGGTATCGAATCGGCCTGACGATGCAACGTGCGCCAGGCCCGAAATAGCGGTTGCAACCAGTCCAGCCAAGAAGATGAAAAAGCTGCATCGCGCCAAGCTTGTACTTGGTGGTCAGCTCAACCTTATAGACCTTAAGTTGCTTAAAGGCACTTACCATGGAACACACTGTGTCGATAATTGGACCTCGAGCAGGTGGTGAGGCCCGCAATGAATGCGAATCGAAAGCCGTTCAGCTGCAATTGATCTAGCAAGCCTCGAATGAGAAGTGCCTTACTCCGCAGGAAAATCAAGCTTATTGAAGTTCTTGGCTGGACTTCCATTCGATCATTAGCATGAAGGTTAGTGCCATAAGACTCGATGGAAACTGTCGCGCATGGTACTATCATTTGTGCCATGCTCACATGCCTTCGCGCCCTGCAATTCCATCTAGCGCAGCAACAACATCGGTGATGGCCCAGTCGGTTGAGCTGGATGATCCTGATGCAGTAGACCAAGTTATAAGACTGCAATTGTGGGAAGCTGGCAGCTAGACGCCAAAGCTGGAGGATGCCGCCGAGGTGCCATACTGCGTCAAGCAGTCCATTGCTTCTATCGTGTGTTTCGATGTTGGGTCAAGGCAACAGTTCGAGCTCGTACAACGCCATGTGAGACTTAATGCTGGGCGAATTCTGGCATCAACTTAAGTCGGGCGAGTATTGTTCGCAATAGCGCTGAATCTGAGTACGAATCATTTCTCTGCCATTGCACACCATAAACTCGCAGTTCGCACCGCTAGTACATGCGGACAACGAAGATCGATTCCTCATGATCCTCGGATGTAAGACCGACAACGGGAATGAAAGAACTCGCATAGGCCACGAGGAGGCCCAGGCCTTCGCGCAGCAGCAAGGGGGCGTGTACCTTGAAACATCTTCCTTAGATGGCACCAACATATCACTCGCATTCACGATGCTGCGGATGCGGGTGCACAGGATCCTTAAGAGGAAACAAGAGAAAGAACAGAAACAAAGAGAAGATGCCGTTAGCGACACGCGCAGCCTTTCGTCTCCGCCTGGACCCACGGGAACGAAGCAGGAGGACGCGGGTGGCGGAGACGAAGAGGAAGATGAATTGGCTGGTTTAAGTTCAATCGGAGCTATTCTAAGGAAGTCTTAGGGGGCGGTGGTCACATCACCCGACAGCCAACCTCGCCCTGGCCATGGGTCGCCCACGGTAGCCAGCAAAAGGGGCAGCGAGAGTACCGGTTCTAGGACAGCCAGTGCACCCCTCGGTCATGGGGATGGGGATGAGGATAATGATGATAGAAATCACCGCGATGCCCGGAGCTCGCCTAGGAAGTCACCTCGGTCCCCGGTTGTCTCATCCGAGTACTAGCGTTACAAGGATATGCTCACCAAGTACTCGGGGGACGCTGGGAATGCCGGTGATGCCTCCACTTCTGCTGCTGCTGCTGCTGCTGCTGAGTCAGGCTACGATTCCCAAGGGCTTGATGCCGTGGAAGGATTCGATGATAACGACGAGAAGGATGAGAACTATGGACTCCTTACTGTCCCCAGTTCCTACGCACATCCTGACGAGAGCAACTCCAGGCACATGACGGTGCCAGCAGGTGCCCCTGCCCCTGCCCCTGTCTCGATTTCTACTATCACCCTGAAGGACTTGTACACTGCTGCTGAATCCAAGTAGAGGAATGATACGGAATCACAACAGCGGGCACTACATGCCACGAGAC
>Ga0136560_1001758_pt1 | contig 11160 bp, 11 predicted proteins | sample AntRauMeHopE1497_FD_104925 | JGI IMG/M metagenome (GOLD analysis project Ga0136560, IMG submission 104925) | Saline lake microbial communities from Rauer Islands, Antarctica - Metagenome Hop E1 #497 | ecosystem: Environmental > Aquatic > Non-marine Saline and Alkaline > Saline | place...
AAAAGACCTTCGAGGTTCTTAAAACCTCAAAGGTCTATAAATTACTTAAGGCTCAAGGGCTGCCACTCCCGGAAGGACTTTACCTTCCATGAGTTCCAACAATGCACCCCCACCCGTAGAGACGAATGAAACATCAGCTCCATAGCCAAATTTATTCACCGCTGCGGCAGAGTCACCTCCGCCGATCAGCGAATAAGCACCCTCCTTGGTCGCCGCCACCACTGCTTCTGCTACAGCCTTGGTGCCTTTGTCGAAGGAGTCCATTTCGAATACTCCCATAGGCCCATTCCAGAGAATAGTCTTGGATCCTTCGATTACTGCTGCAAATTTTTCCCGAGTTTTTGGCCCGATATCCAAGCCCATCCAGCCATCGGGAATCTCTCCCTTATTAGCCATGCCTTGCTCGGCATCATTTGCAAAAGCTTTGGAGATCACCGTATCATCCGGCAAAACCAGATTGACACCTTTTACTTTGGCCTTTTCCATTAGCTCCAATACAAAATCCAACTTATCCTCTTCCAATAGCGAGTCCCCGATTGTTCCGCCCAGTGCTTTCGCAAATGTGTAAGACATACCGCCTCCGATGATCAAATTATCAACCTTGTCCAGTAGTTGTTCGATGATTAGAATCTTATCAGCAATTTTAGCTCCGCCCATGATAGCAGTATATGGTCTAGCTGGGTTACCGAGCACTTTCTCAGCATTTTTCAATTCCGAAAGCATCAAGTATCCACACACTTTATCATAGAAAAATTCTGCAATCACTGCTGTGGATGCATGCGCTCTATGCGCAGTACCAAAAGCATCGTTGACGTAGACATCGCCGAGTTTGGAGAGCTTCTCCGCAAAGTCGCGGTCGCCCTCTTCTTCTTCTTTGTGAAAACGTAGATTTTCGAGAAGCAATACGTCCCCTGGCTTTAGGCCTTCCGCCAGCATTTCAGCCTCTCGCCCTATGCAATCTTGCGCAAATTTAATCGGTTGACCCAGCGCTTTCTCAATCGGAACAAAGAGATGGCGCAAGGAATATTTATCTTCTGGACCGCCCTTTGGACGACCCAGATGCGACATTAATATAGCGGAACCACCATCGTCCAGAATTTTCCGGATTGTTGGTAAGGCAGCTTGGATACGTGTATCGTCTGTAATATTAAAATCTTTATCCAGCGGGACGTTGAAATCCACTCGTACCAGCGCTTTTTTTCCTTCAAAGCTCAGATTATCTACATTTTTGATTCTTGGATTCATAAATAGGGTATGTAAGGTTCATTAAAAATACTTGGTGAATTTATCAAAGATTGAGACAAAAAGCTTCTTTTTGCTTTGATCAATTTCCTACGGGCCAAAGATTAGCTTTTTGCAGAAGCTCTTTTGAGTCGATCGTTTATGGCTTTGCCCAATCCGATCTCAGGCATCAATTCAGCCAAAATCACAGCTACTTTTTGCTCGTCGAGCAGTCGCATGTGGGAAAATAAACTGGCTGCGGCTTCTTTCAAATCCGATTTTTTGCTAAGTATCAATTGCCGGGAATTTGAAATCAAATCCCATTTATCGCATAATGATAAAACAGCAAATGAATCTCCCCGCTCTAAATAGGCAGGAATCAGAACCTCCAGATCGCCCAATACAAAAGGAGTTTTTGGCGCATAGTGGCTCTCCAATAGTCCCGGGGCTTGCGGATTGGAAGAACTGTGATCTCTGATCATGACCTTACCTACTACCGCTTCGATGGCATCAATAGCCAAACCACCCAGACGATAAATGATTAGCTGATCTCCTTCCATTCCTACAATCGTACTTTCCAGACCAACCTCGCAAGGACCTCCATCGAGAATCATCGGGATATACATCCCTAGCTGAGCATTGACGTGCTCAGGTGTAGTAGGACTGATGTATCCAAAAGGATTAGCACTCGGTGCAGCCAGCGGAAAGTCCAGGGAATAGAGCAATGCCAAGGTCTGCGGATGATTAGGTACTCGAATAGCCACTCGATCTAATCCGGAAGTAACCAAGTCCGGGATTTGAGCGGTCTTGGGCAAAAGTAAGGTTAGTGGCCCCGGCCAAAATGCTTCAGCAAGCCTTCCAAGAGGTTCTGGAAATTCCGAACAATACGATTCTGCCTTATCAATTGAAGCCACATGGACAATCAGAGGATCAAAACTGGGCCTTTTTTTGGTTTCAAAAATCGAAGCAATAGCCAGCGAATCTAGCGCATTTCCTGCTAAGCCGTAAACAGTTTCGGTAGGAATAGCCACCAGTTGGGAATTCTCCAACAAACTTTTGGCAAGGCTCAGATCTTTGGAAATGATAGCCATTTTACTCGCAAAAATCGTCGATCCAGGTTTTTGCTTCGGTATAGCCCAGTGACAGTGCCATCTTTAGATCTGCACATCCCTCTTTTTTTTCTCCCAGTGCACTCATGCGTGTCACTCCAAGCAGGTAATAGGCGGCTGCATTTTTACCATCCAGATTTACCGCATTGGTGAGTGACTCCATTGCCCCACCGGGATCATTATTCCCAAGTTGAGCTTTGCCACGATTGAAGTGTACCAGCGCTTGATTTGGATTAACCTGAAGTGCCGCATCAAAGTCAAATAGAGCGTCCTCATATTCTTCCAGGCCGAGCAGTGCTAATCCCCGATTGTAATAAATATCAGTCTGGGCAGGATCCAAGCGATTTGCCATATTGTAGTCCGAAACTGCGGCTTTAAAATTCTTCAATTCCAGATTCGAGTTTCCCCGATTAAAGTAGGGCTTATACGAAGCAGAATCAGCATCTATTGCGCTACTAAAAACTGGAATGGCCTCTTTGTAATTCTCTAGCTGAAAAAGTGCCACTCCTTTGGCATTTAAGGCCTGACTATTGGATGGATTATCTTCTAAAAGCTTATCAAAATAAGTTATCGCCTCACTCCAAGACTGCGTATCCATCTTTGCCATTCCGGCAGACATCAGTTCTTCTTCACTTGGGCTACAACTGGCAAATACCATAACAGATAAGACAATAAATAGAAGCTTTTTCACAGTATAAAATTTTGGGCAAAGATAGGGATTGAGCCTTCTGGATTAGCCTTTTGGAGCAAGTTTCTCCCGAAAATCCGGTGGAATTGATGTTGGCTTCATAGTTTTCATATCCACAGAGACCATGATACACTTGCAATGCGAAAAAGTAAATGACTCCCCGGATTTGGTCACACCAATGAGATATTGCTCGATATCGAAGGAGGAATTGCCCAAGCGGGTACATTTGACCAACCCATGAATCTCATCCTCCAAGTGAATCGGTCGTAAGTAATCGATCTCTACACGACCGACTACGGTACCGATTTCCATGACGTTCCAATCACAAAAAGTGTGTAGAAAAGCTGCTCTCGCATGCTCAAAATAACTAAAATACACCCCGTTGTTGACGTGCATGTAGCCATCGATATCGGAGAATCGAATCTGAATCGGGATCGAAAATTCAAAGTCTTGGGTAAGGGAGGCCGGATCAATCGGGGGCATAGACTACAGGAGAATTTCGGATTTACTGGTTTTCTCGAGCATCCGAAGGATCGAAGGATTGTATCCAATCACATCCTGAACCGAATCAAAAGCTACCCAAGCCAAAGAAATGCTCTCGTTGCTTTTTTGCAGAGGTTCTGTAATATCTGCTTCCAAAATATATCTGACATCAAAGTGAAAATGAATCGGTACATGCGGTCGCTCGGGGATGATGTGCTTATCCAGGTCAAAAATAGTTTCGTCGACAAAACTTAGCGTTTTAAGCCCACTCTCCTCTCTCGCCTCTTTCATGGCTACTTCAAGAAGATCTTCATTGCCATCTGCATGCCCGCCGAGCTGAAGCCAGCGGCCTAGCTTGCGATGGAGCGTAAGCAAGGTATGCGTACGCTTGCGGTTGACTATCCAGGCAGAGGCAGTAAAGTGACCATCCAGCCGCTCTCGTTTGTAGGCAAGTGTATCTTCAGTCAATTCTAAAAAATCATTGATAAACCTTGATTCCTCTTCATAAGGGGTGCGATACTTAATGAGTTGCTTACTAAATTCTAGTCTATCCATTTAATTTTTTTCAAATAATCGATCCATAAACTCATCGAAAGGCATTGGATCTTCATACAAACGATCCGAGTAAAAGGTCACCAATACTTTCAGGTAGCTGGGTTGATTATTAAGGGTTATCTTTTCGATGGCCACATTTCCATAAAGTTGGGAAATGAGGATATTCTCTTCTGGTATTTGCAGGGGCGGCTTGAAATAAAACTTCTCCGTTGACCTGACCTGCTCATTGATTTCTTCCAATTTACGGTCGAGACTTACCTGCGCATATCCCAAAGCTAAAACACGCTGGGCAAAAGCCAAGAAAAGCAGTGAAAATGTTTCAGGTGTAAGCGGCTCATCATAGGTGATGGCAAATCCCCGGGCATATTTGGAGTCCAAAATATGCACTTCCGGTCTCTCGTTGAGCTGAAGCTTTTTGAAAGCGTGATTTTTATATATTTTCTCCAATAGCAATTCCCCCTCCGCACTTTGCGCCCAAGCCTGTGCTTGTTCATTTTCTCCTACTTTCAACTCAAAATTCTCCTTATGATTCATAGGAGTCTTTTCAGATGACTTAAAAACTTTTTGGTACAAATCGTCGAAGAAGTTAGCCATTTGATTTTAGTATAAATTTGCCGGAGGCAAGTTGATTGAGAAGTCCTTGATCTTGCATTCCACGGAGGATTTTGAGATTTTTTAAAGAGTCAGGTAAATTCAAATTATCAAAAATTTGATGCTCAGTTAACTCACCAGAAAGCCGTAAGGTTTCGATAATCTTGTTTTTCAGCTTGATTTCGGCTGTTTCCGGAGCTTTAGCTTTCCGATCTGCGATGCACCAATCGCAGACTCCACAGGACTGATCTGCACTTTCTCCAAAATATTCCTGAATAAACTGAGTCCTGCAAATCTGGTCTTGATCCCCGTAAGCTACCATTTTCGTGGCTTTCTCCAAGGTGAGTTCCCTTCGAAGTTTGATCCGGTTGTAGTTCAGCGGAAGCTTACCAGCGTCATATCTTGGGGTGAGAAAAGTGATTTGAGGCTTGTCTTTACGCTTATCGTAGACCATGACTTCGAGCTGCTCGAGCTGCTTGAGCGATTTGATCAAGTCGAACTCTCTGATTTCGAGCGATTTGGCAAGTTTGGATTCGTTAATCGTGATGTATTCCGAAAACACATTTCCCCCATAAGTTCGCATGATGACTTTGACTATCGGATCTAGCTTTGCGTACGCAATCTGCACCTCATAGAGTTGGGCTGGATTTACTGAAAAGTGGATTTTGGATGGAGAATAGTAGCTTTCGCTCAGTCCTATAAATCCCTCTTCCTCCAATACTTTGAGTGCATAAAAAGTCTCCAAAACACCCAAATTATAGGTTTGAGCAAATTCATTCCATTCGAAATCAAAGCTACTCAGCATATTGCTTCCCACCGCTACACGAAAATAGTTGGAGAGGCATTGATAGACTTTCTTGAGAAACTCCACCGGAGGGTAGACTAGCACGGCACGTTCTAATATCTGGTCAAAATCTGCCTGATTTGCCAGCAAAACGGCATAAGCCTTCATCCCATCTCGGCCTGCACGACCTGCTTCTTGGTAATAATTTTCCAGATTTTCGGGTATATCGCTGTGAATCACCACCCGCACATCAGGTTTGTCTATGCCCATCCCAAAAGCGTTGGTACTCACAATCACCCGAACTTGGTTGGATTTCCAAGCCTCCTGCTTTTTACTCCGATCCTCCATCGATAGCCCTGCATGATACGCTGCAGCCGAGATCCCCATTTGGTAAAGAGATTTTGCTATCTGATGGGTTGATTGTCGATTTCGCACATACCAAATCGCAGAACCCGGCACCCGACGCAAAATCTCAAATCCTTTCTCCAGCTTATTTTCTATGCTACGTACGCTATAGCTCAAGTTTTCCCGAGCAAAGCTTTTTCGGAAAAATTGTGGAGTTTTCATCTCCAATTTCTGTTGAATATCCTCACATACTTGAGGTGTAGCCGAGGCGGTCAAAGCTAAAATTGAGACTCGGGGATGGAAAGCTCTGATCAATGCAATCTCCAAATACGAAGGTCGGAAATCATACCCCCACTGAGATATGCAATGCGCCTCATCCACTGCAATAAGATTGATATTCATTTGCTTAAATCGCTCCAGGAATAAATCTGACTTCAACCGCTCCGGCGAAACGTAGAGAAACTTATAGTCACCATAGATGCAATTGTCCAGCACCCGATCAATCTCCCGCATACTCATCCCGGAGTAGATCGCCGCTGCTTTGATTCCTTTCGATTTCAAGCCATCAACCTGATCTTTCATCAGGGCAATCAGCGGACTTACGACCAAGCAAATGCCAGGAGCAACAAGCCCGGGAATCTGAAAGCAAAGTGATTTGCCTCCACCTGTTGGCAAAAGCGCGAGCGTATCCTTACCATCCAAAACCGCTTGGATAATTTGGTCCTGAACTAGTCTGAAGTCCGAGTGCCCAAAAACCTGAAGAAGAATTTCTCTAGCCTTTTGGAGCATTTACCATTGTGGTTTGGTTTTTTGAAGGAATGAAGCAATCCCATGTTTACAATCGGCATTCGCTCTGGCTCGTGCATTCAGCTCAGCTGCATAGCCCAAGGATTTCTCTCGGGACTCCCGATTCAATTCTCGCAAGAGTAGCTTAGTTTCTGTCATGGAAAAGGAAGAATTCTTCAGTACCAAGTTGTCTGCAAAATCGCGTACTGACTTTTCCAGAAAATTAGAAAAAACTACTTCAGTAATCAATCCTAATTCGGCAGCTTTGGAGGAAGCAATCAAGCCTCCAGAAAGTAATAATTCTTGAGTTTTAGCTCCACCGATTTGCTCTTGGAGAAATACAGAAACCAATGCAGGGACAAATCCAATGGCCACTTCGGTATAGCCAAAAAGGGCTTCAGGCACCGAAAAAGCAAAATCACAAACAGTCACTAACCCACAACCACCTGCCAAGGCATGGCCTTGAACTGCGGCGATAACGACTTTTGGAAAATCATAAATAAGCTCAAAAAGCGACTTTAACCTTCGGCTGTCTTCCAAGTTTTCTTCAAATGTGAACTCCTGCAATTGTTGTAAATAAGACAGATCAGCACCTGCACAAAAGGCCTTTCCCTTTGCTCCCAGAATAATCACTTTCACTTCACTATTGTGCTTCATTTCCTCGAAAGCAGTGAGTAAACCAGAAATCAGTTCGGGACTGAGTGCATTTCTTTTTTCCGGTCGATTAAGAGTGATAAAACCGATTCGGTCGGCGACATGCGTGAGTACGGGTTGTTCCATTTGGGTGTATTCTTGTTTTGCATCAAGTTAGGTTCAGAAAAATCCAAAGCCAAAACAGAAGCTCAAAAAACTATTCGAAAAGCAGAGTCTGCAATTTTGACAGAGTCAGATAGGCTGGTATCTACCCATTTTCCGGAGTCCCAAACTTGGATGATTTTTGGTTTTTGCGAGGCGAAATAGAGCTTGGATTGTCCGGAATCTAAATAAACCGGAGCTGGAAAAAGTTGAGTTTTATTTTCCTTGGTGGCAACTTCCAGTAACGAATTTGGAAATCTGTCCCATTTATTTTTGATACGATTGGGATCGACCAAGTAACCCAGATCCTCGGCTTTGACTCCCTGATTCCAGGTATATAGTTTGTCACCGTATTGGTAATCCAGCACAAATCCTGCTTTACTTTTATAAATAGTGAGCTCTTGAGATGGTTTTAGGATGGATTTAGTGAACTGAATGCCAGACCAGCCTAGGATAAGAATAAGGGAAAAGTAAATGAGTTTTTTCCGTCGAACCACCGCCCAAGATGCCCAAACGAGGAGCAATACCCAGATCAGCATCATCCCGGAATAATCGATAGTCAACCGATCCAATTTGCCCCCTGGAATAAACTGAATCCAATGAATGATGAAATTTTGTAGCCAAATCATCCAGGATAAAACCCAACCCAAGAGATCTCCCAGAAAAGGAATCCAACCTAGAAGCATCAATGGTACGCCTACCTGCATAATGAGAAAAGCAAGTGGGATGATAAATAAATTGCCAAGCAGGAAATAAGTCGGAAAAATGTGGAAATAATAAATGGAAAGCGGAAAAGTAGCTAATTGAGCCGCCAAGCTTACACTGGTAAGTTGCCAGATATATTCCAACACCCGATTGGGCGGAAGCCACCAATTCAGAATCAAGGGTTGAATCAAAACTATCCCTGCCACAGCAAGATATGAAAGTTGGAATCCCACCTCGAAAATGACATCAGGATTGACAGCAATCATCAACATAGCAGAAAAAGCCAAAATATTAAAAATTGACGGTTTCCGCTCCCGCATTTGCCCCATCGAGAGCAAGGTAAACATCGTAGCCGCACGGACTACTGAGGGCGATAATCCTGTCAAAAAAGCATATACCCAGATCAGCAAAACGACAAAAATCAGATAGCTCTTCGCCCAATTTTTTTTCAGCTTCAAAGGCTTCATCAGCATCAAAAATATTGCGTACACAATTCCTACATGCAGACCCGAGACAGCCAAGATATGCATCACCCCAGCCTGAACGTACCCATCTCGAATCGCCGGATCCAAGTTCTGCTTCTGTCCCAGCAGAAGCGCTAATGCAATCTGCTCTGACTGAGGATCGGGGATTTTATCCTGAAGTAGTTTTGAGATGCTATTCCTGAGATGTAAGAGTGCATACTCCGATTTAGGGTCGCTTGCTGAGTCTAGGATCGCATAGTTCTTGGAGAGAAACTGTCTGGAATGAATTCCTTTGCGAGCTAAGAAAGCCTTGTAATCAAATTCGTTGGGATTTTTTGGTGGTAAAATAGATTCTGGACTTTTGGCCACCCAAAGTACTTGACCAGGTAAGAACGGGATTGAGGATTGATGGTAGACTAGGATCTTCTGATCTACGTCCTGCCAGCTGCTATCTTTTAATATCGTCTTGACTTGAAGCAGGTTTTCAAATGAATTGGGCTTGGCCACGTCGTATTGTGTCACTTCTGCCAGATATCCATCTATATTTTCAAAGTCTTGGTGGCTAGTTGTCTTCGAGTTATTCATCCGAACTAAAAAAATTCCCAGTAAAAAAATAATCCCGTATCCAAATCCAGCTAGGAAGTTTCCTTTGCGGGGACTTTGCATTTTCAATAGGATAAAACCATAACTAATCCAGCTCAAACTGATGAGAATCAAAACCAGATGGAGTGCAGGGAATAAAATCTGCCTGGCAAATAATATCCCACCAATCAAGATCGGGAGGTACTTTAAAAATGGATAATCTGCAAATCTCATTTCCGAAAAATTAAGACCTTAATTTATTAAAAAATTCGCATAAAAAAAGCCCCAGATTGGGGCTTTTAAATTCTTATGATTTCAGCTTAGAATCTATAACCCAAGCTAAATCCTCCGTTTAATTCCACTGAGGTGAACCGATCCGAAACCTCACTGCTAAAGCCTCTGGCTACGCTTACATAAGGCCCAAAAGCAAAATTGTTGGAAAATTCCCATTTGTATCCGCCACCTGCTCCTAATATAAAAGCATTCATATTCGTGGTAATATTGTCACCATCTATCACTTCTTCAAAATCTCCAAATCTAAGTTTCGCCAATGGATAAAGAAAAAACCTTCCATTACCACTATTCCCAAAGTAGAAATTCATAGCAGCTTGTACTGAGTTGGTTTTGTAGTTTTTACCATCACCCTGAGAGTTGTACCCAAAGCGATCATTGATGTGAACCTGTACATCCAAGGAATAATCGTTTCCTAAAAACTTTTCGTAACCCACCTCAATCGAACCTAAAACAATTAAATTCAAGAAATTCAATTTTATTTCATTAGAGAAATCCTGTGTGTTGTTAGCACTGCTTGAAATGACATTCTGGCTAAAACCTGCTAAAGCAAAAGCCAAAATAAATATCGGTGTAATTACTATTTTTTTCATGTTGATGTTGTTTTTTCAATGATTTGGCACTAATTCAATACCATTTTATAATGTAAAATATTGCACTCCTCAAAGATCTCGCCTACTTTTTTAAAACCAAATTTTAAGTATAGTGGAACTGCCGAAAGTTGGGAATGCAGGTATTTCAATTGTGACTGCGATTCCTCATGTTGGTTGATGTCAGTAAGCACTGCCTCAATCAGACCTTGCCCCACTCCTTTTCCTCTGACTTCCTGCAACACCGCAAATCGCTCCAGTTTAATGCCATTCGCAGTATACCTCCAGCGAGCTGTTCCAACGGGAACGTGATCAACCTTTGCCAAAAAATGGAATGATGTTTCTTCAAATTCATCGTATTCCTGTATTGGATCTACGTTTTGTTCAAATACAAACACTTTCCTTCGAATTTCAAAAGCGAAATTTAAGTCCTCTTGATCAGTTATTTTTTCTACTTGAAGGATCATTTTTTTCTATTTCTCTGGATGCATGATCTTTTTCATAAGCCTCAATGATAGATTTGACCAATTTGTGCCGAATCACATCCTTACCACTTAGGCTCACCACACCTATACCTTTTACGCCATCCAGAATCTTGAGCGCCTCCGCCAAGCCGGACTTTTGCCTTACCGGCAGATCCACCTGCGTCTGATCTCCAGTGATGATTACTCTGGAGTTTGGCCCCATTCGAGTTAAAAACATTTTGATCTGCTCGCTCGTGGTATTTTGAGCTTCGTCAAGCAAAACGAATGCATCGTGAAGCGTACGACCGCGCATATAGGCAAGTGGAGCGATTTCGATTACCCGCGTTTCTTGGTAATATTTCAACTTCTCAGGCGGCACCATATCCTGAAGTGCGTCGTAGATCGGTCTTAAGTAAGGATCAAGTTTCTCCTGAAGATCTCCTGGGAGGAAACCTAGATTTTCACCAGCCTCGACAGCAGGGCGAGTGATAATGATTCGTTTTACCTCTCGATTTTTCAAGGCTCGAACAGCCAATGCCACCGCAATGTAGGTTTTGCCTGTTCCTGCAGGACCTAGGGCGAAGACCAAATCATTTTTCATAGCAGCTTCTACGAGTTTTCGTTGATTGGCTGATTTTGGCTTGATCACCAGGCCTTTGTTGCCAAATACGATTACCTGATCCCGATTAGTTTCTTCAAATGGAATT
>Ga0136560_1001760_pt1 | contig 11154 bp, 8 predicted proteins | sample AntRauMeHopE1497_FD_104925 | JGI IMG/M metagenome (GOLD analysis project Ga0136560, IMG submission 104925) | Saline lake microbial communities from Rauer Islands, Antarctica - Metagenome Hop E1 #497 | ecosystem: Environmental > Aquatic > Non-marine Saline and Alkaline > Saline | place...
AATTTTGCTTGGGTCTTTAAAAACGTCTATAATCACCGCGCCACCTAAATAATGCAAACCGTCATAATGGCTCAGAAAGCCTCGTAACGACAAGGTGCTGTTATCATATTGCACGTTATTTAAATAAACAGGCTCTGCGAGCACCGTTTCGGGTGTGATGAGAAAATCGGTTTTATTGTCCAGTACCGGGGCAGCTAGTTCTTTAATTGTTGTAACTACCGCATTATTGCCATTGTCATATTTCTCTAAATACGGGTCTATATTGGGCTGTACCAAAACGATTTGGGTGCTTTCGATGTTGTTAAAGTTTTCACTCACAACTACCTTTATAATTAATGAAATAAGTATAGGCACAGCAATCACGACCACAGGGAAAATGACACGACGGGTTATGATTTTAAGAGAAAGGCTTGTTTTAGTCTCGCTTTGGCGAAAGCGTACAAACCACAACACCGCTTGAAAAACGAGCATATTTACAATCCAAACCCACAAGGTACCGCCAAAGGTTCCCGTGTATTCGTACCACTGTATCCAGCTGGTATATTCACTAAAACCATTGCCTAAATTGAGCCACGGCCATGAAAAATCCCAGTGCAGGTGCAGGTATTCAAAACCCATCCACAAGCATATTAAAAATAATAAAGCCGCACTGTGTGTCGCTTTACGCGCAAATAAATGGTAGCACAGAACGACCAGCGCCATGAGTAAGGAGTTTACTAAAACCGCAAACCACATCCCAAAACCCGTTGCAAAATACAGCCACGAGGTCGTTGCAAAATTCCATATCACAAACGACAGGTAACTCAGTCCTAAAACCCGCAAGCCTTTGCGTGTTGCAGTGCTATTTCTCAAACGGTGCTCTGCCAGTAATAAGGGTACAAAAGCCACAAAAAGCAAGCCTGCAAAGCCATAAGTAGGCCAGCCTAACCATAGTAAGATACCCGTGAGTGCAGCGAGTACTATTGTAGGAAACTTCATAAATTTAAGCATATTAAAAGTGCGAAGTTACGAGATTTTCAGGGGCCGTCTACCGCTAGTGCTAATAACTAGCATACTTGCAAATTATGTTATATTGGTGCAAATTTGCACAAAATAATTATAGTATGTCGCAATAGGTATATTCTCTACAGAACCTAATGACACCTGATTAAGAACCCAAGTGCATGATTTATAGCACGCTAGTAAAAGCGTGCTAGCAAACGATTTAATTAGAAAGGCGAGAAACCAGCAACTTTAATTAGACTGGATTAGAGCGAAATTAAAAAAAGCAGAAAATAGCGGGTCTACCCTATCAAACAAAGCAGAAATTCTGACAGTATGTAAGCGAAAACATTGGTTCTAGACACTGATAGTACAACAGCGTTAAAGACGATTTATCTTGTAATTAAAGGCCTATCTAGAAAAAATGCTCAAATCTATTTTAAGGGAGAAAATATTAGAATACAACGCAGCACTCGCATCGCCTATGTCTGTTAGGGCATAATCTACCTCAATACCTTTGTACTTAAACCCGATGCCTATATTAGGCTGGAAACTCACGCTGTCGTTACCGTCCAGTTGTGTCAAGTTCTGAAAGTTTCCTACCCCTGCGCGCACAAACACCAGGTTTGTGTACCCATAATTAAGTCCTAAAGCTGGCGTGGCACTCACGTTGCTGCTCGATATAATGTCGTTTGTTTGTATAAATCGCATATTCAGGTTCACCTCTGTCGTGAGCACGTGGTCATAATGAAAGGTAAATGTGCGCGCGATTCCCATTTGTAGTTTGGGAAGCGTGATTTCGGTAGTTTCAGGTAGGTCTTGATTTTGGTTTGCAACTGCACCGCTCACTTGTGCAAATGCTTCCTCGTTAATATCCCAAGTGTTATAAGTTGTAGTGATATCGCGGGCCATAATGCCCATTTCCCACTTGTTGCGTTTCCATTGCACGCCTAAATCTACACCAAAACCAAAGGAACTCGCAAACTCACCTATGACCCTGCGTATCACCTTAGCATTTGCACCATAAGAAAAGCCGTCTAGTTTTGCCTCGCGTGCATATGAAAATGTAAAAGCCCAGTCGGCAGTAGAAAAGGTAGAAATACGGTCATAATTAATATTTCCCTGATCATCTATAAGTTGGGTGGTGTTTAAAATATCATCTACAGAAAAGCGTATCACACTAAACCCAAAAGCGCTCTTGTCATCTATAGCAGCTGCATAGGCCGCATAATTATATTGCGCAATGTTTGCAAAATAGCTTGCGTGCATCACAGACATTTCTTGGTCTTTAACGCGTGTTAACCCAGCCGGATTCCAGTAACCTGCATTTACATCATTTGTGCTGGCCACTACCGCATTGCTCATTCCTAGCGCCGCTGCGTCCACACCTATGTTTAGGAATTCGTTTGAGTAGGCTCGTGATGTTTGCGCTTTCGCAAAAGCGGAACACCACAACAAGCACAGGATAATGAAAATTCTCAATTGCATTTTTTATGAAGTGGCAAATATCTAGGTTTCTAGTGTAATAACTTAGATTTTACGTGGATATTGCATGGTTGCATGTATCAAAACTTGCATAATTACTGCATATTTGTACTATGAAGAAATTTATCCCTAACGCGATTACTATGCTAAACCTGCTTTGCGGTTGCATAGGTGCGGTCTATGCTTTTAACGATTCCCTAATTCTTGCGGGTATGTATGTCGCGCTGGGCATCTTTTTTGATTTTTTTGATGGTCTTGCGGCCCGTGTTCTAGACGTCTCTAGTGAGTTGGGCAAGCAACTCGATTCCCTAGCAGACCTTATTACAAGCGGTCTTGTACCGGGCATCGTTATGTGTCAAATGCTTGCCGACGCTACTGGCCACGCAGACTCGATTCTTGTGGTAAGCGATGCGTCTAACTGGTCTAGTGCAACCACGTTGTTTAAAGAAATAACCTTTTTGGGCTTTTTTATAACCGCGGCAAGTGCTTACAGGCTGGCAAACTTTAATATAGACACTAGGCAAAGCGACCGTTTTATAGGCGTGCCTACACCGGCAAATGCTGTTTTTATTATTTCGTTGGGAATTCTCGCACAAATAGGCGAGCTTACATGGGTTTATGATGTACTGGTAAACCCCTATGTGCTTATACTTATTACACTATTGAGTGCTTATGCGTTAAATGCAAACCTGCCACTTTTTGCACTTAAATTTAAGCAATGGAGCTGGACAGGTAACGAGATACGTTACATTTTTATCTTGCTTAGCACCGTTTTGCTTGTCGCACTTCAACTCTATGCGATACCTTGCATTATTGCGCTGTATGTAGTTATGAGTGTGGTGCAAAATGTGCGTGAGCGATAAAACGATAGCTCTTTTTTTCCAGCGTAAAATAAAGGAATTCTTCTATTATAATAGCAAAACCCATCCAACACAACAAACGAACTTCATGAGCCCTGCGTTCCTAAGCTTACTGGGGCTATAGTGCAGTACAACTGTAACTGGTGTTAAAAAATGAATGGTTACTTAAAATTACAACCGGGACAATATCGTTTGTAACATTTATGAAAACGGTATTATCGCAGGGTTTTACGCGTGCATCATGTAAGAATAAGACCTACTACTAGATGATTTTTTCAGAGTACCTCATGCAATAGGTGCAGGTTAAGGTAGTACATTGTTAAACCATGCAATAGCTTTTACAACTCAAAATAGCTGCTGTATATGAATGTACCACGCTGACTCAAAAGTAGTTGCAGTTTACCCGTAATATGGCTTTATAGAAGGGGTAAAAGAACCATCGTTTGTCCCAGAAAGGTTCTTACTTGTGGCGGAAATGCTGTTTTAGGCAACACGCGTTTAGGCTAGAATTAAATCAATCTACAAATAACTTCTTCTTACGTAATTCAAAATTTTGTCCTAGATACACGCGTCGTACCACTTCGTCTTCGGCAAGTTCCTCTGGGCTGCCGTGCTTTAAGATGTTCCCTTCAAACATGAGGTACGTGCGGTCTGTAATGGCAAGGGTTTCCTGCACATTATGGTCGGTGATGAGTATGCCTATATTCTTTTTAGTAAGCTGGGCTACAATACGTTGTATATCTTCTACGGCTACTGGATCCACACCAGCAAAAGGCTCGTCTAGTAAAATAAAGGTGGGATTTGTTGCAAGCGCGCGGGCAATCTCTGTTCTGCGGCGCTCGCCACCACTTAATAAATCGCCATTGCGGTTGCGACGTTCTTGCAGGCTAAACTCTTCTATGAGCGTCTCGCAACGTTCCTTTTGATCTTTAGGCGACAGGTCTGTAAGTTGCAGCACGCCCATAATATTTTCCCACACGGTAAGCTTTCTAAATATCGAGGCTTCTTGTGCCAGGTATCCTATGCCGTTTTGGGCACGCTTGTACATGGGAAATTTTGTAATTTTTTTATCATCCAGCCATACATCGCCACCCGTGGGTTTTACCAGGCCTACCATCATGTAAAATGAAGTGGTTTTACCAGCACCGTTAGGGCCTAGTAGTCCCACAATCTCGCCTTGGTTTACCTCAAATGACACACCTTTTACTACAGGACGGCCTTTGTACGATTTCTGTATATTATCTGCTCTTAGTTGTTGTTGCATGATACAAAGTTAATTTTTACTTTGGTGATTTAGGGTTTATGCGTTCATATTTTCGGTAATTGCCTGATCAATACGATATTTTACCCTAGATTTGAACTTTAAACCCAATACAACTTAATAAATCGCTAGTTTTTAAGCTTATGTCATTTCCTCGATTCCTTATGGGCGATAACGCTCACTACCCAGACGATATTTTTGTGGTTCACCTAGAGTACCCGCGTTTTGTGATAAATCTTAAAGATGACAGCGTTGAGTTTCTAGAAGACCTAGACGCCGCCGATGAGGAAAATCTAACAGAAGAAACAAAAAACCTTATTGAAGAAGCCAGCCGTTTTTATGATGAGCAAACTGCTCTTTACGACGTGTTGTAATGGCCGACCTAAAGCAACTGGACTGGGACGTACTTCTTTTCCTAAACGATTGGGGAAACGATGCAGTGGACTTGTTTTTCAATATCCTCACCTACAAATATGCTTCCATACCACTTTATGCTTTCTTGCTGTACGTGCTTTACAAAAAGCTAAAACGTAAAGAGCTTATAATCGCGCTGCTCACTATTGCGATTATGATTACCATAAGCGACCAGCTAGCGATGTTGTTTAAAAACACCTGGATACAGCGGCTGCGCCCGTTTAACGAACCTGGGCTGGTAGGCCTGGTTTCTAAAGTTGGCACAAGTGGCGGCACCTATGGTTTTTACAGCGGTCATGCAAGTAGTGCTTTTGCTCTCGCCGTTTTTATGTGGCTATTGCTTAAACGTTCCCATAAAAAACTTGCGATTTTCGTTATTATCTGGGCAGTTTTTGTCGCATACAGCCGCGTTTATCTGGGCGTGCACTATCCGGGCGATGTGCTCATGGGTACGTTTATGGGCTCGCTTATAGGCTATATGTGTTTTGAGCTGTACGCTTTCGCGAAAGCGAACTATGCAAAACGATCGAGGAAACCCACAGACTTCTAATACTATAAAAAAGAAAGATTACCTCTTTACTCAGACACAAGCAACGAATGTGTGCTGCAAAAGCGATTTAATCCTTTACCAAATTCAGTAACTCATGGGCAGCCTCAAACGGACTTTTTACCTTGTCCAGTACCTGTTGCTCGAGCTGGTCCAACTGTTCTTGTACTTTAGGATTGCTGTAAAAACGGTCGTTTAAACGGTCTTTTATGGTCTGGTGCAGCCAGTACAATTCTTGGCTATTGCGTTTTGTCGCTAAGTGACCGTTTAGGGTCGCGTGTTCCTTAAAGGCAACTAATTGCTCATAAATAACATCTACACCTTTATCGTGTAAACCGCTACATAAATAAACCTGCGTGGGCCAGGCATGCACCTTTGCAGGCATCATATGTAGCGCGTTTTTAAATTCTCTGCTTGCGTGTTTTGCTGGGGTTTGGTTGGCGCCATCGGCTTTATTAATGACGAGTGCGTCTGCCATTTCCATAATACCGCGTTTAATACCTTGCAGGTCGTCACCAGCACCAGCGAGTTTAAGTAGCAAGAAAAAATCGGTCATGCTGTGAACTGCGGTTTCACTTTGTCCGACGCCTACCGTTTCCACCACTATAAAATCATAGCCAGCCGCTTCACATAAGATTATGGCTTCACGTGTTTTTCTAGCCACACCACCTAGTGTTGTGCCGGCAGGGCTAGGCCTTATAAAAGCAAGGTCGCTTTTTACGAGCGCTTCCATGCGGGTTTTGTCGCCTAGAATGCTGCCATGGGAAACACTACTAGACGGGTCTATGGCGAGTACGGCAAGTTTGTTTGAGTCGGCAAGTATATGTTTTCCTAGCGATTCTATAAAGGTAGACTTTCCGACACCTGGAACCCCGGTAATGCCTAGTCTAAAGGCTTTGCCAGAAAAGGGCAGGGCAAGGGCAATAAGCTCTTGGGCGATAATACCATCGCTTACAGTGGTGCTTTCTACTAGGGTTATCGCCTGACTTAGCGCAGCAATATGGCCTTGTCTTAAGCGATTAAAAAGCGCAGGTATGTCTAGCGACGGCCTGTTTCTTTTAGCTTGTGGGTTTATATGTGCGCGGTTTTGTGTCACCTTTGTTTATTAAGACTTTAAAGATAGTTTAAATAGCAGTCTTGTTAAAACGAGTTACCAGCCAGCCCGCGAGAAAACCCATGGGTACGTAAACACATGCCATATCTAAAATGCTAAACCACAGCGGTGACGGTATCAACACACTTGCCATGATGCCACCTAATAAAAAAATGCGGCAATGCTTAGCGCAATGTTCGTTTTAAGGCTTGCTGCGATTAATGCTGCTACGAGCGCACGTAAAAAAGGTTCCTAACGCATGCCCCACAAACAAATATATAGATGAATCCCGTGATGCAATCGCAAGAACACCGCCCAGTTGAGTCATATACTCTGGGTCGTTAGGATCCAGCGGTAACTGCCTAGTGCTTAAACTAACAATGTACCTGTTTACAAAACTGCCTGTGATTATACCTGTAATAATGGCAGTGCTGTTTCTTATAAAGGATTTTTTAAATAGGGTCATGCACCATTACATATATGCACGTATATTTTCTAACTCTACAAAAATAAGCAGTTTGTACATGGTGTATCCCAGCTCTTTTACCGTAAAATCTTCGAGGGCTTTAATGGCAAAATTTTGGTAAAGTGAGTCTGTGTTTAAATCACTAGAAAAGAAGTAAGAATCTTTAAACACCTTTGCTTCCATAATCTCATTTTGAGCGGCGGTAGGCTGGCAGGCTTTTGCTTTTTCAACATTAGGCTTTACATCTTCCATAATACTGGTAAAGGCCTCTTCGGGGAAACTGGGTTTAAAGTCTGGATTGCCCTTCATTTTTTCAAAAAGGGCTTTGTAACTCATACCCGAGTTGTCGGGCAGTTTATTTAAGGCTATAAACGCTGTTTCGTAAGATGCAAGTTTTGCTTCAAACGCTACGCCTTTATCGTCAAACGCGTTTTTTAAACAGTCTATTAATTGTTCTTCAAAAGGCTGCTCTTGTGCTTTTACGACAACCACGGTCATAAAAAATGCGATACAAAGGGTACTTATTTTTGTGCTCATTGTGTTCTTACGTTTACAGGTTGGAAGTTACTAAATTTAATCGTCTGTTTGCGTTTAACTTGTTTTAGAATGGTGCAATGTGTTTTTGGGAATTCCGCTTTCGCGAAAGCGAACTAAAAAACCTGCCTCAATCGCTTGAAACAGGAGTATAGTATCGTATAATCAGAAACCTATTTATCGAGTACCCAACCTTGTGCAAGTAGCGGTAAGGCTTGCTTGTACTTTAAGGATTTTGTCTCGCCGTTCATCACGTTTTTAATAGTTACGGCGTCGTTACGACCTATTTTAGGCTGGTCGCGCACAATGGTTTCGGTAACTTGTGGTCGCTGCTGTCCTGCATTACTGGCTCCAGCACCTACAGACCTATTTATGGCTGCTTGCTGGTCGCTGTTTAGAACCTCGTCTTTACTGGTGGTGGTACGCTCTACTTTTTGCTGTCTGGCTTCTTGTATGGCGCTGGTGTCTTGTGTAGGTAAATCGCCCTTAAACATAAAGCTTATTACGTCTTTATTTACACGGTCTATCATGTCTTTAAACAACTGGAACGCCTCAAATTTGTAAATGAGTAACGGGTCTTTTTGCTCGTGAACGGCTAGCTGCACACTTTGTTTAAGCTCGTCCATCTTGCGCAGGTGTGTTTTCCACGAGTCGTCTATAATTGCTAGGGTAATGTTCTTCTCAAAATCTGTTACCAGCGTGCGGCCTTGCGACTCATAAGCTGCTTTAAGATTTGTTGCAACGTTTAGGGTTTTTAAACCGTCAGTAAACGGCACTGCGATGCGCTCATAGTTGCGGTCGTCGTTTTCTACCACGTTTTTTATAACCGGAAAAACCTCTGTAGCGGTGCGTTCCATTTTTATTTTATACTGTGCATAAGCAGCTTTGTACAAAATACCGGTAATTTGCTGGTCTGTTTTAGAGCTAAACTCACTTTCAGAAACCGGGCTACTCATAGAAAAGTAGCGTATGGTTTCAAATTCAAAGTTCTTAAAGTCAGATGCAAGTTTATTTTTCTCTGTAATGTTTTCAGCAATTTCATAAACCATGTTTGCAATATCTACAGCAAGTCGCTCGCCAAAAAGAGCATTGTAACGACGCTTATAAATAACCTCGCGCTGTGCGTTCATAACGTCGTCATATTCTAACAAACGTTTACGCACACCAAAAGCGTTTTCTTCAACTTTTTTCTGTGCGCGCTCTATAGATTTAGAAATCATAGAGTGCTGTATGACCTCACCGTCTTTCATTCCTAAACGGTCCATGGTTTTTGCCATGCGCTCAGAACCGAAGAGTCTCATCAGGTTGTCTTCTAGCGACACATAAAACTGCGAGCTTCCTGGGTCACCCTGGCGACCCGCACGACCGCGCAACTGCCTGTCCACACGTCGGGAATCGTGGCGTTCTGTGCCTATAATGGCAAGACCACCTGCTTTTTTTACTTGGTCACTTAACTTAATGTCTGTACCACGGCCTGCCATGTTTGTAGCAATGGTAATTTGACCTGGGTTACCTGCTAGGGCAACAATCTCGGCCTCGCGTTTGTGCTGTTTTGCATTGAGTACATTGTGCTCTATACCGGCGCGTTGTAGGGTTCTACTAAGCAACTCCGATATGTCTACAGATGTGGTGCCTATAAGTACTGGGCGACCTGCTTCTTTAAGTTGGGTAATTTCTTCTATAACGGCATTGTACTTCTCGCGTTTTGTTTTGTAAACAAGGTCTTGCCTGTCGTCTCGGGTTACGGGCCTGTTTGTAGGAATTTCTACAACGTCTAGTTTGTATATTTCCCAGAACTCACCAGCTTCAGTAACTGCAGTACCTGTCATACCAGAGAGTTTGCGGTACATACGGAAGTAGTTTTGCAAGGTAATGGTGGCAAAAGTTTGGGTAGCGTCTTGTATGCGCACGTTTTCCTTTGCCTCAATAGCCTGGTGCAACCCGTCAGAATAACGGCGGCCGTCCATAATACGACCGGTTTGCTCGTCTACAATCATTACTTGTTCTTCTTGCACAGTAACTGGGCCTTTAGGACCGGGTACTTTTTTTTCTGTGCTCATAACCACATACTCGGTATCTTTTTCAAAAAGGGTGTATGCTTTGAGCAACTGATTTAAGGTATGGATGCGCTCTGACTTAATTCCAAAATCACGGAAAAGGTCTTCTTTTTTATTTGCCTCGTCTTCTTTGCTTAGGTTCATCGCTTCTATGCGTGCGATCTCCATACCTATTTCAGGCATAACAAAGAAGTTAGGGTCTTCTTTACCCGATAAATATTCAACACCTTTATCTGAAAGCTCTACCTGGTTGTTTTTTTCGTCTATAACAAAGAGCAGTTCTTCGTCTACCTTGGGCATCTCGCGGTTGTTGTCCTGCATGTAGAAATTCTCTGTTTTTTGCAGTAAGGTTTTAATACCTTCTTCACTTAAGAACTTTATAAGTGCCTTGTTTTTAGGTAAACCTCTAAAAACGCGCAATAATTGCATGCCACCTTCTTTAAGGTCACCGTCTGCAATAAGTTTTTTTGCGTGTGCTAGTGTTTGTGTGAGCTGTTTGCGCTGTTCAGAAACAAGATTATCTACCGGTATTTTAAGACTGTCAAATTCCTGACGGTCACCTTCGGGCACAGGCCCAGAGATGATAAGTGGCGTACGTGCATCGTCTATGAGTACCGAGTCCGTCTCATCTATAATTGCGTAATTGTGCTTGCGTTGCACGAGGTCGCCTGGTGTGTGCGCCATGTTATCGCGCAGGTAGTCAAATCCAAACTCGTTGTTTGTACCGTAGGTAATATCTGCAAGGTATGCCTGGCGGCGTTCTTCAGAATTAGGTTTGTGGTAATCTATACAGTCTATGGTTAAACCGTGAAATTCAAATAACGGTCCTATCCAGGCACCATCTCGTTTTGCGAGGTAGTCGTTTACAGTTACCACATGCACACCGTTACCAGTAAGTGCATTGAGATAAACGGGTAGGGTAGCGACAAGGGTTTTACCTTCACCTGTTTGCATTTCGGCAATTTTACCTTGATGCAATGCGGCACCACCTATAAGTTGCACGTCGTAATGAATCATGTCCCAAGTGATGGCTTTACCGGCAGCATCCCACGAGTTGGACCATATTGCATGGTCGCCGTCTAGGGTTACATACTGTTTAGTACCGCTTAATGCTCGATCGCGCTCGCTTGCTTGAACACGCAGTTGTGTATTGTGGTAAAAGCGTTTTGCAGTTTCTTTAATAAGCGCAAATGCTTCGGGCAGTATGGTGTTAAGTACCGCTTCGGCCTGAACAAAGGTTGTCTCGGTAAGACGGTCTATTTCTTCATAGATTTCTTCACGAGCGTCTATATTTTCTTCGGCAGCGGCTTTTTCTTTTAGACTGGCTATTTCGTTAATCGTGGTAGCCTGCGCAGCGGCTATTTGCTCTTTAAAATGGGCTGTTTTTGCCCGCAGCTCGTCTAGGCTTAATTTTTCTAATTCAGGTTCTACGGCAAGAATTTTCTTGACATATGGT
>Ga0136560_1001761_pt1 | contig 11141 bp, 10 predicted proteins | sample AntRauMeHopE1497_FD_104925 | JGI IMG/M metagenome (GOLD analysis project Ga0136560, IMG submission 104925) | Saline lake microbial communities from Rauer Islands, Antarctica - Metagenome Hop E1 #497 | ecosystem: Environmental > Aquatic > Non-marine Saline and Alkaline > Saline | place...
ACTGCTTTGGGTCTCCATGGAGCTTGAATTTCGCCTTCATAAGTGGTCTCGATTTTTCGCAAACCACTCATAAAACAAGCATGTGTAGCCAAATTGGATCCTTTGCCGTGGTCAGGATGACGATCCGAAATAGCGTTTGCCAAGATTATCTCAGGCTGATATTTACGAATCATTTCAATCATTTTCAGCTGATGAAATTCATCATCTTGGAAATAGATATCTTTGAAGCCCAAGTTTTCTCTTGCGGACAGTTTCAGAATTCTGGATGCATTGGCAGATTCCTGAAGTCGTATCTCAGGTGTTCCACGAGTACCCATTTCTCCTTGAGTTAAATCTACTATTCCCACTTTTTTTCCTTTGGAAATATGAGAAGCAATTGTTCCAGAACAACCCAACTCCGCGTCATCCGGATGAGCAGCAAAAACTAATATATCTAACTTATTCATATTGCTTTTTTACTTAATCCGCAGATTTTGACCTATTCTTAAGATTGTCCGAGTGGAGATTCCATTCAATTTAGTAATTGATGCTACAGAGACTCCATATTTTCTGGCAATAGCTCCTAAGTTTTCACCTTTCCGTACTTTGTGGTAAGCACTTGTACTTGCTTTGGCCACATGTGAAAACAGACTTGAAGTAATGGTGAAATTAGGACTTACTATGGATGGTGCTGCAAAATCATAAACAGATTGGGGATCAAATGGCAATCCCTTATATCGAAGCTCATAGTGCAAGTGTGAGCCTGTACTCCTTCCTGTATTCCCTCCTTTTGCAATAAGATCACCAGCTTTTACCTCTTGCCCAATTTCTACGAGTTGCTTAGATAAGTGACCATAAACAGATTCAAGTCCATTTTTATGTCGGATTACAATGTAATACCCATAACCGTATCGATCATATGATTTGATTCGGACGATGCCATCAAAACCGCTGTAAACCGGATCCCCTGTATTGAGGTCCAGATCGGTTCCGTAATGCCAGCGCCGCCAGCGGTAACCAAAAGGTGAGGTGACTGGAGTGCGATCCAGGGGCATTTTCCAATCGTAGCCAAAAAAAGTATCATACAATCGTATGTTAACCGTATCTCGAAAATTCTTCAAATCAAAATTATAAATATCAATCTTGTTCGAATCCCAAGAAGAATAATGCTCAAAAGCAGTAACCCAAATACTATCAATCAAGATTTGTTCAGAGATCTTAACCAGCTGATTAGTAGGTGCCCAAAGCATTGTATTTCGATCTTCACTTACGATAGATCTCACCCGTCCTAGATTGACATTATTCTCAAAAATAATTGAGTCAGTGACTGAAGAAAGTGTTCTGAGATAGGATTCTTGATCAAACGTGCGAAGCTCTATTGACTTTCGCTCCTGTCCGGTTGTAGTTGTGTTGGTACTATTTTTCTTAATAATCTTGGGAAAAATTTGAGCATTGGCTTCCGAGAAACCAATGCTCAAAAAAGCACTTAAGATTATTATTACGAATGAATACCTCATGAATTGGGATTAGTGATTCTCAGTCTCAGCCAAAAACCGCTCAGCATCTAAAGCGGCCATACAACCTGTACCGGCAGCAGTTACAGCTTGTCGATATATGTTATCTTGAGCATCTCCACATGCAAATACACCCTCTACATTGGTCCTAGTACTTCCGGGAATAGTCTTAATATATCCTGAATTATCCATATGGATGAATTCTTTGAATATTGAGGTGTTTGGTTCGTGACCAATAGCAACAAAGAAGCCAGAAATTGCAATATCTCTTTTTTGTTGAGTTTTGTTATTCAAAATTCTAACACCAGTAACTTCCTCTTCACCTAAAATCTCATCTGTCTCTGTATTCCAGAGAATCTCAATTTTAGGATTGTTCTTTACTCTGTTTTGCATAATCTGGGAAGCCCTCATCTCATCGCGTCTGATGATCATATAGACTTTACTACAGATGTTAGATAGGTAGGAAGCTTCCTCACATGCGGTATCACCAGCTCCTACTATGGCTACTTCTTGACCTTTGAAAAAGAATCCGTCACAAACAGCACAGGCAGAGACACCTCTTCCGTTTAAACGAGCTTCACTTTCAATACCGAGCCATTTGGCAGAGGCACCAGTTGAGATCAATATTGTATCAGCCAGCACTATCGATTTCTCATCAATCTCCACTTTATACGGTCGTGAGGTGAAATCTACTTTAGTAGCAAGACCATATCGAACCTTAGTACCAAATCTTTCGGCCTGCTTTCTAAAGTCTTCCATCATTTGGGGACCCATTACACCATCAGGGTAACCGGGATAGTTTTCCACATCATTGGTAATAGTGAGTTGCCCTCCAGGTTGACCACCGGTGTATAAGACAGGAGAAAGTCCCGCTCGAGCAGCATAAATAGCCGCAGTATAGCCTGCAGGCCCTGAACCAATAATTAAGACCTTGATGTGTTCTATTTCTTGACTCATTAATTTTGAATTAATATCTGGCAAATTTTGTGAATTCTAGCTCCTACTCAAAATTACATTATGTTGAAATTCGCATATGAAATATGAATGCAGGAAATTATAGGAATAATTTGAATCAAAAAAGGGGGCTAAAGACCCCCTTTTATTTAATTTACTAACCTAGGTAAGGCTTTAGGGTCTTACTTCTGGAGGTATGTCGTAGCCTTCGAATTGCTTTTTCTTTGATTTGTCTTACTCGCTCACGAGTTAGATTGAATTTTTCGCCAATTTCTTCCAGAGTCATAGCGTGTTCGCCATTCAGGCCAAAGTAAAGCGTAATCACATCTGCTTCTCGCTGTGTCAACGTTGACAGTGCCCGCTGAACTTCTTTTCGAAGTGAATCGGTCATCAAACCATCATCTGGCTTTTCATCCCCATCATTTTCCAAAACATCAAGCAAGCTATTTTCTTCACCCTGAACGAAAGGTGCATCCATAGATACGTGTCGACCTGAGATCTTCATGGTATCTACTACCTCATTTGCAGTGATTTCAAGTACCTCAGCAAGTTCTTCCGGCGATGGCTCTCTTTCAAATTTTTGCTCTAATTCACTGAAGGTCTTGCTGATTTTATTCAGGGAGCCTACTCTGTTCAGTGGTAACCTTACGATACGTGACTGCTCTGCAAGTGCTTGAAGAATAGACTGTCTAATCCACCAAACTGCATATGAAATAAACTTAAAACCTCTTGTTTCATCAAATCGCTGAGCAGCTTTGATCAAGCCAAGATTACCTTCATTGATTAGATCTCCTAGGGAAAGACCTTGATTTTGGTACTGTTTTGCTACAGAAACAACGAATCTAAGATTGGCCTTGGTCAATTTTTCAAGTGCGAGCTGATCGCCTTCACGTATTCTTTTGGCCAAAACTACCTCTTCATCTGCTGTCAACAGGTCAACCTTTCCAATCTCTTGAAGATATTTATCCAGAGACTGACTTTCTCTATTGGTAATCTGCTTGCTAATTTTTAGCTGCCTCATTCAGGTATATGATTTGTGAAATTCAAAGAAATATTAACTCAATACAGATTTTTTGCAACCGATATTTACGAATTAGTCGCAGGCTTTTCTGGTTTTGGAAGCAAAGCTTTTCTGGAAAGTTTGAACTTACCAGTTCGCTGATCAACATCAATCAGTTTAACCATAATCTCCTCTCCTGGCTCAAGTACGCCGTCCATTGTTTCTAAACGCTCATGCTTAATCTCGGAGATATGGAGTAAACCATCCTTGCCCGGCATAAATTCCACAAATGCTCCGAAAGGTTGAATATTTTTCACTTTTCCAGTATAAGTCTCTCCTATTTCCGGTTGAGCCACGATCGATTTGATTCGTGAAAGTGCAGCATTGAGTTTATCTTGATTTGCAGAGAAAATATTGATTTTACCCTGATTATCCACCTCTTCGATAATAATCGTAGCGCCAGTGTCCTTCTGGATCTCCTGAATGACTTTTCCTCCTGGCCCGATCACTGCGCCAATCAATTCCTTAGGAATCATCATGATAAATGAACGAGGGGTATGAGGCTTAAGCTCAGATTTTGGAGCGGCCAATGTCTTGTTGATTTCATCCAAGATATGAAGCCTTCCAGTCCTCGCCTGAAGTAGCGCTTCCTTCAAGACAGAGTAATCAAGACCTTCTACTTTAAGATCCATCTGGCAGGCAGTGATTCCTGTAGCCGTACCGGTTACTTTAAAATCCATATCTCCTAAATGGTCTTCATCACCCAAAATATCTGATAGTATTGAATATTTACCAGTTTTGGAATCCGAAATCATTCCCATGGCAATACCAGTAACTGCAGATTTGATCTGAATTCCGGCATCCATCAATGCTAATGACCCCGCGCAGACTGTCGCCATAGACGATGATCCGTTTGATTCAAGAATATCCGAAACGATACGAATCGTGTAAGGATTTTCTGCGGCAGCGGGAAGTACTTTTCTCAAAGCACGCATTGCTAAATTTCCATGTCCTACTTCTCTTCTTCCAGGTCCTCGGTTTGGTTTTACTTCACCTGTAGAGAATCCTGGGAAATTGTAATGAAGGTAAAATTTATTGTAGCCAGAGTGAGTTGCTCCATCTATCATCATCTCATCCATCTTAGTACCTAACGTACAAGTAGTAAGCGATTGGGTTTCGCCTCTTGTGAATACCGCAGAACCGTGTGCAGATGGTAAATAATCAACAACAGACCAGATAGGTCTTACCTCGTCCAGTCTTCTACCGTCCAGTCGTTTCTTCTCATCCAATGTCAAGTTTCTAGCCGCTTCTTTATGAATTTTGCTGAAATATGGACTAATCAAGCTTGATTCAAAGCCGTGATCCTCGCCCAGGCTTGCTACAAATCCTTCTTTAATTTCTTTTGTCAGAGCAGAACGTTCTGATTTGTTAGCAATCTGCTTGCTTACTGCTGTATACAATTTATCGTACACATCAGCTCTCATTTTATCGAATAGCTCGGGGTCTGACTTCTCGTGATTGTAGGATCTTTTTACTTCTTTTCCGACCATTTTGGTCAATTCAATTTGTGCTTGGCAATGTCTCTTGATCTCTTCATGAGCAAATTGCATTGCTTCAAGCATTTCTTCCTCTTGAATTTCGTTTGCTTCGCCCTCTACCATTAGGATAAAGTCAAGCGAACCCGCTACAATAAATTCCAAAGAAGCTGTTGCCAACTCGGCTGGAGTTGGGTTGATTTTCAATTTACCTTCTATTTTCGCTACGCGAACTTCTGAGATAGGACCATTGAAAGGGATGTCAGAAACTGCTAATGCTGCTGATGCTGCAAGACCTGCCAAAGCATCAGGAAGTACCTCTTCATCTCCACTGATCAGCGTAATGGCGATCTGTGTATCGGCGTGATAATCATCAGGAAAAATAGGACGGATTGCACGATCAACAATTCGTGAAATCAAGATTTCATAGTCTGAAAGTCGTCCTTCTCTTTTCAAGAATCCTCCAGGGATTTTTCCAGAGGAGGCAAATTTCTCTTGGTAATCAACGGACATAGGCAAAAAATCAACTCCTTCTGCAGCATCCTTTTTAGAAACCACAGTAGCCAAAAGCATAGCTTTTCCCATTTTTACTACGACAGAACCATCTGCCTGCTTGGCCAATGCGCCAGTTTCAATTATTATTTCTCTGCCATCTTCCAGTGTGATGGTCTTGGTGATTAAGTTCGGTAACATATGTGCGTGTTAATAATAAGCTTATAAATGTAAAAGTGATCGGAAACCTTAAAAATAAAAAAGTAAGGTTCTCATTTAAGAGAACCTTACTAAGTTGGTTATTTCCTGATTCCTAGCTCGGCGATGATCGATCTGTATCGTTCGATCTCTTTCTTATGAAGATAATCAAGTAGGCTTCTTCTTTTACCTACTAACTTCAATAGACCTAGTCTAGTGGAGTGATCTTTCTTATTTGACTTCAAATGCTCAGTCAAATGCTTAATTCTGTGAGTAAAGAGGGCAATCTGAGACTCAGGAGATCCTGTATCTGTAGCAGATTTTAACCGTCCATGATTCGAAAACAACTCTTGTTTTTTCTCTGATGTTAAATACATGTTTAGCTAAATTTTTTTTAAAACAACCACAAAGGTAGGGTTAAATTCCAATATATAAAACGTTAAGCCCGCTTTGGATTCAATACTTTGTATCTTTTTTGGACATTTCGCCAGATTTGAATGTAGAAATCAGGTTCAAATAGTCGAGAGTCTTTTCGAGCTTGCCTCAAAAAGAAAAGTCCAAAGGGAATAAGACATAAAATTGAAAACCATGTCCCAAATAATGGATCAACCAAGCCTTCCTTTGCCCATTTCTCCCCAGAAATGGTAAGCATGTAATAGACTATAAAGAAAATAATGGATATTAAAACAGGCATCCCCAATCCTCCCTTTTTGATTATCGCACCAAGTGGCGCTCCTATCATAAACATTACAAAGCACGCAAAAGCCTGGGTATACTTTTGATACCAAGCAATCTGATACCGCCTATATTCTCGCTCATGCATGTCGATTTTAAGTTTCTTCTGATCAAACGTATTCTTAAGACTCCTGGAATTATTCAAAGCCATCGTCAGTGCGTTCGAATAATAACCTTTTTTCATGACTACTGAATCGATTAGCTCTTTTTCCGATTGTGTGAGCGAGGCTGTTCGGATTTGTTTTTGACCGAGATTTGCGTCTCCTACCCCTTCATTTATTGAGGAGTCAGAAACTGCAATGATGGAAACTTTTAGAGAATCCATTACAGTGTTCAATCTATTCGCTTTACTAAGTTTCTTTTTCCGAAGCAAAGAGTCGCTATCCGACGGAATAGACACTATTGCAATGGATGCTGTTGTTAAAGATTCTTGGCTACTAACCAAATCTCTGGATTCCGGATTTGCTGCAATTGGTATTGTTGAATCTGGTTCAGATTGATTCGCTATTAAATCAATAGAATCTCTTTTTGCCCGTTCTGATCTAGATTTTGCGACTCTGATCGTATCATCAATTGCCTTGCGATCGAGAATTTTGTCGATAGGCTTTAATTTTCGATTTCGGGTAAAAAACGGATAAATACTTTCAGCCGTTTGATAGTTTTGAAACTGCTCATCGTTGACCAAAGTACTGATTGAGTCCAAACCGACGCGGATTTCGGAAATGTTCTTGATCGATCGATTGGTAGACCAGGCATCCTCGTCAGTTCTATTGAGTCGGAAAGCATCCAAGTCAAAGATAATGATGTTTTCATCGAAGGTTGTCCTGCTGAATTCTACTGGCTTTTCATCAATTCCTCGAGTAGCTCTAGCCTCTTTGTAATTTTGACCATTATATAGCGAAAGCCGCATGTAATTTTCGTTAAAAAATGGTTCCATTGCTCCAGAATCGGCTAAGGTTATATTCAGATTTCCCTGAGTTCCTCCGGAATGATCGTAAATCACAATATTTTTAAGACCAAAATCTCCTTTTTTCTCATTTACCTTAATGCTGTATCCGGGTATACCATCATAAAAAACTCCGGCTTTGATATCTAAAGCTGGCGATTTCATTCTCATGTCATAGAGCAAACTAAAAGTCTTCAGATTTACTTTTGGAACCAGGTAGTTATTGGAAAGATACGCTGCAAAAGCCAAAAAGATCACAAATATTCCTATCGGGCGAAGCGCTCTTAAAAGTGAGATCCCACTACTCTTGATGGCTGTTAACTCAAAATGCTCACCTAGATTGCCAAAAGTCATCAAACTCGAAAGCAAGACTGCAAGAGGTAAAGCCATAGGTGAAATACTGATCACGAAATAGCTGATCAGTTCCAAGTAAATCCAGAAACCAAGCCCCTTTCCGAAAATCTCATCGAAGTATTTCAGCATGTTGACAGTCAACAATATAAAATCCACCACAAGGAAAGTCAATAAAAATGGACCTAAAAAAGACCCAAGTATAAGCTTGTCTAATTTCTTCATTGTTCAAACATTTGACTTTGGCCTGTACGAATGTCCCCAATCAAAGTTCAAAGTTGCTAAATAGTCTTGACTTTAACCACCGATAATTTCCTTCAGTCTTCCAATCAAGCCTTCCCAAATTGCTACAGACTCCTCCTCGTCGTATTCATCGGAATAATCGATGACAGTCACAAAAAGAGTCTGAGTCAGATCGTTTTCTTCTAATTTGAATTCGATGAAAGATTTATCTTCTTCGTCCGGATTTGCAGGATCATAAAATTCATATTTGACATGAAGATTACTCCTGATAGAAACCTGACGTGCGAAATGGTCTTCATTGTCAAAATGAAAAACGTAATGCTTATCCTCATTGATATTCACATCATCTGCGAACCATTCGGACAAACCGCTTGGAGTACTCAAATAACTGAAAACAATTTTTTTGGATGCATTGATTTGATAATCAGATATAAATTTATTTTTTACCATGTTCTAAGATTTTTCGAAGTAGAAAAAATCATTTATTTAAATTCCGTCAACTTGGATTTCACATTACAAGACCACATATTTGCATTCCAATTTGAGGAAAGCCAAATAAGATGGAAGATAAACGATCCTCCCCTGAAGGTTTTCTGAATCCGACAGAGCTTTAATATAGGGATTAAATTCAGAAAAATTTATCATAATATATTTTGATTGAAGGTTAATAAATACAAATTAATTTTCATTCGAATTCCTGAAAAAATAACTAGTTGAGGTTCAGACGATAGATTTAAAACGGCGAGGTAGCTCATTCCGATAATTATCGGGAGGTTAGAGCGCAGGATTCATATCCACTACGCCACAGCGCACGGCCGCGGCGTACGGGAGCTCAAATTTCGTAGAAATTGAAATAAGGTACTAAATGGCGAGGTAGCTCAGTTGGTTAGAGCGCAGGATTCATAACCCTGAGGTCGGGAGTTCAAATCTCCCTCTCGCTACTCTTTATGGCTTCCAGAAATGGAAGCTTTTTTTTTAATTGTCATCCAGCGGTAACACATGTACCTGGTATTCATGACTGATTAGCAAAAATATTTTTGTCTATTTTTAGCGGATGGCATCGCCCGATATAGAGAACCCACCAACCTCATTTTTTAAAAAACTCAAATTCCTAGGCCCAGGATTTATTCTCTCCGCTTCAATAGTCGGGTCTGGAGAATTAATAGCTACTACTATCCTAGGTGCACAAGCTGGGTTTATCGCATTTTGGGTCATCTTGGTCAGTTGTGTGATCAAAGTCGGGATTCAACTGGAATTTGGGAAAAATGCAATTATCACCGGAAAACCCATCATGTCTGAGTTCAATAGGCTTGGAGGCTTGCGACTTGGGCAAGCTAGCTGGACGGTATGGATGACTTTCCTCCTGACTGGTCTCAAAATCCTTCAGCTCGGCGGAATGCTGGGCGGCGCTGCAATTGCTTTTTCACTAATTTTCCCCAGCGTCTCCATCAATTTTGCCGTCGTCTTATTGGGGTTCAGTGTTGGTCTTTTGATATATAAAAATTACTATACCCTCATTGAGCGGCTATCTACCTTGATGGTTTTTGGCTTTACATTTTTCACTTTGCTTTCATTGATTGCTATACTTTTCACTCCATTTAGTTTTTCATTTAGGGATATTTTGACAGGAATGAGATTTGATTTACCCAATGAATACCTATTCGTTGCTATTGGGGCTTTTGGGATTACAGGGGTGGCTAGCGATGAAATTATTGCTTACACTTACTGGTGTCAGGAGAAAGGATATGCGGCGTATACTGGCAAAAATGACGCGAGCAAGGCTTGGAATATTCGCGCAAAAGGATGGATCAGGGTGATGTATTTCTATGCTTTTGTCGCCATGATTGGCTACACGATAGTGACAGCTGCCTTTTATTTATTAGGTGCTGCAATTCTCCATGGGAACGAAACTGTGCCATCAGGAAACGAGCTAATCGCTTATTTATCCTCCATTTACACTAAGTCACTTGGGCCAAATGCTCGTCTAGGCTACCTGATTGGGGCATTTATAGCACTCTACTCCAGCGTATTTGCTACTCTGGCATATTGGTCAAGACTTTTCCCGGATATTTTCATACAATTAAAGTGGTGGAAATTAGATACCAAAGCAGATAAGGATGATGCTGTAAAAGTAATGGCTTTGGTTTTTCCTTTCCTTTGGGTTGTTACCTTCTTGTTTTTGAGAACTCCTGCTTTCATGGTTCTACTAGGAGGTGTGATCGGCTCAATTCTTTTGCTGGTAGTTGTATTTGCCGCTATTCATTTTCGAATAAAAAACGATTTACTAAAATTAGATTCAGGACTCTTGTCTACCGGTATTTTTTGGCTGAGTGTGCTCTTCATAGGACTGATATCCGGCTATGGCATTCTAAAAATATTTTAAAAAAAAGCCTCCCCGTAGGAAGGCTTTATAAAATAAGGCGGTGCACCCCTTATTTTACTTTTTCAACTACAGCTTTGAATGCTTCTGGATGATTCATGGCTAAATCTGCCAAAACCTTACGGTTAAGATCGATCTCACCTTTCTTCAATAATCCCATGAGTTGAGAATAAGACAAGCCGAGCTGTCTAGCTCCTGCATTGATACGCTGTATCCATAAAGCTCGGAATTCTCTTTTCTTTGCTTTTCTGTCTCTGTAAGCGTACTGAAGTCCTTTCTCGTACTTGTTTTTGGCTACTGTCCATACATTGCTACCTCTTCCGAAGTAACCTCTTGTGGCTTTTAGCACTTTTTTTCTTCTTGCTCTTGACGCAACCGCGTTTACCGATCTAGGCATAGTGTTTTAATTTTTGATTCGTGGTGTCCCAAGTTATCGGGATCTTCAATACCAACGTATCTGGTGAATAAATGAACCTTAATTTAATTGATGTGAATGTGGAAAATCAGATTCTCAACATTGCACGTACTCTACCTTCATCAGACTCGTGTACAAGACCAGTTTTGGTCAGGTTACGCTTTCTTTTGGTGGATTTTTTGGTCAGGATGTGGCTTTTGAAAGCGTGCTTCCTTTTGATTTTACCGGTTCCCGTTAAAGCGAACCTCTTCTTTGCACCGGATTTGGTTTTTACTTTTGGCATTTTGCTGTATTTATATTAGTTGAAATTTATTTTTTACCTGCTTTCGGAGCAATGAAAATATTCATTCGCTTTCCCTCCAATTTTGGCAACTGTTCTACAGCACCATAATCCGCAAG
>Ga0136560_1001762_pt1 | contig 11141 bp, 6 predicted proteins | sample AntRauMeHopE1497_FD_104925 | JGI IMG/M metagenome (GOLD analysis project Ga0136560, IMG submission 104925) | Saline lake microbial communities from Rauer Islands, Antarctica - Metagenome Hop E1 #497 | ecosystem: Environmental > Aquatic > Non-marine Saline and Alkaline > Saline | place...
CCTGCCCCCGCACCACCCCCCTGTGGTTCCCGCCGCGGACGCCCGCCGCGCGCCGGGCGCTCGTCACCCCCCGCACCCCCCTGCCCCAACCCCCCCCCCCTCCTCCCCGGCTCGCAGCGTGCGCGGCGAGCAGTGGGTGCGGCTGTCACGCCCCACCAAGTACGTGGGCGCCTGCGTCCGCCGCATGCCACAGCTGCTCTGCTACTTCCACGTCGCCACCGGAGTGGTGGTCTTCGCGTCGCTGTCCTTCGTGTTGCTGGACGTGTGCCGGAACGCGCCGGACTCGAGGGGCCTTTTCACGTTCTTCCCCCAGGGGGCGCAGCTGGTGTACTTTGCGGTCACGCTCTGGGGCGTGGCGAGCTTCGGAGGGCTGTACCGGAAGACGTGCCTCCCCGAGGCCGCGCTCGCGACCCCCATGACCGACGATGACACCGACCCCCCCGAGTCGATGTGCTCGCTACAGGCGTGCCGTCAGCTGGTTTGCTGCGTGTGGACGACGTTCAGGCCTTGAGCTCTGCGCAGGCGCCCCCTTGCGACCGCACACCGAGGCATCACACAAGCGCAAGGAGCACTGTGCCGCAGAGACGCTGGGCGCGGCTGGGCAGTGGCTGCATCCCGGTGCGCCAGCGCAGGCTTTTCTCTCGTTGGCGTGCCCCGCTCCCTGATCGCTCCGTACCTCACCTTGCGCGGGCCCCATCATGCACCAGGGTCGCAGGGCATGGACCTTGCGCCTGGTGTGTCCAAGGCAGCGCCTGTTGCGCTGGTCGGGGATGCGTGGGTGAGCCCGAAAGCTTGCCGAGCTCCCTGCCCCGCCCAACCGCGCCGGCAGCTCGGCACCCTCGGCGAGGCACCGTCCGCGCTCTGAGCGCGCTTGCCTGTCATCCGTCGATCCGTCCTCACAGGTGAACGCGGCGCTCCCCGAAGGGTGCAAAATCACCCTCGAGGACCCCCGCGCCTCGGGCCGCGGCTTGGAGCAGCTTACCGCAGTACATGACATTGCCACAGTGCCCGGAAGGGCTTACCGGGTCGATGATGCCACCGTGGTCGCGTCGTCCCGGGCCGTGGAGCGCATGCTCGTGGCGACGGCGGAGCGCAGCTGCGCCTGCGCCGTGGCCCGCGTCGAGGGATGCCCTGTGATTGTGGCACTGGATGAGGTCGCGGACGGTGCAACGGGCGCTCCCGTGGACGACGAGCGCCTCCGCGGCCCGTTCGCACGCGCTTGCTCGGCCCTGGTCGTCGGTTCGGCGCCGGCCGGCACTGCGTACGGTCACGGCCTGGTCGGGGCGGTGAAGCGCACCGTGGGCGAGGTACGGCTGCTGGTCATCGGAGCCGTGGACTTTGTTTCGCCGCGCGTGGCTGCGGCGGTGGAGCGGCACGCCGCCTCGGGCCTGCCCGCGGCCAGGGAGGCTTCCCGCCGGGAGATCTCGCGCGTGCCCCTGGCACTGTGGAGGTGCGTGGCCGTGTCCCCCCCGGCCTCGGCCGCCCGGGCGGCGGCCCGCGGCTTCGCGATGGGACTCGAGTCGGTGGAGGTGGCGGACGCTGACGCCGGGGGCGGGGGCGCCGACGGTGTGGCCGTGCGTGGGGTGCGGCGCGCAGCGGTGGGTCTCGTCCCCGCCGCGTCGTCGCTGCGGGTTGCCCTGGAGTGCGCCCTGGCGGGCCCGCCCGACGGGGAGTTGCGGCCGCTGCTGCTCGGCCCTCGTGGGTGGAGCCTGGGGGCCGGCGCGCCGCCCCCGGGGCCGCTGGTCAGCCCAGCCTTTGCCGCGGCGCTGGGTGCGGCGGCCGCCGAGGGCGCTCGGGCCCGGAAGCGGCCGAGGGAGCATGCCGGCGGAGCCGGCTCGGCGGCGGCACCGGCACCGGCAGCGCCCTCGGCGGCCGCCATCCTTGCCGCGGTGCCTGACGGCCACGACGAGAAGAGACGGCGGCAGCGGGAGGCCGCGGCGGCGCGCCGGGGCCCCGTCGTCAGGGGTCCTGTTCGCCGCCGGATCGACGCGCCCGGCCAGCCGTGGCACGGCCTGTCCTGCGACAAGCACGCCGACCCGCTGGACGACCCGAGGGTGCTGCGCCTGCGGCGCGAGGACGAGGCGTGGGCCGCGGCCGCGAGGGCCGCCGGCCCATCGTCCGTCGTCATCATCGTCCCCTTCCGCGACCAGCCGAGCCAGAACCGCATGGCCCAGCTGGAGCGCTTCGCCCGCCTCTTCCCGGCCTGGTTCGAGGCGGCGTCGCCCGCCCCGCGGCGGTGGCACGTCGTGGTGGTGGAGCAGTCGGACGACGGGTACAAGTTCAACCGCGGAAAGCTCCTCAACGTCGGCTTTCACCTCGCCAGCAAGGACCTCGGGCCGGAGGGCAGGCCCTTCGGCGGCGCCGACGCCGCGCCCGCCGGCGCCGAGCCCTTTGACATCGCCGTCATGCACGACGTGGACCTCATCCCGACGCACGGCGGTTTCGCTGGGCTCTACACCACGCCCCGCGCGGGCCCCGTCCCCATCGCCAAGGCCTGGGGCCACTACGACTACGACAACTACATCGGCGGCATCACGGGCTTCAGCGCGCGGCTGTTCCGCACCATCAACGGGTACCCCAACAACTTCTGGGGCTGGGGCGGGGAGGACGACGACCTCAAGCGGCGCCTCGAGGCCGTCGGGTACCCGCCCGGCACGTGGCACGGCCCGCCGCCGGAGCTCCGGGGCCGGATCCGGGACCTGGAGGAGGAGCTCATCGAGGAGCGGGGCGGGCAGAGAGCCAGCGTGAAGCTGCGGGAGGCCAACGGGAAGGCGGAGACGCTGAACCTGGTGCGGACGGAGCTGCTGGCCGCCACCTTCCGCACCTGGTGGGAGAACGGGCTCTGCAGCGCCGACTACGAGGTGAGGGGGTACCGGAGCATGGGGCCGCGCGTGACCGTGGTGACGGTGGACCTGCGGGCCGCGGCACACGGGGACAGCGTCCGGCTCACGGACCTGCCGGCCTGGATGACGCAGGCCAAGAGGGCCAAGCGCAAGTGAGCGGGGCGGCTGTGGGTGCTCGTGACAGGTGCGTGGTGAACCAGTCGGGAGCGGCTGTGAGCGGCTGTGTGCGGCTGTGTGCGGCTGTGTGCGGCACGAAACGGGCCCGGCCGGCGGTCGCAGCCCCCGGGGTGGTCCCCGTAGCAGCGTGTGAGCCGCGCGTGGAAGCGGTGCCAGCCGCGCATTCCCGGCAGCAGGCCTTCACTCGGTCACGCCAGCCGCCCCATCTCCTCCGCGAAGCGCTGCGGCGCCCGCTCGCGACACCGCAGCAGCAGGTCCGTGCCGCACGCCTCCCGCACCGCGTCGCGCGGCACCTCCAGCAGCAGGCAGTCCGACGCGAAGCCCACCTCCCGCCCCGCGAGGCTCTCGTGCACGGGGGCGGGCACCACTCCCGGGACCGCGCCGGTCACCGGGTCCGGCGCGCCCTCCTCCGGCCCGCCGAGCGACACCACGGCGTCCAGCTCCGGGGCCCAGGCGAGCACGGAGGCCCTCCACCCTCGGGCCCGGAGGAGTGCGTCGGCCCCGCACGCGGCGCCCGGGCCGAGCGACGCGCGGTGCACCAGCTCCGGCGGGAGGCGCCCGTCCCCTTCGAAGGCCAGAGCGCGGTCCTCGACCAGGCTGAGGTGCCCGCGGAGCACGACGAGCGCCGACGTCGCCGGGCTCCCCTGCGCCGCCACGAGGGACCCCGCGGGGCAGCGCCTCTCCCTGCAGAGCCCCGCGAGGAGGACCAGCTCGTCGGCGTCCAGGAGCGCGCGGAGCAGCGGCACCGAGCCGAGGGCCTCAACCCGCCGGGCGCGGCGTCGCTCCCACGCCCCCGCCACGGCCCGGGTGAGCGCTGCGGCGCCGAGCTCCAGCGTCACCGCGCCCCCCGGGCCGGCGGTCATCGTCTCCTCGAACCGGCGGCCGGCGTCCCGCGACGCGAGAGCCTCGAGGCCCAGGGAGCGGCCGGCCGGGATGTCCTGCTCGCCGTCGGGCGCCCGTAGCACGCCGCGCGACACACTGACGAAGCGGCACGGGTCCCCCGACGCCACGACGGCCTGGCCCTCGTCCCAAGACCTCTCGACGACCGCGGACGCCGCCGCGGCTGCCTCCATCGGCCACTCAGCGCCCTCGAGAGCCCCCGCGGAGGAGAGGGCCGAGGCCCGGCGCCAGACCTCGGCCGGGGACGCGTCGAGCACCGAGGCGGACGCGGAACCCGGCCTAAGAGCGCTCAGGGAGGAGGAGAGCGGAGTGCCGGGCGTCACCGGACGGGAGGCAGACGGCGCGGCGGCTCGGCCGGGGGAGCGCCCCGCCGGCGCTTCCGTGGCATCACGCCGCCCGGAGAGCAGCAGGTCTTCGAGGTCGTCGTCGCGCGTGGCAGCGCTGCGGCCCAGGCGCGCCGCGGCCGCTTCTGCCGAGCCGGCCAGCGCCGCCAACGCCGCCTCAGAGGGGGTGGTCGCCACGGGCGGAACGCTGGGCGGGCCAGCACTCACGGACATACGCTTCTGCCTGCGCCGCGGCCCGCCGCGAGCGAAGAAGGACGCCGGCGGCTCCGGATACCTCGGTATCCCGTCCGCGTCGTTGTCCGACCCGCTGTCGCCGCCGTCGGCACGAGGCGGCGCGGGGACGCCGCGAGACGGAGGGTCCAGCCCGAGCAAAGACGGCGCAAGGGCCACCGCAAAGTGGTCCTGGATATGCCGAGCGATGAACGCGGGGGCGTTGCGAGGTCGCGCGGCCGCGAGAGCGTCCATCACGCTGGTCAGGACCACCTCTGCCCCAGACTCCCGCAGGAAGGCCTCAATGTCGTCGCGCTCCCGCTCTGCGGGAAGGCCTCGCCGCTCGGGCCGGGGGGACTGCGACATGGACGCTCAGGTCTCCGCCAGGCAGAAACGCCCAGACCGATCGTCGATGCCGCTCGGGGTCCGTTGCAGGCCCCGGCTGGTGTCGTGCCGTGCAAAACACGCAGCTGGCAGGCGCGCACTCGAGGCCTCTCGCGCACGTCAGCGACGACGGTGGTTCAGCATGGTTTTTGACCGTCGACGCCCTGAGCTCTGCTTCAGCCGACCGTCGGCAGCCGGTTTGCGCCCCTGCCACACCGTTTCAGGGGCACCTGAGAGCCCTGGCATCGATGAACAGCGCACCTGATGGTGTGCTGGGCAGTCTCAGGTCGGCGAACGCGTTTCCCAGGTGTAGGTCGTGCCTCTGGGACCGACGGCGGCTTTCGACCGCGGTGACCGCCCCTGAGCTCCCCGTGGTGAACTTGGACCCCGAAGCGGTCTGCGAGGCAGTGAATCGTCTGCGTGCCGGCGACCCCAGCCGGCCCGCGACGCTCCAGGCGGTTTCCAGTGCCACGTCGGCGCGGTGGTACGGTGAGGCTGTGGCCTGGCCTGGGGCGTTCGCAGGGACTGTTTGAGCCCGCCGCAGGGCGGCTCGCGGCGCCGACCACAATGATTTTATGCCGTGCTTGCCGCGGTCCGGCGCAGTTGACACCACGTGCTCAAAGGAAGCCGCGCTGGGCGGCGCCCCGGAGTCCAGCGCTCCGATTCCCGCGAACCTCTGGGCCGATTCCGGCTCTTGCCCGCCCTCCGGCGCCCGTGGGGCTCCCCACATGCACATCAGCGACGCGGCCGCCTTTGACATCCGGGACCTCGGCATGGTCGAGGCCCGCCTCCGCATCGGAGTTGCTTCCGAAGGAGGCAGGTATGCGCGGCTGTCGGGCCTCGTCGATGTCGCCGCTACCGCCCCTGCCGCTGTGATCCGCGCCCACCGGGTCTCTTTGATGCTGTTCCGCCCCACTGATGCGGTCAGGCGCATGCTCATCGAGCCCTTCGGCGGTGCGGGCGAATCCGCCGGCCGACTTTCCGTCCCCGACGGGCCGAGCTCTCTCGGCGGTCTGCAGACCGGCCTCCTCAGCATGGATGAAACCCGCCAGCTGGTCGTTCTGGCGCCTGGTGACGGCGAGGGGCGGTCCAGGTCGCTCGTCGGGGTCTGGTTGCGGTGCCCGTCAAGCTGGGCGTCCAGCAATACGCCTGGCCGGCGATCCTGGGCCGAACGTGCCCTCGCGTCCCCGTGCGCGCTCGCGGCCTCGCTGAGGCTTCTTGGGTGCGGGGCGCTGGAGTCTGTCGTCACCACCCCGGCGGACTCGGCCTTTCTCGTTGCCGTATTTCCGCCGGTCGCGTTCCGGGGCGCCCCCTGCGCCGCCGCCGCCCCGCCCAGCGTCCCGGCGCTGTTTGACTGCCACGTTCTCGTCCCCTCGCCGTCCGAGGCGGGGAGGCTCGGTCCTCTGAGCCGCTCGGCCGCAACGGCCGACGGCGTGCCAGTCGCGGAGCTGCGCGCCCAGGCGACCCTGATCCCTCGCGCCGGGGCGCTCCCCGGCGGCGGCCTACGGGACGGTATCCTGGACGCGTCCTCAGTGCGCCTTGTGGCGCGCCCAGAGTCAGATGCCGGCGGCGGCCAGCCCGACGGCGGGCCCGACGGCAGCGAGCCCGACGGCGGCCGCCACGGCGCGGCCGAGCGGTCCGCCCGCCGTCCCTCCGTCCCCGTTGTGCTCCGGGGGGACGCGTTTGCCTCGCTGGCGCGGCGTGCCGCAGGCACCGCGGCGCCCCCTGCGATGGGACCGGCGCCACTGGCCGGGCTTGAGCCGCTCGCCGCCATCGCGAGCCGCTGGGAGGACGACGGCGCGCCGGCCGAGGGCGCTGCCGCCGCCCCTGCCGTGCCGTCTCACTCACTCAGCAGCACCCTGGTGCGGCGGGCATCGCGCGAGCACGACAACGACGCGTCAGAGGAGGAGGAGGACGAGGCCGTCGGCGTGGCTCGCGCGCGCGCCCACGCCTCCGGCGGAGAGGGGCAAGAGGGCGGAGCGGCAAGCCACGCCCCGCCAACCGCCGGCGACGCGGCCATGGGCGCACGCCTGGCCGCCCTAGAGGCCCTGGTGTCGCGTCAGGCGACCACCATCAAGGCGCTGCAGCAGGCGCTGCACGCCTCCGCCGGCGGCCGCGGGGTCGGCGGGGCTGGGGAGGCGCCGGGCCCGCGCCCCGCAGCGCCGTTCGTGCCCGGGCCAGCCGCCGGGGCCGGCGGGCTCCAGCGCCGGGAGCCGACCGCCAACGAGGCGCCGGCGCCGGCCCCCGCACAGCCTCCGAGGCACCCTGTAGCAGGGCGGGAGTGCCGGGACAGCGATGCGACAACCCCTGCCGCATCCACTCGTGGAGGCACCGCGGTGCCGGCGCTGGCGGCAGCTGCGGCGGCAGAGTCGGCCGCGCGCGGCCCACCCGAGCCGAGGGACGGCGGCCGGGTGTCTGTCCTCTCCTCCACCTCCTCGGACGGCGGCGGGACCGACCAGGACGAGGTCTCGGCGCTGCTGGGAGCGTACCTCCGCCTGGGAGGGGGGGGACGAGGGGCGCACGGCGAGGCGGCGAGCGGTTGCCCGCCCCGCGCCGCTTACCCGCCGCCCGAAGACCCCCGTGACCTCACCAGCACGCCCCCGGGCGGCGCCGCGGCGCCCCCCCAAGACCGTCGCCCCGCCTCGCCGCCCTCCCCGCCCGTGGTGTCTCGCCTCCGCCGGTCCTCCCCTCCCCCGGCCGTCCGCAGCGCCGCCGCCCTCCCCTTCCCCTCGGCCTCCTCCGCCGCCGCCCCCGCCTCCACCTCCTCCGGCTTCCCCTCCCCCGTTTCCTCCCCGGGCGTCTCTCTTCGCGAGTTCCCGCCCTCTCCCGGGCCGGGCCGGGCGCCCACGGACCCGGTGGACTCGGCGCCCGCTGCGGCGGCGGCTGCTCTCTGGAGCGCCGGTCGCTGGCACCTCGACGCCTCGGCCGACGCCACCGAGCCTTCCTCCGGCCCCTTTGCGCCGGCTCCGCTCCGCCCGCGGCGGTCCGTGGACAGAACGTCGATCGACGGCGACAGCAACGACCACCCCGGGAGCGGCCGACCCGCCGCCCCTCACAACGGCGCTCACAACGACGAAGACGACGAGGCAGCCGCCTTCCCGGCCTCTCCCGAGTGGGCCGCAGCGCCGGTGCAGTGGCTTCAGGCGACCGCCGCCTCCTCCGTCGCCGCCGCCGAGCCCGCCGCAGCCACGATCCACCGCGGCCGCCTCGCCTCCGGGCAGAGCGTCCTCAGGGACTCGCCGGACCGCGCCCTCCCGACGCCAGCGCGCGGCGGCGGCGCCGGCGGCATCGGGCCGTCCCGCAGCCCGCTATTCAGCGCGTCATCGGAGCCGCAGCGCGCCGGCCGGGGCGCCGACGGCCTCCCGGCCTTTCCGATGGCCGCCGCTGAGCCACCGCATGGCGCACCCAGCGCCCCGCGCCGCCCCGCGCCCCGCCCCGCCGGCCTTCTCCGCGTCACCAGGCCGGCGGCCCTCCCGTCCGGCGAGGGCGGCCGCACCGTTGGCGCGGCGTTCCTGCCCCCTTCCCCCCTGCTGGGGACGGCAGCAGTCGCCGGCCGCTCCTCCGCCTCGTGGGATCGGTCCCCCGGCGGCTACACCGACGGAAGCCCCGCCCCCGATGACTGCGCGAGCCTCACAGCGGCGGTGGCCGGCGACAGGCGCCAGTCCCCCGACACCGTGGCCCGCTCCGGGCGCCGCAGCCGCGCCATGACCGGGTCCAGCGTCGGGATGCGCGTCGCCTCGCCGCCCATGGTCATCCAGGGCGCAGCGGCAGCGGCGGGGGCCGCCCGCCCCAACGCCGCCGTGTTCGACTTCGGCGCCGTCAGTATGTCCCCAGGGCCGGGGGGCCGACGCATCTCCTCCGGCTCCCCGAGGCCCGTAGCATTCAGCGGCGGGGGCGCGCACGGGTGTCCCGGGGCGAGCCCCCAGGGCAGGCGGGTCGAGGGCGCGTCCGTCGTCCTCGCGGCCCGGCGGTCCCGCGCCGGCAGCGCCGCCTCCCGTCGCTCCCTCCGCACAGCCAAGTCCAGCTCATCCCTCGGCTCCCGCGGTGCCGCCCTCCCGCAGCGGCCGTCTTCGGCCCTCGGCGTGACCATGGGCCACGCGGGGCGCGTGTCGCGGCCGCAGGAGATGCAGCCACTGCCGTCGCTGTGCTCCAGTCCCCAGTCCTCCACCGCCGCCAGCGCCGCGGCGCTCGCTGCGCCGCCCCGCATCGTCGGCTCCGCTGCCGCTTCCCCGGGGTACATCACCCCGGTGGCGCGGACCCACTCCAAGGCCACGCCGTCCCCGTCCCTGCAGGAGGAGCTGAGAGCCAGCGGGAGCGGGAGCGGGAGCGGGAGCGGCAGCGGCCACGGCAGGGACCCGCCCGTTCAGCTCCGCGGGGTCGCGGCCCCGAGCCAGGGTGACACAGCGGCGGCGACAAGCCCCACGGAGCACGGTGCGGGCGGCATGGAGGCCCAAGCGTTCGCGGCCTACGACGACGTCATCGAGGTGCCGACGGTGTACGTGCCGGCGATGCTCGGGCCGGAGCCGCGAGAGTGACTAGAAGCGGGCCGGGCCACGGTGAGTGAGTCTGCGCGGGTGATGATCCAGTCTTGGCTGCGGGGCGTGCGCGTGATGCGGCACGAACTCGGTCTTTGCAACGCGCGGTCGGTCGGTCAGCACTCAACAGTCTTGGCTGCGAGCCGCCGCACACGGCGCTTGTACTGCTTCATGTCGCTGCGGTACAGCCGGGCAGCGTCCACGTTGGCTGGCGACGACGTGTTCGGGTCGGTCAGCAGCGACTGGATTGACGTGAGCAGCATGTCCACGGTGTAGATGGGCTTCCACAGCTCCTGGATGATGTCGAGGCAGATGGAGCCGTCGGGGTACACGTTTGGGTGAAACATGTCGCACGTGAAGCGCACTCTGGGCGGCTTGTCGGGGTACTGGTCAGGGAATGTCAGCCTGAGCGAGAAGATCCCGCCTGCGGGGAGCACGCGGAGGGTGGGTCAGAAGTTCAATAACACCACATCTCAATGTTGCGCGCGAGGAGGCGTCCAGCCGGCGCGCTCAAGAGCCAGGGCGAGGGCGGAGAACAAGGGCGCGGAACATCGGCACGGCTCACCCTCCCAAGGTGACTCATCCGGCCCTACAACCGTTGCGTTCCATTGAAAGATATTGTCTTCCGACACTGGTGACGCGCTCACTCCCTGCGGTGGCGAGGGCGGCCGCTTGGACAAACGTTGCGTGTTTGCCGCCAAATGACGGCTCGGCCCCAGGCTTGCAGACGCGGGGGGCACGCAGCTTCGGCTACCTCACGGGAGCAGCCTCCTCTGCCATGCGCTTCAAGTCGCTGGCCAGCCTCAGGATGGCGACCTTTCGCCTTGCCACGGAAACGCCAGCCGATGCAGCCGCCGGAGCGGGAGCCCGCGCCCGCGTCGCACCCGAAGATGCGGCCACCTCGCCTGCTGACGCAGACGCAGCCGCGGCTGGCTCCGGTTCGGTAGATGCCATGGCTCTGGGGCCGGTATGGTGTGCCGCAGGGTTTGACGCTGCACCCCGGTGACAGAGCCTCTGGGCACCCCTGCGACGCGGCGGCAGCCGAGCTGGTCCCAGTCTCGTCGCTCGCTGTGTTGGCTGGCTGGTGTGCGAGCGCGCGGCTGGCAGAGTGAGGGCTGGGCGGCGTTCCGCGGGCTCGGCTGTGGGGAACCAATAGGTCGGCACATCTCAGTCCCCGGCAAGCGGCAGCGGCGTCTCGTGCGGCACTTAAGCGATGACATATCCCGCAGGGCGCAGCTCTGCGGCGCTGCTGCTCTGTATCGCGAACGGGTGGCACTCTTGCTCTGAATCGCACGGCACTCGCCCTCAATGGCCGCCGCTTCCAGCACCCACTCTGTGCCCAAGGCGGGATCCGACTTCCCGAAGGTCACCGTGACCGCCGTGAGAAGCGCCGCTCCGGCGGTGCTGCGCCAGGCTCGCTTTGCATGCCACGTCGCCGCCTGGCACCGCGTCCTGCTGTGTCCTGAGAGCCCCAGCGGAGCTGCCAGCAAGCCAACTGAGTCTCCAAACGGCTTTTGAGGTGCGGGAAGGGGTGTGTGGACGAGTTCGCGTGCCACGTCCCCATGCTTTCGCCGCGACTTTCGCGACTCTCGCTCGCAGTTCGACGGATCTGAGCGTACGATCGGCGGAAGCAGCGGCAAGTGGCAGGTGGTCGTCGTCTGGAGGCACAAGGTGTGCCCGATCTGCGTCCAGTACCTCGGAGGGGCAGCCACCGGCGTGAGAAAGCTGGCCGCTACTATCAGGCGCTC
>Ga0136560_1001763_pt1 | contig 11139 bp, 9 predicted proteins | sample AntRauMeHopE1497_FD_104925 | JGI IMG/M metagenome (GOLD analysis project Ga0136560, IMG submission 104925) | Saline lake microbial communities from Rauer Islands, Antarctica - Metagenome Hop E1 #497 | ecosystem: Environmental > Aquatic > Non-marine Saline and Alkaline > Saline | place...
CGTAGCTACGGCTATGCTTCGCCATCGCTACGGCTCGCCCACAGCTTTCGCTGTGTCGTGCCTAGGCAAAGAAAAAAATAAAATTGTCAAAATTTTCGGGTTATCATTAAGCATGAGTATAATACAGTCATGAAGCATATCCAACGTCTGAGGAAAATGATAACTCTGGCCTATGATATTGAATGGATAAATCAAGACCCGTTCCGTAAATTCAAGCAAAAATTAGAACCTTTCAACCGAGGGCATTTAACAGGCAAGGAATTGGAACTTTTGGAAGACGTAAAGTTGAGTTCTATACGCTTGAAGACAGTAAAGCACCTATTTGTGTTTAGTTGCTATACCGGAATCAGCGATATAGATAAAATGCTCCTAACCAAAGACAGTCTGGTTTTAGGTTCGAATAATAGCTATTGAATCACAACGCAAAGACAAAAAACCAGAAATGCCGTAAAAATCCTTTACTATCTAAGGCTATGACTTTAATTGTTGCTTATCGTGAAGATATTAGATGCCAAATTGTTAACGCTTATCTACCGGAACACCATAAAATCGAAACAGCATCCTCGCGCAGGTAAGTTATGGTAAGATTTGGGGGATTTAGTTTTTTTGCTAATTTGGAATGCTGTACGGGAAGTGTGGTTTCAAAATTGTTAGATTTCCCTCCTTTTCTGGTAATTAGATTATCATCTATCTGAATCTCCAATATATCTCTGGCCCATCCATTTCTAACTGTTTCTTTAGTATAGAACGAAGCTGTTTCGATATTCTTTATTTTTGTTATAATAAGCCTGTTGTGTCCCCAAGGCAATTGTGTCACAGTCCGTGGCGCAAATTCAAAGTACTGATAATAAAAGAGATACCATTGCCTAATAGCATATAGGTTTCTTTTTGAAAAACCTTTCATTTCAGGAAACTCATGCTTTAGGTCGGCAGAAATTTGATCTATCACTTTACTGCCCCAGTTGGAGTCCGATATCTTGGACGTGATGTCCTTGCCCAATTCCCAGTATAGTTCTATTAACTGTTGGTTAATTGTAAGTGCAACCTTATTCTTTGTGGAATGGATTTTATCCTTAATAGACTTTATCCAATCCCTGTATTCAGATTTATCGATTTGTGGGTCAGCCATTTAGTGAAGATACTTATTCTGATATTTTTAGTATGAATATTTATGGTAGCTGCAATAAATCGTAAAAAGGTTGAAGCCAAAAAAGGGCAAAATGTGCAGATATATAACAAATCACATTTCAACAGTTTCGTTAGAATCGCAGTTCTGGACTATATCGCTACCATTTTATAATATTTTAAAACTTCAGCAATCAAACCAGAACTAGGACGAAGTTCAGCTGAATACACTTTACAGCTAAAAAGATTAAATTACAGTGTGCATGTTATTTTTTATGAACCAACAGAAAACAGAATTTTTGTGGTACGCATCAGAGGTCATAACCAATATCTTGTATGACATCTTTAAAGTCTAATTATAAGCGGGTTTAATAATACTAGTTCAATTAAATTGGAATTTGGTTTATTTACACTTTGAGTGGCATCTTAGTGATGAAACTTTTATTCTCAGTAGAAAACGTCCGTTTTTTCGCACTAGTTTATTTTGTGCTGATTGATTTTGAAATCTGCGGATGACAGAAGCTAGACGTCATGTTGCCGTGGATGGTGGTCGGAATTTTTATCGGCTAGCATCCCGCTTTCCTTTAGGGTCAGTTTGCCAAAAAATCATGTACAATGTGAGGATTTGAATACCGTTCGCGATCAGCAATCAAAACAGCCCAGGTTTTCTTATGGGCTACAATGTCCCCGTCTTTTTCCTTGACAAAAGCATTACCTACTTGGAGAAACAGGACTGTTGGAGCACTTTGGAATGTTTTGGGCGTTTTAATTTATTTGGGGATTTTTATACTCCAGAAAATTCAGAAGAGAATCGAAAGTTCAAAAAAACTTCCAAAAAAGAACTTCAAATCAGGAGTTTTGGGTACTATTATTTTACAAAAATTTTAATACCAAATGTCAAAGGAGAAACTGAACAAAAGGAAAACCTATAATGACAAAAATCCAATAGGAAGTACGTTGTACACAACAACCGTTAAATGTTTTATTTCGCAATAAAGGCAAAATATTGAACCTTTTGGATAAATCAAGGGAAATAGATTTGTACAAAACCAAAACAGCGATAAGTATTTCAAAATTGATTAAATTAAACCTCGGAGATCCATTTAGAGTTGCGGTCTATCATAATGAACGCCACATAGTACAGGCGAAGAAGATACAGGAGGTAAGCCTTCCCACAATAACGGAGCATTAGTGCGGTCAGCAAAACCCGGCATGAATGCGTTATTGAACTGCGCTTTCCCGATGGACATTACCTTAACATGGGGAATCGGTATGTTGCAGGCGGGTAATTATGGAGTAGTACCTTGGTAATTAAGTTCACCTTTTTCTTACTTGTACTGCGTTATTTATAGCTTTTCCTTTAAATAGGAGCTGGGACGATATCAAAGTTGAAATAAAAGATCACTAATTGATGACAACGGATTTATAGTGTTTGGCATACTGATTGGGCAGGGTTGACAACATTTCTGCCCAGCATCCAAAACAAACAATTACTTTTAAAAAGCAATCTTAAAACAATATAGGATGTATTCGAAAATCTATTTGATCGATGATGTGGAACTGGTAAATTTAATGCATCTTGTCCTACTCAGGAAATTAGGACTGGAGGATAAGGTAATCTCCTTTACTGATCCTGAAAAAGCTTTGGATCATTTGCGTTTCCAGGAAACTAATTCAGAACCTATCCTGATTCTTTTGGATATTAATATGCCCGTAATGACCGGTTTTGAGTTCCTCGAATTTATGTTGCTTGAAAAATTCCCTTCCAATATTGATGTGGTCATAGTGACTTCTTCCATTTACTATGAGGATAGGATTCTGGCCGAAACTTACCCGCAGTTCGTTAAGGATTTTGTTTCAAAACCATTAGGTGCAGAAAAATTGAGCAAACTGGTGCAGCAGCGTATTAGTAATCCTCTTTGATTATCGTAGCACTATCAAAGTGCTTTTATTTAATGTTGAATATTGAGTTATTATTTTTCAATCGAAATAAAAGTACTTGGCCATTGAAGAGAAAAATAAAAAGTAGCTACCATCTTACCTCAAATGCATTAAGTTGCTTAATGAGCCGGCCTGACTTAAATCAGGTTCTAACATAAACATGCTACCTAACCTACCTACACTATAAGCCTTACCGTTGCAGGTTTTGGGAAGGGGTCAAAAGAACTACTCGGTTCTTTTCTATAAATAGCTAGGGGCGTTCACGTATGTTATTATCTTTCTATTGTGCACAATGCCCAGTTTTTGTCCATCTTTGAAATCTCTTCTTTTAAGATAAATTTCATCATTTTTTGATTTTATGTATTTAGAAAGATGTTCATTTAGTTCTGTATGCACCGTTAATTCTACTTTTAGGATTGATGATCCGCATAATGATGATGAATAGGGCTATCCTAGACTTATGAACTTACACAAAACAATGAAATTGTAAAAAGTATAAGCTACCTATGTTCCTTAGTTTTACAATCCACATTAAAGGAAAACATAAGAGGCTCAAAAGGAAGAACGGATTCAGCTCACTTTTTTAAATGAACTTTTCCCTCTTTCGTAGGATATAAACTTGAATCAACCCTTGATTTTTGATTGCATTGGAAATGATCGAAGTTTTCAAAATATTCACTGTATCGTCTTTTCATCTCCAAATTTTCCCTTTTACCGAAAAAGATTAAGAAACTATCGGGTCGATAAAGTGACTATTTTTTCCATCAATGGCATGTGCAGCGTATTTTAACCATGGTTAAGCCATTTTGGTCGAATCTTCAGGCTTGGTTTGAATAATAATTGGAAGTTTGTTCAAAATAAAACCTGAGAATATGAAAACAGTTTTACTTGTAAGAGAAATTTATTTTGAAGGATTCAGAAATCTGGGCAATTACATAATCAAGTATTACTTGAGGGCGTTTACATGGTTTACGATAGCCATGTTCGTTTTAGTGCTTTATGCTTTTATGTTTAGATTAGTGTCCGGCTTTGCATTTGCCTAAGATATGGGTATGAGAAAAAATCAAGATAAAATGCTAATTGTTGCAGGTAGTATGTTTTTCATTTCTATGTTGATACTGATCGTAGAAATGATTATTGACGTATAGTTAGAAACAGAGGACTCACCTCCAAACATTAAAACTGGACAATCTTAAATTAATCAGGTTGCCAATAATGTAAATCTTAATTATGTTTCGAAAGCACCTTTATCCTATTTGGGGATTGCTTATTTTCTACACCCACTTTTTTTAGGTATTGATAATCAATATTTTAAATTAAAAAATCGGCTGGTTCTTTCTTGTGTAAGTGCACAATTTCCATAACTTAAAGTATTAAACCCTTGCCCTTATAAGCAAGTATATCTAGTCGTTGGTAATATTTTCGAAACGTTTCCCGGTATTGGTATTGATAAGGATGTAGGCGTTTCGGTACGCTAGGGAGGTGTACCAACTCTTTTTAGTGGTCGCGAAAAGTTCTTCGCACTACCCTAAGGTAAAGGTGACCCTGTAAAAATCTGCCATTGCCTTATAGTATTGCTTATCCTAAAGACAATCCATTTATATACGCCACGTTAAATTTGACTTCACACTAGTACTTAGTGCTTTACAAATTAAGAAATACTTTCACGTTTCGTTTTTACCTCTTCGATAAGGCCGTTAAAATGTTCGGGAGTTATAGGTTTTGGGACAAAGCCACTGATTTGAGTATAGGATTTTGCCCTTTCTAAATCTCGGGGATCAAGGGAAGAACTTAAAATATATATCATTGTTTGGTTATAATCTATCAAATCTAGCCCAATAACTGTTTCTATAAATTCCCAACCGTTTATGACAGGCATATTTAAATCTACAAAAATCAAGTCGGGCATTTTTGGGTCCGGGGTTACGGACATATCTTTAAGTTTCCCTATCGCATCGGAAGCACTTGAAATAAGATTTACAGTTTTTACAGAGCCATTCTCTTTAACTAAGGCTTCAATACAGAATCTAAAAAGAATATCATCATCAATAAGCCATAGATTATTTATCATTTTCATACTATTATTTGTTAAATTTTAGGGTGAAAGTAGTGCCTTCTCCTGGGGTACTTTCCAAATGGATTGTTCCACCCATGGCTTCAACTTGTTCTTTTGTTAAAAATAGACCGATTCCTTTGGCATCTTTGTTTCCATGGAATGTTTTGTACATTTCAAAAACACTATTACCGTGTTTCTCCAGGTCAATACCCATCCCGTTATCTGAAATCTGTATGATAACCGAATCATCCTTGGTCTTTCCCTCTATATTTATAACTGGTTTTATTCCTTCTCTAGCATATTTTAAACTATTGGTTAAAAAGTTTTGAAATATACTTTCAAAATAGCCTTGATAACCATTTACCGCTAACGCTTCGGGTACGGTAATTTTTACTTCAGCTTTTTTGGTGCCAATCAATGCATTAATATTTTCTGTTGCTTTTTGTATAGCATCTTTGATGTTTATTTTCGCAGTACTGGTTTTTTCTCCAAATCGTATGCTTATAGTTTCATTCAGTTGTGCAATAGTTTCCTCAAGTCTAATTGTAGCTAGTTCCATCATATCTAAAAACATGGCTTTATCCTCGGCCTTTACATTTTTTTTAAGCAGACCAATAAGCATAGATAAATTTCCAGAACTAGATCTAAGGTTGTGAGTCATACTATGCGCGAAGTTTGTCAAGTATTTATTTTGATTTTGATTTTGGAAGTAAAGTTTTTTAAGTTGCTTTTCGATAATTGTTTTTGCGGTAATATCTTTATTTACGCCGATGACTTTTAGCGGGATTCCATTTTCATCTTTTATAATAATCGCCTGTGCCTCAATATTTGCCTCCATGCCTGATGGTTTTATAATAATGAAATTGCTGTAGAAATCTTTGCCTCCTGCAATTGCATTTTCTAACTCCTTCATTGTTCTGACCTTATCCTTCGGATGCAAAGAGTTTTCCCAAGCTTCGTAGTTCCCTGTAAAATCTTCTTTAGTAATACCAAATACATCATACATTTGATTGTCCCATAGGAGTTCGTTAGTTTTCAAGTTTAACTCAAAAATTCCGATATTAGCTACCTTGGCAGCCATTTCTAAGCGATCAGTCAAAGATTTTAGCTCCATTTCTAGACCTTTACTTTCATCTATGTCTTGTATGGAGCCATACATGTTTAAAACCCTTCCGTCTTCCTTTTTTACGTGACCTATGCTCCTTATCCATTTTGCGCGTCCGGTATAGGTCAAAATCTGAACACTTACATCAAAGGGCAAGCCGCTTTCAATGGCATCTTCTACCGCCTTTTCTATTGTTTCCCTTGACCCTCCCTCCAGGTAAAAATTGATTGCACTTTCTAATTGGGGCATGTAATTTTTGGGAACTTCATGTATTTCCTTGGTCATCTCGGACCAATAAAGATCATTGTTAACTATGTCATATTCCCAATATCCGGTTTTAGAAATATTTCCCAATGTTTCTAAGTTGTTCAATAATGAGAGTTGTCTCTGTTCCTTTATCATTTCAAAAAATTATGACTTTGATTTCATTTAATTACACTTAGGGTAGTCATTTGGCAACTACAAAAAAGTGATATTACTACCCAATACTCTTTTCGTTAGGTTTTTGCACCGTGTCAACCGTCATATTAATGATTTTAAGTATCGATTCATCTACATTTAATAATCCTACAGCCAAAAGTGCCAATTCTTCTTTTTTGATAGAATCTTTATTTCTGTTCAGCATATCTATTAACATTTGCAATGATGTGATTGGTCCTCTTAATTGATGTGCTTGCGACTGCGCCACGCTCTCCAGCATTTGATTTTTACTTATCAATTTTTGAATCAGATTTTTTTGCTCAGTAATGGAATAACCAACACAAAGAATTCCAACTGGGCATCCTCGAAGATTAAAAAGCACTGAAAATTCCCAATCTGTCCACTCAAAGTTGTCATAATCATTTACATACTTTCGCAATTGAACTCTTATAGGTGTTTTAGGATTTAAAAAACATTGTTGAACAGTATTAATACAGGTCTGATGGTCCGCTTCATAAACAGTATCCATAGAATTAAAGCCTATAAAATTATCTGAAATGAATGAAAATCGTTCTTGAAAGGTCTTATTCACATAGGTAAAATAACCTTCCATGTCCGTGACGTTTACATTTATCATTTCTGAATCTTTCAAATATGCAGGAATCAAACACGCTATTGAATCAGTCATTTATTCTTAATGGTTAATATAAACTAAAAGTAGTATTATTCTTACTTAACGTATTTTATTTATTTTTATTTGTTGAGCTAGAAATTTTTAACTTTTATATTTTGACCATTTAGATTTAAGTCGTTGTTTAAGGAACACTACTCCTAACCTATACTATTGCCGGACATTGATGATTGTTGAACTAAGCGAGTATCTAATATGTTCGCCAATAAAACTTAACACTATCCACCGGACCGGGTAAGCGATTAAAAACCCCAAAATTAAAACAATAAGTAGGTTTATTACTACGTTTATAATAATACCAGTAAATATAAATTAAATGAAAGCTATTCTATATTTAAGTGATTCCAATAAAGACCTCACCAAAGAAGATCTAAATGAAATACAAAATAAAGCTGCTGAAAAAAATAAGCATCTTGGCATCAGTGGTTATTTATATTACGATGGTGCCAAATTTTTGCAATATATAGAAGGAGAAGAAGAAGTTCTTAAGCCTTTGATGAAAGTGATCAAAGAAGATACAAGGCATACGTTTATATGTGAGACTGAAGAGGATATTTACGAACGAAGATTTCCAGATTGGTCTATGAAAAATATCCAAAGCTTAATGCTAGAGTTAGGATTGGTCGAACAAACAATTATTCAGACGCTTAGCATTTTTACGGAAAAAGGTTACAACTTAGACAAAAGTATAAGTCGAGATTTGTTTAAGCTTATGGATCACCTAAAGGCCGTTAGCTATTAAGTATTTCCTTTAGCCAAATAGATTAGTCAACTTAGCTTTGTTGAGCGGCTTTTCTATAAAATCTATAACATAGGGATTTTCTTTTGCCAGGTCTATGTCGTTTTGGGCAACAGAAGATGAAAGGATATAAATATCATATTGCTCTTTTATTGCGGTATCAAAGAGATCAAATGCTTCCAAGAATTCCCATCCTGATAAGTAAGGCATGTTGATATCCAGAAAAAATGTTGTTTTCCCATCTTGAGGATTATGAATCGATTCAGAATTTATAAATTCCAATCCATCTTCTGGCAACGTAAAATCGTTTACATAGACTTCGCCAAGTACTTGTTTTAATATGATCTTTGTAAGAGAATTATTTAATGGGTCATCATCAACGAGGAGAAACCGTTTTATTGGTCGTGTCATTTAATTTCAGGTTTAAATTTTAAATTCTATTGTGAATTCAGTTCCCTTATTGAGTTCGCTTATAACGGTTATTTTACCACCAAGTGACTCTACTTGTGTTTTTACCATGAATAGACCAATGCCTTTGCCTTCAACATGCGAATGGAAGCGATTGTAAAGTCCGAAAATTTTGTCCTCTTTTGTTTTCATGTCAATGCCCAATCCATTGTCCTTAAACCTAAGGATTACTTTTCCATTTTCTTTTTTACTATTTATTTCAATAATTGGTTGTTCGTTTGGTTTGCTGTATTTAATACTATTGCTGATCAGGTTATAGAAAATACTATAGATATAAACTTTGAGGGAATAGATTTCGGGCACTTCTGAAAAGTCGGTTAGAATGCGCACATGATGTTTGTCAATAAGATTGTCTACACTGGTCATGATATCGTTCACAAGATTAGAAAAAGTTACGACTTCTTTTTTATCGTGGGCATCATGTTTAATTTGCAAGATTACGTTGATATCTTTGATAACGGCATCCAAACTTATAGCGGATGCCAAAAGTCCTTGCAGCAGTTCTTTTTGCTCCTGCGGAGTGCCTAATTCATCCTGTAAAATTTCCGTAAAACCTATAATATTGGCAGCTGGTGCACGAAGGTTATGTGATACAATATACGAGAACTGCTCTAGATCGCTGTTGCGTTGAACAATATCGGAAATCATCTTGGTACGTTCGCGCTCTGCTTTTTTTTCTGCTGTTAGATTTCTTAATATGCCGTAGACGTAAAGCGGGTTACCTTGGGAGTCGAACTCAAACTTCCATTTAGATGATGCGTATCCTATGTCGCCATTTTTTTTTATGAACCGAAATTGAAAAGATGAATCTGTAAATGTGGAGAAAGCGTCTTCCATAGTGCTTGCGGCCATTGCCCTGTCATTGGGGTGAACAAAGGAAAGAAAGGCTTCATTAGAGGGTATAACATCGTTACTTATTCCTAAAATTCTATAAAATTCATCTGACCAGCTATGTTCATTGGTTAAAATAGCTACTTCCCAGCTACCCATTCTAGCTATACGCTGTGCAACTTTTAGATTTGCTTCGCTTCTTATTACCTTTTCTGCTACAGTTTTTCGTTCCGTAATGTCCTGGAAACTTCCAAGTACCCTTAAACATTTTCCGTTTAAAAATTCTCCTTCACCAATGGTGCGCACCCATTTATGATTACCTTTAAAAGTGATTATTTGCAATTCTTCATCCCAGGGCGTGCCATGCTCTATACATTCCTGTACTCTTTGGCTAATAGTTTCTTTATGAATACCTTCTTCAAAATAACGTATTCCCACAGCTAAACTTGGAACATAATCTTTTTCTACTTCACGTATTTCCTTTGTAATGTCCGACCAAAAAACAGTTCCTTCAACGACATCAATTTCCCAACTACCAATTGCCGCAAGCCTGTTGGTTTTCTCTAAAAGCTCTTCCAATTTTTTGATTTCAGAAATATCCGAAGAAATTCCAATGATACCGGATAATTTATTATCATCATCGTAAATTGGAGTGTTGGTAATTAAGGCCGTAAAATTAGTTCCATTCTTTTTCCGAACCTTAAATTCACCCGACCACATTTGCCCTTTTTGTAAGGCTTCCATTATTTGGTTCGCTTGTTCAATTGAGTTCTCAGAAGTAGTTAGATGCATTATATGTTTTCCTATCGCCTCCACTTTTGTCCAGCCATACATATGTTCGGCTGCTTTGTTCCAATAAGTAACAACGCCATCTAGGTCGGTGGCTATTGCCGCCTGCCCTACCGTATTTAATAAATTGGCTTTGAACCTATTTTCTTCATCCGCTTTTTTTCGCTCCGTAATATCCCTGAAATTGGCAACAATAGCATTAATGCCATCCGTTTCAAGAAAATTGGTGAGTGTTCCTTCGATCCAAATATAAGTACCATCTTTTTTTCTTTCACGTATCAAAGGAGCGGTCATGGGTAGGGCTGGGTGTCCCATCAATTCCGCAATAAATGCGCCGGCCACAGGTATATCCTCTGGGTGAATTACCTCCATGATATTTAAATTTAATACTTCCTCTGGGGTATATCCAAATTTTTTAGCCACTGCCGGACTTGCATACATAGGCTCGCCGTTAGCGTTGATGATAGTGATGAGGTCTTCACTATTTTCAATCATTCCCTTAAACAACTTTTCACTTTTTTCTAGTTCTCTTCGCGATGAAATCTTTTCAGTGACGTCATTGATAAAAAAGAAAATTCCTTTAATTTTTCCTTGATCGTTTCGATAGGCTTGATAAACGAAATCGATATAAAATTCCGTTAATTCCCCATTTCCTTTCGTATCTACTTTAGCCAATACTTCTGTTCCTGTGAGGGATTCGCCGGTCTGGTAAACCTGATCTAACATGCTTACAATGCCTTGTTCCACTACTTCCGGAAGTACTTCTGCCAGTGTTTTTCCAATGATATCTGTTTTACCCGTTAATTGTAAATAAAGTGGGTTGGCCATTTCAAAAACATGATTTTTACCTTTCAGCACGCCAATCGCCGACGGCGCCTTTAAAAAAATATCACAGAATTGGTCCCTTTCATTTTCTATGGCTTTCTCCACTATTTTCTTTTCTGTAACATCCTTTGCTACGCAATACATTAAAC
>Ga0136560_1001765_pt1 | contig 11123 bp, 18 predicted proteins | sample AntRauMeHopE1497_FD_104925 | JGI IMG/M metagenome (GOLD analysis project Ga0136560, IMG submission 104925) | Saline lake microbial communities from Rauer Islands, Antarctica - Metagenome Hop E1 #497 | ecosystem: Environmental > Aquatic > Non-marine Saline and Alkaline > Saline | place...
CAGTGGCAGTGGCAGTGGCAGTGGCAGTGGCAGTGGCAGTGGCAGTGGCAGTGGCAGTGGCAGGGGGAGGGGTAGGGGTAGGGGTAGGGGTGGGGGTGGGCGAGAGGGCGTGGACGGCAATGGTCTTTCCCCTGCAGCATAGGCAGCGATAGTGACGGTGAGGAGCAGGAGGGAGACGGGACCTATGGATATAGATATGGGTATGGATACGGATATTGCAGATAAGAATGGTCTCCCAGATCTTCCGTCAGGGGACAGGACGGCTGCTACTGCGATGACGTAGTCAGTCGGTTCCGCCGATGCCTCTGTAGCATCGGAATCGGTCTCTGGGTTGCAAGTAGAAATAGAGGCGAAAAGTGCCCCAGCTCCGTCAGGGAGTCGATGGAGGAACACAGTGGTAGAGGCCTCCTCGAGGGCACCAGCTGGTGTTACTTCCTCGTAGTCCAAGTCCAAGGCACCTACCAGCGGGAAGGTGGCCATTGGTGGGTCGGCATCAGCTGGTGCGTAGTTTCTTGTTGAGGAGAGAGAAAACGACAGAGGTAGTCGCGGCAGAGGTCGGAGCAGATCGCACATCGATACAGATGCATAGGTTCAGGCAGGTACGAAGGACTCGGGTCGTGTGAGCGGGGCCGTTGGCGAGGGCAAGTGCCGGGAGCGGTTCCTATGTGAAGTCGTCAAGTGGCATTTGAAAGGCCACCATGGACGGATACGGCCCCTCGAAGGATAGGCACCCAGTGAGCTTCACCAGAGCGACCTTCATAGCCACTTCAAGCAGGTCAAGTACCAGAATGCTGCCAACAGCGTGCTCAGGCCTGGACAGGTGGTTGAGTGCGGGCTGGCTCCTGATCCTCAGGAACGGTCAGTCTTTGTAGCGTGCAATATAACGCTGCAAGGCGGCGGCGCGGTGCCAGGCTACAGCCGCGGTTTCTTCGATTCTTGGTATGCTGAGAACGAGCAGGGACAGGGGCAGGGATAGGGCCGGGGCCGCCAGCTATACGTGACGAAGGAAGACTTGCACAAGCTGCCAGACATGGTTGGAGCGGGCGGACGCAGTGGTCGAGCCGCAAGGGGGGGAGGTGCGCGGCGTGAGTAGCGTAGAGGAATTTCTAGTCGGGATAGCATTAAGTTAGGCGCATCAAGAGATGGGGGGGTTATCAGGGCAGAAACAGATGCAGAGGCAGGGACGGGGGTACGGGTAGGAGCAGTTGGAGGTGCTCTGGGCAGGGCAGGGGAAACCCCTGTCAGGAGAAGGAGTAGGAGCAGTAGCAGTAGCAAGGGTCGTGGTCGAGGTCGAGGTCGTGGTCGTGGTCGAGGCAAACCACTGAAAACCCTACTGGGAGACGGAGCATTGACTTCACCTTCACTTTCACCTTTACTCAGGGGGCGGGCTGTTGCTGCTCGTGCTGGTGCTGGGATGCCACCGGTACTACATGTGTAGGGACAGGGTGAAGGGGGGTCCACGTCGGTGTCAAGGCAGCTGCTGGCAGCTGCTGGTGAGACGAGTACGAGTGCCGCTGCAGCGAAACCCCCTGGGACACCAGGTACAGCATCACTGGGTGGTTGGGCCGCTAAGATTAGGCAAACCACGGATGCGGGACAGGGACAGCGACAGTGACGGCAATGCTGATGATGACGAAGGGGGGAGGGGGGGGGCAAGCGAACAGATGGTGATTCGGACGGATGCCGCCATCTTGTCCGGTTTTATTTATAGGTCGCAGTTGATGTAGTACGCGACCTGAACCTACGCATATAACGGCAAAGCTATTGATTCAGGTACTTCTTGGGCTATGCCATCAGACGCACACATCTACTGGATGATCGGATTTAGATTCTAGAATCGAGAAACTCCTAATAGGAAAGACAGAGAAATGATTCGAGATACACAAATACATGCTGGTTCGACCCAATCGATCGATCCAATTCATTCCGTAGGCCGCTTTGCTTCACCTGATTTCTTGCCGCCTGACTTCTTGCCTGAGGTTGCTCCGCGCTATCGCTCCGCCCGTATGTCGGCTGCAGAGAGCTCATCGATCGCTCTCGGGGCCTGCAGAACTCCCTTGCCCGTGGTGAGGATGCGCCTCTTCTCGTCTCGAATCGCCTGCTTAGACGCATCGCGACCTCTTGCCTGCAGCTCGAGTTTTATGCGCTATTCAAGTTGCGTCTCCCAATCTTCCTTCGTATCCTAGGTGACTCTGTAGTTGGCTGGTGAGCCTTCCCACAGGTAATTTAGCTTGGCTCTCCTAGCGCGTCTGCCGGTCTTCTTGAATGCATGCTGAGACCGCACCATGCGAATACCACGAATAAGAGGGGAAGAGTACAAGAAATTAATCATAAAGGAGTCTTCTCCTTCCTCGTTGATCAGCGTAAATGACGCGTCTTGGCCCGAGTGAGTTTTAGCTATTACCGTGCCAAGAATCCTATCAGCTTGCTTTGACGACAATTCGTGTGCATACTGCGACACGAAGGTCAATATAATGAGCCTTGGCAAATAGAAGGTAAGCGCGCGGTGGTTCCATCAGTTTTGCTCATTAGTACATGTCTCACGGTAACTTCAATGGCGTCGCCAACACCAAAATCTGGGAGGTCTGGTCTCCAATCGTGCAAGAAAGCTGCACGGCGCTCCTTCGCCTCCATCCTCAGTTGGGCAGCCAAACCTCGTGCCCGCTTTAGCGAACTCTTCAACTTAATATGACGGTAAGGCAATCCTTCGCCAGTTGTGGTAGATTCAGTCGATACGGATTCAGCACCCGTAGACAAACATCGAACCAATCTAGTACACAATTCTAACCTACCAAGGGTAGGTAGCTAGTTAAATGTGCACACCCTCGGTGCAGCACGAAGAGAGCGCATTATTGATGCCATTTTTTGGGGATAATGCTGTGGACCTGGTTTGTGAACAGAATAATGCACGTTATAATAGAATAAAACCACCGGATTGTTCCGTTTCTGCGCGGCGACCGGTGGAGTCCTGGAGTTGCTGAGCCGAGGGAGGAAGTCCCTTCACAGGGCGTCAAGTCTCAGTTCTAACCGAAACATTGTTCTAATATAATTTAATCTATTATACGGTGGCGCTTTGGCACGTCATCAATCGTGATAGACAATAAAGATAGCACTAATATGCGGGTGAGGGGACGTGAAACCGCATGTAACGAATTTACAACCCGCCCAAATGAATTCTACATTAAAACATGCGGTAGCGATCGTGACACTGCCTTGGTAGCATAATCAAGTATATATCAACGCGGAGAGGCGAGCTCATTTTTGCTGGCGTTCTACAGCTAACATGAGGCCAGTTGACCCTTTTACTGATTCGCACCGCAGCATTCACCATCGGTCCCCCGACTAGAGTCTCGACACCGGGAGCTGCCTGGTAGAAGAACAGATGCTTTAACTGGGCAGCGAAACGGCGGGAGGCCCGTAGAACTGGTCACTGGGTAGCAGTCATAGGCTTGGGCTACTCCCTCAGGATCTAACGCCCGCAGAGCGTTTGCAGATGGAAGAGCCAGCGCTGACCCTACTTCCCTCGGTCCCAGCGGGCTACAGGAGTTTCGAGCATCCGAGATGAGTCGCAGTATGCGACGGACTGGGCCTTAGCATAACATTGGTTCGAGTACGGCAAGTGACCAGTAGCCTGGTCGACGAACTTCCTTCCACGGATCGCGCCGGGTCACAGGGCGCATGAAAGCTGCAGCCACAGGTGCTTACTCTACCTCTGAAAGCGTTCGAAGCGTAGGTGGCATTGGGATGTCCTCCTCCGGAGGTGAAGCAGGGGGCTTCTTGGCGACCGCTTCTGCTCGTACTGGCAGTCCACTGGAACATCAACATCACGGTCACCGCCACGGTCACCGCCACGATCGCTCTCATGACCATCTGAAGCATCCCCCCGGCTAGGATCGGACATCCAGTGGAGACACCGCTCCCACTCACGCTCGTTCTCGCCCCGACTCTGGGTACCATGGACGCAGACTACGAGGATTCGATCATTCCCCCGGCATAGGAACAGGCACAGATACTGGCGACGTGACATTGCACCCCTCTCACTAGATGGAGCAACATTCTTTTGAGGACGGCAGAACCCATTCCAGATCCGATGTTAGGCCAGGGATGGGGGTGGGGCTGGGGATGGGCGTAGGACTCACTGGCAGTAGTAGGCATACCGGAGCATTTCACGAATCGAAATCGCACGTGGGGACACGTGCTGGTGCATTGCATGCCGGTGCCGGTGATGGTGCGGATAGCAGCCTGGCTAGTCGTGGGCGGCAGACACAGCAGGGTAGTAGAGTCATGGCTGGTCTCGGGGCTGGAGCAGGACAACTAGCACCCTTACCCAGGCCACCGGATGGAAGCACAATGCCTGGATCTAGACCCGGAATACCATCGGATCGCGCGTCCATTCGTGGCAGTGGAAGAAGCCAAGACTCTCCTGCCATGTAGCACAGGCGGCTTGGCCCCGCGCTTGGATCGGTGACAGATACAGGGCCAGATAGTGATAGTGGGGGGCGTCGATCAAGGTATGGTCAGGTCGCGCGGGCTGCAGGGGGGATTGCCGAGGCTGGAGGGGGACATGGTCACGACCAAAGGTTCGGTTCTGGTCTTGAGCGCGGTTCTTTCGGGGTTGACCGGCTGGCGGATGATCGCCCTGAATCTATTGGTTACTCTGTCCCTCCAAGTGCCGGGTCATCCATGGCCAGAGGCACTCCCGGTATGCAGGTGACCCCGGCTGGATTTGGCGGTAGTGGGAGCGGTAGTGGTGCCACGTTTGGGAGCAGTGCTGGACTGGGCCCTGATCGGTCGCGGGAGAGCCTTTCGTCCAGATACCGACGAACATCGGGTGGCGACTTTCCTGGCCATGGTAGTGGTAGTCATGTTAGCGGGGCTACTAGATTATAGCCGTTGAGTAGCTCAGGAGGTGCACATGGAAATCGTGAGCACGACGGTGGTGGTTTTACTCCTGTCCCTGGCGCGCATAGTCATAAATCAAGGTCAGGTGGGCGACTCGGCTCCCAGCCCCACCTGCAGTCCCAGCCGCAGCATATACAGAGTCAAGAAAGTCAAGCTGCAGGTTCCCGAAGTCATCGCCACGTTAGCAGCAATTCATCGTAGCCGAGGCCAGGACTGCATGGATCTGGTCGAAGCAGCGGATCATCCTCCCCGGTGCGGCCCGGGGAACAAGACCCCAACTCCTTTCGCAGTGCGTCGCCTGTGCAGTCGAACCGGCATGTTCAGGCCTAGGCCCAGGCAGAGGGTTGGAGAGGAAGTCCTGGCGGCAAGGACCGGGTAAAGCACATGATGCCAACGCTGAACGCGATGTCTGCCTTTGATGATGCGGCTCGGCGATCCAAGACCAGACCGGGCACGCTCATGCCCGGTACGCCATCGGACGACGCCGATACCCGCAATGGTTTCGGTTTGTTTGATGAAGGCGCAGTAGCATCGGATATGAGGGAGCAGGCGGCGGTGGGCCGCTTTGGTGCTGTTCGAACGGGCGCGGGCGATCGCCGTGGAAGGGGGCTGCTTGGTCCGTCTACCGATTTAGGAGCTATTGCTGATCCTCCGTTTGGCGGAAACAGCTCAATCCGAAGCAGACGAGGCGGGCGTTCTCTTAGCATCGCACCCAAAGCACCTGTAACTCCGAATGCCGATGCGATTCGCCGAGAGAAAGTGCATAATGAAGGCGATGAGGCTGCCGATGAGATTATAGCCGCTCTGGGCGGAGCCGGGATCGAAGCCCAGGTGACCGCCGGACGTGGGGGTCGGTAGGACCTTGCTCGGCTTGTGTCGCACGAAGCCTAGGCACGGCCTCCGCGCCCAGACCACGACGATGAGATGCCGACAGGCGCGTCAGCTGGCCTTGAGGAGACGGAGGGGAGGCGGGCGGGTTCAGGCACGCTGGATGAGCTCGTAGATGCGGCTGAAGATCTGTTCGGACGGGTTGCCACGAGCTTGCGAATGGAGGGGGAAAGCACTGGTGAAGATTTGGACGGGAACGGGTTGGGGGCGGGGATCGGAGAAGATGATGACGATGATGACAACGACGAGGATGACGGGGGCTTTAATTTAGCAGATGGCGCAGCTCAGGATTAGAGAGTGGTGATTGACCCTTTTGCTCGCAGCAGCGGCTCAGGCTCTGTTTCGGGGTCATCAGCTCGAGACCGTTTCGACGACAGCCTAAGGGGAAAGCAGGTGCTCGAGTCGTCGTAGATGAGCGCGATGTCTTAGAGCGGCGGAATGAGTTCTCATGGGAGAGAAGGAGGGGTCATGCAACAGATGGTCAGGCATGCCCGGGCGCTCGGTGCGGGGTAGGCCAGCGTGTCTGGAGTCGGCTTCGACTCGCAGGAGGAGAGCTCCATGATGTCGTCGTCCGGTCAGTAGGTAGACAAGACCGGCTTGGCACTCGATGCCAGTGCTATGGGTAGCGGGGCCTTGTCGATGGACATGGAGCTTCAGGCACCTGGCATCCGACTTGGTGATAGCCGTGGCATTGTAGGGGGGGGCTCTGGAGACCATGGGGATGCAAGCGCTTCAAACGTGGTTGCTGCCAGTGTCGGTGTCGGACTTCAGCTTGGGGCTCACGGGGGTGGTCTTCTGGCTCGAAGGAAGAAGAAGATGCTCCACATTGGCGGGGATGCCACCGCTGGTGGTGCGTCGACCGGGATGGACCCACTGTCGATGGGAATCGCGGCTGATGCCGCAAAGCGGACCCCAAGTGCTGATGCATCTGGGCGGAAAAGCTCCCTTCGTGATAGGAAGCCGAAAGGACTCAGCATTGGGGGTGGGCTCTCTATCGCGGCTGATGGTCCTGTTAGAACGCCTGCTTCGGGGCCTGTCCCTGGCTCTACGGATGGGAGGGGTCCGGAGGATGGAAGGGGTCCGGAAGAGAATCCATGGGCGACAGGTGGGGCGGGAGATGACGTGGATGCGATCGATCGCGATGACGAAGAGCGCAACAAGATGGTGTAGGGTGCAAGCGATCGAGACAAGCACATATTCGCGGCAGTTGCAGCGAGCGGCAATGCTGCGCCTGAGGATGGCAGTCTCCGAGATAACGGGGTGGTTGACATCAACGAGCTTGAGGTTGGACCCGATGGGATTGGAGTCAGCTCTATCGGTCATCAGATTCTGTCCGAGTTCCAGAGAGAGTCGCCGAGCAGTCGAAGCCGAGACGGTCGCAGCAGTAGAGGAGGAGGCAATGGATCCATCGGAGGCGATGCCTCGCCTTTCTCGCGAACGTCCGCTGGGCCCAGTGATCGAGGCCGCCGCCGCTCGCACACAGAGCCTGCTACAGGCATTGGTCCTGGCGGTAGCATCGGGCTGTCCGCTGCGCAGAGACAAGCGAAGGCGATGATGGCCAGTGACAGAGGCGGCGGCAATAGAGACATGAGTAAGACCCAAACGCTCCGGTCTAGTGATGTGTCGCAAGATGCGGGCCTGGGGTCACTCCAGACGAAGGATAGACGCGTGGATGCGCTCGGAGGCATGCGAATATCCGAGTCCATGGCCGCTGCCATTGCTCGTGCAGTGCAAAGGGTGGAGAAGCGCAGCATCAAGGACGACCTCGTGAAGCTGGACCACCTAGGTGCAGGTGCCAGTGGGCAGGTGCATCTCGCAGTGCATACTCCATCTCTTCGTCTCGTAGCACTAAAAGAGGTCCGTCTGTTTGACAAGGAGAAGAGGAAGCAGATGGCCGCCGAGTTGCGGACACTGTTTGCTCAGATCGCCTTCTTGCCTACAGCAACTGGCGAGGGACCGGTTGGGGCTGCCGTGTCGGACGCGGAGTGGAATGACCGCCGAGGCGTAGGCGGTGTAGGCTGCCCGTTCATTGTCCGGCTCCATGATGCATACTCAGACCCTAAGGAAAATGCCATGTGCATGGTATTAGAGTTCTGTGGCGGCGGTAGCCTAGAGGATTCTGTCAATAAAGGTGGGGTGCAGCATGAGCCTACGCTGGCCAACTATGCCTGGCAGGTCATGCAAGCCATGGCTTTCATGCACTCGCAAAGGCAGCTCCACAGAGATATCAAGCCTGCAAATATCTTGCTAAGTGGTGATGGGAGAGAGTGCAAAGTCGCTGATTTCGGCATCCGGAAGTAGCTCGAGGATACTCTCGGCGAAGCATCTACTTTCGTAGGTACTATGGTGTATATGGCCCCCGAGCGCATCGGCAAGGGTGGCAAGTACAGCTATGCCTCAGACATTTGGTCCGTCGGCTTGACATTCCTCACCCTAGCTGCCGGCCGATTTCCCTACAAAGACTGCGGGTTCTGGTCCCTCGCAGGAGCGATTGAGAAAGACCCGGCTCCGCTGCATGTGCTGAACGATTGCCTGGAAGAGCGAGGGCTGCCGACCGATGGTGACGGCATCTCTAAGGACGGGCTGGGATTCTCGGCTGAGTTTCGAGATTTTATCGACCAGACTCTCCGCAAGAATCCCAGGGAACGCCCAAGTGCCAAGAAGCTGCTACGGCATGCATTCTTTCGTAAACACAAATTATTCGCCCCCGAGGGCATGATGGCACCTGCGAGATGGTCCACGGAACCGAAGCTCCCTACAGGTCTGACTGCAGAGCAACGTGAGGTCAGAGACCGCAAGGCTAGGGACAAGTGCAGGGGGGCTGCCCTGAAACTTACCTCACAAAGTGGCATCGATTCTTTCTTGGCTCACCACATGCACGTCCCGTTGCCTCCGCCCGGCAGCAGGGTCCGTCAAGGCACGGATTAGTAGCAAGGTGATACGGCGGGGAGCCTAGAGGGCTCCATGACAGCTGACATGCTTACACGCGAGCTGGTGCTTACCTCGTTCACTGGCGACTTTAGTCGGTTGCGCAAAAACAAGAGGTTGGTTGCTCTTATCGATCGGGCAGCGAAGCTTGGTACCGAGGAGGTGAACGATGTGGATGAAGAGGAGGAGGATGGTAGCGGCGAGGGCAAGCAGGGAGAGCCGGGTGCAGATGCTGGGGGTCATGACGGACAGGGGCAGGCTCGCTAGGCCATCAGCCTCAAATCTGGCACTGCACGTATGCGCAAGATTCAGTCCTTTGGTGCGGGTGCTCCCATTGACAAACAAGGACCCATGGCTGTTAAGGCGGCAGCCTGGGCGAAGTCTGACAACTCAGAAGCAGACCTGTCGAAGAGGGACCGGGCCGGTGCAGGGCTGCCTCCAGGCGTCGCCCGACGCAACTCGATGGCAACCTACAGCGGACATGGATCGAAATAGGGGGGGTTCCAGCAGAAGGTGGTCGAAATAGCGCGGCAGATGAAGCGAGCGATGGAGGCAGAAGAAGAAGCGGAACTGGAGGCATCGGGGGCGGCGGATGTGTTCTCTAGGAAGAGGAGGCTAGCCGGTGTGAAATCTGAGGCCATCGAAAGGATCGAGCCTGGAGCCACGGGTACTGCTGGGGTTGGGCATGGTGACCCGTTCGCAAGTGCAGGGCGAGCGGGTGGTCTCGGCGATGATGCGGGGACAGGCTTTGCTCCTGCTCCCGGCGACCGTCAGGACCCGGGAGTAGAGCCTCTGACGACTTGGAGGTAGGTAGAGCTCTAGGACGGGGATGTGACTGGGATGGCCTTGCAGCTGGGTATGCCTAGAGGGCGGATTCCGGAGATACGTGCGGCCATGAATGACATCATTCAGTAGCAAGTGACGGAGTTCCTGCGGCAGAAACGCCGAGAGAAGAGGAAGGCTGCAAACGTCGGTGGCAGCAGGGATGTAGTGGAAGATGGAGGTGGAGAGGAACATCGGGCTGGGGCTTCAGGTCGAAGGCGCGGGCACCAGAGTGGAAGCAAGGGAAGTCAAGGCATCGTGAGTCGGAACCAGGCCAAGCTGCAACGACTCCGAGATGGCGGAAGCGGCGAGGGGAGTGGGGGTTCGCATCGCCCGAGACCTGGAGCCTTGCCTGCCAGGCCAGGGAACAGGGGAGATCGACCATCTTAGCGCCCTCCTCCTGCCCCCGAGGATGGGACATCAACTGGGGGCAGTGGGAGTGGCAGTGGCATCGCTGGTTCTCATAGTCTGCGCAGAGGGGGTACAGGCACTGCTGGTGGAGCTGGAGGGACGGGATCCATGACTGGTTCGGTTGGGTCACGTGCGGTACAAGGGATGTTGCCGGGGCGGCGGTATGACGGAGGGGGGAGGGGAGATGGGTTGGGCATGAGTGGATCTGATACATCTGTGAGGTCCGGGGGCGGCCTGAGTCCTGTGCGGGGCTCCGTGAATGCGTCGGTGGCGATGAGGAAACCTGACGGCAGTCGGTTCGCTGTGGACATGGACATCCCACAGTTCCATTCATGAGAGGCCGTTGTACCATATGGACATGTATTTGTATGCACGCAACTATAATTTGCTTTCAAGGCTGTAAAGTTGGTTTAGGCTTGTGATCTAATAAATGGCAATGCAAGTCCTGATAACTGCACCGATGCTAACAAGAACGACTCGCCGTTGTGCTTCAAGTCGAACTCCATCACTTTCGATTGCCGGGATAAAGTATCTACCGTTTCACCGCTTTTTCGCTGTAATATCTTGGCTATGTCTATCTCTGCCGTGGCGATGTTATACGAGCACAGGCAGCCCTTGTTCTGCACCTATAACTGCACTTTCCTAACCTCGTCTGTGCACATGAAGACGAACGACTCATCAAAGTCAATAACCAGCCCGGACTTGGACCCACTATCAGCACCTCTATTTACTTCTCGTATTCGTCCCGGGGATGTGATCGCGCTGCAAGGATTGCCCCAAAGCCAGGGTTCTTCATTTCCGCCAACTGCTGATCCCCATGGGTCCGGCCACATTCGAACGACAAAATCAGTCGCGCAGCAACATCCGGCTAACTCAAGGTCCGAAGCTTTGTGCACATTAACGCACATTGACATTACGTAATCGGATTCAAGAACCGCAGGGGCTATCCCAGCGAGCATCTGCAGTTGAAGTTCGGCAGATCTTTAGGAAATTAACTGGTATTTTTGGCTAGATTCTAGTCAATGGACTACTAATGAAGAACACATACATAGTTTTTATTGTTGACTTACCCCGGAATCCATGATTTATCTCCTTTGCGAACGTTGAGGAGATGATATTAATTCGCAATTGGTCTGTATTACGAAGCATGTACCGTGCGAATTCATGCTTGA
>Ga0136560_1001766_pt1 | contig 11121 bp, 5 predicted proteins | sample AntRauMeHopE1497_FD_104925 | JGI IMG/M metagenome (GOLD analysis project Ga0136560, IMG submission 104925) | Saline lake microbial communities from Rauer Islands, Antarctica - Metagenome Hop E1 #497 | ecosystem: Environmental > Aquatic > Non-marine Saline and Alkaline > Saline | place...
GATCCAAAGAACTTCGACATGCCCAATTCCATCTGAGACATCAAACTCACAGCTCTAGGGTTGGTTCTGTCCAGCCCGATGGCTTTTCCAAATAGCTCCATTACTTGAGGACTTAAGCTTTGGCCTCTGCTTCCTGGATCGATGCTTACTTTTCCCATCAAGATGTAGCCATGCAGAGCAGTAATCTCCGAATTATTAGGGGAAATTTCGGCTGCGTTTTTAGCGATTTCCAATGCCTGATCAAAATACTCGTCTTTGCTAACCTCGAATCGAAAAGCAGTTTCGGTTTTGGTCAATGCGGCATAATAAAGTGGGAGCCATTCTTCTTCATTTGCTCCGGCGATTCGCATAAATCCATTGACCACGTCTTGAGCCTCCTCAGGAGTTTGGATCGTTCTTTTGGATTGTAATTGCTTGACCATCGCCTCTTCAAAAGCAGAATTGGAAGCGGAAGCTAGTGTTATCCACATGATGGATAGTGCGAAAGTTAAAATGTACTTTTTCATAATTAATTGTTTAGAGGTTGTTTAATTGATTTGCTGTTTTGTCTTTGGAAAGGGTCAGAAATATGCCAAGAAACAAGAATCTTGGTGCAAGCTGACCCTGAGGAATGGATTCAAAGATGCCATCGGTATTTGTCTTTGGGCTGAAGGTGTAGCCAAATACATTGTCACGGCCAAGCACATTGGTACAGGCTAAGTGGATGATTACATTTGGCTTGAGCAAGTAGCTCCAGGAAAGACTTAGATTTTGGAAGCTCTTAGTTTTGGCGTTCATTTCTGACTTATCTACATTGGGATTGGTGAAAGTATAGCCATCATTGAAGGCGAAGGAAGCTCCAATAAGTGACTTCAGCGAAGGCACAAAATGCTTGACCACTACAGAAATATTATGCCTTGGAGCAAAGCTTGGCTGCACTTCAGTTTGGAACTGATTAAAGCTTCGCTTGCTATCCACAAAACTATAAGTGATCCAATAGTCCGTTTCTTTGAAGGTTTTACGGTCTCGGAAGAAGAAATCCATCCCTTTTGCATAACCCGACCCACCGTTTTGAAGCGCCTGAGGATTATCCATCGTGCCTTCAAAAGTAACGAGTTGATCATAAGACTTGTAGAATGTCTCCGCTCGGAAAGTAAAGCCTTCCTTGGTGAAGAGGTAGTTTAGAATCAAGTGATTCGATTCTGCATTTTGAAGATCGGTGTTCAGCACCCGAAAGTTTTCCAAAGGCAATTGATGAAATCTTCCTGCAGCAACCGACAATTGACCTGCGTCTTTGAATTGGTAGGCAACGGAAAATCGCGGATCTAGCCATTCTTCACCGGACACGGTACTAGCACCGCCTCTCAAGCCTCCACGAAAGACCAAGTCTTTATTAAGGTAGAAATCCCACTCGGTAAATACATAAGTTTCCCGGTCGTCAAATTCCCGAACCCAGCCTTCTCGGACGAGTTTTTCTGAGTACGGATGGATGAAATGCTCCACTCCAAATTTTGCAGAAAGCCGATCCGAAAAATCCTTAATCGCAGTTCCTTTGATGTGGATAAGTTCATTTTGTCGGGCTATTTGTAAACTGTCAAAGGCAATTTCATCTAAGTTTTTAGAATAGGATATTCCGGCAAACAGCGTCCAATCGCTTTTCAGGATAGTTCTCCAGTTGGCTTGCGCATAGCTGTAGTCATTTTTCAAGTCAATCAACACCCGCTGATCAGATCCGGGAACCGGCTGCCAAAGTTGCATCCCGCCTGATTCGGTTCGTGCCATGACTTTGAGTAGGCCATTTTTCCCGGTTTTCTTTTGGGCTGCCACTTCCACATCCCAACCAAAAGGAGCCGCTTCAAAATCAATCTCCTGCTTGATCAGTCCTTGATAAGGAGCAAGATTAAAATAATTGGCGCTAGCGGTGATACTCTGCTTTTCATTGGCAAGCGTATGCGAATAGCCTCCACCGATACTCATTATGCTCAGATCTCCCTGACTACGGATCGACAGGTCCTTTGTATTCAGTGCCAAAGCAGATGAAAGTGCCTGACCGAATTCTGCCGAATAGCCTCCCGTACTGAAAAATGTGCCTTTGAATAAATTGGGATTAAACCGTGTACGTGTCGGCACATTTCCGGCGGTGGTGCCATAGGCATTTCCTACCCGCATACCATCGATGTAGATTCCGACTTCGCTCGCATCGCCGCCTCGGACAAATAACCGGCCGTCATTTCCGACCGTGCTTGTACCCGGAAGCGTTTGGAAAGCGCCCATGATATCGCCCATTGCGCTCGGCGTGGTGACGATATCCAAGGATCTCAACACGACAGACTTTCCTTCGTCTGAGGCCTCCATGGCACCGGCGGAGATCGTCACAGCATTCATTTCGGTGATCTCTTCGGTCAATGTGATGGATTCGATGCTGATTTTCTCGTCCGCTATTTCAATGGTGCGTTGGACAGTTTTGTAACCCATAAACTGAAAAACCAAAATCTGATAGCCTCTTTGTTCCGTCTGAAAGCTGTAGCTGCCATTTATTTTGGAAGTAGATCCGTCATATCCTCCTTTTATAAAAATATTAACTCCAGGAAGTGGAAGACCTTTCTCATCTATTACCTCGCCACTAATGCTGATTTGGCCAAAAGCGATGGTCTGCATCAGGATAAAGTAGAAGAGAAGAATAAGTTTGATTTTCATTTCGATTCGTATTTGAATCAAAAGTGCAGAAGCAGAACATTTTTAAAAATTAAACTTGACTGAAGTGTAGTATTTTGAGACTGAACTGGAAAAATGTGTTCTTGAGTTTTTGAGGATTGCATGAAGTAGTGTCAAAATCAGAGCTAATCCTTTTTTGATTATCCGCTACTTTGCCAGTAGGCAAAAAAGACGAGAATTTAATTGGCAACAAATTGATATTTGGACGTTTCGGTCTTCCCTGCCTACCGGCAGGCAGGCGTCTTCGGTCTTCTGTCTTTAAGCAAAAAAATAAGGCTACTGGTGTAATAGCGGATATACATATAATCTTTTTTTCGAAGTATTGATACCATGCACATCGGCAATGCAATTAACCGTAAGGCAAATACTTCCCTGAGCAACTTTGATAGTCAGATCCTTCCTGCCCAAAGTAAATTACTATATACTTAGCACCAAACTTTGATGCACAGTTGAATTTTGCTGGCGCCAAGCAGGAATTGCTCAGCAGCTATGCCCAATTGTACAAGGCGCTCGGTGGAGGATAGTAGAGGATTGCTTATCTTGGTATAATTACACTTATCCAAAGCTAAAAACGATGTATTTGGAGATGATGTATCTCTAGGCTACAAGCATTATTTTTGGAGTAATTAAAGTTTAAGTAATAAATGAATATGATGATACGGAATCGTGTCAATTGCCAAAATCAATTCTTGTACCCCTCGATAAGCTCGGTGTCCGGAGACATTTATTCTAACTGTGGGAGAGGAAAGTCGAGGCCGACCGGGCTACACTATTCTACTGACAAAGAATCGTATAATCATTAAATGAGTCTTAAATTCTATCCTAGAACCCAAGAATACTGATTTGGATCATGAAGGAACAGCAAAAAATAGCTATTCCTTTTTTCGATGACCGTCAAGTGCGCGCCCTTTGGGATGAGCAAAATTCCAAATGGTGGTTTTCGGTATTGGATATCATCGCAGTACTTACCAACCAAGATGATTATAGTAAAACCCGCAATTACTGGAAGTACCTAAAAGCTAAACTCAAGAAAGAAAACAGTCAAGTGGTTAGTGTCACTACCCAGTTGAAACTGCTAGCACCTGATGGTAAAAAACGCTTGACCGACATGCTCGATTACGCTGGAATTATTGCATTGGGAAAAACTTTTCCAGGCACAAAGGCCAATCGATTTATCGAATGGTTTACCTACAGCGATGAGACCCTAGATGGGAAAAGCAAAACCAAGGCTTATGCCCTTTTTGAGAGCTCCTTTATTGCAAATATAGAAGTAGGTACTATAAATGGCTTGCAACAAATACATGCGTACCTCTTTGGTGGCTTGTATGATTTTGCGGGGCAAATCAGACAAAAGAACATTTCGAAGACGGTTTTCAATTTGCTATGGCTCGATTTCTTGCTGATACCTTAGCGGGAATGGATCAAATACCCGAACGTACAGTAGCCGAGATTGTAGAAAAGTATGTAGAAATGAATATTGCTCACCCATTTATAGAAGGTAATGGCAGAAGCACTCGAATTTGGCTGGATTTGATATTGAAGAGGAGTCTTAAAAAATGCATAGACTGGAGCAGAATAGGGAAATCTGAGTATATGAATGCCATGGTGCAAAGCTCAGTGGACAGCAGTGGATTAAAGCGATTGCTCAAAAATGCCCTAACTGACCAAGTTGACAGTCGAGAAATGTATACGAAAGGAATAGACCACTCGTATTACTACGAAGAGTTGGAGTAGGTAATTATTAGACTGATATACCTTCTTTTGGTTTGAAAAATTAAGAATTTATTAGGTGACTGCTTAGGATAAAGAGTGAGATAAATAATTTGCGAAACGTATTGAAATGTGATACCTTAAGCAAAAAATAACTCTCCCTTGACAGTAGAAACTTCATACAATCAGATTGCCAACTGGACGGATCAAGTTCTCGCCAATGGAAGATTTAGTTTTCCATTATTCGAACTTAGAAACCACTTCAAAACACAAAGTGATAATTCTATCAAACTTGCACTAAACCGACTGACTGAAAAAGGCAGGCTTTTGTCAGTGTTCAAGGGTTATTACTTAATCATCCCACCTCAATACGCTGGCAGAGGGGTTTTGCCGCCCAATTTGTTTTTAGATTCTTTGATGGCCCACTTGAAAAGGCCTTATTACCTTGCCTTGCTAAATGCTGCCGCATATCATGGAGCTGCCCATCAGCAGCCTCAAGAATATTTTGTGATTTCGACATTTCCGGTTCTTCGAGCTACCGAAAGAAAAGGCCTTAAAATCAATTACATCAGTATTAAGACTATTCCAGAAGGGCTGATCAATCAACTTAAAACCGAAGCGGGCTATTTGAATATTTCCAACCCATCTTTGACAGCATGTGATTTGATTCAATTTGAGAGAAGAATTGGAGGGATTACTCGGGCTGCAACTGTCATCAGCGAATTATCTGAGATCATCAAACCAAGTGATTTTTCAGCATTGCTTGTGCGTCATGTGCAAACGACTACTTTACAGCGTTTGGGCTATCTTTTGGAGATGATTTGTGGGCGATTGGATTTGGCAGAAGCATTGTTTAAAGCTATGAAAACCGAGAGTCAGAACTTCTTCCGAATCCCACTTAAGGTTCGAAGCTCCACAAAAGGATTTGCATCCGATAATCAGTGGAATGTAATCGTAAATACAACAATCGACCTAGACGAATGATCCCTCAAGCATATATTACTCAGTGGAGACAGCAGGTGCCATGGCAAACCAACGAGCAGGTGGAGCAAGATTTGGTGATATGTAGAGCCCTTGTACATATTTTTTCAGATTCTTGGTTATCCAAAAGTTTGGCTTTTCGAGGAGGCACAGCCTTACATAAATTGTACATAAATCCTCAACCTCGGTATTCCTAAGACATAGATCTAGTTCAAGTTAGGGCAGAACCGATTAAAGAAACGGTACAGCGGCTACAAACGGCGTTAAGTTTTTTGACCGAGTCCCTAGTGAAGCCAAAACGAGATGGCAATCAGATAATTTTCCGTTTTGATTCGGAGTTTCCACCATCCATACGACTTCGGCTAAAGGTAGAAACCAATACGCGAGAACACTTTACCGTTTTGGGACTGCAAGGGGTCCCATTTCAGGTTAATAGTTCATGGTTTGATGGGTATTGCAACATAACTACTTACAAATTAGAAGAGCTGCTCGGTACTAAACTCAGGGCGCTTTACCAGTGAAAAAAGGGACGTGATTTATTTGATTTGTTTATGGCATTGACCCAAAAGGCGCAGTTGGATAAAACCACCTTACTTCATTGCTATCAAGAATACATGAATTTTTCGGTAAAGAACCCGCCGAGTCGGAAACAGTTTATTCTGAATTTGGAATCCACACTCAAGGACTCAGACTTTATCGGAGACACCAAAGCCCTACTCAGATCTGGCATACACTACGACCAAGAGCAAGCCTATGACCTTGTGCGAAGTGAGCTATTGGAAAAGCTTTGATACCAAAGCGAAAAAATAGCTAGGCACCCCATAAAGCTTAGGGCGTTTTATGAGGTCGAACTATCCAGCTTCAGATCAAAACCCAAAGCCCAACAAATAGCTCCTAGGCAACTGCCTTCAAGCAAAACCGATCAAATAAAATGGGGTGAACTGCTTTCATGTAAGGGAATTTGGAGGGGTAATTCATAAAGCTTATGAAAATATTCCATAAGCAAAATGCTACGCTATGCCAGTAGAAGAATAATAAACTGAGTATTTACTTAAATGGAATTACTAAATATCGGCAGCAAAGCTATTTTGCTGCCATTAATTTGATAAGATTATTTGCAATAATTCAAGATAAAGTAAAGGTGTAGAATGCCTGAACTACAAATACATAGAGAGAATACCAGTTCCCAGCGGTTTCTAATTTTGACATCTTCCAGACGAAATAGGATAAGCTGAAAGAGCAAGTGGTGTGTCGGGATTTTCGACAGACCATACTAAAAAAGCTGATCTCATTCAAGGCTAGCTTTGCAAAGCCTCAAAACTTAAATTGCGTGTGATTATGGAAAAGACCCCACAAACGCTATTAAAGCAGGTATTTGGCTACGATGAATTTCGGCCTTTACAACAAGAAATTATCGACCGCACGCTAGCAGGAAAAGACAGTTTTGTGCTTATGCCAACTGGCGGGGGCAAATCGATGTGTTTTCAGATTCCAGCCTTGTGTTTTGATGGAATTACGATTGTTGTCTCGCCCCTTATTTCATTAATGAAAGATCAGGTGCAGGCATTGCAAGCAAACGGAATACAAGCAGATTTTTTTAATAGTTCTATTTCTCCGCAGGCTGAAAATGAAGTGATTGCTCGAGCTAAGAAAGGCGAAATTAAGCTGCTGTATTTATCCCCGGAGAAATTGATTTCGGTGAGCAACACCTGGTTGAAAAGCTTAAATATAAAATTAGTAGCCATTGACGAGGCACATTGTGTAAGCATGTGGGGACATGATTTTAGACCAGAATATACGCAGCTTAAAGCATTTAGAAATTCCCTACCCGAAGTTCCGTTTATGGCTTTGACTGCCACTGCGGACAAGTCTGCCAGAGCAGATATTGAAATGCAATTGGGATTGAAAGACTCCAAGTTATTTATATCCTCTTTTGACAGGAAAAATCTAAGTATCGAAGTAAGAGGTCAGGTTCCTAAGAATAAAAAGTTCCAAGAAATTGCGCGGTTTGTGAAACGGAAAAAGAATGAAAGCGGAATTATCTATTGCCTAAGCAGAAAGAATACAGAGGAAGTTGCTGATTATTTGAAGGCGGATGGACACTCGGTGGCATTTTATCATGCAGGCATGAATCCCGAGGAAAGGGAGCGGGTGCAAACGGCATTTATACACGACGACACAAAAATAATTGTGGCCACGATTGCTTTTGGGATGGGCATTGACAAATCCAATGTACGCTGGGTGATTCACTATAATCTGCCCAAAAACTTAGAGGGATACTACCAAGAAATAGGAAGAGCGGGTCGTGATGGATTGCCTTCTGAAACAATTTTGTATTACAACATGAGTGATTTTGTTTTGTACAGTCAGTTTGCGGATGGCGGGGCAAATTCAGCTATGCAAAAGGACAAACTGAGCCGGATGTTGCAATTTGCTGAGGCAAAATCGTGCAGGCGAAAAATACTGCTTTCCTATTTTGGAGAGCATTTGACCAAAGATTGCGGGAATTGTGATGTATGTGACAATCCACCCAAAGACTTTGACGGCACCGTGTTGGCTCAGAAAGCGCTTTCCGGGATTGCCAGGATGAAAGAGAAGGAAGGGATTACGATGTTGATCAATGTATTGCGAGGCTCCAATAATGCTGAAGTACATGCAGGCGGCTATTCCCAACTCAAAACCTATGGCGTGGGAAAAGAGGTAAGTTTTATTGATTGGCGAGATTACATCATTCAATTGGCAAATCAAGGCTTGATCGAGATTATGTATAGTGAAGGTTCGGCCTTAAAGATTTCACCCATTGGATGGAATGTACTGAAAGGTGAACAAGCTATAAAATTGACTTTGCCGGTAGTTCTTGAAGCGAAGAATAAGATGAAGCCAACCTCCATGAAAATAGCATTTGAGGAAGAAGTGAATACTGATTTATTTACTGCTCTGAAGCAGCTGAGGTATTCGATTTCCCAAGAAGAAAATTTCCCAGCCTATCTTATTTTCAGTGACAAATCATTGAAAGGAATGGCGGTTGATATGCCGGTCACAGAAAATCAGTTCTTAGCTATTTCCGGGGTGGGGATGAACAAAATGGAAAAATACGGTGAAGAATTTATGCGGGTGATTCGCAAATTTAGTTCTTCCCAAAAAACAAAAAAGATATCAACTACCGAGGAGACACTGCTTCTATATAAAGAAGGACTCGCTCCAGGTGAGATTGCAGCAAAAAGGGATTTGCAGATCACGACCATCTATTCGCATTTATCTCAGTTGTATGCAGAGGGAAGTGATGTTGATTTAGAGAAACTGGTATCCAAAGCCGTGGTGGATAAGGTGCGTGTGGCTTTCAATGAATTGGATAGAGAAATAGCGCTGAAACCCATTTTTGAAAGGCTGAATGAAGCAGTTTCTTATGGAGAAATAAGAATGAGTTTGACTTTAATTTTGAAGAATGAGTGAAACAGTAACTTAGATGCTGTTCCAGAAAACTTAAATCTAGCTTAATGATTCTTTGGGAAAAGCATCTTTGAAAAGCAAGAAGCATTTGCTTGGGGCAGCAAGGTGGTGGAGCAGATGGCCAAAGACTTGAAAAGAGAACTGTCCGATACCAATGGTTTTTCAAGAACCAATTTGTTTGCTATGCGCAAGTTTTATTCCTTTTTCAAAGAAAGTGAATTGATCCACCAAGCTGGTGGACGATTGAAAATTGATGATTTTCCTGAAAGTAACACAATAGCCCAGCAGGTTGCTGGACTATTAGAAAAGACAGGCAGCAATCTGAGTAGTCCAATTGTCCAACAGGCTGTTGGACAATTAGCACCAAATATCGTTATATGCAAAATCCCTTGAGGACATCACGTGGCTATCCGAAGATTCAGTTCAAAAGCTACTCACTTGCACTTTAAAAGTGCTAAAAGCTCTTGCTTTTTCGGCTGGGGGCGTAGTCCAAGATTTGGACAAATAGAATTAGAATTTCAGTTTTTGAGCAAAAAAATGCGTCTGGCAAATGAGTGTTTGCTAAAATAAGTGGGGGGCTATAGTTTTAATTCATTCCTCCTAAATTCCAAAGCTCAGTACTAATTCCTGAAAATTGTTTCACTAAAAATCAGATAGATAGATTCAAGTTTACGATAGGTCTAATTTTGTAACCCCTCAAAGGCCAAAAAGGTCTTTATTTTAACTATTTTAGATTGTTGATGAAAGAATCCGCAAATACGAACAACACAAAAAGCATTAGAGATAACTTTTCCAATGGCAGTGTCGGGAGTTTTCTGACCAATAAATTAGTTTGTGGAGCTAATCTCTCCTTCGTAACAGCATACTTCACTATTTATGCTTACGAAAAATTAAAGCCCCAATTGGACGGAGTCAACTCCCTCAGATTGCTTTTCGGCGAACCACGTTTTATTAGAAATGTATCATCCTCCATAGAAGCGAAGAGCTATAAAATCGAAGATGAAAAGCTCGTAATTCCGATTGAGAAAAGATTGCAACAAAAAGTACTGGCTAAGCAATGTGCAGATTGGATTAGAGAAAAGGTTGAAATCAAGTCAATGATTCGCCCGGACTTCCTGCATGGCAAACTTTACCATATCGAAAAACCAAACGGCGTTGAGGATGCCATCACGGGTAGCTCCAACTTCACAGTGAATGGCCTCGGCCTAGGTGCTAGACCAAATATTGAATTAAACCTAGTGGTCAACGATCGAAGGGACTTGTCAGATCTTAAAGAATGGTTTGACGATCTATGGAACAATAAAATGGAAGGTGTGGAGGTAGAAGATGTAAAAGATCAAGTGCTTAAATACATTGAATTGCTTCATCGTGACAACAGTCCCGAATTCGTTTATTACAAAACGCTGTTTCATATTTTTGGAAAGTACCTCAAAGAGGCCGATGAATCAGGACTTTTAGATCTAAAATCAAATCTGTATGATACTGAAATCTGGAAAACACTTTTCACTTTTCAGCAGCATGGTGTACGAGGAGCAATCAATAAAATCTTAAAATTTAACGGTTGTATCATCACGGATAGCGTGGGTCTCGGTAAGACCTACGAAGCGTTGGCAGTAATCAAGTATTTCGAAATGCTTAATTACCGCATACTTGTGCTTACACCCAAGAAACTAAAAGACAATTGGACTGTCTATCAAGCTCACAAAGGACATAGCCTGAACCCATTCCCGCAAGATCGTTTTTCGTACACAGTGATGTATCATACAGATTTGAGTAGGGAAAAGGGCCATACTGAAGCTGACAATATTGATCTATCCAACTTCAATTGGGGTGCTTACGACCTGATTGTCATAGACGAAAGCCACAATTTCAGGAATAACAAGAAAGGCAAGAAAGACGAAGAGGGGAACACGATTCGAAAGAGTCGATATGAACGATTGATGCAAGACATCATTCTGGGCGGAAAGAAAACTAGAGTTTTGTTGCTAAGCGCTACACCTGTAAACAATGAGCTCAAGGATCTGCGTAATCAAATCATGTACATCACCGCTGAAAATGACATGGCATTTGCCGGGGCTGAGGAGGACAAGTTAGGCATAGATAGCATTACAGAATTATTGAAGCAATCCCAAACCAAATTTACCAACTGGGCAAAAGCTCGAATAAATGAAGAAAAAACCACAAAAGATTTATTGAATGATTTAGATTCCGCTTTTTTCAAATTGCTAGATGCCTTGACCATTGCGCGCTCACGGAAACACATTACAAAATATTATAAATCAGAAA
>Ga0136560_1001768_pt1 | contig 11104 bp, 6 predicted proteins | sample AntRauMeHopE1497_FD_104925 | JGI IMG/M metagenome (GOLD analysis project Ga0136560, IMG submission 104925) | Saline lake microbial communities from Rauer Islands, Antarctica - Metagenome Hop E1 #497 | ecosystem: Environmental > Aquatic > Non-marine Saline and Alkaline > Saline | place...
CCGAGGCGGGCGCCGAGGCCGCGGCGGCTGGTGTCGGCTCTGGGGAGGCCGCGGAGGCGGGCGGGGACGAGGGCGAGGCTGCGCCGGGCGCGGCGGGCGGGGCCGGGGCCGAGCCCGAGGCGGAGGCAGAGGTCGTGCCCGGGTCGGACGGGGATGGTCTGCCGACGACGGTGAGTGTGGTCTGCGTGGGTGGCTTCCGGGAGGCGCCGGGCTCCGACCCGTTCGCGGCGTTCGGGCTGGAGGACGAGGCCGGGGCGGCGGAGGGGCCCAAGGCGCGGGGCGGGCGGGCCGAGCTGGTGCCGGGAGCCGCCGCGGCCGAGGCAGAGGCGCTGCGAAGGGCACGGCTGGGGTGCGCCGGGGACGGGGAGGCTCTGGCGGCGTGGGGGGCGGGGGCTCGCCACCCGTGCGGTGTCGGCGCCGCGTGGGCGGCGGGCAGGGACGTCGGCATCTGCCACGTCCGGTGCCGGCGGGGCGACTCCGTCGGGGCCGTGCTCCGGAGGGCAGTGGCGGCGGCATCGGAGTGCGACGCGGCCGTCGACCTCGCGGCCAGGGACGCGGCGGCGGAGGCGCTCGACCGGTCGCGGCAGCTCCTCGCGTCGGAGGAGGGCAGAGCCGCGGTGAGGACCGAGGCGGAGGGGGGCGCCGGCGCGGACGGGGCGAGGCGCAAGGCCGAGGCCGAGGCCGATGCCGAGGCCAGTGAGGCCGCCACCGCCGCGCGCACCGACACCGTCGACGTCATGGCGCCCCGCGGCGAGGGCAAGGGGCCCGGCGACGTCATCCGCAGGGTCGTGGAGGCGGCCCTGTCGAGGCGGTCCGGCGCGCGCGTGACCGTGGCGTTCCCGGAGGCCACCCCATACGTGTCGTCGGTTCTCAAGGCGGCGGACGACGCCGCGAGCGGGGCCGGGCCCGCGACCCCGGACGTGCCAGGGGCCGCCGCGGACCACTTCGACGCCCCAGGGCGCATCATCCGCGTGGACATGGCCGCTGCCGACCCGCTCTCCGTCAAAGCCCCCGCCTCGGGCGCCGGCTCCTCCCTGCAGGAGCAGATGTCCCGCGGCTGCGTTATTCTCGTCTCGCTCGACCCGCTCTGAACAGAACCCGGGCCATCCGTGCGCTGCCGCGCGGGCCCAGCACTCGCTCCGCCAGCAAACGTCAGTCAAGGGCCGACCGGTGCACGGCCGGCATATCCGACCATCCGCATCCGCGAGCGAAGCAACGCGCACGCACGCTTGCCCACAGGAGCGAGACGCACGGCGACTCGCGGGCAAGACAGGGCCGCGAGGTGAAGCCCGCAGGAAGGCCGAGACATCTGCCTGGTGACGCATCGCCAAAGCGTGCAACAAGCTGACATCGGTCCAGCGAAGCGTTGCAGGCAAGCAAAAGCGCATACGAGACGGCACACACGTGAGGACCATCGGGCCCCGCACTTTCTTACAGTGATTATGATAGCCCTTTTTGCTAAATTGGGAAGTCGCGTACTTGGCGTAATGGTAGCGTACTTGCTTTCCACGCAAGTAGCCAGGGTTCGATTCCCTGAGTACGCAACCTACCTTTTTTTGTGACGCATTGCCGAAGCGTGCAACAAGCTGACAACGGTCCCGCGAAGCGATGCAGGCAAGCAACAGCGCAAAAGGCACTTCAGAGCCATCGGGACCCAAGATCCATACGTTCTAAATTCCACGTGCAGTTGTTTTGTATGCTTGGTGTGATGGTAGCATGCTTGCTAATCGCAATGCATTCCTGACCACCGGCTCGGGCAATGCGCCAACACAGCGGCACGCCTCAGCAGCCCACACGCGTCCGATACATTCCGGCATGCGGTGGTGCCGCTCGGGCTCGCACGGCATGCTCCGGGCCCCGTCCTGCCGCCTCGGTGTCTGTCGGACGCGTCTGGCTGGCCGGCCATTGCGCTCTGCCGAGCCCCTGGTGTGACTGGCAGCTGATGCGCTGGGAGCGACCGTGCCGCCGCCGGGTAGGGCCCGCGACGACACACAACCGCAGCCCGCGACGCTTAGGTCTGAAGCGTGTTCCGCATCGCTCTCTCTTTGCGTCCGGCCTGCTGCACCCCGCTCCTCGGCGCGAGGTGGCACGGCCGACGAGACTCCCGGTCGCGACGATCCGGGACCGCGCCCAGCGAGGCCCGCGCAGCGGCCGTGCGGCTCACGAGCGACCGGCGCCGGACGCGACGCGGGCGACACACTCGGCGAGGAAGGCCGCCCTGCCCGCGAGTGACGGCCAGAACAGGCGCTCTGCGCACGCGTCCGCGCGCTCCTCCGCTCGGTGTGCGCCGTCTCCGTGCGGCCCCATGCCGTCCACGGTGGGCGCCAGCGTCCATAGGTTGTTGCCGTCCGACAGCCCGCCCCGGCGTTGCCTGGCCGCCCCCATGCCCAGCGCCGCTGCCACGCCCTCGACGACACTCACCACACGCGCCGCGTCCTCTGTCTCGTCCCACGGCCCGGCCCGCACCCGCTCCTCGACCGTCGCCGAGACCCCGTCCTGCCTCCATGCCACCGCCTCCGCGCACGCCGTCGCCACCACCCCCGACGGCCCCGCGGCCGGGGCGCTTCCCGGCGCCGCACCCCCGGCATCGCCAGGCAGCGACGCCCCGGCATCCACGCTTCGCACCGCCGCCGCCACGGCGAGCTCGCCGCGACCAAACGCCTCCCCGCCGGCCGCCCTCATCTCCAGCTCCAGCTCTGCCGACGCGGGCACCGTGTTGTGCGTCGTCCCGCCCTCGACCCGCCCGACGTTGATGGTGAAGCCACACCCCGGCTGGTTCGCGGCCTCCGCGGCGACGATCACCCGAGCGGCGGCCAGGACTGCAGACCGGCCGCTCGCGTGCGCGTTCCCCGAGTGGGCCGCCCGCCCCTCCAGCCGCACCCGCCACACCAGCATGCCCTGACGCGACGACACCACGAGCACGCCCGGCCCGTCGCCGAGCCCCCGCTGCGACACGTCGGCCGCCGCCGCTCCGGCGCCCGGCAGCCCGTCAAACGCCGGACTTGCCCACGGCAGGACCGAGCCGTCGGCGTGCCCCAGGCGCGTCACCCCCGCCTCGAGCACAAAGCACGCCCGCAGATCGTGCGGGCACGCCTCCGCGACGGCCGGGCACGCCTCCGCGCCCTCGGCGACGCATCGCGCCTCGCACTCCGCGAGCCTCGCCGAGGCGGCCGCCATGGCCTCGCTGCCCCCAGCGCTGGCGTGCAAAGGGTGACCCGCGGCGCGGCCGCCGCAGGCTGCGAGCCAACGCGCGCACTGGGGCGCAAAATCCCAGCACAGGGGCTCCTCGGCCGCGTTTAGCCACACGTGGACCGCGCAGCGGCGGTATGCGTCCGGGTGGCACTCCCGGAGCACGTCAAGCGCCGCCCGGGCGGCAAGCGTGCCGCCCTTGCAGTCCATGACCCCGGGGCCGCGAATCCACCCTGGAGCGCCGGGAACGTTGCCAAACGAGTGGCCGTGCTCCTTGAGCACACCGGACGGGTAGACCGTGTCGAGGTGCGACACTAGCGCCACCGCCGGGGCCATTTCGCCGGGAGCCGGCGCTTCAAGCGGGGGCCGAAAGAGCATCACGTGGCGCCCGTACGCCTCGTCAGCGACGCTCCGCGGGCGGTACGAATGCCAGCCTCCAGAATGGTCCGGCACGTCCTCGGACCCGGCCCCTCCGCCGGCGAACAAGCGAACAACGTCATCGCCGTGCTTGTCGACGCCCTCAGCGTCGCGACTGAAGCTCGATTGCCCCGCAAGCGCCCTCAGCTCCCGCCTGTACCACGCGGCGCGCGAGGCGACGGCGCGCACGGCCTGGGCAGCGCGCTCAGCCGCCATCGCGAGAGTGGCGGACGGTGGGGCAAGTGCGACCTGCAGGGCGGCGAGTTCAGCGGGAGCGGCACCACACATGCATTGCCGCGCGCGCGTGCGATTTCGTGAGTACCGCGGCGTGTCGCGAGGGGCCGGCCGCAGCGTGCCGGGCGCCGGCGCGGCGTGCCGGGCCCGAGGTCGCGGCCCCCTTGGGCCTCAGAACAGGCCGACCACGCGGCCCCCTGGCACCGAGAAGTCCAGATCGACGTCTGTGAAGCCCGGGCGGGTGGGCAGGCCCGGCACGGTCATGATCTCGCCGAGGAGGGGGTAGAGGAAGCCGGCGCCGACGGAGGCGCGGACCTCGCGGACGGCGACGCGGAAGCCCGTGGGGACGCCCTTGAGGGATGGGTCGGCGCTCAGGCTGAGGTGGGTCTTGGCCATGCAGATGGGCAGGTTTCCGTAGCCGAGCCGCTCGTAGTCGTCGATCTGGCGGGCGGCGGTGTCGCTGAAGTCGACGCCGTCGGCGCCGTACACCTCCCTGGCGATGGTCTCGATCTTGGCCCGGACGGGCATGTCGAGGGGGTACAGGAAGCGGAAGGGGGAGGCGGGGGCGGACCGCGCCTCCTCGCACACGCGGATGACGGCGCGGCCGAGGTCGGCGGCGCCCCGACCGCCGTCCGCCCAGTGCGTGCACTCCACCGCGTCGGCGGCGCCTGCCTCGAGGGCGAGGGCGCGGAGCAGGGCGACCTCGGCGTCGGTGTCGGTGTGGAACCGGTTGATGGCGACGATGGGCTTGACGCCGAACTTGCCGATATTCTCCACGTGCTTGGCCATGTTGGCGCACCCCGCCCGCAGCAGCTCCAGGTTCTCGGTGCGGTACTCGTCCGCCAGGGGCTTGCCCGGGACGACGGGGGGCCCGCCCCCGTGGGTCTTCAGGGCCCGCACCGTGGCGACGAGAACGCAGGCGCTGGGCTTGAGGCCGGAGCGGCGGCACTTGATGTTGAAGAACTTCTCCGCGCCGATGTCCGCCCCGAAGCCTGCCTCGGTGACCACCACTCCGTCCTCCCCCGCGAGGCGGAGAGCGACGTCGTCGGCGATGATGCTGCTGTTGCCGTGCGCGATGTTGGCGAACGGCCCGGCGTGCACCAGCACGGGGCTGCCCTCCAGCGACTGCATCAGCGTCGGCTTTACGGCGTCGCGCATCAGCACCGTCAGGGCGCCGCCGCACCCGAGGTCGTCCGCAGTCACCGGCACGCCCGCCCTTGAGCGGCCCACCACCATGGCACCCAGCCGCTCCCGCATGTCGCGCAGGGACGTGGCGAGCGCGAGCACCGCCATCACCTCCGAGGCGACGGTGATGTCGAAGCCGGTGGCGCGGGCCCCCGCCTTGGCCTCCTTGGGCCCCTGCCCCACCGTGATGCCGCGCAAGTGCCGGTCGCACGTGTCCACCACGCGGCGCCACGTGATGGTGTCCGGGTCGATGTCCAGCCGCGCGAAGCGAGCCTGGTCCTCCTCCGACAGGTCGTCGGGAGCGGGGCACTCGCCCGGCGACGTGGTCCCCTCGGGCACGATTCCGAGCTTCGCCAGGCGGCGCACCTGCACGGCCGCAAAGCCGCGGGTGTTGTCCTTGAAGGTGGTCAGCCGCTCGAAGAGCCGGCGGTCGCGCTGCGAGCCCTCGTGCAGCATGCGCGTGTCGATGGCCGCTGCGAGCAGGTTGTTCGCCGCCGTGATGGCGTGGATGTCGCCGGTGCCGTGCAGGTTGAACGCCTCCATCGGAACCACCTGGGCTGCGGGGGCGCGGGGCGGCGGGGAGGGGAGGGAGGCAGGGCCAGCCGTGACGTGGCGAGAGGTCTGCGCCCGGCCGCCGGCGGGCGCCCTGCGGGCGGCTCACCGTACCCTCCGCCCGCTGCGCCGCCCTTGATCCCAAAGGTGGGGCCCTGGCTCGGCTGCCGGATGCACGCAAAGGCGCGGCGCCCGAGGTGCGCCGAGAGAGCCTGCACGAGCCCGAGCGTCGTGGTGGACTTCCCCTCGCCGAGCGCCGTCGGGTTGATGCCCGTCATGACCACGTAGTGGCCCATGGGCGCGTCGCTGAGCCGGTCAAGCACCGAAAGCGACACCTTGGCCTGGGCGGCGCCGTACGGCTCGAGCTCGTCCGGCTGGATCCCCGCGATCTCGGCCACCTCGGCGATCGGGAGTGGCGCAACCGCTTGGCTAATGTCGATGTCAGAGGGCACCGGGCGCGCATACACGACGCGGGCGGCTGCGGCGGCGACGCGTGGGTGGAAGGCGACCGACGCGGACGCTCCGGCGGTCTCTGACGCGGCGGAAGCGGCGGCCATCGCGAGCGACCGAGCTTGGTGGACTCCGCGCCTCGTGGTAGAAGCCGTGGTGTGATCCGGCGGGCCGCCCATCACCGGGCCATCGGGCGCGGAGCAGTCGCCGCCGAGGCTCTGCCGCGCGCGCGCGTGATCCTCGCGCGCGAGCGTGAGCCAACGCACAGCCGCGTGCCGCCCGCGTGATGGTCGAATCCCTGTGCAACCGGCGCGGGCCGGTGCGGCTCAAGCGCCTGGCCACGTGGTTCCACGGCGCTCATGCCGCCGTTGTAGCGTACTACCTCGTCGCGCGGACGTGGTACCCGGCCTCGTCGGCTTTCATGCCCACGGACTACCTCACGGAGATCGGGCTGACCCGCGAGATCGAGCTCTGGCTCATGGGGGTGCTCTGGCTGTGGCGCAAGTGGAACTCGTCCGGCACGCTCGAAGAGTTCGCCGACTCGGCGCTCCTGACGGCCAAGGTCGTGGCAGGCTCCGTCCTGTACATCAGCGGCGGCGCCACCGAGCTGCTCCGGTTCGGGCTTCTGTGGGGGCTGGTGCTGGCGGTGATCCAGCGGCCCGACTACCGCTCGCTCGGGTGCGTCGAGAGCCTCTCGCCGACGTCGCTGGCCATGCGCGCCGCGCCTTGCGACAAGCGCCTCGACGACCTCCGGCCGGACGAGGACACGCGCGTGGCTCGGTCGGGCAAGGCGGCGGCCGAGTCGGCGAGGCGCCGCGGCCTGGGCTGCCAGGTGGTGCCTGCCGAGGACGCCGACGTGGAGGGGAGCGACGCGCCGCCGGAGACGGGCGCGCGGTGGGTGGGGGAGGGCGAGGCCGGCGACGGGAAGCTGGAGGGCCTGGTGCCGTGGCTCGTGATGGTGGAGGCGTCGTGGTCGGACCGGTGCTGGCAGCTCGCCCCCATGGTGGCAGAGCTGTCGGAGCAGTTCCGGGGCTGCGTGCGGTTCGGCCGCGTGGACGTGGCCAGGTGGCCCGACGCGGCGCGCGTGCTCAACGTGGACGCCAGCACGAGCTCCAGCCCCCAGGTCCCGACGTTCATCCTCTTCCGGGGCGGGAGGGAGGCGCGGCGGGTGCCCGCGGTGGACCCCGCGACGGGGAAGGCCAGGGACGACGCCGGCGTGGTGTCGTACAACGGCCCGGCCCTGGCGGCGGCCATGGGCCTGCTGGAGCTCAAGACCAAGGCGGCGGGCCGCAGCGCCGCGGTGGACGGCACGCAGAGGGAGGTGTTCCGCCGCACGGACGCGCCCCGCACGGCCGGGGCGGAGCGGGCGGGCGCCGACGGGCGGGAGGCGGCAGGGGTGGGCGATGGCCCCAAGAGGAGGCGCTGACGTCATCGGTGACGCCGCGGCCACGCACGGCCGGAGAGTGCGGAGTGAGCGGCGCGCGAGCCTGCCGACGGCAGTCCCAAGGGCGAGCGCGCTCACACAGCACACCGGCGATCGCTCCTGCCCCCCGTCGCCCGTGATCGCGAGCGACGCGCCGCCGCTCGCGGTTTCGCTGCCGGCCGTCAGTCCGTGCCTCTGCGGCTCTGCCGACCGTTGGTCCGAGCCTCGGCGGCTCTGCCGGCCGTCGGTCCGCGCCTCAGGCGTCCTCCTTGTCGTCCCCTTCGCCCCCGTCGTCCCCCGCGTCCTCGTCGTCCCCGTCGTCCCCGGCCTCCCCGCCCTCGGCGTCGGGTGACACAGAGTCCTCGCCGCGGGACCCCACGATCCCCGGACCAGCCGCCCCGGTGGCCTGTGCGGCTGCCTGCGCCGCACGCCTGCGCGCGGAGGCCATGTCGCCCACTAGCGCCGAGGCAACAGCCGTCAGAGGCTCGCGCAGGGAGTCTCTGAGAGCCGCCAGGCGTTCCTTCGTCGCTGGAACAGCGCTGTCCGCCGCACACAAGCCGACTACCAGAAACGGGGCACCACCACCGACCGGGCCACAGACGAGCGTCTGACTCTGCGAGGCGCCACGATCGGAGCAGCATTGCGGGAGAGTAGCGAAGCGCTGCCACAGACAAGCGCCTCAACGCCGAACCTTCGGCAATGGGAGCTCACCGACCCTTGAACCGTCAACCAGTCCAAAGCTCCGATTCCCGGGAGCGTGTGGGCGCCGGCCTTGCTCAGCTCCGCCCACGAGGAGAACGCAAGCGCGCAGACTTGGCTCTCCTTCCTGTCAGTCAGCGGCGCGTCGTCTTGGTGAGCGCTTGCGATGTGGGTGCCGTTGTCCATGACCAGACTGCGAGCACGAGCGATGGGGCGGCGGTATCGGCCAGGCGAGGGGCAGGGCACGGAAGCACCGCCATGAAAACCTTGCCTGCGCTGCAAAGACGGCCGTGATGCGGTGCCTCACTGCACCTCATCCAGCCCACCGCCGATGAATGTTTTCAGCGCCCCCTCGAGCTGCCTGGCCCGAAGCATCGCTGCTGTGTGACCTGCGGGTGCGCGGGTGCCTCGCCCTTGATGTTGTTGCACTGCCGCGTTCGCCTCTGCTGCCACTGGCGCTCCCACCACTCAGCTGCGCGTTTCGCAACAGCGTGGTTGCCCAAGACTCTGTTCCAGAGACCGGGAGCGGGAGCGGGAGCAAGGCCGTGAACCCGTGACACTCGGCAATGTCTGCTACGGACTCGGCCGTCGCCCCCGACCCAGCGGGCAAGGAGCGCTTCGTCGAGATTGCCGAAAAGCGATGGCGCGAGGCCAGAGAGCGGCTGCTCGGAATGCTTCGGTCCGAGCTCGGCGGCGAGACTGGCGGCAGCGCAGCGGGCGCCGCGGGTTTGCGCGCGGGTCAGGGCACCGACGCCGGCCACAGCCCCGGAGCAGCGCATGCGGATCCTGCCGCGGGACGATCTTCGAGCCCCATGAGCAGACGCCCGCTCAAGTCGGACTCAGGGCCCGATCATTCGCGTTGGCGCCAAGGGCCGGAGTCGAAACCGGCGGAGCGGCAGTTGGCTTTCCTGCCGTTTGACGGCCTTACCATGCCATCATACGCAGCTCCCACGGCCACCCCGGTGCGCAGGCCCAGGACATCAGAGCGCAAGCCATCCCGCTCGTCTCAACGGGAGGAGCCTGACGAGCCCGGGGAGCGAGTCAGCGCGTCACAAGCCTTTGGCCAGGGGAACAGGCCCACGCTGCCGGTTGAACGTGCGAGCGGCGTTGGAGCCAGGCCCCGGATGAGCACGTCCGAGCTTTTGGCAGGTGCCGCTCGGACCGCCCACGCACCAACGCAAGAGGCAGCTCGAGCGCGGCGGCAACCATCGTTTTCCGGCACCTCCAAGCCTAGACATCCGCTTGCCGCGCCCGTGATTCCTGGCCGCGTGCCTTCCAAAGCGCGGCGCAAGAACGCTCCGGGAAAGCCGAGGAAGGGCCTCGAGGCGCTTCCGGGAGGCAGAGGTCGCACCGACTTTGACCTCTCGCTCGGGCCAGCGCACGACAGGGAGAACGAGACCTTGAGACGGAAGGCAGGCAAGGCTGAGATGCGTCGCGTGGGGTCCGGCACGGGGACGAGGCGGGTAGACTCGGCGACGAAACGATCAGGCAGCAGCCGACGAGGAGGGACGGCGAGCGCCGGACGACTGCGACCAGGAACCCGGCCGAAAGAGCCACAGGTTCCCAGATCGGGTCTCTCGCCGAATTCTCGCGTGATGGACGCACGCGGCCTCTCGGTTCCGGTACTCAGGCCGAAGCCGGGGCGAGGCTCTCAGCCGGGCGCTGGGGCATCCATGGGGCTGTTCGTGCCGTCCATGAGGCAAAGCCGAGTCCCGCCGACGTCCCCGATTCGGCAGTCCGGGGTCGGCCCGTCCGATTCCGTGGCCACTGACATCAGCGACGTCATGTCGTCGCCTGGGCTTGGCACCACCTCAGGTTCAGTCGCCACGGACCTCCTCCTCGGCGAGGACTAGCAAGCCATGGCATCTGCTGTTGTGTGAGCTGGCGTGGGGGAAAAGTGGTAGCTGGCGGCGCGCATGGGCACCCCTGCCGTCGGAGGCCGGTGCGCGGCTTCGCTGCCTGAAACGGCAAGTGACGGCTTCATCACCCTCGGCCCACATCCAAGCCGGCAAGTGGTTCCTAGCAGGTCGCAAGTCACACGTGAAGCGACAGCGCAAGCCGCACGTGCGGCACAAGGTGCGGCGGCCGGGGAGTCTTGAGGAAGCTGAGTCAGGCACTGAATCCGCGCGGCTCACTGCCGTCCCGCCGATGTGAGAGGTGCGTGTGAGTTTCCGTCATCCGTATCACGAGCGTCGTGATCGCAGAGCCCCCGTCGGCGGTGTCGGCGCAGTCAACAGCTGCACTTGAACGCTCGCCTTGGGTGCCACCGGCCCACACGGACCGGCGCCAGGTAAGCGGGCGGTAATTCCTTTCTTCGCAGCCATCCATCATGGCCGCACCCGTTGGTGTTCGGGACCTGCCCGACCTCGCCGATCTCCTCGAGCAGCGCAGGGCTGCCCAGCAGCCCCACCCCGCTGAAGCCCGCCTTCAGGCCCTTCTTGACGGCTCTAGCGACGAGGCACTAGGCGGCGATGCGGACCGCCTCAGGCAGGCGGTCCAGCAGCAGCGCCAGGCACGGCTGGAGTTCGTTGACCGCCTTGACGCGCTCATCTCTGTTCGGCACCGTCTTGACGCCCACGTGGCAGCCCCTCCTGATGGCGAATCGCGTGGAGAGCGGCCCTCGCCGCCCCGTGCGCGCGCCTCTCATGCGCCGGCCGACGAGGAGCAGGACGGCGCATTGGACGACGTTGCAGCTGCGCTCGAGGCGCGCGCGCAGCAGTTCGGGGAAGGGAGCCTTAACGAGACGGAGCTCCGCGTCCTGTCTGCGACCCGGAGGCACAGGGAGCTGCAGGAGCAGCTGGCTGCCGCCCGGCGGGAGGCCGCGCACTGGCAGCAGGAGGAGGCCAAGGCGGAGTCGGCTGCCATGGCGGCTCGCGGAGTGACGGTCGGTGTGACAGAAGCGCGCGTAGGGCAGGAGGCAGAGGAGTACGAGGACGATTTTGAGGAGGAGGAGGA
>Ga0136560_1001770_pt1 | contig 11091 bp, 20 predicted proteins | sample AntRauMeHopE1497_FD_104925 | JGI IMG/M metagenome (GOLD analysis project Ga0136560, IMG submission 104925) | Saline lake microbial communities from Rauer Islands, Antarctica - Metagenome Hop E1 #497 | ecosystem: Environmental > Aquatic > Non-marine Saline and Alkaline > Saline | place...
CGTCCACGTGTTTGCGGTATCTGCCCCGACGTAGGGTCGCGCGCCACCGCCACTAGGTAGTTGCAGCAGCAGGCCCTGAGCCAGATCGCAGGCATCGAAACTCCGTCTGCTCGTTTCTCTTGTATAAATGCCACTGTGTCGTCGGACGGTGACTGTGAGAATTGCACCACCTTTCCGAGTTTACGCCCTACAACCTCGACGAGCAGCATGCAGCCGAGAACAAAGAATCCGGACAGAACGGCAAGGCCTTGCGTGGTTGGCGATAGGTACTAGCTGTTCACGCCCAAGTGGCAAGCTAGGGCCTGCAATACCACGTGGACCTATTCAACGACGCCAAGAGTCTCAGGCACGTATGCAATGGAGCCGCTCACTCCGTACAGGAACAGAAAGGCGACCTGCGAGTGGTCTACAATCACTTTGAAGAAGCCAGAACTGCCAGCTGGACCTAGGAACATAAGGAACAAGTTCAATGCAGTACACACTAGTAATAGTCCCAACGTTACTAATCTCTTCGTCGTTCGAAGAGTGGTGCTGCCCTCGCATGAGTAGCACCGACCGCCCAGCGTGCGCAGTCCATCGGCGCACTGCGCGCACAGTGGTGACGATGAATCACGATCCCCCGCGCATCGCTAAGTGTCATTCAGCGAGCATCCTCTGAACACACCGGCACCCGATGGTGACACGCAACACACACCAATTGGACACGAATACAGGGTGATTATGTCCAAAGGATCCTGCCAGAACCCAGTCCTTGCCAGCACCTAGTCACCCCCGGGACACACAGCCCCAGACGGACACTCGGAGCACGACGATTCGCCAGCCAAGATGTATGACCCCGCCACGCACCGACGACACAGACTGGGACTGATGCGCTCCTCCCCGACCCCACACTGCACCACGGGTCGAGCCATGGGCTAGTCACCACATACCAGGTCCAGAGACAGCGACCGATCCGCAGCTGCTCGAGCTCGCCTGGGAAGCACACCAAGACCCAGCGGCCGCACCAGCACATCGGACGTCTCCTCCGACAGCGCGAACCGCAGCAAGTCCGCCGTCTGCTTGCCCCGACTGCACGGCGGCAGCAGGGGGGCGATGAAGCGTTGCGTCGCATCCGGAGATGAATACCCAGCCGGGTCCGTCCGATAGTCAGGCCCGTCCGCATCATCTAGCAATGGGAAATCGTACAGCCTGGGCACAAAAGTAGTGTATGTGGCTGTCATAGGCCAGCACCCAGCGGCCGTCTGCCTGTCCTGGTCTGCACTGTCCAGATCCACAGCCAGCGAGCTCTCGTTGAAGGTGGCTTCTGATACCTCGAAACATGTCTCGATGGCGGCCGGACATAGTGTCATGCGAATCATACCAATGGGTGCAGTGGCACGGAGGTCTGGCTCTCCGCATATCGATGCGATGGATGCCAGTGCAGATGTATTGAGTCGGATTGACCCCGGGGGCACCATCAGCATGGCGGCCACACGGCCAGGGGAGGGCAGCGTCACGGTGCCAATCATCAATGCGCCCTCTGTTGATGCCAACAGACTAGAGGCACCCTGTCCAGATAGCTAGCGTGAAATGAAAGGGGGGTTCTACAACGCAGCTAGATCACCTGCCGTTGGATATATATCAGATGTGAGCTTGAGAGAAGTCGCATCAGCAGCAGAGTCCCCTCGCAGTCGGCTCTGCACCCACGTCTCGAATGCAGGCACTTGCTGCATAAGCCGACCCACGATCGCTGCCATCGTAGAAGAGGGAAAGGGGGGCAGTACAACCGTCAGCTGCGTCGATGGCAACAGGCCCTCAGCCCATGGATTATCAGACGCAATGCGGTCGTCGTCCCATTGACCCACGTCTCCCATCAGTACATGTGCGATCGTAGACCACGACATGGCTAGATTTGGAGCCTCCGACGACCCATCCGGTCCCTCGGGCCAAGTAGTCACCGTGTCGAGACCTCCGAGCCGGTACATGATGGCATCACCCGCCACCGCCACAGGGACCGGAAGCATTTCGAAGAACACGTCAGATCGTAGAAACCTGGGCCGAATCTACCACGGCATGTCTGGGAGCTCAACACGGCCGTCCAGGTACGTATCTGTGCCCTGTATGGTCAAGGCCTCTGCCCCGTAAGTATCGATGAAATCTGCGCTATTATCGATTACGGCGGCCTCAATGATGAAATCATCAAAAGGACCAACAACATGATTAAGCCCTATCTCCTCGCTACCTACCACGTCTTCTAGCTGATCAAACGCCTGCTATCCAACGGATGTTGCTCCGAGCCCTCCACACGTGATCATTGCATTCGTCCCTGGATCACGGCGAGGTAGTAGGGCTGGCATAGACGTTGCCATTTCAAAGACCCCTGCTATGATCACGCCCGGAGGCAGCCCGAGTGCAGGTGACACCTGAGTGCTGCGAATGGCTCCTGCAGTAGAATCGCTCGAGCGAAATGACGATATCACGTCTGTTCCTATGTCGAAGCAGCCTGCCCAGAGGCCTCCCCAATACGCTGTGCTGATCCTACTCTCAATACCCTGTCTTAACAAATCTGCCATGGCCTATCGTCGGCCCGCAGCACCAATATTCTAACCTCTAGAGGTCTCTGCCTTCAGCTACACCTGGCTCAACACATTCGAATCCGAAAGCCGACGAGTGACATGAACCACTTCATGCGCCCTATCCACAGTATAGCCCTAGGGTATGAACGGCCTTACTTTCATGCCTTTGTTTATGCCAGGCTTCATCCGAATATCAGATCGAGGTGTCACCACACGGTTGACTACGGCGTCTAGTCTCCGGGACTGCCTGACCTGCACTTGCACTACATCCTCAAGAGGTGCTAGGAGAGGTTCTGTTGGAGAGTCTACACCCTTACCTATACGCATCAGGTTGACATAATCTCTGACTACGCTAGACCCAAGACCCACCAGGCTCCCAGACTCCTGAGCAGCAAACACACGATCACCCCCGCATCGAAGACCATCCCGCAGACGACTCACGACCTGCTCCTTCACAAATGGCGAGGCAGGCACAAAGCCTCGAATACGCATAGCAGCATCGATTGCCGGCGTGCTGTAGTACCACAGCCAGAATCGGGCAGCCTCCAGTCGCGGACGGCACAGTGTCCGAAGCAGCTCCGCCTCATCGCCCCCAGATGCCCGCAAAGCTGCAGCCAGCGCTGCCTCCCCTGCGATCGTGTCACGATACCCTCGACGCACAGCCTCTGCTCGAAGCAGTCGACTCCGCTTCATCGCCCACACAATGTACGTGTATCCGGCCAGAGGCCACGCAAACGACGACTCTGCCCCAAGCAATGATGCTGTCAGTCGCTCGTCGAAGCGAGCCCCCCGCTCCATCAGTGTGAACGTCACAGCATCAGACGTGTGATCCACTACCCTCCCTGCCAGGTTCCGCATCACCGCACTCGTCATGCCTCGCTCTGTCGCCTCATCTGCCACCACATAACCAATGCATCCTTCCGCCGCAACCACCACGTCGGCCACTCCGGAAGTGCCTCGACCCCCTACCAGCGGGCTCGTGGGCTGCGGCACGCGGTCAACAGCGGGAACGACCGATCCAGCTGGGGGGCCTATGGCGGTTCCATTGACGATCAGCCGAGTGGCCGCCGTGCGATTGAACGTCACCAGACCCTCCGGCCACAGAGGCAGCGACAGGCTCCCGCCCTCCGCCTCCACCGCCACCTCCTCGAACGAACGTGATGCCGCAGCGACATAAGACGCGAAGATAGATGTGGTGCCACTGCTACCACTTCGCACAGCTCGCACCACGGGTGTGGCAGGCAGCCGATGCGCGATGTGTGGATTGGCAGCTTGGATGCGTGGGTCATCCCACTGCAGGATGCGACCCTCGAACAGGTCAGCAGCGAGACCACCATCCAATACCAGGCGAGCGTTGAGAGCCACGCCGGGTACCAGGCCGGGGACAGTGGGCTCGGTCGCAGTCGACGCGGACTCTGGCAGTAGCTTGATGTTGTACACAGCCACTACGGCAGCAGCGAGAGCGGGGACTGCTTGGAGATCCGGTTGAGCTGCATATTCTGTGTCTCGCAGGACTCGGTCACTTCCTGCGAATTCAACCTGATTCGCCATGATGGCACGCACGCCTGAGCTAGACCCCACGGGATCGTAAGTTACATCCTGCGAGTTCACGGGTGATTTCAGGCAGTCGCAATCGAATAAGATAAACGGGCTGTACTATGAGACCACCTAACGGCGGTTCACGCTCCCTTCGTCATACACTCACCACAGACGGAACTTCTAAAGGGTATAGTGTGATGGCATCTCCGTATAGTCTTCTGGGAAGTGTTGCTCCCATTCCAAGCACCGCAAAGTCATCTGAAGATGCCCTGGACACAAGCACCAACGATGTACTGAGTAGAAACCACCCCAGAGACAGGTACATTGCGAATTTCCTTTTCAGCCGATGACTGAAGCACCGCAACTTCCTTGGAAATCCCGTGCAATGGATGTTTAATAATGGCGATGCCAAATGCACAAGTAGACAGACGGAACAGTGCTTGGTACCCTTGCAAAATAGCCAGTTCCAGCCTCTGCTCAGAACTACGCCAGCAGCTGAACTTTCGAGTGCCACTGATTGCTTGCCTTCACAATTCAGAGATTGAGAGCAAATACGTGTGGTTCGTTCGGGAATTCGTGACTTCTAGAAATATGTACGATGCCTTGATTCCGGTCGTTGAGTATGTCGTCACCGCCGCCTCGACAGCTGTGGCCCCGCGCGTGGTCGCAAGGTCTGGATGGATCTCGCAAGCACGGCGTATGTAGGATTCCGGTCGCGCGCTTCACCCACTTATACACACCACCAGCTCCACGTACTGCCTGATCACAATTCCCTCGACCTCTCGGTATCCTGAGCCTCTGCGCCAATATTCCTATCTAGTCAGCACTGCACCCGCCAGCTGACACCCGGGGAGCCGGGAGCGGGGCTGTGGGCGATGGCTCATGGGCCATGAGCGGAGAACCAAGGTATCCCGAGTGCGTTACAAGTGAGCGGATGGGAAGAAGGGGGCAGGCTTCCGTCCGTTATCGTACGAACTGCAAGCTAGATCAGGGTCTACATTGTGTCGAAGTAGATCTAGATCTATTTGTGGCACGAACTTCGTGCCTCGATCTAATGAAGCTAGTTTCGAGGATTATGGACACGCTGACGTCACACCAACTGGTACGTGTATGAGCTAGGACACTAGATGATCACTATGCTATTGTGCTGCGTGTAACCCCCATAATCTATCGCTAGCTTCGCACCTTTCACCCCAAGATTGCCTCGTCCTCGTCGATGTTCCCCAGTCACGTGAGGGGGGAACTCTTAGCCTTAATCACCAAAGTTACACGTTATGATGATTCATACCTGGGAAGGTACCCCAGGCAGACCCAATTACTTCATGCCGCGGCAGCGACGACCGTTACCATCTCGGTGAAACTCGGGGCGTGCATGCTCCAGCACGACACTCGTGATATCTCGAATTGCCCCACCTCCCGATCGGTTGCTGTAAGCAGAAGACTCTGGTAGTCCCCACTCGGCGCTCGCCACTCCCGCAAGGCCAGCATCGGGCCCAGTCATGTTCAGACCACGACTTGGAGCGATTGCTGCCCTGCCTCCCAACCCCCCATCCCCAATGCCCTCCGAAGAGTGCATGGGAGACCTTGAAGATGATGCAGATGCGTTTCAATACGCTCAGCATATCCCGCAATCCTTGACCCCCGCCTTCCTCCTCCCTCGCGACCCCAGTCATAGCACTTGTCATCAGAGCCAGGCACCGGCAAGAAGTTTGGGTCAGCAAGCTCCTGAAGCTTAGGACGAGATTCATGGTAGGGGAAGCCGCTCCCTGCCACCCTGCTACACCAGTCGATGAGAACCAAATAATTGTCTGCTCGCAATTCGCTCAAATTTTTGAGCCTAAACACGTAATTATTGAGTAGTAACGTACAATTGGAGTTATATCATATTTGCGGCAACTCTGGCTTAGATTCACGTAGTTCCTTAAAGTGTCCTTAGTCGATCGTATTACGTCCTTGCCGCGGAGTTTGTGGATCGAATCTGCTTATATACTTGGGCTGTTACAATTTTTTAGGACGTCGGGGAGATGAAAGTCGTTGGAATACGTTTTGCATCAACGCTTCTTGCGGCTGCTGCCATTGCTGGATTGGCTGGCGGTGAAAATTTTGTCATCATCATTTCAGATGATGTAGGTATCGGAGATATTTCTGCTCTCGGTTCCCAGACTCTGTCGACTCCAAACATTGACAGAATATTCAAAGAGGGTGCAACATTCACGCAGTTTCACTCCGCACCATTGTGCAGCCCTGGAAGGGCAGCTCTACTCACGGGAGTCGAGTCTCCTCGCAATGGCGTGTATACGAGCACGCGGTTTCCCTTGGATCTGATCTACCGCGTTTTCTTACCCGTCAGTACCGGCTGTATCCATCCGAGCGCAACAGTGTTGCCACCGCTGCTGAAGCAGGCGGGACATTTCGTCGCGTATGTGGGGAAATCCCATACTGGGGGCTACATCAAGAACAACTGTACGTTAGTGCAAAAGGGATTTGACTATTTCTACGGCCTGCAAGTGTCCCATGAGGAAGGTTTCCCGGGGCCATCTCCCGAGAATGTGCTCCTGCCTCCTGTAGCACTCCATGAGAACTTGGACTTGGTGGAGCAACCCGCCGACCTTCTCGCCATGCCAGACAGGTACCTTGCCCGCGCTCTCGAAATGATTCGACTGGCAGGCAATGACACCGCACACGTGCCTCCCCCGGCGCAGCGCTTGGTCAAGCCCGGCCCTCGGCCAGGACAGTCCTTGTTCCTCACGCTCGCCTTCGAGAGCAGCCACGTGCCTCTCTATGTAAACGAGTAGTACCGCAACACATCCCGGAGAGGTCCCTTCGGCGACATGACTCTGCAGATGGATGCGGCGGTGGGGCGGGTCATGCAGGAGATAGAGACGCAGGGCCTCGACGGCTCTACTACTGTGATCTTCACGAGTGACAACGGGGCATGGGTGGCACCCTCGAGTGGATTCTTCGATGCCACTACGCATCCTGAGTTCGGTGGCCGCAATGGTGAGCTATTTGGCGAGAAGGGGAGCACATACCAAGGGGGTGTGCAGGTACCTTTCGCCATGAGGGCGCCAGGGAGGATCGCACCGGGGCAATAGGTGCAGGAGCCGGCGAGCATGTTGGATGTGATGCCCACCTTCTTAAAGAGAGAGGGCGTGCCGGCCCCGAAAGGCCTAGACGGGGTCGATTTCTGGCCCTGGATCCGGCCGGCCCCCAATGCGAGTGATGCCAGGGATGCGAGTGATGCCAGGGATGGGCATGGAGAAAGGGCGACTGGCGAGTCTAGGGGTCATGCCCATGCCGATGGTCCTATCTCTGCATGGCAACCTCCGATTGATCCAATCCACGAGTACTTGTACTACTGGCGAGGGCCTGACATCTATGCGGTCCGAGGGCAGGTCGGAGGGGGAGACTACAAGGCGCATTTCTTGACGAGACCGGGATTTGGGACCTCGCCGCCGGTGGCTCATGATCCTCCTCTTCTCTTCAATATGCTGTGGGATTACGGCGAGAAATATCCTCTGAATACAACAGTACCTGCCTATGCATCGATTGCAGCCCAGCTGACCGTGGCGAGGGAAGACCGCAATCGCACGATCGTGCGAGTTCCGAGCCAGCTGGAGGCACTCGACTGGAGTATTGCGCCTTGCTGCGGCAAGCCATACAACCAAACGCAAGCCGACGAGTTCTGGGCACAGGGCAAGCCCGGCCTAGCTATCTGGGACTCGTGCGTTTGCTCGAACGCCACCAACCGGCCGCCAGCATGAGTAGCAGGCATCGGGGTGAGCCCATTGCTACGTGCGAGTAGCCCAAGAAGGCGCGTGTACATTATTGGTCATTCCTAGTCGCCACGTGGTTCGGTATATGCTATGTCGATCTAGCATCTATCTAGCCGCTCGTGGTAGATGAAACCATATTTAACACGTTACTACATTTTCGGCGAGCGAGGTTGAACCATTCCATACAGTACAAGCGTATTTGTAAAATACTTGCTACCGCTACTATTGATTAAATTTTTTATATTGAAGGTCTTTGCTGGCGCAGAAGCATATTCGGATACACGTAAGGTTGATCATTTGCTGTTGAAGCACTTGCTCGCGAAGCTAAGCGACTGAGCATGCCTTATGATCTACGCTAACCTTCACTACTCTCGTCAGAAAACGAGGTTTCTGTGTTAACGAAAATATATTGCTCTATTTGTGAGTGTTTAGTGATCGCAGGCTGAACCAACATGGACACAGCCACCAGGTCTACTCCTGGCCTTTCCGACAAGAAGCAACGAGCCAAGGTGAACGCACTCACAGTGTACGGATTCCCAAAAGATTCATGCAGGAAAGCATTAGAGTCATTTTCGTGGGACTTTTAGGCCGCAGTGCAGTCGCTGGTGCGAGAGCATCCATCAGTTGCAAAGCAGCTTAAGCGAAAGCGCAAGCTCGGTGAAGATCTGCGCTCTGACCAACCCCACAGATCAAAGCGATCCACTGCAGGCAGCCGTTCGGCTCAAACTACGCCAGGAAGTATTGCAACAGCAGCTGTCCCCCCGGTAGATCGTGATGGTGCTGCTGCCGTGCGTGCAGATGGTACGACGCCCACTGCCCGCGGCGCAGTAGGATACCAGGAGGCAAGAGGGAACGCAGCAGGACAAAATTCGGGCAGTGCACTTATTGAAGCTGCTTCCGCATCTCCCAACAATTCCTTGCTGTCCCTGACCAGTCCAGATCGCGCGAGATCGTCTGTTTCAGCGCACTCCCCTAGAGTCGTCCGGTCCGGTCCAAGCGCAGCAGTGGGAGACGCCCCAATCTTCGGCTCCTAGTCGACTGGGGCAGAAGAAAGTGCCGACGAGCAAGAAACTGAAGAGATGCATGCCCTACAAGCAGCCGCTGACAGGGCGGTCATGGCAGCAGTGGCCGTTGCCGTAGATGTAGCAGATGATTCGACGGTCGGCTCAGTCGCTGCTGGTGCAAGGGGCGGTCTCAGACGACTCATGCTCGCGGCTACGAGGGCAGTAGCAGGGGTGAGACTACGGCTAGGATTAGCCAGGGCCGCAGTCCTGCAATAGACGACGAACAAAGAAGACTCCGTCGCACAAGGGGACAACTTGACGTCTACAGCTGATGACGACACAGGCTCTTCTAGTCCCAAGAGGAAGAACGCGAAGAGACCCCGCAAAGAGGCAGGACACGGCTTAAGCAGCAACAGCAACGTCGTCGCCCCTTTCCTTCCCGCCGACGCTTCTGAGTGGCAGCTCCGACTGATGCCAGCAGAGGTACAGCCTGTTCTGACGGCACTCACAGACGCCCGGAAGGCGGGCACTCTCGTGCTGGAGTCTGAGATTGACGGTGGATGGGATTCCGAGGCTGGAGGAGCAGCTGCACGTATGACCATCAGTGCTGCGGATGCAAAAGCACTCTCAGAGGCAGGTGGTGAGTAGCTCGTGCACGCATTGTGTCGCTGCTTGACGGCGACTGCTGGGCTAGCCAAGCATGCGCACTGGGCGCTTGCTACTGTGGATTCGGGAGGTGGGAAGAAATCCAGTGGAGGTAAGACAAATGGCCATCCACCAGGCAAAGGGAGGGGCAAGACGGGCAAGGGCAGTACTGGTGGATCTGCATAGACAGAGGGGTTAGGGGGTGGGGCTGCTGAGTCCGATGAGGCCAGGGCGGTGCGTCGCATTGCAGGGCGTCGCAGAGGCCAATCTGGACCTCAGCCTGCTGCTGCGATGCAGGATTCAGAGACTGCTGCTACCAGGGATTCTCTGTCATTCGGGAGCGAGGACGTGCCCCTGGTGGACCTCGTGGATGAGGAGGAGGAAGAGGAAGAGGAAGAGGACGATCGGGCCAAAGAAGGCGAAGAGGGTAATAGGGGCCACGACGGTGACGACGAGATATTCGCAGGCACGGATGGACCTGGTCGTACGACTCACCCGGTGGCGGGTCTTGCTTAGGCCCCGGACGGCAGTCGCGTGGTACTGGCACCTGCGGCATCCTACTTCCTGCCCTCGCTCGCGGCCGAGTGCTGGGCATGGGCTGCAGCCTCACCGAGTACCAAGGCCAGCTCAGGTGGCAAAGCATTGGCAGCCCCTCAGCCAGTGTTGCCCTCCCAGGAGCAATGGACTGCTAGCCAGGCCCAGTCAGCGGATAGCAGAGACATGCTCCTGGCTGTGGATGCCGCTGGCTGCCTGGCTAGGCTCCTGTCGTGGAGGGCAGCACCTGCAGCAGCTAGGGACGCACTCACTGTGTCTAGGCTGGCCGAGGCACTAACTACAGCCCTCAGATCCGCTGTGTTCCCTGCTTGGGACCCTTCGCTTCGAGACTAGGCGGGTGGGCCTCCCACAGGTTCAACAAATGGGGTAGATGGTGCCTTCGTTCTCGAGCAGCGACTGCCCGTGGTACGAGCCAGGGTAGCCCATCTAGCTGAGGCATGTGCAGCGACTCTGGAGGTGACTCGGGCCATGGTAGAGCGAGTGAAGCTTGGCGAGGGAGCATCGATGCAGCTGGCTTCACTGTGTGCGGAGGGAGCTCTGGCAGTGGTGCCCGGGTCCACGTCTGGGGGGTCACCTAGGCGAGGGGCTAGGGGAAAGAAAAGTCGGACCTCTGGCAGTGCTGACGATGCAGGCGCCCTTTGCCAGGGGGTCCAAATGCACTGCCTCGAGCTAATCGGGTGCCTGATGCGGTAGGCTGGCAGCTCGTCACATCGACTGTCCATCGCGAGGGATGCTGCTGCTGTTCTGCAAAGGGCAGCGGAAGGAGGGCTGGCTGAGCGGAGACTCCGGGGACGGCCGCTGCCGAGTGCCTCCCGCCTGGGTCTGGACGTGAGCGGGGGCACGGCGGCAGTGCTGGGTGGAGGGACAGTGAAAGGGGTGAGTGCGTCCACGGCCCTGATTGCCGTGCTGGTGCAGGCCGCTGCAACGGGGGGGGCATCAACTGGGGCCATGGACTCTGCATGGGCGCTTGGGGATGAGGGCGGTGATGAGACGGGAGTGGGGGGTGATGGCGCAATA
>Ga0136560_1001772_pt1 | contig 11078 bp, 11 predicted proteins | sample AntRauMeHopE1497_FD_104925 | JGI IMG/M metagenome (GOLD analysis project Ga0136560, IMG submission 104925) | Saline lake microbial communities from Rauer Islands, Antarctica - Metagenome Hop E1 #497 | ecosystem: Environmental > Aquatic > Non-marine Saline and Alkaline > Saline | place...
CCTAACCCTAACCCTAACCCTAACCCTAACCCTAACCCTAACCCTAACCCTAACCCTAACCCTAACCCTAACCCTAACCCTAACCAAATTAAAACACAAAAAACCCTAAGAGTGCATGTGTTGGTATGACGGTGCTGGTTGCGGAGAGCGTCGTGGCGAGGAAGTCTGGGTGGAATGCGATGCGAGTGCCGTGTGATGGTATGACGGTGCTGGTTGCGGAGAGCGTCGTGGCGAGGAAGTCTGGGTGGAATGCGATGCGAGTGCCGTGTGATGGTATGACGGTGCTGGTCGTGACGACTGAATCGACGTTGATGGGGTAGCGGGGGCCATGCGAATGAAGGTCTTCGTTGTGTTGTTTGGTGGCTTACAGAGTCTGGGCTTAGATGATGGAGACTTGATAGGGGGGTAAGCTAAATGTTCATTTGCGCGTGCGTTGGGGCAGAAGGTGATTTACAGCCAACAGATAGTTCGTAGGCCATGTTGGGGGAAGTAGTCTGTGCCGATCCAAGCCTAGACTGACGATACCAAGCCCCGCATGCGCATATTTCCCAACGGGTACGAAAGGGGGGGTTACTTTACTATGGCCCTGGCTAGTTAAAGTCCCCGGTTGGTCTACTGCGCACTTCTAGATTTCGATGGGCTACTGAAACCAGCTGCCACAGCTGGACCCATCCCAGCGGTCCCGCTAGTGGCTGCAGATGCAACAGCACTCTTGTACAGCGATCCAATGCCGCCTACGCCCTTGCCCTCTGCAGCACTAGCATCTACTCTACCTCCCAGTAGTAGGGGCTCATCTGAATCGTGATGCAGTTTCCGCAATCGAATAAGTGCTTGTGCTACGTAGCACAGAGCATGTCGAGCCGTTCGTTCGTCAGCCGGCAGTTGCTGCGTTACCCCGACGATGTCAGCCGCCTCCCGTACATAGTAATCCAGGTCTTTCTCACTGACCCGGCCACCTGTCTGACGAGAACCACTGCTCCGGTCTCCACTTCCGCCCTCCGACGTAGACTCGTCGCACTTGTTGCATAGCTGTGCGAGTCTAATCCTTTCAGATGCAAAGTGCTCATCAAGATCGAACAGTTCTAGGGCTGGCGGGGGCGGCTCTCGGAGAGTGGGAGGGAATACTGCTGGTTTCAAAGGCGGCAACGGTGTCTCGAACTGGGGCGGTATGAGTGACAGCGGTTCATGCTTCACTCCCAGCTTGTCATACATACCTACTGCCTCCGGGACTCGTCGGAGAGAGAAGCCGAACATGTCGTTGTCGAAGAGCCGATGCACATCCCGTGGCAGCTGTTCGGATTCTTGCAGACAAGGTCGCAGTCTCTCCGCCAACGACTGCGTGTCGGGCAGATACAATCTTTTAGGTATCTCATCCTAGCCATCCTGCCCTAGACCTGCAGGCACAGTCCCAGCTGCTGCTGCTGCACCCCGCCCCCCGAGGCCACGGGAGCCCCGCCCTGCACCACTCTTCCTGCCCCGACCACCCTGTTTGCCACCACTCCCATTCTCCTCGCCAACTCTCCATCCCGTTATGTTGTCGGGATCACCTAGTGTCACCGCTGGGTCACGAAGGAGCCATCGAGTCATAGCATCCGCAAGTGCGGCATTGCTTTCCTTTCCAATCCAGGCATCGCTCAGCATCTCCCAGCTACCGAGCACCACCATACGTCCAGTCTTTGGCTTGACATCTTTAGTGTTTCCCCCACTGCCCCCTGGTGATCCCTTGCCTCCATCCTCCCCGGCACTCGATGAGGCACCCCCAGCCCCGATCACACCGTCATCCTCCTCCCCATCCTCATCACCGGTACCTGCGCGGAATTCTTCTGCCCGCGTCCGTGCACGCACCTGCACGACAGCTGCAGTCGGCTGGTGTAGAGGATAGGCTACGAGGCCGGAGGTCAGCAATGGAGTGGGACCCATTGCGGCACTGGACCTTTCCTGGCCTGTGGCAGAGGATCTACCGCCTGGAAGGGAACCAGGGATACTAGGCGCTTTCACAGTCAGAGTGACGCCTCTCGGAAAGACGAACGACTACTGTGATTGAGTAGCGGCATCGGCTCGGCTCTCGTCGGCTTCTGCTGCCGTCTTTGGTCTGCGTGCACTATGGTGGTGAATGGAATGGAAACCTACACGTAGCTAGGCCCAAGTGTATGAAGTAATAGCATTATGATACATTTCCCCTGTCCTCCCTCACACGAAGTCTAGCCCCCCACGGCGAGATAGTCTTGAAGCGGCCTGCTGCAAGCCCTCGTCAACAACGCCGCCCGATACAATGCACTCTTTCGGATGAGGGTGCTGGTGGTATGACGCACGCAGCACGACATCCGTATTGATACGAATACCCAATGGCTCAGTTAGCGCATTTAAATTAGTATCGTTAGCTTTGTCGCCACCTTCACCAGTTAGCACCAGCAGAGACCCGCCCTGGTTGACATACTCATGTAGCGCTTCAATTTCAGCCTCGGCGAGCGAAGTCCGGGGGCATGCAAGGACAAATATTGCCGCCGTATTTAATACTTCGGCGGATATCTCGTCTTTTGACCTGCACAAAGTTGGCTTCGCAAAACATACTCGCTTAACGATGCCACAGTAATTCTAACAGGGCCTCCAAGACTCCACGGATGCTCACTATGAAAGCTGGCACGTCGCTCTTAGCCTTCGTGCATATTTTCGCATAGATGTGGCCGCCGCCTCCTTCTTGCCAGCATCGAATAGTACTAGTGGCCGAGATCCGGCAACCTGCGGTGTATAACGAAGCAGTCAAAATAAACAAGCGATAAAAAGTGAACGCCTGCGCAAGTTATGAAGGAAAAATATTTGTAAGCTTACTTTAGTGGCTGTACTGGAGGACATGAAGCTTGCTAGGGAGTTGTTGCCTGCAACATGCACAAAACGGCCATAAGATGTAACCCGACGCTACATACAAATCCGATTTGTTCGGGAACGTTGACAGGATCCGAAGGAAAGTGGGCAACAGTCGTTCGTTTTCACGCAATATTTGGCGCACACATACGAGTCTTGCCATACTATATTTGTGCACTGGTTCGTACTGTTTGTAGGGGAGTCTTCCGGGTGAAATCACGAGCTTACACAAGCAAGTATCTTTGTTTCTTGTTTGTGCTTGCTTTACGATCCGTCCCCGTGTTGTGCCGTGGTTACAATGGATGTATCTATTTTTGAACAGGAAGCACCCTCAGAGGATGACGTCAAGCTATTGCACTCTGTTAGAGGTGCTTTAGAGTCCACCATCAAGACTCGCGGCTCACAATTCTTTTCGCCTAAGCCTGCGCATGGGCTGAGCGGATTGGTAAATCAGGGAGCTACATGTTATCTCAACTCAATAGTCTAGGCTTTGTTTCATTTTCCTGCGTTTAGGAAGCGAGTGTATGATTGGAGGCATGACCCCGAAGCGAGCCAGTCCGGGCCTGACCTCTCCGGTATCCCGCTGCAGCTGCAGGCTCTGTTCGCTGGAATGCAGCTTTCTCGTGCGCCTGCATAGACTACTAACGGATTGACAGAAGCATTTGGTTGGGGTGGAGCAGATGCTTTCAAGCAGCACGACGTGCAAGAATTGCTCCACATGCTGCTTGAAGCCATGGAGGACAGCTACGCCAAAACAAAGAGAAGACTTTCTAATGCTCCTAGGGGTGCTGCAGGAGCTCAATCAAGCCCAATTAGTTGTCCAGACGGCACCGCAAGCGATCTCCCTGCGTCGCCTGGAATTCCCGTTCCGATACCCTCCGAAAGTAGCGTCGAAGACGGCGAGCAGGTGGCGATTTAGGCAGCGAAATCCTCTGCAGTCACAGCGGAGGCATACAGCCGACCCCACCTGGTGTGGGACCTAATGCAAGGTTATGCTGCAGACCATATTGCATGCACGCACAAAGGCTGTGGATACCGCCGGTCCACGAGGCAGCCGTTCATTGACCTAGAGCTGCCTGTGAGCGGCATACCTAATCTGATGGAATCACTTCGATCTGCGGGCACGTCTGACACGATCGATGGATGGCATTGTGACTCATGCGGAGAGAAACGGACGGCACTGAAAGGTATGAGTCTCGTTGGATTGCCGTCCATGCTCTGCATGCATCTCAAGAGATTCGTATACGATTTGAACGTGATGCGAAGAGTCAAGCTGCAGCAAGCCTTTCATTTCCCAGAAGTCATCGACATGGGCAGCACTTTGACACACGATGAAACAAGAAAGTCATCTGGAATGACTGGCGGAGATGGGGAACCGGAGATAAGTGGCGAGGCCGGACTGACCACGTCAGAGTCACTGCGAGGTGCCGGGCCTGGTCATAAGTCCGGCATATATCGCCTATATGCTGTACTCATTCATGTAGGGTCAGCAGGTGGGGGGCATTACTACATGTACGTGTGCCCGGGAGCTGCATCAGGTGACAGACTACCTCAAGGAACATGGGAGGGAGTCGAGGGCGATTCAGCTGCACCGCGGGTTTGGAAGGCCGAATCAGACCCTGCTCGACGCATTGGGGAGTGGTTCGAGTGCAATGATGCCCATGTCAAGCCATTAGAAGGTCCAAACCTGGCGGCACTTCTGGCATCTATGGATGTGTCTGGTTCAGTGTTACATGCTTCTGGCGGAGATGACACTGCTGAAGCAGCAGCTAAGAGTCCCGTGGCTCCAGTACGCGCACAGGAGGAGGAAGGCGTACTTGTGGCAGAACAAGCGCATACTGAAACGAAGGAGAAGCTTGGCACAGAGAAAACACCCTCCGAAAAACCAGAGCAAACTGGCGGCCCGGCGGGAAACGCCTATCTGTTGCTTTATGTGCGATGCAAGCAAGGGGTAGACCAGGACGGCATCCCAGCCTCCAAGGACGAATCGATATCGCGAGGTATTGCAAGCTGCAAAGTAACCTTAGAGTATCCGGAGCCGCCTGCCCCTGTCGCTGCCGCGATCACCGGCTTCAATGAAGTCTACGGTAAATTGCTACGAGCGAACCACGTGCGTCGTGCCATTGCCACCGTTCGCATACGGGGCCCTGCATCGCAAAGGGGAGGCGAGAAAATTTCAACGGAGGGAATAGCCGAAGGTGGCAGTGAGTCCCCGGCTGTGCGGAGCCCAGACGAACAGCTTCTGGAGACGTGCTTAGCCAGTGATTTGACGAGCGGACCTAAGGATGCCGCCAGTGGTGATGAGGTAGGCAGCAAGTCCACCGTATCACTCGCCGTGGGTCAATGCGACATATGGAGGGGTAGCACATTAGCAGCTGCAACTAGACAGGCTTTGGAATCGATAGCCAACACCATGTCGGAACCAATTCCAAAGACTTGCGGTAGGTCTGAACATGCCGTGCTGAGAGAGCAAGTAGCCCAAGCACTGGAGGCTGCAAATGAGGATGTGTCGGACATAAACGATGCTGTCTCCTTAAAGAGAATGTTATTGTCGCTCCTTCCTGACTCGCATACACACACCCAAGCCGATCCCTTGAGCTGGCGTGTCCGACTTCGACGATACAATAGCGCGGCTGGAGTACCGCAAGAACCGCTGCTGTCAGTTGCTGAGAGAGAGTTGGACCGACTCCGAGAAAGACTCACCACAATGTCACATGTGGCGGTGGCGGCAGACCCAGGCAAGGGAGCTCAAACAATGGCTGCACTGACACAGTCGCGGGTCGGGTCCCTCCCAAATAGTCCAATGGAGTGCCCTTTGTCGTGGTGTGGTGTCTCGGGCGTGACTGACCTGCACCTCGAGATTCGGCCAGCTGACCGTATGTGGATTCCGTACTCTCGAGATGATATTGCGCTGCGGTTTGTCACTTATAGGGCCGAAATAGACCCAGCACTGGCAGTTCTCGCTTCTACTGAGGCTGGTGCTGAGTTGGGTGCTCGTGAGACTGAGCGATTGGAAGCCAGCCGGTCGCAGGATGCGGCTCCAGTCTCACTTGAGGACACTCTCTAGGCGATGCCACAGGTAGGCGTCAAGATCGATGGAAGTGGGGCATGCTTGGGAGACCTCGAGCGTCTGCTTGATGCTTTAGCGAGTGGCGCGGGGAAATTGCGCGCACCCGGGGTTGGTGTAGATCGTTCAGCTCGCCGTGTCTGGTTGCTTGACGGCGATGTACTTGTAAGGCTGGAGGGCGATAGTAAGTGTGACTTAAGGAGAGATTTTGGCGTATACTCAGGATGTACAGTGGTGCTGGAAGATGTAGATAGTGGTGGTATCGGTGCTGATCCGACCCTGAGATCTTTCAAAGACAGGTTCGATGCCGAGAGGGCGTCGATCGATGTGAGTTTCAATATGCCTGCCGATCCGGCTGTGGTCGCAGCAGCTGGAGGCGAGGACGGGCTAGATGCACCCGAGTACAAACATAGTGTGATGGTGCGACGTACTGACACAGTGCGTTCACTGAAGGAAGCAGTCGGTAGAAGTCTTAGATTAGATCCTGACGATTTCTACCTCCGCCGCAGTGTGCGTGGTGCCGTAATCAAGGATCTGGAGCATATTGTTGGAGACCCGGTAGACGTACTGAAACGCTAGAACCAGGCAGCAGGTGAGATCGGCGGAAAACGCCGGGAGGGCCTTTGTCTCGTGGATCGTTCGGTGGTGCATGTGTGTTTCGGGGCATAGATGGCGGCTGATGAGTACAGGACTCGTATATTCTTGCTCGGGATGTCAGTCGACGAATGGAAGCGTGTGCATGCTCCAAATGCGGAATTACCTAGAGAGCTGGCTGCAGCAGGCGCCAATCCAATGGATACAGTCGATTTGCCCGATTTGGAAGACAGCGGGTCGCCAGGTACTAAAGCAATAGAACCAGGGCCAGCTCCGAAGCGGCAGCCTGGCAGCAAGCCCGTGCTCAGAGGTGGGACCAAGCGAGGGAAGGCAAATGTGCAGCGTTTACATCGCCTTTGCGAGCTCCCAGCGAAATCAACAGCGCCAGTACTTCAGCTCAAGCGGAAGATTTGCGCTGCCCTCGAGTCGCGGGGTATCTCGGTGCCACCAACCCGAATCCGACTCCGCGAGAAGAAACAGCGCGAGGGCCCCGGCAAGATCCTTCGGGATTCCCGACCTTTAAAGAGTGAGACTGCCAGGCTTGAGGATGGCATCGAGTTCTGCGTGCAATTGCTTGCAGAAGCGGAAGAAGTTGGCCCTCGGGATATGATCGTCACCTTGCAACGGTGGAAGCCTCTGGAGTCCAAGTTGACTCCGCCGCTTGAGGTCATCGTGCCCAAGCGGATGCCCATCATGGAGCTCAAACGACTTGCTGCGAGGAAACTACATTTAACTGTTCGAGGGCCAGTCCTTTCGCCAGATTCCGCTGGAGCAAGCAGCGAGACCGCATCTGTTGCCAGTACATCTTGTGGTGGAGTTGGAGCCACAGCGGAAGCTGCCGATACAAGCAAGGGTCTCGAGGAAGAGGACGGCGCAGCAATATGGACTGGAGTTGGCCTGGCTAAAGTAGCTGGGTACGGTCCGAAGCCCAGCGGACGCACCGCACACGAGCTCAAGTGGCTGGACCCTGATCGCTGTGCCCATGCTGACCCCATCATGGCAGCTCTCGGCCTTCGAGACGGCCTTACGGTCATGGTGCGGTCGTAGGTAGAGTATTCGGAGTGGATGGCGGCAGGGGGTCCTGCCAAGATTGCTGCCTCCCGAGGAAAACCATCTGGGGGCGCGACTGCCCAGCGAAAGCCCTGGGAATCAGGACCACGGCGGGGAGCTGGAACGACGGGCGGGGGTCATCGGGAATCAGGGGTTCGTATCCGGGCATCACGTCCTGGTGCAACCAATGCCCCTTTAGTAGTGTGGCACTGCCAAGCATGTACGTTTGAGAACAAGAGCAGGGAGGGTGAAGCGAAGGTTTGCTCTATGTGCACCACGGTCAACGATACTTGAGTCACGCAGCGTGACCGCTACGCAACCTTTCTATGGGATGGAACCCTGCATTTGATCTGGCCTGCATTCTGCAGTGCAATGTGTAGTACATTGTGTACTTGTATAGAAACGCACAGATTCAGGGCCTAAGATTAGCAGTTAATGTGAAGACCTGGTGAAGATATACTGTGGATAAAAGGCGCACCTGTGCAACTGCGGAAATATTAGCAGTGCCTATCGTCAACGATTCGTCATCTCCTTCTTGATCTGATCCATAAATCTTACCGCTTGCATTGAACACACCCAGTCAATTGCCCTACGTAGGTTGAAGGGTTTAGTCCATGTCATCCATCGGATCTCCAGATTCAGAGTCTGAGTCTTCTTCCGGCCCAGAGCCCGAAGACACGCTTCGCCCCGTAGGAGCTTGATTCAGCTGCACATCGCCTCCTGCTGTTCCCCCAGTTGCACCTGCTCGCTAAGGGGACTGATGCGACCGGGCATCCAGCTGCTGCAGAGCTGCACGGAGTCTCATGACCTGGTCGTCAGCACCTGGCTACGGAGGGGATTTGGACCCCCCCCTCGAGCCAGCGCCCTATGGAGGCGAAGGGGGCACTGATGCCTTCTTTTCAGGAGACCCAGCTGCTGCGGATGCTGCTCGCTCTTTGGATTGGACAAGGCTTTCGAGATCGAGAGCCCCAGCCAGCGTTGATCCCAGTCCAAGCCGTGTACTCCACCGCTCCCTTCGTTGGTTGAGAACGAACGCAGCCTCTTCTGAAAGTTCTAATGCAGACTTTTTGGCTTCTGTCGTTGCATCAGTATCTGAACCGCGGTCGTCATCTTCAGCATCCGATTTGCTCTCGACTGATCCAGCCACCTTGGCAGCGTTTCTGTTGTCATCTAGACCACCCCCTCCCCCGACAGCTGCCGCATGCCCATACTCAGAACCACCTTCTGCTGCACCTGCCAAACGAGCTGCCACCGTATCGGACTCTTCCACCGCTCTGTCGTCGTCCGACTCGCTCCACCCCTCCTCGGCTTCATTCGATTCCTCTTCCGGCATAGGCTACCCAAGCAACCGAAGTAGCATCAGATTAGGCGACTGTTTCCGAGGCGCCCGGACCAAGGGCCGCAGCTCTTCGTACGAATCCGCGAGCAAAAGGTCGCTGAGGGCCGCCCACCACTCGCTGTTCCCCAGGTACCGTGACACATCGGCTGGTAGTGCCCCTGCCTCATCTGCAAGGCGAATCATGTTGAGAATTCGACGAGTGGTGCCCTGCGCAGAAGACGTATTCGATCGAGGCATCCTCTTAAGCAAGGATGCCCTGGCCAACAGCAGTGGCTTGTACTTGTGCACATCGAGTGGGGGACTGCCACGCGGGCGGCGGGGGAGTGCCAGTACTGTCTCAGGGCTGGGTATCCCGCCCTCGCACGCTCTCGCAACAGCTAGAGACCACCCACTAGGGGAGAACGGGGGCGCGGCAGCAACATATAGCTGTGTGAGGGCATAGGCCATACGCCCGGATCCAACCATTCGCTGTAAAGTCGGCTGATGCCTCGCTTCCACAGCCGCATGCACAAGGGACCCGAGCACATTGTGCCACATGGTCGAATGCTAGTACTCAAGAAGCCAAACAACACAGGCACCCCATATACCAGGACCTTCCCAACCTCCGAGTGACTCTGGGGGTGACGGAATCTGGTTGTCGTCAGCTGCCGTCTGTGTCTACGCATTGCTCCTGTCGGCTGCTTGGGCCAGCTTTGTCTGTTCCATCAAGGCGGCCTTGGATTCTTTGATAGCTCCCTCCCCGCTACATCGATCGAGAGCAGCCCTTGGACTACGATTCACAACAGAGGCAACGAGCCGCATCACACCCAGCCGTAAACTGCCGAAAGGAACATTCACGACGTGGCCCGGGTGATGTACTGCATGGATGCTGGTGGTACAAGCGGTGGAGTCATCATCGATTGTGGCACCGGGGCCCGATCCCTCTGTGGCATGACACGGATTTGTCTTGCTCGCCGAGCTGGGAGCGCTATCAGCGCTGACAGAAGGGCTGGCAGTAGAGCTCTCGCTACCACCCTTACGCTTGCGGTGTCGCCTGCGCCGCCCTCGTTTACCCCCAACAGAGCCGGGGGTACCGACTTGGGACTGGCCACTTCCGCCTTGTGGCTTGAACTTGACCACAGCGGCCGCTGCACCAGGGTGAAGCAGTTCATGCAACTGCGCCATGGCAGAGCACAACCTTGGCAGGCATCGAAGGAGACGCACAGTTAGGATCGACGAGTGCGCATGCAGGGGGTTCATACGGACCGGTCGCTACCGAAGTAGGGCCTGCAGCTACTAGGCCTGCCCCATTCCACCCTCGTCCTCCATTCTTTCAGGGAATACCAACTCCACCAATGAGTCCAGAACTCGCAGGGCTGCTTGCTGCTTTCCGCTTGGCCGCCATAACGAGAGCTCGACCCCGAGTGGGATCCTCGAGGCAGTTCTAGGCTGCGATCCGTCGATGCTAGCCGTCAGAGTAGCTCCTGTACTAGCCTATGCCTCGGCCAGTCTAGTTGCCTTCTCTATAGGCTCACAAATGGCACCCACTAAACCAGCGATCACCTTACCGCTCCTCACAATTGGGCCCACCACCTGCTCGGCATCAGGAGCATCCTGCTGCTGCACCCATGTGAGCAGCTGATGCAGCGCATGGGCAGCCATCAAGGCGTGTTCCCCTTCTGCTGCCACTAGAAGTTTCTCCTGGTCTCCACTGCTCCACGCAGACTGCACAGCTGAGTCTTCTGTCTCCTCGTCGCCTTGACGAACCGCCGCCGCTGCATCGATGCTGCCTTTTCTCAGCGCCTGCCCTCCAGCCCCAGCTGTGGCTGCAGGACTCGCACTCCTCTCGACTGACATATCTGCTTCCTACAAGGCTGCGATACGAAGCTGGGGCTTGGCCATCAATAGTTCACCAGCCGATGCGCCGCCTTTGCTCCCAACGGGCGTAATTGCTTCAGATCCCGCACTGGAGGCATCAGCTCGAGACGCACTTTCAATCACGGCATCGGAAACAACATTCTGTGCCTGCGTGAGCTCAGCCCTAACAGGAAGACTCTAGCCGTGCGCCCAATCGAACACCTCTGTGGCCAATGCCTCGCCGAGCTTGGATTCTGCAGCAAACGTAGTGCAGTCCCTCATGGCACCATTCAACAGGTGCATAGGTCGTGCTGGCTGCTCCGAGTACAG
>Ga0136560_1001773_pt1 | contig 11076 bp, 17 predicted proteins | sample AntRauMeHopE1497_FD_104925 | JGI IMG/M metagenome (GOLD analysis project Ga0136560, IMG submission 104925) | Saline lake microbial communities from Rauer Islands, Antarctica - Metagenome Hop E1 #497 | ecosystem: Environmental > Aquatic > Non-marine Saline and Alkaline > Saline | place...
AAAACCACGCCTCTAGGCAAGTTGCAATGCTTCGAAAAAAATTGGAACAAGTAGGGGGTACTTAGTCTCTGGGCATGTCCGGGCAACATTCCTCCCAGCGCACACCGGGCGCAGTTGGAGCGGGCGGTGTGGATTAGGTCAGCAGCCTAGCTGCACCTGCTTCGTTGCGTATCGACGCCAAGGCCGTGCGGGCATCCACCCGCACAAAGATAGCGGCTATCCGCTCAGGTGTGGATTCTCTCGTGGCACATCGCGTTGCTTCTGGTAGGGCGCTCCATGAATCCAAGCATCACGTTGCAGTGCAGTAGTAGCGAAGAGGCTCTGTGTCGAGCGTGGCTAGTCTTGATGCGGCCGCCCGAAGTCTTGACATGGCGGACGATCCGAATCGTACGAGCAGAGGACTGCAATCGAATGCGGAGGGGTTTGCTATCGCTGTTGCGGCTGAAAGTGGCCGTTCCAGTGCGGAGCCAAGACCTCATGGCCTGTCTGACCCGGTGCGGGACATGCATCGCCGAGGTAGTATCGCGGCATATCACCATGATCTTAAGGGCATACATGCTGGAATTACAGATGGCACCGATAATGGCTTGGATGATAAAGTTCACCAAGGGGTGCGGTTCACTTCGAATGATGAGTTGAAACCGATGCAGGTGGCGCGCGGTCAGCAGATTGCTGCACGATCGGCTCGGCACCGGCGGGGAAGTATCGCAACAGCGCTTTTAGCAGCTGTGTAGCAAGAGCATGCAGCTGCTGAGGAGGCGGATGCAGATCCAGAAGATGTTGCAATCGGGCTTCAGTTGGAAATTTCGTCCGAAACCCGAGACCAGGAGCTGTAGCCTCGAGGAGAAGACCTTCTCTTCGCAATTAAGCCTAGGCGAGAAGAGGTCCTCTTATCTCGCACAGCGGCTGTTAGTGTGCCGCAATCACTCAGGCCCAAGTTCAGGCAGGTCTTTCGAGTCAGGTTACACAACTTTTGCGCAGACTCCCAGGTACAGCTGTCACTCTACTCTGTCCGGGGTGGCGGCATCTCAGCAGCTGCAGCAGTGCTTGGTTCAGAAGCTAGAAAACAGCATTAGCAAGCGGGTAGCGGAGGTTCAAGCGGGCGGCTGGCATCGAATCGATCGAAAGGACGACTCGGAGCCGCTATTGCACTTGACGATTCAGACGAAGAAATCGAGTTTGATGAGACCAAGCTGTCCTCGCAAGAGTCGTCACGGCCGTCAGCATTCCGCTCGCGTCGACGATCGTCCGTCGCACTTCCTGAGGAAGATGCAATTCTGCAAGGGGCCTCTCCAAGAATCGGTGCACCCAAGCACAGCTCCGACGGTGGGAAACAACTCCTGATCGGAACTTGCGTGCTACATGTAGGGGTGGCCGTTTTTGGACACCGCCTATTCGCAGCGGCTGCTGCAGAAGAGGTAACCCAGCGTGCAGTCTTAAAGGATGACGCTTCTAAGCGATCGATTTCTACTAAAGGCTCAAAGATGCTTCAAGTGTTCGGTAGTAGAAGCCGTGGTAGTGCCACGAGCGAGCAGAGACACTATGCGCATGATCTTGATAGCTATGCAGATGGCTCGTCTACAATATCTGGTGACAGTCGCGGGGGAGATGGAGAATCGGAGCAGTCGATTCGAGTCCGGGGAGGGGGTGTATATACGCACAAACAGTCTGCGATGGAGCGGCGCAGCACAACGATCAAGCTGGGCGATGTGCCTCAGAGCATGCCAGTTCACGGATGCTCCGACCCACACTCTAATGTGTTCGGACCAGCTCTGTCTATGGGGGACGTCAGCTCCAATGGAGGCGCAGTTGCTCTCGCCAGCTCCATGCCAGTAGGTTTCACGGCCGCAAACGGAGGTGTGCCGGATATTTCGGCGCATAACTGGGTTGAAGTAGCAGCCCGTGCAGATCTGTTGCGCGCCAAGAAATGGTCCGGGTCCTCGATGAATATTCGGCCCGCCGCCTTAGACACATGGCTTCCACTCCGCCCAAGCACTGCTGTTCTAGAAGCGCTGTAGACACCAGACGGAATCCGGCTTAAGTACCCCCTCCTTCTCCATGGTGCTCTACCTGTAGGCTCCCCAAAAGACGTGCGAGATCAGCTAGATAGAGTGGACTCTGAAATCGATGTGCGCAGTGAACCTCTGGATGCAGGCTCCGGCGAAAGTCTATCGGTCAGTATACAAGGGTCCCCTTGTCCAGCAGCCGCCATGCGTATCAAATGGCGAATGGATATTGACGTGTACCCCGTTGAAACTCGAGCGGCTGAGAGCTTGTACGAGATCGGAGTCAGGCAGGGTCATGCCTTGGCTTCGACGCCACTTCCGGCACTTCGGCAACTGCAGGAGGCCTTCGAGGCAGACCCAATCAACGATATCACGGCGCACCTTCCAGTGCTTGAACCGCTTTTTAGGCATATTTCGAGCGCCCAAGGAAATGGTGGCGGTGAGAGCGAGGAAGGTGCCGAAGGGTTAGACTTGCAAGCTGGATCGATCACTGGGATCTCTGGTGCGAGTATCTTGCATCCACAAGAAGGCATCACCGAGAACGAGTTTGTTGGACTTTTGACTCGACTGAGTACACTTCCACAAGAGGCCATCGTGGCCAGTTTTCATCGAATGGACGCTGATTCATCGCAAACTCTCAGTTTTGCAGAATACGTGAGCTTCCTGCTACGCGAAGCCGGGAATGCTCTCGCGGTCCAGAGAGCACAGGCGACCTACATGATAGAAGCACCTAACCCCCTCCAAGTGGGTTCATCAGTGGAGGCAGAGAATGGAGGCGTCAGATCAAATTGCTTTGTCCTCTTGCCAGTGCTGCAGGGATACGCGGTTGCGTACAGAACTAATGCGGTTCACTTGTGGGCAGATGCGCTACAACATGCGTTGACGTTAGATGTGGGAACTCCAGTGCATCCACCACGCCATGCACTGCCGTTTTCTGACAAGCCAGTTGATTTTGGCCTTTACGACGAGAAGGGAAACGTCGTAACTCACGAACTGCATGGATTTTCTGCCAGTGCCACGCCTGCTGACGACGCCGACCTGGAAAAGCGGAGAGCCGAGCGCAGTCGGAGGCTAGGGTCTGACCCCGCCCTTAAAGGCATGACATTAGGTGAAGCGAGAGTCAAGGCCAGGCAGATTGTTGCCACGGCGCTTAAACCTAAATAGCAAGTATCCCGTTCAATAAGCAAAACTAGTAAACAGAGGATTGGCAAAGATCGACGGCATACAGGGGATTCAGAGCCGGATGGCGTGGATAGATCCAAGCGGACGACACGGACATCAGGTGCACCTGCTTATGAAGACACGGTTGGTCCAGCAGCTGCCTCATTTGGAACTGCTAGGCATAGCACTAGTCGCGTGGACGGTACGACTGCCACGACATCGGTTGCAGGCCTTGCATTTGACCCTGTTAACCTGTGCCTGCTGGTGCTGACTTCGGACCGATTGTGCAGGGTGTTCAACTTGAGCCGCTACCGAGCTGATGGGGCGGCATCCTTGCGCGAAATGGTTACCAGGCACAACAAATTATCCAATATTCGCTAGGGGTAGGAAAAGACGGAGCTTCGTCTGGATGGATTGCTCGTACAATCCAAGCACCTGGCGGATGCTGCGACGCAAGTTGCCCTCTCAAAGCAAGTCAGGCGCTCTCAGGATGGAAGATCCATCTCTATTGTTGGTGAGGATGTTGACATCGGGGCTGAACATGCAGCCGCAAGGGAGCGACGAGCGGCTGCACTTGTATCTTTGAGAGACATCGCGGCCTAGTCAACTTTGCAGACGAAGCCGAAGCGGGGTGCAAAGCATCATCGCGCAGCCATGTAGCAACGCAGAGCGATGGGCGATGAAGACCAAGCTCTTCGTGATGCTACAGCAGCAGGGGCTGATGGTGGTATCTCTGGACTCGGAGCGTCCGTTGGGGCGACTCGAATGAATGTACAGGCAGCTGCACGCAGGGGGGCTGCATTAGGAGCCGCTCAGACTATTGCTACCCGGTTACTGAAGCAAATGGGCGGGTCTGCCGCCAGACGAGCAGGTCTGATGCCTGGTGGCTCATACTAGGGATCTGAGAGGAAAAAGGTGCAGCCCTTTTCGTTGGGAGTGGAAGGTGCGATTGGTTTTGGGCGAACTGTCAGAGCAGACGAATCTATTGTATAGATCAAGGATCCCAGCGATAGAGGCAGTCGAGCTACCGGTCGCCGAACGCCTGGTTATGGCCTTCGTGCCGGGCTTCCAGGAATCGGGACTGAGCTTGCCAGTGGCCGGGCCGTGGGCACTGCGGTTCGAGTCCCGTGGTCAACACGGGATTTAGACGACGAGGCAGATTTTGCCACACCCGGTATGACGGATACCATGACAGCGGAACAAGACCATGTACCTCGGGTCGGTGTGCATGATCCATCGACTACAACACTTCGCCCGGTCATGAGCTTCGGCACCGGCCCTGGCGTGCCTAGAGCCGTGTGCTGCGTCAGCATTTTCGTCTCGAGCGGGTTCGATGAACGACGAAGTCTCCAAGGTATCATTGATAGAGTACGACGTGGCGTGTCATCCAATGATATGCCTTCTGTCAGCAAAAAGAAGTAGTCGGATTCCAACACCAGCTCGAGCGACGAGGCATCTGCACGCAGTCGGAAAAAAACCAGACGTTCAACGGCAGGGAGCTCGGACAGCAATAGCGATGAGAACTCGGATAATTGGCGTGTCTATGCTGTCGGTGACTCGGCTGGTTGCGTTGGATTTTGGAGGCCAAGCGATGCCTCGATGCATGGGATGGTCAATCTCTCATGCGAAGCTGTGACATAGTTGCTACCAGTACCAGGGCTGGGGCTCCTTTGTGCCGGCCTTGGAGGGCCATTGGAAGCTGTAGATGTGCGCAATTGTGTCATCACGAAACGATTCGAGATGTCGCATCCTCTGGGTATAACTGCCTTGGCATGGTGTGAATCAGAGCGTTGCGTGGTTACCTGCGGTTTTGATCGGCGGTTGCTTCTCTGGGACGCTTTTGTGCGCAAGAGCCACGTTGCGGAGCTGGGCGAAGCCCCTCCTTCAGCTTCACCGCAAGAGGCCATTGTGGATGTCGCAGTCAACGACGTGCATCACCAGGTGCTGACACTAACCAAGGGTGGTCGGCTCACCGTGTGGGACCCGAGGACCCTTCGCCAGCTGCAGGTTGTTCAAGACAATCTGTCCAGGAGATCCGCCGGTCTGGCAGTCGATATGCAACGGCTTGCCGTCGTGACATTCGGCTCCCATGTCAGGGCATGGAGGGTACGCGAGGTCGAGCTTAACCACGAAACTGCCGCCAAAGCAGCTGTTCGCGCCGTTGCCGCGGCACCTGGCAGTGCGCTAGCTAAGGCTCTCCAAGAGGACAGAGATTTGATGGATGCAATTCCAGAGAAGCGAGGTGACCGATCAGACGGACTGATGCAATTGGAAGAGCACAAGCACAGCGGTGGAGATGGAGACGAGGTTGACAAACTGGCTTTGCGAACTAGAGCCCGCAGGGGTTCAATAGACGAGCGTGCGCTGCGAAATTACCGAGACGAATCCAGCGAGAAATAGAGGGTATTACGAGCGAGCGATGCAGATACTGTGATGCGCGTTTTATATTCCTCAGCATTCGACCAGGTCGTCACGGTCAGATATGGAGGAAGAGTGGCCGTTATTGATATCCGGACTGGATCGGTCGTCACATCATTTCGAGTGCAGCATAGGGGCACCGGGACCGATGGATCGGAGCTGCGGCTTGGAGCAACGAGCCGTCCTGCACCCATAGAACTTACGTGTGCATCGCTTGATGCACAAGGGAGAAGACTCTTGACTGGCGCCGTGGACGGCAGTATTCGCCTATGGAACCTTAGCAATGGTGCTCCGAATCGACGACTTGTCTCGATTGACTCTGAGCTAACCTGTGCTTGTTATCATCCCGCGGGTGGTCTTTCGCATCCTGTCGTTGGAGGTGCATGGGGAGGGCTTGTCTCCTTCTGGCGAGACGAGGGGGGAGAGGAGGCCGAAGATGGCGATAAAGATCAGGGTGCGGCAGGAACTCTCAAGGTGGCCTAGTCTAATGCTGATGCGAATTCATTCGGCAAAACCTAGGCAAACGAATCTCTCTCCCTCGCGCAACCTGGATCGCACGAAGCATCCCGTGACGGACTTGATTGGTCGTGGGTTTAGAAAAGTTTCGACGAGTCCGCTGCAAGACTCGGTGTGCGACATGGTGACAGTAATGCTACAAGGACAATTGCTGGAGTTCCTGGCCTCGATTTGACAAGCCTAGAGGCAGTCAGCGTACCTCATCCTCCTTCTAGCGGGTTTCGTAGTGAGGCTCATGTTGCTGATGACGCTGGTGCTGGCGCTGGCACCACTAGACGGGCGAAAGCACTTGGGGTGTCACCTAGATCAAGTACCCACTCTGGCCGGGTGAAACGGCTCTAGCTTCCTGCAGCAGCACAGACCTTGCGTCCATCCGACAAAGCACCGGGTGAAGTACTTGCCCCTCCTTCCTCTCTCACTGCGAAATCTGCTCAGAGACGTATGCGTCTATAGACCGAGAAGATGCCAGCGCAGCAACGGTTTGACGGAGGAGCTGCTGAGAGATTGGCTGTTGCTGCTGCAGAGCAGCGTAGGCAAATGATAGAGGCAGGCTACACTGCAGATGAGCGGAAGCGCATGCGGCAGAACCCATGGATGCTCAAAGACGTGAAATCGTAGCAAGGCCCTATCGTATCTAGGGACGGGATCAGCGCAGCCCAGCGAATCACAGATGGCGACCCCTTGCAGCCAGACAAGCGATTCGTTCCACCGGTCGTTCGAAGCCTCGGTGGTGACGAACTACTAGGAATACGAGCTAGTTCGGGGAAGGATGGAGAACTGCCCGGTATGCCGGCTACAGGTAGGGCCAATATCGGCATCCTGATGAAGATGCGCAAGAGGATGGCCGGCTGGAAGCGATCTGCAAGGGATACGATCGTGGTGCGACATGTGGAAGACGAATAGAAACGAGCAGATGAGGCCAGTCAAGAAGCTGCACGACGAGCTGAGACTCTAGCAAGGCAGCGTCGAAGGTCGATTGTGCTGTTCTCAGGGGACAATGATGCAGCTGCAGCCGCTTCCCGCGCTGCATTGGGATCAGAATCAGCTTCGATTTCTATTGATAAGGCAGTGAGCGAGGCCGCTGCAGCAGCACAACGAAGCTAGAGCCGAAAAGCAAACGATAGCGCTATCTCCTTCAAGGTACCTCAGCCCCCCGCCAAGAGCGCTGCACTGGTACAAGGAGGCAGAGCGAAGAGAGCCCAGACAAGCCATAAAATCACCAATGGCGGCAAGCACTCTGTTCCTTAGTCCCCTGTGAAAGTTCCTAGACCACCACAGGGCATAAATCCCACCGCTGGGTAGCTCCGTAGTCGCGCTAGGATTTCTGGCGATGTGCTTCGAAAGGGTCGCTCTGGTGATTTGGTGTGCATTCTCGCCGGAGGTGAGGGATCCACTAGCTCTAGCTTTCGGGGGCAAACTGGCCCGCCTTCTGCATCGCAGCTGCAACGACTTTCATGGCTGGCAACAGGAAGCTCCGATGGACAGCTAGTGCTGTGGAATCCAGTTACACTGCAGACGCTCTTCGTACATACGGTGTGCGATGCCACGGACATCGGGAGCCTGCTTCCAGCCTCCGTTGAGTCACTTGCTGAGGTACCGTACCAGGGACTTCTCCTCGCAGGGACTGCGGGTGGATCTATCCATGCGATGCACCTCCAAACAGGGAAGTTCGTCCCAGTTCCTTTGCATAGCCGTCGCATGTCCAGTCCTGTTCGCAAACAAGACGGATGGGCTGCATTAATGGCGCTAAGCAAGGCTGGTGGACCAACTCAGACAAAAAATAGGCGCTTTGGAGAGGTCCAAAGCCCCCCTCGATCAGAGGCAGACCATGCCGCTGCTCGCACCCATGATTCCTCCAAGGTACGAACTGGCTTCAAGAGCAAACCTACGTCGCAAGTCTGGTCGGGTGATTCTCGACAGGCCGTTACAGCGATGTAGTGCGACGCGCTAGGGCACGTTTTGTTCGTGGGTTATGAGAATGGATGCGCCCGACTGTTCGATATTCGGAACTTACAGTCAGATGCTGGGAACCTCCTGCATCCGGTAAAGGAGTGGAGGGTTGCTGCGGAAGGCCAGCCTGTGCGATCCATCACGTATGCACTGCCTAAAGATGGAAGCAAGATTCCTGTGTTTATTACTGCTGCGGGATTGGACGTGGTCCTCTGGAATACTAGAGGAGACAGGCTTGCCCGAATTGGCCAGTCACAGGCATGGCCAGGGGTTTTGTAGCGGGACGCGCGAGGCCAACGCATCGCGCGAGCCTCATTAGCATTGGGACTGACGCAGGGCTTCGAGGTTGCTGTGTCACGACTGAGCGATCTCGCCAAGCGCAAAGCAACTGCTCGCATCCGCGCAGAGGCCTCCATTCAGAGAGAACAGCGCCTCAAGAAGGAGGACGACAAGCAACGAACACTGCAGCAGATGCGTGCAAGAAGGGGCTCTGTAACCCTGCGACGACCCACGATGGGACAACGCCATGCTCTGCAGGGATTACTGGCTGGACAGTCGCAGGATAGTGATGGAGGTGCAGAAGCTGTGTTCGGCCATACCGTATCCAGTCGCGACAGCAGAGGTCATCGATCTTCCAAGGATGATTCGGACGCAATCTCTGAGGTAGACAGCAAGCTTACGGCCTCTATTGCACACACCAATGGAGGTGTAGGGGTAAGCGAGAACGATGACTCCACCGGTCCGGGCATGATATCTCCGGAGCAGACAGTGCGGCGCATCCATATGCGAGCAGAGGCCAAGGTGGGACCCATGCGAGATACGGAACCGCTCCGCTACACATTGGATACTCCTGATATCTAGCGCGTCGTGAGTACATATGCTGTGGATACATGGAGAGGTGGACCGAACGGCAGAATGTCGCCTCGTCGGATGGAGCGAGATGCTCAGCGGGCTGGCTTCGTCATGACCAAGTTGAGGTATTCGGCAGACGAGGCGCAAACTAATGAAAGTACAGGGGCACTGCGCGTCCCTGGTAAAACAAGCGAGTGCGCTGCTTTAGGACGTGCGTCCCCAAGCGGTGGTTCTTTGTCCGGGTCGGGGTCAGACCACGGCAGCATGGATGATCGCGGGGACAGTCATCTCAGTGGAGCAGCTGTGATGGAACTGCAAGCAGCAGAGGGAGTATCGATCCCAGTGCGACCGGCTGGACCTGCAAGCAGGCTAGTGGCCCCGCCTCCCGCCCAGAGATCGTCAAGTAGCCACAGTCCAGCAGCAGCACCCAATGAGAACGAGGCTCGAACGGCAAATCACAGAAGAGTCTCTGACCTGAATCACGATGACGATCCTGATGCAATTTTCGGTCTCAATGTGGATTCAGACTTGGTGCGGGACCCATCTGATATAGCGACTTCTGATGTGAGGCAGCTGCTAGAGCACAAAATGCAGCCCTAGGCACCGTACAGGCGCGCGGCTCGCGTCGGTTTTGAATACCTTGGAGAGGCGCACTGGCGACGCTTGCCGGCTGATAGCGCCATCAACAAGCCCCGATGGGCTGCCGAGAAACGAAGGATTGAGGCGCAGCGGGGTTTGCTCGCCCGTCGATCAAGGGCCATTCTTCGAGAGGGTGAGATCCAGGATCACGGTGACTCCCTTAACGATGACGCAAAGCGTCTTAATGCAAGGGCTGGCACTTGAAATTGGAGCTCATGATACAGTTTTACAATGCTAAATTAATTACTTGATCATACTTAGTAGTAGGGGTTTGTCCCATTCTTTGACCCGTCAACTGCGTCTCGCACAGCTGCCATCTCCGCCATCTAGCTGCCGCTCTACCCGCTCACTTGAAATGCTCCTGCCTAGATCTGTGCTGTATGGTGAAGATGCTAGAGCGATTGGGGGCTCCTTGACCCAATTAGCCTCGACGGCTAGCCTGTAGCACCGGCCTAGCGCGCTGCTGTTAGTGGGTTTAACGTCGGGGTCATCTATCTGCTCGCGGTCATGTCAGTATAGGGGTCGGAGGCCCCATGAGCTATTTCAGATCCTGATCTGCCCACAAGGTCTGCCGAGCCTTGTGGAGGAAAACCTGCAGATGCAACTAGGGAAATGCGACCTACGGTGCTAGCCCCGTGCCCAAACTTCGGATAAGCCGATATTTCTACATCGCCAGCAGGATCCAGAGAAACACCGTTATCAAGAGCTGCTTCCGACCTATAGTATGTACGGACTCCTGGAGTATCTGTTAACGCGATCCCGATCCTACTCGGAGCTTTTGGTGCACTAGGTACTGGGCCTGCAGTATCTGCAGCGCCATAACTATTAGGTAGTTTCGTTGAGAACTTTGCAGGGGGGATCTGCACATCGGTATCCTAATCGAGAATTGATGTGTATGCTTCTCCAGCGAATCCTACCGCTTCAAAGGCGGCTCGCTCGTGCTCTGGCAGCTTGTCGAACTTGGTCTGGAGTTGTTCAAGTTGCCTTCTGTGTTGTATTTGCTGCCTATCTGCCGATCTTATCACCGCCAGGGCTTCAGCAGCTGAAAGTGATGCCCTTGACTGGCTCCAGCATGGCACTGCTGCTTTTTCGGTGGTCGTCGGGATGTTAGAGACTGGCAAGTATCCTTTCGTAGCTGCATTGCTTCTGGCTTCCCGCACGTAGATACTGTGAATCTTCCAAGGCATTTCATGCCGATTTAGCAGATCCATAGGCCTCTCTGAGCCTTTTCTCACAGCTCGTCCGAAGAACAGCGCGACGGGATCTGAAGGCTATGGAGCTGGAATCCCAGAAACACTGGAACCGCTCGCTCCACACCCGTATTTGGAACGATCTTCATCTGTTGATTGAATGTAACCCATAACGATGCACTGTTTACAGCCTTCTGCACCAGTCTACAGCTAGTAGCCGTCCGTTGTGCTGCGCTGTGCACCTTTGCCTTGGCCTTGGCCTAGTGATGCGGATGCAAGCAAAGCCATGGCTTCTTTGCTAACAGGTTCTCTTTCTTGCCCCAGCCGGCGAATCATAGCATCCA
>Ga0136560_1001774_pt1 | contig 11073 bp, 5 predicted proteins | sample AntRauMeHopE1497_FD_104925 | JGI IMG/M metagenome (GOLD analysis project Ga0136560, IMG submission 104925) | Saline lake microbial communities from Rauer Islands, Antarctica - Metagenome Hop E1 #497 | ecosystem: Environmental > Aquatic > Non-marine Saline and Alkaline > Saline | place...
CGCGCGCGGGGGGGGGGGGGGGGGGGGGGGGCACTTTACGGGACGTGCCGGTCCCAGCCGCCATTTGCCGTTGCCGCACCCGTCGGTGGCGCTGCCCGGCACCTCGACCAGCGACGGGGAAGTTGACACCGGGGCGAGGTCTCCTGGCGCCGATGCCCTCCGCGCGGCGGTGCACGCGTACGGCTCTGCCGCAGGCCACGACAGCCACCCCGGCCACGGCGTGTCGCGAAGGTGGGCCATGGCGTCCTGCTGGGGCCCGACGCTCGGCGACAGCGAGCACCTCCTGGCCGCGACGACGGAGGACGGCCGCGTGCACTGGGTGGACACGCGCTGCGCCGAGGTCGTCCGCGTGTGGGACAGCGGGGAGCAGGGCGTCTTCGCCAGCGTCCCATGCGGCCAGGCCTGGCAGCCGACGAGCGACGTCTCCGTCGCGGTTGGCATCGGCAGCCGGGCGTGGCACGGCCCGGGGAGCGGCGCCGCCTCGCCGGATCTCTTGGGGGACGATGACCGCGAGAGCGACGGCGAGTCCGTCGCCGGGATAGGCACCCCGGCGTCGCCTGTCCTGGGGCGGTCCCCGCACTCCCCACCCGAGCACGTCGCCGAGGTCATGAGGGCCGTTCTCCCGGCGCCGGTCATGGTTTCCAGGCTCTCCAGCGGCGTGATGGCCGGCACCGGGCTCGGGAGGCTCGCGCTCGCTCCCGCGGGGGGCTTCGCCCTCGGCCTCGGCGAGGCGGCGGCCACGCTCGGTGGGCGTGTCGGGAAGGCCGCGCTCGCCACCTGCCGCGCGTGTGACCCACTCCTGGCGTCGGTCGGGAGCCTCGACGCCCGCGCGGTGCGCCTGGCCGTCAGCTTGTCGGGTGATGTCGTGCGCCGCGCCCCGGGCGGGGGGGCCGAGACCCTGGCCGTGACCGGGCAAGCTGCGGAGCAGGCACCCACCAGGAGCCTTGTGCTCGCGTCAGGCGCCGGCGGGCTCTCGCTCTGGGTGGCCCACGACACGGCTGGCGCCGGCACCCCCGCCCTCCGCCTCGCTGGGGCCATCCAGGCGGGCAGCCTTTGCACGACGGAGGTCGAGGCAGCAGCCGAGGACGTCGATGCCCACGGCAACGCCGCGGTCCTCCTGCAGCCCGGGGACGAGGCCGCCGCCGGCGGGGCGCTCGCCCGGGCGCGCGCCTCCCTGCCGACCGGCCACGACCTCGGCCCCGCCGGTCCGAGCCCGGGGGCGTATGCTGCCGAGCCTACCTTGCGCATCGCGGGGCGCGGTCATGCCGCAGCGGCGCACTCGTCGTCGTCCTCCTCCGCCTTCTCCTGCATGGCAGCCGCTGCCAACGGCATCCCTGACATCGACGAGGCGGGCGTGGTGCCCCGGCTCTCGGATCAGCGGGTCGTGGCCGCGACCATGGGGCCGCTGCTGCTGCCGATGCCGGACCGCTCCGTGCCGGCCGACGCGGCGCTGCACCCGGACCGGCTCGCGGTCCTCGTTCCCGTCGTCGCGATCGCAGCGGACGGCACGCTCAGCGTCTCCGCCGTCCCGCTGTCCAACCGCGCCCTCCACCCCGGGCTCCCGCCCGACCACCCTTCCCTGCCGGACCTGGCCGCGTTTTCGCGGTCGACGGCGGCGGACAGGGGCGCGGGGCCTCGCACGGCCGACGGTTCCAGGCGAAGCGCGCCCGGTGCGCGGCCCGGGGCCGGGGGGCACGAGGCGGGGCCGGGGCAGCGCGCCCGACCCAGCATCGTCGTGACGGGCGACGGGGGCGCCGCGTCGAGCGCGGGGGGTGTCTTCTCGCCGCCGCTTGCCCCCCGCGCGCAGGGGGGCGGATCGCAGGGGGGGCTCCCCCCCACGAGGGTGGCCGGAGGCGGGACGCTGGGAGCGGGGTTCCTGCCGTCGTTCGGGTCTGCGGGCGAGGACACGTTCGGGTCCGCGGCCCTGTCGTCGATGCACGGCGGGACGGGGTCCGACACGGGGACGTCGTCGCTTGGGGCGCTCTGGACGAGAGAGGGTGTCATCGCCGGCGCGCCACCCCTCGGCTCGCTGTCCTCGGACGACGGGCCGGGGTGGGGGCCGCAGCGGCCCGCTGGGGCGGGCGGCGGTGGCAGGGAAGGCCGGGTCGATCCCGCACGCGCCCCCAGCTTCCCGGAAGCGGCGCGGGGTGCTGACGCTGCCGCCGGCCTCGGGGCGACGCCGGCGCGCTCTCTGCTCGGCGACGCGCTCTCGACCCAGGCGTGGATGCGGCCGAGCCCCGGGAGCCGGACGTCGCTCGCGGGCTCCCCGAGGGTCGACTCGCCCGCCAGGATGGGAGCGTTCGCCGACAACGACTCGGGCAGCGAGGGCAGTGACGACGACGCGGCCGGCCCTGTCGACGCAATGACCCGTTCCCTCCGCCACCTCGTCATCGCGGCCGGGTCGACGGCGACCGGGGGCGGCACCGGCGGCACCATGGCGCTGGCTCCCGTTGCCGCCCGGCCCGTGCCGCACATGCCCGTCGACGGCCCGATGAGCAGCCGGCGCCGGCTCTCCGGCTCCGGCCTCGCCGTCCGAACGGAAACCGCGGACACCGCGTCCCCGCTGGCGGCGGTCACGCCCCCCGAGGATGTGCTTGAGGCCGACGACAGCGCGGGCGACGCGCGCAGCGATGCCCGGGCCGGGAGCGTGGCCAGCGATGACTGGACGACCGAGCCAGGGCGCGCCCAGGAGGCGGCCAAGGCCGCACCCAAGCGGCCGCCGGCGGCTGCCGCGGTCGCCGCGGGCCGAGCCGCCGAGAGCCCGGACGCGACAAGGGAGACCCGCGTGGGGGCGCAGCCCGCGGCGCGCCGGCTTTCGTCGCCGGTCGCAACGAGGACTCGTGCGGGGGCCAGGGCGGCCGCCGCGCCCGGGTCGGGGTCGAGCTCCAGCTCTAGCTCGAGCTCCGCGCAAGGGACGAAGGGCCGCAGGTGAGGCGACCCGCGTGCTGCTGAAAACAGTGGTCAACTTTGTGGCTTGGACGCACCGACCGGCCGTATGCTCGCTTGAGCCGTGCTCACGTCCGCTTGTGTGGGGCTATGCCAGTGACCGCAATGCTACGGACGCTTGTGACGTCGAACGAATGCTCGGGCGTTGATCGAGGGAGGGCAGCAGTGAGCGGTGCGTCGTTCCCCTCCCGACCGCACTCCCTGCCGGGCCAGCAAGCCCGTGTCACACAACAGAATACGGGCCACGCGGCGATGATGCCAGCCGCCCAACGCCGGCCCCGCGGGCGCGGCAGGGCCGAGACTCATGCGTACCAGTTGCCCCGTGCAGGGCCGGTGTCCTCCATGTCCACCGCCCGCGCGGCGGAGCTCTGCGTGGAGCGCATGAGGCGGCTGGTGCGGGCGGCACCGCGCGCCGAGGCCGGGCGGCGGCGCGGGCTCCCGCCGGCCGAGGCGGCGCGGGAGCGCATCATCGTTCCCGAGCGCAGGTTTGGGCGCATGAGGACGGAGATGTCATGGATGGTCTCATCGGTGCCCGTGTTGGTGCTGCCGGTGAAGGCCCGGCCGGCGCGGGTGTCGGTGTCGCCGTTGATGCGGCCGTCGCCGGAGCGGAAGCGCTCGGCGTACACGCCCGTGTAGGACCGAGGATCGTAGAGGCGCTTGTAGATGCCCGTGAGGGGGACCTCCGTCTCGCCCGTCTTCTCCTGCTCTGCCAGGACGAGCTCGTGGTGGGGGGCGAGGTTGCGGTGGATGAGGAGGCGGAGGGCGTCGGCGGCGGAGAAGCGGGGGTACTTCTTCTCGGCGATGGCGGAGAGGGCGTCGAGGAAGTGGGAGAAGGTGAGGCGTCGCTCGCCCTTGGCCTTGGCCTTGGTGAAGATGAGGTCGATGGAGGTGCGGTCCAGGGAGCGCTCGAGGAGGCCGGGGCACTCCTTGGCGAACTTCATGAACATGAAGGAGTCGAGGGACTTGAGGTAGTCCTGCTTGCGGGTGCGGCCGAAGTTGCAGTAGAAGAGGAACATCTCCTCGATGGCGTCCTGGTCCAGGGGCGGGGCGGTGCCGCGCAGGCTCTCCAGGAAACCGGGCGTGGGCTCCGGCACCTGGTCCTCGTCGTCGTCGTCCTCCTCCTCCGCCTTGGCCTCGGCCTCCTCCGCGCGGGCGGACTCGGTCAAGGCCTGCGCGCGGGCGAGGATCTCCGCGGCCTCGTCATGCCGGCCGGCGCGCGTCGCCGCCATGGCCATCATCTGCACCTCGGCGATTTCGTTGCGGCTGGCAGAGCTGGCGGCGGCGGCGGCGCGGCGGCGCGAGGCGGCACGCCCCGAGCTCCGGCTGCGGCCACCGACCGAGCGGCCGCTGACCGAGCGGCCGCTGCCGGAGCGGCGCAGGGCCGAGCTGCGGCTGGCGCTGCGGCGCGGGGTGGTGTCCCCGACAGGCAGGTCGCGGCGCTTGCGCGACCGGAACGACGAGTGGTTCACGGGGGACATCATGGTGCCGCCTCCGTGCAGGTGGGGCCGCATGAGGACGGAGATGTCGTGGACCGTCTCGTTGGTGCCCGTGTTGGTGCTGCCGCGGTAGTTGCGGCCGATGCGGATGTCGGTGTCGCCGTTGATGCGGCCGTCGCCGGAGCGGAAGCGCTCGGCGTACACGCCCGTGTAGGACCGCGGGTCGTAGAGGCGCTTGTAGATTCCGGTGAGGGGGATCTCCGTCTCGCCCGTCTTGAGGACCTCGCGGCGGACGAAATCGTGGTGCAGGACCAGGTGGTTGGAGAGCAGGAGCCTCAGGGCGCCGTGCGGCGGGTAGTCCGGGTACTTCTTCTCGGCGATGGCCGACAGGGCGTCGAGGAAGTGGTCAAAGTCCAGGCGGCGCTCGAACTTGGGCTTGGCCTTAGCGAAAATGAGGTCGATGGTCGTCCGGTTCACCGCGCCGCCGAGCAGGTCGGGGCACTCCTTGGCGAACTTCATGAACATGAACGAGTCGAGCGACTCCATGTAGTCCTGCTGCTTCGAGCGGCCGTAATTGCAGTAAAAATCGAACATCTCGTGGAGCTCCTCCTTGGACAGCAGCTTCGCGGGCTCGGCCCCGCCGTCCGGGCCTGCCGCCGACGCTGCAGCCGCTCCGCCCCCGCCGGCGTAGGAGCCCGCGTCATGGTCGTCGAGGTGGCCGCCGTGGGCGCCACCGTGGTAGCCGCCGGCCATGGCATACTCGCCATACCCTGCGCCTTCCGCCTCGGCGTGGCCTGCGGCGTCACCAGCGCTGATCGCGCGGATGCTCGCCTCCATCTCTTCGACGCCCGACGGGTGGGATCCCCTCGTCGCCGCCATCGCAACGGATCGGCGCCTGAGCGGGAGGCTTGGCGCGGGTCGGTTGCCCTCGCGCGATCCAGTTCGCCCGGCGAGATCGCTCGAGCGGGCCAAAGAACAGCGAAGGTGTCGGGTCCGTGGCCTGAACGGTGAGTTCCAGGTGCGCGGAGTGCTGGCTGGTGAGGGTTCCGCGAGCGACCCGCAGCGTTTGCGCGCCACGATGCACGGGCAGGCGCGCTCGACCAAAATCGTGCCGGCAGAGCCTGACGCTTTGGGGTGCGTCGGTCATCGCACGCGAACCTCGGCCCGCAGCCGCGTGTCCGCGCCCAATGGCCTCCGCTGCTGTGGCAGCCGGGGGCACCCCGCTGGGAGTCCGCTCTAAGCGGGCGAAGATGTCGCTGGTGGACGTTGCCGCCGCCTGGGAGCCCTCCCGAGAAGGCACGGCTCTGAATTCGGCCGCAAAAGCCATGGACCTGGAGCGCCTGCAGGCTCTCGTGGAAGATGGTCACCACCCGGACGCCCGGGACCGCACGGGGATGACGGCGCTCCACCAGGCTGCGGTCCTGGGGTCGGTCCCGATCATCGAGTTGCTGCTTCGCGCGGGCGCGTCGGTGAACCCGTCAGACTCGGTGAGTGGTGCCCGGACCTGGCTCGGCGGCGAGGCGAGCCGTGTTGGTGCTCGGGGCGCACAGCGTGCGAGAGCGGGGAAGCCGGCCGGGGCGCGAGGGCCTGTCTCCGTTTGGTGCGTTGGCCTTGCCGATCGCGCCGACTTCCTGCGAGCCTCGCGCGCCGTCCACGCCCCGCCTTGCGACGATGCTACGCTTGCGTTTCGCAGTTCGGAGACACGCCACTTCACTACGCGGCGCACTGCGGCCACGCCGCTGTTGTCGTGATGCTGCTTGAGGCCGGAGCCGACCCTTGCGCCCCGAGCCTGGACGGCCAGACGCCCCTCGGCGCCGCGCTGGCGCAGGGCATGAGCACCGTCGTAGAGGCCATTGCAGACACCTTCCCGGCCACCACCGGGAGACAGCTCCCCGGGGCGCTCGCGCGCGAAGGGGACCTCGCGCGCGATGCCAAGGCGATTGCCGACGCCAAGGCCGCGTCCGCCTCTGGCTCGGCCGGCGCCGGCGGCCCCCCCAATCCTGCCTCGTCGCGCGCGGCGTGGGCGGCCGTGGCCTCGCGCCTCGGCGACGCCGCCCTGACCGGCGACGTGGCCCGCGTCCGCGCGCTCCTCGCCGAGGGCGCGATGCCCTCCGCGCACGACGCGGCGGGCTTCACAGCCCTCCACCGCGCCGCCGCGGCGGGCCACGTGGCGGTGATGGAGGTCCTGATCGCGTCGGGGGCGGGCGTGGACGAGCAGGACGACCGCGGGTGCCGGCCCCTCCACCTCGCAGCCCTCTGCGGCCACGTCGACGCCGCGCACGCCCTCGTCTCCGCCGGCGCGGACGGCGCCGCCGCTGCACGGGACGGCCTCACCCCCGCAGGCGCCGCCAGGGCCGAGGGGCACGGCGACGTCGTCCGCCTCCTACGGTCCATGGGCGTCGACGTCTCCCCCTGCAGCCTCGAGCTCGCGGTGGAGGCCGCGGCGGCGGCGCAGCGGGCGGGAAAGAAGGACAAGAAGAAGGACAAGAAGTCCAAGAAGGCCTCATCCGCCGACGACAGGGCCGCCGACGGCGCCGCGTCGCTCGAGCGCGCCGTCGCAGCGGCCCTCGTCATCCCCTTCGAGGGCACCGGGTCCGCACCCTCGGGCCGCGGGCGCGCCTCCGCCCCGCCGGCGCCCGTCCCGTCCTCGGGGTCTGACCTCACCCTCGGCCACGGCGTGGCGGTGGAGGGCCCCCTGCAGCTCAAGCGCCCCGGCGGCATGTTCCGATGGTGCCCCCGCTTCGTCGTCGCCTCCCTGGCCATGCGCACGCTCCTCCTCTGGGCCGGCGACGACACCCGCGTGGACGGCGGCGAGATCAAGGTCGCGCCCTTCGCCGCCATCACCGGCGTGACGCTGCACGGCTCCAAGAAGGAGGGAAGGCGATTCGACGTCAACCTCAGGGCGGGGGCCGCGCCCATCGCCTTCATGGCAGAGAGCGCGGACGAGGCGGCGGCGTGGGTCTCCGCGCTCCGCCGCGCCCTGGTGGCGGCACAGGAGGCAGAGGCCCAGGCCGTCGTTGTGTCCAGCGTGCTGCCGCCCGTCGGGACGGTGCCGGAGCTTCCGGAGGAGGACGACGAGGACGAGGATGACGAAGACAGCGCCGCCGCGGCGGCAGCGGCTGCCAAGCGCAAGCGCAGGCAGGAGCAGGCGGCGTCGGCGTCGGCAGCGGCAGCTGTGCCATCGCCCTCGGCGGAGGCCGGGGCGGGGCCGGCGGTGGCTGCGGAGGCCGCGGAGGCCCCCGCCGCCCCGGTGTCCGGCGCATCGGGCGCCGAGCTCGACGCGGCCAACGCCAAGGCCGACGCCGAGGCTGCCAAGGCGGCCGACGCGGTCCGGCGGGCGGAGGATGCCGAGGCCAGGCTCGCGGCGGCGGAGGAGCGGGCGGCAGCGGCAGAGAAGGCCGCGGCCGCGGCCGAGCAGGGACGGGAGGCCGCGGAGGAGGCCGCCGAGGCTGCCAGGGCCGAGACGGCCGACGCCAAGGCCGCGGCGGCCGCGGCGGCAGCAGCAGCCCCCGCCGACAAGCCCGCCCCCGCCAAGAAGACGGCATCCAAGGGCCCCACCGCCAAGACCAAGGGGCAGACGGCCTCCGCCGTCTCCACCGACCTCACGCCCGTGGCCGAGGACGACTCGGAGGCGGGCAGCGACTCGCAGTCCTCCTCCCGCCGCCCCCACAGCGTCGGCACCGCTGGTGGCCTCTCCAAGGCACGCCGCCCCACCTCCAAGACGGCAGGCGCCCTCTCCCGCGCCATGGGCACCGGAGGGGCCGCCGCCAAAACCCCCGCCTCGGCCGCCGACGCCTCCTCCTCCTCCTCCTCGGCCAAGCCCAAGGGCGAGCGCATGCTCCCCTGGCGCAAGAACCAGACCAGCGGCGAGCTCAACCGACGCCTCAAGGCGGCGGGGTCTGCCGCCGCCGGGTCCGCCGCCCCCTCCGGCCCCTCGGCCTCCCGCCCCGGCGGAATGCGCAACACTCTCACCCGCACCCGCAAGGCCTCCTCCGCCTCGGCCGCCACCTCCTCCTCCGCCGCGGCCAGGGCCGCCGCCAAGGCCAAGTCCGCCAAGTCCACCGCCGACCCCGCCGCCGCCGCCGCCGTGCGCCTCCAGACCCTCTACCGGGCGCGAATCGCCATGCGCGTCTGCGCCGGCTGGCGCCGCATCATCGACGACGACGGCGACATCTTCTGGTTCCACGACGACTCCGAGACCAGCTCATGGTACCCCCCCGGGGCAGACCCCGACCTCGGGCAGTTCTACGTGCCGCCCGCCGCCGCCGCGGGGGAGGACGGGGACGAGGCATGAGCGCACCGCCGCCGGCCGGCCCACGACCCTCCCTCTTGGCCTCAACCCCCCCCTCTCTTCCGGGCAAGCAGCCCAGTGGCGCCGCCAGCGCGGGCCCGCCGTCCCCTTGCGCGCTGTGCCCCCCAACGCCCCTCCGCCCCGGTGGCACACGCCCCCAGTCCCGCCGGCCGGCTGCACCCCCGTGGTGCAAGCCTGCTGGCGACTGGGGGCCCGGCCACCGGCAGCGCCGGAGCAAGGGGCGGCACCGGCGCGCGGGGTCGCGCGGCCTCGTGCCCCGGCAACGCCGCGGCAGGATGCCCCCCGCAACGGCCGCCCGCCGCGGCCTGTGTTTTGCGTTCAGCAGTGCCCGCTTCATAGGTGCACGACAAAGGCTCGCTTGAGTGAATTTATGGTGCGCGCGTTTTTTGTGGGCCCCGCCCAGAGACCAGTACCAGCAGCGAAGCCCCGCGACCCGCCGCACACACGCAATGCCGCCGGTTGTCTTCCCCGCCACACACCCATCACCGCCGTCGGACCGGCCTGGCGTCGTCCTCGTCGCTGTCCTCCTCCTCCCCCGCGCCGCCCACCGGCCCGGCGCCCCCCGCCGACGCCTCGGGCATGCCCCCCACCCTTGCCGCCCGCGCCTCTGCCCGCCAAACCGTCGCCTGCGCCTCCGGCTCCAGCGAGGCCACAGCGTCCGCCTCGGCCTCCAGCGCGCCGGGCCCAGACTGCGTGTACACGCGCGCACGCCGGACCACGTACCCCGACGCGTCGTCGCCGCGAGCGCCCGCGAACAGCGTGTCCGCCAGCGAAGCGCGCGCGTCAAGCGCCGTCTCCTCCGGGCGCCACTCGCCACGAATCAGCCGGCCCCGCCCGAGCGCGCAAACGCGCGCCACGCCTCCCAGGCTCCTCGTCCCCCTGCACAGGCCGAGGACCGCAGCAAGCTTGCCGGCCTCAGACCCGATGCCGTGGCCCGCCGACGCCGTGAGGGGCACGACCGTCTCGGTGGATGCGGATTCCAGCGCACCCACGAGCGCCTCCGCGGTCGACGGCGCCGTCGGGTGCCACTTGGCCGCCGCGGCCTCACCGAGCCACGCCACCGTGGCCGTCGGTGGCTCGGGCCCGGCCCCGCACAGCACGCGAACAACCGACTCGCCGATTGTGGCCTCCACCACCCACTGCGTGGGAAGGTCGGCCGACATCGCGAGGACCGGCCAGCAAGCACGATCACGCGCTCCTGGTGTCTTTTCCTGGCAGCGGTGGATGATTACGGCGCACAGCGTCACCGGGGGGACGGGGCAGAGCGCTCCGCGCCTTGACCAACAACCCGCGGCTCCCGGGCCGCCCACCTTAGCACCTCGGCCTGGCCCCTGGGCCTGCCCCTCGACTGCCATGGCGACGCGGGAGCACAAGCAGCTGAAGGAGCTGCTGAAGCTGCCCCAGAACGCCCGCTGCGTCGATTGCGCCTGCGTCGGTGAGGCTCGCGCCACCTCTGACCTCACGCCGTGGGGCTGCGCCGGCGCGGCCGAGTGGCGTGGCATTGCCGTCCCGTATGAATTTCCTTGTTGCTGCACCGCTCCCGCCCGCAGACCCCAAGTGGGCGTCATTCAACCTGGGGTATTTCATGTGCATCGATTGCTCCGGCATTCACCGCATGCTGGGGACTCATATCACCAAGGTCAAGAGCACCACGCTTGACACGTGGAAGCCCGCATACGTGGAGGTCGTGCGGAACAGGGGGAACATCTCGTTCAACGCCGAGTGGGAGGCCAAGCTGCAGGCCGGCCGCGGCATCAGCGCCAACGCAAGCTCGGCCGAGCGCGAGCGGTTCATCCGCGCCAAGTACGAGCGGCAGGCCTACCGCGGCAAGCCCACGCGCGAGTCTCACGACAGGGCGGCGGCCAAGATGGGCTGCTCGCTCGACGAGACGGGCGCGGTCTCGCCGACCGACGGCGGGGGCAGCGCCGGCGCGTCGGCCGGCGCCCCGAGGATCAGCCCGGCCGTCGCCCGCCGCATGGCGGCGAAGAAGGCCAAGGAGGACGCGGAGGCGAAGCGGGCGGCCGAGGCGGCAGGGGCGACGAGGAGGGCGGCGGCCGAGGCCGAGGCGCGGAGGGTCGCAGTCGCCGACGCGGAGCGCAGGCGCGCCGAAGCGGCCTCCAAGGCTGCGGAGGAGGCGTCGCTGGTCGATTTCTTCGCCAACGACACGCCGACGGCGGCCCCCGCCCCGGCCCCCGCCGCGGCCCCGGCGGCCGGCGGTTTCAGCTTCGCGGCAGCGGCCCCCGCCCCCGCCCCCGCCGCGACTGGATTCTCGTTTGCCGCGGCCGCGCCGGCCCCGGCCCCCGCCCCGGCCCCGGCCCCCGCGCCCGCCCCCGCCACGGCCGGCTTTAGCTTCTCGCCCGCCCCCGGCCCCGCCCCCGC
>Ga0136560_1001775_pt1 | contig 11071 bp, 5 predicted proteins | sample AntRauMeHopE1497_FD_104925 | JGI IMG/M metagenome (GOLD analysis project Ga0136560, IMG submission 104925) | Saline lake microbial communities from Rauer Islands, Antarctica - Metagenome Hop E1 #497 | ecosystem: Environmental > Aquatic > Non-marine Saline and Alkaline > Saline | place...
ACCGGCGGAATCACCCGACGGTGAGTGCGCGGCTGACGACGACGACGACAACGATGACGACGACGACGACGACGATGCCGTGGTTGACCGGCCCTGGACGCCAGTCAGGGCAGCTGTGTCGCTCCCGTTTGTGCCGTTTCCTGACGAGATGTTGCCGGCCATGCAGGCGTCGTCATCGTCGTCGTCGTCGTCAGCTGCTCACGCCGCAGTCTGGTCCTCGGATATGGGCGATGGCGAGAGCGACGATTTCCAGCCGCCGCCTTCGGCTGCAACTGCCAGGGGGAAAGCAGGCCGGCGAGCCCGGCCCGGCCGCAAGGCGGTCCGATCGGCTGTCAAGACGCCCCAGGTGCCGCGGCGTCGCCTCAAGCAGGCTGTCCTCCTCGCCGGTGCTGTCGGCTTTGTGTCGGCAGTTGCGGCCGCAGCGTCGTCGGACGACGAAGCAGCAGGCAGCAGGCCGCCGGCTGCACGGGCCGACCGGCACGCCTCGTCAGCAGAGCCGTTCCGAGCGGAGGTGGCGGCAGAGCCGAGTGCGCCTATGTCTTCCCCTCCGAGGGCCGCACCCACACCGCCGCGCAAGGCCCGCAAGCGAGCGCGGCCGTCCCCGCGGACCGGAAGGGGCCTCGCTGCGGTCGCCGCTGCGGACGCCTCACCGGGCGCCTCGCCACCGCCGCTGCCGTCGTCCTCGTCCTCGTCCTCGTCCTCGTCTTCGTCCTCGTCCTCGGCGGCGGCAGGGCCGTCGAAAAAGCGCGCCTCAGCGCCTAGCCGCCGAGCGGCAGCAGCCCTGTCGGCTGGGTCGGCGTCGCTCACGAGGCATAGCCCCTCCGGTAGCATCCCCAGGCGAGGGAGGCTGAAGGCTGCTGCCCGGATGGAGCAGCGGCTCAAGGCGGCGGCGACAGCGCTTCCGCCGTTGTCGTCGACGTCGGACGAGGAGGACGCCACGGCAAGGGGGCTCGCAGCCAAGCCCAGGGCGCTGACGCTGCACCGGCTCGGGCAGGCGGTCGGTACGGGTGCGAAGGCACGGCGTGCGGCCCAGGCTGCTGCAGCGGCAGAGGAGGAGGAGAGGGAGGAGGCGGAGGCTGAGGTAGATGCGGAGGCGGAGGCGATGTCGCGGGCCCAGGCCGGGACATCGAAGCGGCCCGGCGCTGCAGCGGATCCGGCCAGGAGGGGGCGGGTAGAGCTGCCGGGCGCGGACCGCGGCGCGGTGCCCGAGGCTCACTCGCTGGCGCTGGCGGCGGAGATGGCTGACTCGTACGGCGCGGCCGGGCCGTGGGCGCGGTCGCAGTGGGCGGACGAGGCCGGGGGCAGGCGGCCGGAGGAGCCAGGGGTCGAGGCGGACGACGCGGAGGCGGGTGCGGCGCCGTCATCCGAGCTCGGCGGCGAGCAGGAGCCGGCGCAGGCGGATGCGGCGCCGCGCGCGGCGTCGGTTCGGTCTGTTGCGTCGGACGCGGACGAGGGTGCGTGGGGCGGCGTGCGGGAGGGCGTCTCGGCATCCTTTGCGGCGCCGCAGACGGAGGAGCAGGGTGGGTCGGCGGCCTGGCGGGCCGGGGAGGACGACGGCTCAGAGGGGTCCCCGGCGCCGACGAGCGCCGGGCTGGTCATGGACCACCGCGAGGCGAGCCCGTGGCGGCGACAGCGGCTGCGGGAGGACGCACTAGCGGCGGCAGGGGGCAGGCCGCCGCCGGACTCGCTCCTGGACGACGCGTCCCAAGGCTACGCGCTGGGGGAGGAAGCCACGCGGTCGGACGAGCGTTCAGGCTCGTCGGCGGGCAGCGACGCCGGCGGCTCGTCCCGCGGGACGGGCGGCATCGCGGGGGCCGCGAGCGCCTCGCCGCTGGCCGAGTCGCAGTGGGAGACTCACGGGGACGACGCGGCGGCCCGAGAGGGGGGCGGCGCGGAGGGCAGTGACAGCCCTGGCGGCGCCGACGGGGCCTCGGGCGGGGCGGCGGAGGCGGACGATGCCGTCGCCGGGGACGCTGAGGGGCAGGGCGGGGATGCGAGGCGGCCGGCCGCGGCAGAGCCTGCGTCCCCAGTCGTTGCGGGGGCCGAGCTGGCCGCGGACGGCGACGGCTCGGACACCGGCTCGGGGCCGGACGCCCCTCACGCCTCCGATGAAGGAGGCGAGCCGCAGTCCCCGCTCGCGGCCGGGCAGCCCCCGCTGACGTCAGAGGCTCTGCCCTTCACGGCCCGGTCCGCGGCTTCGCCCTTCGACCGGCGGCCCCGCGCGAGGCCCAGCGAGGTGTTCCGCTCCGCCATCGCGGGCCGGAACGAGGAGCTCGAGCAGACGACGCCGTCGGCGGGGCCGGCGTCGAGGCCGGCGTCCGCGGGCCGAGTGGTGGAGGCCGGGCGACGGGTGACCTTTGCCGACTCGCCTGCCGGACCGGCCGGCGCGGTAGGGCTGGGCGAGCCACCCGAGGGCGCGTGGCCCGAGACCCCCGTGGCGGGGAAGCGGTCGCCCGGCTTCGTGCGCGGGCCGGGATTCGCCTTCACAGAGCCGGGGGAGGAGGCCACTCCGGTCGGTGGTGGGGCGGCCGGTGCGACCGCTGGCGGGCGGCAGGGCGCCGAGGAGGAGGAGGAGGAGGAGGAGGAGGAGGCCGACGACGACGACGACGTGGCCGGGATGCTGGCCTCGCTCGCAGAAGCCTCCCAGGCTCCCGACGACGGGCTGTCGCTGGAGGCCCCGGCCACCGTGGACGGGAGCCAGCTGGTGCAGGTGGTTGACGTCCTCGCGGCTCGGCTGGGCGTCACGGCCGCCGTGGTGGCCAGCGCGCTCGCGGAGGCGGCGGCGGCGGCTCGCTCGTCGGGCCGGCCGCAGCAGAGCGTTCAGCAGCTCCTCGTCGCGGCCGTGGCAGCGCTCTCGCGGTGACGGGCCGGCGCGTGGGCTGGGTGCAAGGGCGGGGCAGGGTGACACGGCCTGCAGAGCTCGCGGCCAGAGTTGCTCGATCGCACACGCGTCACTCCTTACCTGCCGCGGCGCCGCCGTCCTCGCGGGCGCAGCTCCACGACCTGAGCTCGCGGTTGTAGAAGGAGCAGGTCACCGCCGTGTCACGGGCCCCGCCGAGCAGAGCCCAGTCCGCGCCGTAGGTGAGGCTCTCCGCGCCGTGGGCCAGGGTGCTGTGCCGCGGCGACAGGGCGGCGCCGTCCCAGCCGAACACGTGCGCGCCGCCCCGCATGCTCGCCGTGAGCACCGCGGCACCGCCGTCGGGGCGCCACTTGACCCTCCACACGCCGCCCCCCGTCTCCGCGGCGGAGAGACTGTCGTCCCCCGACGCCGAGGCGGGGATCATCCGGCGGTCCCACACGCGAAGCATGCCGTCGTAGCCGCCCGTGGCCACCAGCTCGGGCCGCGAAGGGTGCCACTGGCAGCTGCAGACGCCCGCGTCGAGCTCGGCCGTGAACGTCGGCCGGCGCCTCCTCGGCCCCGGCCCCGCCGCCGCCTCCCTGACGTCCCAGCCCTTGAGCTTGCAGTCGTCGCCGCCCGTCCATGCCACCACCCCGCCCTCGTGCGGGCCGAGGCCGACGATCCAGGCCTCGGCGCCCACGCCAGGGCCGTACGAGTGCGCGAGCCAGGAGTCTTGATCCTCCAGCTCCCCTCCCTCCCCACGGGCGACGATGGACACCAGGCCGTCACGCCTGCTTGCAGCAGCGCGCGCGGAGGTACCGTCGCCGGTCCAGGCCAGCGAGAGCACGATCGGAGGGTCATCGGGATCACCGAGGCAAATGCTCGCGTGGTCGCGCCATTCCGGGTGATCCCCGCCTGCAAGCTTCAAAAGCGCAAAGGTACCGTCCGCATTGGCGGTCCCTAGCACGGGTGCCCCGTCTTCAGCGCGGAAGGGCGCCCATTTTGCGTCCAGAACGCCTGCCACGTCCTGGCGGCCAGCGAGAAGCGTCAGGCTGCCGTCATCGGCGAGCGTGTACGCTTCTACAGCACCTTCGCGCACGTTGGTTTCCTTGTTCAGCTCATAGCCGGAGACGGCGAGCAGAGGCTTCCCGTCGGGCTGCCACAGCGTCTCCACGCTGTCTGCACACCGCGGGGTTGAGCCCAGCCAGAGCTGCTCGGTAGTTTCGGGCGCTGCAGACGCAGCCATGCGCACGAGGCCCGGGCCGGACGCGCGGGCGCAGGCTGGCAGAGTGCTCTGGCAGACGGCAGGCGATCAGTGACACTCTGTTGCGAGAGGTGGCCTCACCACACAGCTGAGCCGCCCACGGGCCTTCCAAACACGCGTCCGTCCGCATGCTTGGCGCGGAGGTCCGCCAGGGTGCGCTGCACAAAGCGCTCCTCAGTCTCGGATCCCTCGGCCACCGTCACGCCGACGATGGGGCCGAAAGACACGCGGGTGCCGGCGGCCGGCCCCGGCTTGCCGTCGTTTGGCTGGACCTTGTCGCCGCCCGGCCCGTCGTCGTCCGTGTCACCTTCCCAGCCGTCCCTGGCGGCGGTATCGCCGCAGCCAAAGGCGGTCGCCACGGCTCCCAGCGCCGCGGCGACGCCGGAGCTGCGCGCCTCGGGCGTGCCGTGCAGCGGGGGCACGACGACGGGCGCCTCGGGCGAGAGCTTCGCCCCGATGAGGCGGAGGCCCCGCCGCCGCGCGGACTTGGTGTCGGCGCGGGCGGGGGTGGCGAAGGAGGATGCATGGTAGTGCTGCGCCGAACTGGACTCGGCATCGACGATGAGCACCGACCCCAGCTCGAGGAGGGCCTCGCCGCCACGGCCACGGCCGCGGCCGCGTCCGCCGGCAGCCTTGCTGTCCTCCACCGCCCCCTCCGCGAACGGAGCCACCTTGGCCGACGACCTGCGACCCCCCCACGCGGCGGTGCGGGCGGCCGGGCCGTCGTCCCGCGCCCCCTGCGGGGCCGGGGCGACGCGCGCCGATGCCCGCCCGGGCACGACCAGCCCCGCCACCTGCTGAGCCTCGTCCTCGCCCTCCTCGTCGTCCTCCTCGTCGTCCTCCTCGTCGTCACGCTGGCGCCTCCTCGTCGTGACGGGGGGTGCGACGGCGCGTCGCTCCCGAGCGACCCCCGCCATCTCCAGCACCGACGCCACCGTCTCCGCGGACACGATGCTCCCCAGGTCCAGCGACGGCGGCAGCCGCGCCCCGTCCAGCGGCACCCGCTGCAGGCCCAGTACGAGCTCTCGCAGCGTGACGCACCCGTCGCCGTCCTCGTCCAGCAGAGCCTTGAAGTCCTTCGCCTCCCCCGCCGTCACGGCTCTGCCGCGCAGGTCGGAGAGGAGGGACCGGATCTCGGACCCGTCGATGGTGCCGCTGGAGTCGACGTCGGCGCGGGCGAAGGCTCTGCGCAGCTCGAGCTCCTGGGCCGGTGTGAGGGCGCGGGCCGCGGACCAGCAGCGGGGGAGTACCATGCGGAGGAGGCGGCGCTGGAACGGGGAGAGGAGGGCGGCGGGCGGGGCACGGCGCGGGGGACGGCCCAGGCCGATCGCTGCCGCGGCGTCGTCGGCGGCTGTCCGCGGCCCGAGGGAGGCCTCTGCCGCGGCCGCGCCCCCGTCCCCGCTGGCCGCCGACAGGGCGCCGCTCAGCGCCGATGCCCTCGCCGACAAGTCCGTCGCCGCGCCGCGCGTCTTGAGCCGTCCCGCCGCCCCGGAGACCGTCCGCCCCGCCCCTCGCATCCGGGTCGTCGACAGCGCGGCCGACTTGGCCATGCGCCACCGGGCTGCGGACTTGCCCGCCCCGCCGGCCGGCAGGGTCCTCTTGCTCTGCCCGAAGGACTCGAGGATCCGAGCTGAGGCCTCGGCCGGAGGCTTGCGAAGCGCGCGCTTGGACGACGACGCCACGGAGCGCTGCGACGCGGCCGCCAGGCGGGACTTGCCGAACAGGCCCATCGTCGCGGCTGACGGCCCGGCGCCGCCCATGGGCCCGGGCGCCGCCGCCTCGCCGCCTGTGTCGTCGGCCTCGACCGGCAGGTACGAGTCCCAGCGCAGACCCTCGGCTGCCGCCCGCAAAAGGTCATCCAGCACGTCACTGTACTGCTTGCTGACGGACGGCCCGAGCTGGAGACGGCGGACTGCGAGCGCCACGCCCTCGCCGGCCAGCAGCCGCATCGCCGGCTCAAGAGGCTCGAGCTGCAGGCCCTCGGGGTCGGGCCGGAGCAGCAGCAGCTCCTTCTTGTGCGCGAGCACGAGGGCTACGGACGTCCAGACTGCGACGAGGCGGCGGCCGAGGCTCGTTCGCTGCACGCCGCGGCGGGCGTTGCTGTTGGTGCTCGCGCTCGCTGGTCCCTGCGCGCCCGGTGTCTTCCCCGCTGCGCTCGCCGCCCCACAATGGCTCACGGCTGACAGTACATTCCCTCGCAGTGAACGTGTTGTTGTGCTGGGCCGAGATGATGCCACGGACGAGGCTGCGGGGCAGGGCGCCCAGCCTGGTGTCCTCCCTGGCGCCAATGAGGACGATATCGCCCTTCCGCAGCTCATCAAGGGGGACCGCCCTCGGGCGGCTCGAGCCTGAGCCCATAGGGCCCGACCGATCCGATGGTGGCGCGTCCGGGGAGAGCGCTGGGGGCCAGGCTCTGCGAGCACGTCGATTTCGGGCTCATGACGGCCGGTGGCAGCACTTAGCGAGGACCGCGGACCGCACAGTCCGCGTGTGCCTTGAACCAGTATGGACCCGGGCAAGTTCGGGGGCGGGTCAGCCCCGCTCAGGTTCGATATGGCGGGCGGCGGCGGCCAACTGTCCTTCTCCATGGACGCGGCGCCGGTCATGCCGGGAATGGACTTCTCTGGCGGGGCTACTGACAAGGTGTCGTTCAGCATGGACGCAGGGGCGGCGACCGCGGCGGCGGAGGCTCCGGCCCAGGCGGCCACGACCAAGGCTCGTGGCCTGACGGGGCGTGTCGTCCTTTCCCTCGCCGGCATCGCTGGAGGTGAGATTGCCCCGCTCCGCTCGAACTTGCAGAGAGCAATACGCAATATCCCATATCCAAATTGCAGGCACCTCGCCAGCGGCCGCGCGCGCGCGCTCCAGCAGCGATGACGGTCAGCTGTCTGCTTTGAACGCAGATGACGGGTTCTCCAAGGCCAAGAGCGCCGCCGTGGGAGCCGCCGCGCTCGACCCCGCGTCCTTTGCGGAGCCCACCGTCACGGAGGTCTCGGACGCCGCCGCGCTGCAGGCATGGTGGGCGGCGGCCAAGGGCGTGAGGGCTGATGCAAGCCAGAAGCGCACCGCAGTCGCAGCCGTCGCCCGCGCGGCCGGAGCCCAAACACGTCTTGCCATGTCGCAACGCGTCTGCCGCAGGACGCCCCTGGCGCCGAGGACTCGGTCGGCGGTGCGAGCTGCGCCGCGGTGGCCAGCGAGGCCACCGACGGCGCCTCTTCCGCGTCGTCCTCGTCGGCTGCCGCCGGCCCGGGCGCTGCAGCCGTCGGTGTCGACGCGATTGTCGCCCTCGTGCGCGGCCGCATCGGCGGCGGCGGTGCGATGAAGCAGCCGTCGGTGACCCACGCGGTGTCGGCCGAGGCCGATTCCGGCGTCTTTGACTACGATTTCCTCGTGATCGGCGGCGGGTCCGGCGGCCTGGCCTGCGCCAAGGAGGCCTCCAAACTCGGCGCCCGCGTCTGCCTGTGCGATTTCGTGACCCCCTCCCCCGCCGGCACGCGCTGGGGCCTCGGCGGCACGTGCGTCAACGTCGGCTGCATCCCCAAGAAGCTGATGCACCGCGCGGCTCTGCTCCACGAGGACGCCAAGGAGCTCCCCTTCTTCGGCTGGGAGGCGGCGGGCGGCGTCGCGGGCCCGGCGGGGGAGCCCCCCTCCCCCGACTTGTCGCTGCGCTGGTCGCAGCTGGTGAGCAATGTGCAAGACCACATCGCGGGGCTCAACTACGGCTACAAGGGGGAGCTGACGGACCACACCATCACGTACCGCAACGCCAAGGCGGCGCTCACCGGCACCCCGCACGAGGTCCGCCTGACGGACAAGCAGGGCAAGGTCTCCACCGTCACCGCCGCCAGGGTTGTCGTCGCCGTGGGCGGCCGGCCCCGCGCCCTCGCCTGCCCCGGCGCCGAGCTCGCGATCTCGTCCGACGACATCTTCCAGCTCAAGTCCGCCCCCGGGAACACCCTCATCGTGGGTGCCGGCTACATCGCGCTCGAGACCGCCGGCTTCCTCGCCGGCCTCGGCTTCCAGGTCACCCTCATGGTCCGCTCCATCCTCCTCCGCGGCTTCGACCGGGAGTGCGTGGTCATGATCGAGAAGGACCTGGTCCGCCGCGGCGTCACCATCCTCCCCCAGTCAACGCCCGTCAGCGTCGAGGAGGTCCCGGCCGACGCCGACGCCGCCTCGGCGTCCTCGGCGGCCCCGCCGACCCCCCGCCGCCGCGTGACGTGGAGGGGCGAGGACGGCACTGAGACCACCGCCGAGTTCGACACCGTCTTCGCCGCCATCGGGCGCAACCCCGACACCAGGGCGCTAGGCCTCGACGCCGCCGGCGTGGAGACGTCCCGCTCCGGCAAGGTCGTCTGCACCGACGAGCAGAGCAGCGTCCCTCACGTCTTCGCCATCGGCGACGTCGTCGAGGGCAGGCCGGAGCTCACGCCCGTGGCCATCCAGGCCGGCCGGCTCCTCGCCCGGCGCCTCTTCGGCGGCTCTACCATCGGCTTCGACTACCGCTGCATCGCCACCACCGTCTTCACGCCCCTCGAGTATGGCGTCATCGGCATGGCCGAGGAGGAGGCCGAGGAGGCCCTGGGCGCCGACAACGTCGATGCCTACCTGAGCAAGTACAAGCCTCTGGAGTGGACCCTCAACTACTACCGCGACAAGGAGGTCTCCTTCGCAAAGGTCGTCGTCGACCTCCGCGACGACCGCATCGTCGGCCTCCACTACCTCGGGCCCAACGCCGGCGAGGTCACGCAGGGCTTCGCCGCGGCCATGCGCATGGGGCTCACCCTCACGGCGCTCCGCGACACCGTCGGCATCCACCCGACCACTGCCGAGGAGTTCACCATGCTCGAGGTCTCGCGGAGCTCGGGGGCCCCCATCGAGAAGGGATCCTGCTGAGGTTAGGCCCTCCGGCCCCTGGGCGCCGCGCGACGCAAGCACTAGTTTGCGCGCGCGCGGCGCAGGGCCGGAGGGCGCGATCACCCGGCGGAAGCTGCCGGCAAATGAGCTCCGAAAGGAGCGAAACGAGCCGGCAACGCCAGCCGGGTGTGAGCCTCTCTCAAGTGACCCCTGCCAGCCGGTGCCAACCTGGCACCCGGCGGGACGGGGTCACACTCGCAGCACAATGCTGAGAGTCTTTGCCGTCGCCTGTGACGAGCGCAGCGGGAAATGCCCCTTTCAGGGGCGCCGCTTGCGCTCAGAGGCAACAATGCCGCACCGCAGTCTGCTGGCGTGAGGTTCTCGAACCTCGCGCTGCAGCGCTGCAGTGTGGCACGCGAGCTGTGGCTGCGAGCCGCTTGCGATGTACGAACAAGACACATCATGCGCCGGTGAAGGGCGCGCAGCACACACTGCCATAGTGACTTGAAGCAATCCGGCAACGCAGGGATGGTGAAGCAGCCATGTGTTGTGAGCCATAGCCATTCTGCACACAACTGCAAGACCGACTCAGAACATGAGCCATGCCCAAGAAGGCATTTGTGCCGACAGGAGCTGCTGCATGGATCCAGCTATCCTGGCGGCCTTAAGCTTGGAAGCCATCAAAGAATGCTGGCCAAGCCGGTCGTCGATGACGACGAGCCCGAGCGTAGGTTCATTCTAAGACGACACACTCAACCGTTACGCTTCAATTGGTCGATACCCTGAGCATTGTCCGATGCGGTTCGCGATTCTGACGAGCGCACATCGTGCACGGAAAACGCTAAACTATAACCGGTGTCTTGTGAAGGTTCAGTACGCGCTTGGTCATACTAGACCACCTTCCATTCACGCGCATCGCCGCACATTGTTCGCATTAATGACTGTGCCCGCAGAATGGCAGGTATAGGTTTGACCATAGCCTGCATGTGAGTGAGCCCGCAGAACTGTCTCGCCACCTGCGCTGTGGCTGTTCACACCTCAACCGCCCTGTCGCCCACGTCTGCGCCGCAGGGCGAACCTGGCGCACAAGTCAAAGCAGCTCCTGCCGAAGATCTTGGACCAGGTTCGGGTGCAGATGGGTCCGCTCCTGGCCGAAGAGTCGTCGTCGGGCATGGGGTCGGCCCGCTCACAGCAGCAGGCCAAGTTCATGACCCTGACCAAGACGGCCGGCAAGCGCGTCCAGGCATCCGTCGAGGCGTTCCAGAGCAAGAGCAAGCGGGTCATGGCACCAGCCGGCGCTGCGGGCGGCGCCGGCGCGACCGCCCCGCCTGCCGACAAAGCGGAGCGGGCTCTCCTGGACAGGTCCGAGCGACGCGTGGCGGTCCAGACCACCGACCGGGCGAGGACAGACCTTGCGAGGGAGCGCGAGCAGGAGGCGGCTGCGATCACGCATGACATGGCCGAGCTGGGCAGCATGATGCACGACCTTGTGGGGGACATCGACAAGGCGGAGGCCAACGCCAGGGAGGCGGAGGACGCGGCCAAGGCGGGCAACAAGCACCTGGACGGCGCCGCCAGTCACCAAACCGCCTACCGGCGCAAGGTGAGCCAGCCGCAGCGCCTCAGCTCGCCGCGCGCGCCGCCACGGTCACGGAACCACACTGCTGCCTCGGCCCCGCGACCCGCCTCTCCCTCGGTCCCCGCAGCTCATGATCTTCGTCGCCGTGATTCTGCTTGCCGCCGCTGGCATCACTACGTATTTCGTGATCTCCAACAAGCACTGATACCAATTGCGCGCAATCGTTCACGCGGTGGCCTGAGCCACAAGCTGCTGTCGGCCTGTGTGCCCGCTCCTCAATCATGCGGACCAATGCTGCGCTCTCACCTGCCCACAGCACGCACGCGCCATCACGGCCAGACCTGCCAACGGTGGCTCGGGATGTTTGCAGGCAGGGCTCTTGCGACGGGTAGGGCAAGAGCTCGACTGAAAGAAAACCCTTGTGCTTCGGATCTGCCACTTGCACGCCGATCAGGCACCCAGCACGGGTATCTGCCCTCTCGTGCCTGGCTTGCACATCGTGGATTTGCCTCGGCTGCTTGCCTTGGTGATA
>Ga0136560_1001777_pt1 | contig 11065 bp, 5 predicted proteins | sample AntRauMeHopE1497_FD_104925 | JGI IMG/M metagenome (GOLD analysis project Ga0136560, IMG submission 104925) | Saline lake microbial communities from Rauer Islands, Antarctica - Metagenome Hop E1 #497 | ecosystem: Environmental > Aquatic > Non-marine Saline and Alkaline > Saline | place...
CCGCGGAGGGGCCGGCGCGGAAGCTGAGCCAGGCACAGCCTCGATGGACTCGCACGGCCCACACCGCAAGGTCCATCACGGCACCCGCGGCCGCCGTCCTGCTGGCGAGAGCCAAGCAGCTGGGCTCGTCGACGCTGCCGCCGCTGGGGATGGTGATGCTACTGTTGCCTCTGCGTCTGCCGGTCGCGGCCGTGGCGGCAGGACTCGTACTGACGGCCCTTTCCGAGGCCGCGGAGGGGCCGGCGCGGAAGCTGAGCCAGGCACAGCCTCGATGGACTCGCATGGCCCACACCGCAAGGTCCATCACGGCACCCGCGGCCGCCGTCCTGCTGGCGGGAGCCAAGCAGCTGGGCTCGACGACGACGACGTCAGTGCTGGGGCACACACCCGCTCACCGCGTGACCGTCACCACCGTCGCGGACTCAGGTCTGCTGCTGTGCGCGGCACCCGCCCGGACAGCGGCCATGGCTTCCGCTTCATCGGACCACCTGCCCCAGGTGGGGACAGCCCCAGCGCCTCGAGTGATGATGCTCTGTGTGACGAGGCAGAGCCACAGGCAGCTGCCGATGAGTGACGCGGCGAGGCCGTCCTGGGACGACTGCGCAAGCACCAGCTGCCGCTGGAGAGCGACTTGCTGTGCGTGGGTGAGCTGCTTGCGCGTGCATGGGCACTGCTGACCAGGCATGAATGCATCGGTCTGGGGCCAAGAGCACCCGCGGGTCACACAGCGGATGCTCAAAGCAGGCGGTAGTGCCATGTTACATCCCTCGCAGAACATGAACTGCGGGTCTTCCCCACTCCTCCACGACAAAGAGTCTCGCCAACGGGTCCGTGGTGTGCACCCGTGGCAGGCCCGTCTCCGGCCCTCAATACCTCTGAAGCAACACCGAGGTGTGCCCGGCTGCCCCTGTCACGATGTCAGGCCCGAAATGCGACCGCATGATGGCAGGCGCCGCCAATCACGGTGCGCGGCACGCCGGGCCCTGCGGCAATCCCGACCCGACGCCTGCTGCGGCGCTTGTCGTTTCACCACCGTCATCACGAAGGTGGGGCCACAGCACCGGCAGGGGGTGGCGTCGGAGTCACGAACCCGTACAGCGCGTGAAGATGGCCGCAGTCGCCCAATGCTCCCTCTCCAAAGTTGCCGTCGGAGCTGCCGAACTGTGGTGCGCAGACACACCTGCCGCTGTTAAAGTCGCAGGCACCCCGCCTGGAGCACTCTATGAGCTCCTTGGAGCCTACGAGCACTCGCTCGAGCAGCAGCGCTCCCCCGACCAGGTTGTTTGACAGGATTTTCATCGTCGGGGGCCGCCCGTGCTCGGAAACAAAGGTCACGTCGGTGACGTGAGGCTCCCCCAGGTTCGTTACGCCGCACAGGTGCTTGAAGGGCCAGCACTCGGCCGATCGCACCTCCGAGGCGGTGCCGCCGACGCCATCGGCACCGTTCAAAGGCACGTAGTCGCGGTTGTCCGGCAGCCTGTCGCCGCATGTCGAGTTGAACGGCGTGATGGATGTGTTGGTGGTGTTGGTGTGGGAGTCGAAGAAGACCTCCACGTTGCGGAACCAACCGTTGTAACCCCGGGTGATGGTAGATGGGTGGACTGCAACGTCGCGAAGCGCGGCCATGCCCTCGAGGTGTGCCTCGATCCCTTTCTCGCCAGTCACCGACGTGTTGGCGGCGATGAACACGGAGGGCGTGCCCTTAAAGTCGAGGATGACGAAGCCGTCTGTGGCGTTGCACGTGATGCGGTGCCGGGCGAAGCGAGGAGTTCGCTCTGCGCGCCGGGTGATGTTGAACCGTGCGGCGACCGCCGCGGCGTCGGTGATCCGCAGCCCGAGCCCGCCCGATGTCGCCTCAAACGACACTGGCGGCAGCGTTGAGGGGTACGGCACAATCCTCTGCCCGTTGGCGTCCACAGCCACGTGTGGTCGCTCCGGGTCCGCGCCGGCGGGGCACGTGGCGCGCCTGCAGTCTGGCCCGAAGAAATCTCCCCGAGAGTCGTGGTAGGTCCCTGTGTAGGCGCCCCGGGCGCACGAGCAGCCGAAGTTCTTGTCCTTGTCCCACTCCTCGTACGGGAGTGTCTGGCCGACGAACGATTCGCCGGTGACGGCGTCCCGTGAAGCGTTCGCGGCCGTTCCCATCGAGATGCAGCTGCCGTGGCCGGAGCAGCCGGACTCGAATAGCTCGGTGCCCCCCTGGCCCGGAGCGAGAGACTGGCCCTGGCAAGACGTCACTGCGCAGGCTGCGCCCGTGAAGCCAGCAGTGCAGGAGCAAGTGCCAGCGTTTCCGTTGCAGATACCCTTGCCCCCACAGTCGGCGATGCGGTGGACCGCGACGAGGGCCTCGGCGCGGGCGACCCTCGAGGTGACGCCCGTCGCCGAGTCCGTCGCCGACACCACCCTGCTGATCGCGTGGCTTGTCGCGTTCGCGGCATCGGAAATCGGGCGAGCCTCGTCGAACCAAGCGGAGGCGTTGGGGCACCTAATCCGCTCGCAGGCCGGTCCGGCGAAGTTTCCACCGCACACGCAGACGAACGTCGGCCCGCGGCACAGGCCGCGGCCGAGGCAGCTCGCGGGGCAGTCGTTGATGTTGGCGGTGAAGCGCGAGCAGTCCTTGCGGGTGCCGAAGCCGGGGTCCTGGTGCACCGCGACACGGTCCGAGTCGGCCCACTTGGAGAAGCACGTGCACTCGCCGGTGTCCCGGTTGCAGATGCCGCGCCCCGAGCACTCCAGCAGGACCCTGGACCCGTCCCTGGACATGCCGCCGTGCGTGCCGTTGCGGAAGTCCCCATGCCGCAGCACGAGGCTCTCGTTCCCGGGGTCGGACCCCGAGACGAGCGAGAACGGGGCGGAGTTGCTCAGGACCAGGGGGGGCACGTTGCCCGGGTTGGAAAGGAACGTGACGGCGTGGGTGGCGCCGTCTGCGTCGCACAGCGTGCCGGACGAGTTGGAATAGCCGGTCACGTTGACCATGTCGACGTCGACCGCCGACTCGATCGCGGCCTTGAGATCGGCGAGCGAGCTGCTGGGGCCGAGGCGCGGCAGAAGCTCGCCGTAGAGGGTCAACGTGAAACCGCCCTGGCAAGGAGGGGCGCAGACGCAGTCGAGGATCTGGACCTCGTTCACCTCGGCGGTTTCGTCGGCGTTGGACTCAAAGAACGTCACGGGCGAGGCCGCCGTCCCCACCACGATGGCCTCGGCGGCCGCCCCGTTGAACTGCGTCGAGCCGGGGTCCACGACGATCTCCAGGGGCAGGTCCTCCTTGAGGCCCAGCCACGTGATGATCCACTCGTAGCCGCCCGTCCACTCCCACGGGGCGTTGACGTCGTTGATGAAGAGCCGGCGGGACACGTTGATGCCGCCGAACACGCTCTCCAGGCCGTCGATCTCGATGGCCAGCGCCTCCCGGGTCACGTTCCACGGCAGGTCCGTCGTCTGCTTGTCCCCTAGGCGCAGCGCGAAGGTCCCGTTCAGGAAGTACCCGTCCTGGATCGTCGTCACGTCGCACGTGGGGTTGCTGATGTTGTTCACGCCCGTCAGCGTCGACCCGAAGACGCAGTCGAGCTCCGCCGTGTCCCCGTAGTTGCGGGTGAACGTCACGAGCCAAAGGATCCCGGGGCCGCCGATGTAGCGCACCTCGGTGTCGACCTGGGGGATGTTGGGGAGCGACTCGATGAGCGCGTCGAGGTCCGACGCCCGCGTGTCGTAAGGCACCGTGACGTTCCACTTGCCGTCGAAGCACTTGCTGAAGCAGCCGCCCGCCGGGCGCGAGACGGTGTTGTCAAAGACCAGCGTGACGGTGCCGTTCACCTCGTTTCCTTCCCTCTCCGTCCGGGTGGTCACCTTCACGTCGTTCCCGGACGCGATGTTCAGGTCCGCGACCGAGACCTGCGGCACGTTGCCCCCGACGTCGTCGCCCACGAAGGTGATGAACCACTCGAAGCCCTCGAGCGGCACGCCCCCGACCGACTCGTTGAGCGGCTTTCGCGTGACCTGCGGGGGCGTGGCGTCGATCGGCAGGGGCAAGGGCGGTTGCGCGGCGCCCGCTGTGGCGCGGCGCGCACGGCAGGGAGCCGTGACCCAGCGGAGGCGGGGGCAGGCGGCAGTGCCCGCCTCATGGCCGCGCGGAGGGGCCTCGCCGGGGCGTCGGCTCGCGATCTCACCACGACCTGGTCGATGACGGCCGGCGTGATGTCCTGCAGTTTCTCCCGCATGCTCAGGCCCACGCTCCCGGTCGCGGCAGCGTCCATGGCGATGTCCGCCGTCTTTCCCACGGCCCGGGAGGCACAGATCCTGCAGGCGCCGCCGTCGGGCGTTGTGTCGAAGACCAGAGCGAACGTGCCGATGATGGGGAAGTCGCCGGCGGCGGGCGCCAGGTCCTGCACGCGAACCTGCGGGGCAGAGCAGGCGCGCCGGAGGGCGAGGGCTGAGGCGCCGCGGGCAACGATGCGGGGAAGCGGACAAGAAGGGCGGGGGCACGGACGGAGTGTGCGGCGCGCGGACTGCGACGCGCGGGCGCCCAGCGTGGCCTCACCACCTGGACCTCGTCGATGTCGAAGTCGGCGGTCAGGAGCACGGACTGCACCTCGTCCCGGTGCGTGGCTGACGTGCGCACCGACTGAACCTCCCGGGTCCCCGTGGTCATCGGGTCGTCGCCGTGCGGGCAGAGCCGCACGTCGCACGCCGGGCCCGACCAGCCCCGCTCGCACACGCACCCCAGGTTCATGTCCGCGTCCCACGCACCGTACCTGGCCTTGTAGCGGTACGTGTCCCCGTCGTACGCCTCGGCCCGCTCCCGCATCGACACGCAGTGCCCGTGGCCGGAGCAGTCGCTGGGGCAGGCCGACCTCTGGCACGTGTGGCCGCTGTACCCCGGCTGGCACACGCAGTTCCCCAACGACCCGTCGCAGTACCCGGCGTTGGAGCAGGCCGTGGGCAGGTGGGCGGAGCCGTCGGGCTGGGCGAAATCAAACCACGCCGGGCCGACCGGGCAGGCACCTGCGCGTGTGGTCGACGGCAGGGGAGATTTGACACCATGGGCGGCGGTCGGCCTCGCCGGGCACGCACGCTCGGCCGCGCTCGGCATGCGGGATGCGCTTTGGCGGGTGGTTTGCGCCGGCCCGGCCCCGCACGCCGCGTCTCACGCCTGCTGCAGTCCGGTGAGCTCGACCACGGGTCGCTGCACTCGCAGACGTTCTCTGCCCCGAGCGTGCAGCGGCCGCGGGGAGCGTTGCAATGGTACGGGCACTCGGCGTTTCCCAGCACGGCGCAGCCTGCCGCGACCATCGTCGCGAGCAAGGCTCGCGCTCGGGTCATTGACAAGTGCCCTGGCGCGGTAGTACTCCGTGGGCAGCTGTGGTCCGCCCGCTGGCGTGGGCCAACGCTCGGCAGAGCGTCACCCCGGCGCTCAGCGTGTGCCACGCTCGTAAGTGAGGCAGTGCTTGGCTGCCGGGTTGTGCCCTCGAGGTCTGCCGCGGGCGGTCGCGTCAGGCGGGACTCTGAAGCAGCCGCGGGGCGGGTCACAGGCATGAGCGACCGCGGCCCCGACGTGTTTCGGCCGGCAGCAGCACTGCTCAGCACTCCCCGGAGGCGCGACCTGATCTACTCGGGGAAGTTTGCATGGCTTGGTGAGGATGACGAGATGACAAGGCCGCGCCCGGACGCGGCGAGCGGCGGTGGGGCATTGGGCAACGGGCTGGCCTCGGTTGCGCCCCCGGCCGTCGCCGGCGCGGAATCAGAAGCGTCAGGGTCGGTTCGCACCGGCCCGCTTGCACCGGCACGATCTATGAGCGGGGTGGACCCCGATACCTTCGTGACTCTGGTGGCGCAACGAAAGCTCGTGACCGAGCTCAAAGCTCGCGTCCGTCGGGAACGGCAGGAGCTCCAGGCCGACGCCAAGCGCCTGGAGGCATCCCTGGCTCAGATGCTGGCGCCGCACTGGCGGCGGGACGAGGCGACGGCCGACGAATACGTGCTCACGATGCCGGCAGGGGGCCCCGACGGGGACAGGGACGCGCCCCCGCCGACTGCCGGCTCGCTGAGGGGTTGCAGGCCGCTTTCTGCCGCCAGGGCGGCAAGCCTACGCCCGACGGGTCCACCGTCGGCGCTGCAGCAGACCCTGCGGCGGCCTGCGCTGCTCATCGAGCCCGCGGACGTCGAGCGGGCCAGGCAGGCGGAGGCTGCCAGACAGGCCTCTGTGCGGCGCACCGGGCGCAGGGCGCTCCGTCAGGCGGGGGCGGGAACAGGCAGCGCCGGGCCCGGCCTTGGCCGCCCCTTGTCACCGATGGTCGCATCGCTGACCGCTCGCGGCCGCCGGGTCAGGGGCCCGGTCGGGCCCGGCGCGGGTGCGGGCGGACTGGGGATGCCCCCCGCCGCTCTGCGCTCCATGCTCGCCACACGGCAGCGGGCAGCGGAGCTGCTGCACACTGCGGCGGGTGGCATGCCCCTCGAGGAGGCCGAGGCACTTGCCGCCGCCATGGATGCGGGCGCTGCGCTCACGCCGACTGAAGTGCTTGCCGCGAGGGTGGCGGCTGCGGTGGCGGGGGAGGACGCTAAGCTCGAGCAGGCGGCCGCTCTCATCCGTGAACAGTAGGGCGACAGCCGCTGCGCTCTGGAGCCAGGCGTCTGAGTGCCACAAGGACCTGCCACGACGGTGGTGTCCAACGCCCGGCGATGTGGACGTGCCCGCCGACTGCTCGACCTCCCGAGGGCAGGCGGCGTGGAAGCCTGTTCCTGTCCCCTGGTACCGTGTCTGGAGCGTGGCTCGGATCCCCACGTGCCTTGTGCCGCTCATGACACGAGCAGGTCTGATAAAACGGCCTGATACCCTGGCCACTGGTTCTTTTTCTCTTTGCATGCATTATTGGGACATTATCGTATGTAATTTTTCGACCTCCAAGCATGTCCTGTTAGCACAATTGGATAGTGTGTCCGACTACGGATCGGGAGGTTGCAGGTTCGAGTCCTGTGCAGGACTACTTTTTTGGGTTTGTGATCGCAAGGCATCGATCCCACCAACGCAAGACTACGCCTTTGGGTCGTACTGATCTGCGGTGCAGTGAGCGGTGCAATGTGGGGGCCCGGTCGTCCCAGGCAAGGCGGCGTACTCTCAATTTGCCCCTCATTCTGTGTTCTCGGTGCTCGGAAACAGATTGCTGCCCGGAAAGCACAGCCGAAGGGCCGCTTTGCGGCCACTCTTCGTTGTGTTGGCCTTGGATCCATACTCAGGGATAAAGCGCGTTCCCTGTCAATGCCCAACGGTATTAAAGGATAATGTATTTGAATTTTGGCCTTCGAAACCGCGTCCTGTTAGCACAATTGGATAGTGTGTCCGACTACGGATCGGGAGGTTGCAGGTTCGAGTCCTGTGCAGGACTACTTTTTTGTTTGTTGGCCCCTCCTTCTTCCCAGCCGTCAGCCGCGCCACGATGGTAGCTGTTCTGCTCGCTCAGAGCCCGCCCGTTCCTCTCGCTTGCCAGAGGGCGCCCAGCCCGGGAGGAGCATGCTGGCCCCGACGTGCCGACGCCCACACGCCACCACCCCACGCCCCCGTCGACATCGCCCAGGTGGGATCATCCGCCAGACCCCAGACTCGCAGCCCTCAGGCCGCACTGCGACCAGTTGTCACAACACCCATTTGCTGCGACCCGCACCTGCACGCTCCGTGCCGCTGCTGCAGCAGACCCCCCTTCACGGCAGCCTCGTCTGACGTCCTCGCTCCCGCACGACCCCCCCTCGCTCGGTCGCCCGCCCTGCTGGCTCCCCAGTCGCTGTAGCGCCGACGCACCCGACCACCCGCTCGCCTACGTGCGGCTGGCGGGGCCGTTCTCCGCTCCCTCACCCACCCGCGCCCGGGACGACGAGACAGCGGTGACAACTGCCCGCCGCCACCCCACCACTGTCCGGCGACGACTCCACAGCAGCCACGGTCCCTCGGCCTTGGCCCTTGGGCGCCGTCTCACATTCCAGAAGCTTGTGTCGAGGTTTAAGTCGCTTCCAAGCCGCACAAGCTCCCAGGCCGTCGAGGTCCGACCCTCAGAGCACGCGAACACACGGCCTAGCAGCGGTACAATCTTAGTGCTAACTTTGCCAGAAAAGATCTATTCAAATTTCCGCCCTCACAATGTGTCCTGTTAGCACAATTGGATAGTGTGTCCGACTACGGATCGGGAGGTTGCAGGTTCGAGTCCTGTGCAGGACTACTTTTTTGTTTGTGATCATTGTGAAGCTCACCATGCCTCGACGCCCCCGAATGGCGTTGCTGCACGCGAGGGTGGAAGGACAGCTGGAGCCACTGATTCCTTGGGGCGCGTCGGCATACCACGGCCTGCTGCACCACGTGGAGCGGCCATCTCGCGACGGCGGGGCTTCTCTGCCGTTCCTGGGTAAGTGGCCACGCCACACCCTGAGCATGGCCCGTGCTGGCGACGGTTATGACCACATGGTCAAGCTCCTCCTGATCGGCGAGGCAGGAGTGGGCAAGTCGTCGATCCTCCTCAGGTTCACGGAAGACACGTTCGACGAGGCGCAGCAGGCAACGTGAGCGAGGGAGGCAGCACCTCGTGCACATTACGGCCAGCTCCGTGGCCTGGCTGGTGTCATCAGAGAAGCGCGCGAGATGGCACGGCAGCCCGGCCTGATCGGCCGCTGCGCGCTTTGGCCGACTGCCCGTTTCCGAGCGCGTTCCTTCTCCTCCGCAGCATCGGGGTCGACTTCAAGGTCCGGACCGTCAGTGTTGCCGGAAAGAAAATCAAGGGTGAGCCATTGCGCCTGTGCTGCGTGCGCGGCGCGTTCTAGAGTGGACGAGGCCCGGCTGGAGCCGAGCGTACCCGCGCGACTCCTCGCCGACCTCCAACCTTCCGCAGCCACGCTCTGGGACACTGCGGGACAGGAGCGGTTCCGCACCCTGACCTCGAGCTTCTACCGAGGGGCTCATGGCATCCTGCTGGTGTACGATGTCACGCGGCCGGAAACCTTCGACGCACTGGAGCAGTGGCTCGGTGAGGTGGACCACTTCTGCGCGGGCGGCGGCAAGTCCGTCGCGAAGCTTCTGGTGGGGAACAAGGCGGACAAGGATGACCTCAGGGCGGTGTCGTTCGCGGACGGCGAGGCCTGGGCGCGGTCCCAGGGCATGCTCTTTATGGAAACGAGCGCCAAGACCAAGGAGGGGATCAGCCAGGCGTTCGAGGAGGTCCTGGAAAAGATCCTGGAGACGCCCGCGCTCCTGGCAGGCACGGCGCCGGCGAGGCCGGCGGGTGCGGCCGCGGGCTCGACTGCGGCCGGGTCCGGCGCGCCCGACGTGGACCTTGACAGCAGCGCGTCGCCCGGGGGAGGTGGGTGCTGCGGCTGAGACGGCACGCCGGGTCACTGCCTGTCTGCGTCTGTCCGTGTGCGTGCGGTCGTCGGCTGGGGCTTTCACGCGCCGCGCACATTTCCGTGCGCCGCCGCGCCAAATCCCGCCTCACCATCTGGGGCTATGCCAGCTCGCGCGGCTCGCGCGCACAGCCACCGCCCGCAGCCCAGTTCATGCTTGCATTCGTGGGGCAGAGCACCAATCCCGCGGCCTAGAGCGCACCACGTCGCCGCCCGCAAGAAGGGGCGAAGCCGAGCGCTGCGCGCTGCGGTGCGAGCACGATGGCAAAGGTAAGCCCCTCAAAACGTCTGTACCTGGCCCTCCGGTGGCCGAGAACCTCACGGCGTTCGCAACGCGCTGCCGGCCCCCTCGATGCTGCCCCCTTGACTCCTGCAGGGCAAGACCAAGGCGACCATGATTAAGCTGGTTTCTACCGCCGGGACCGGGTGAGGGGGCCAACGGCGGCAAGCAAGCCTGCGGGTAGCGTCGTGGCCCGGCCGGCGGCACCGCCCCTTCAGCCGCGCGCTCCTGCCGCCTCGTTCCTTGCAGATTCTTCTACACCGCCCGGAAGAACCCTTCGTCCATCCAGCACAAGCTTGCCTTCAAGAAGGTGAGGCCCCTGCCATGGACAGCCCGGGACGGGTAAGCCGGCCTGCTCGCTGAGACTGCGCTCGTGTTCTCCGCCTGCCGCGTCCGCGCAGTTTGACCCCGTCGTCAGGCAGCACGTGCTGTTTACCGAGGTTCGCATCAGCCGCGCCAAGAAGTGATTGAGTGCCTCGCTTGGGCGTTAACCGAAGGGCTTGCATGGGCGTTTGCGCCGGGCGGTCCCAATCACATACAGGGAGGGAGCCGAGCGGCAAGAAGAGGCCGCTGGCTCGGCTGTACGGGCGTGTGAAGGGGGCGGAGTACCGTGCGAGGTTGAGGGCGGCTGTGCTGGCACTTGCGAGGCTTCCCGAGTCACGCGCCACGCCGGCTCCTCGGAGCGCTGGGACGACTTCCGGCGGCCATATCACGCGCACGGCAAGACTAGCCTTGGACCTCAGCGCCGCTGAGACTGCCCGCCGCCGGTTCCGGTTCCGGCTCCGCCGCCGCCGCCGCCGCCGCCGCCGCCTCCGCCGCCGCCTCCCTCCTCCTCGCCTCCTCCCCCGCCGCCGAGCATCTGCATGACCACGAACGCGATGGCGACTGGCATCAGGTACGGGCTGTACTGCTCCCACATGGTCCTGGGCCTCTCCGCCTCCTCCTTGGCCTCCTGGACGGCGTCCTTCTTCATGTTAGGGTAGGGCCACCCGCGGCTCTGCACCTTCACCGGCAGGCGCTCTGCCGGGATGGGGACCACGACCTTGCCGCGCACGCGGAGGGTCGGCGCGTTGGCGGCGCCGGCGGCGCGCTGCGCGGCGGCGAGGGCGTCGAGGCCGACCCGCATCTGCTTGGCGCGGCCCGCGGCCGAGGAGGCGCAGGATGACGCGGCGCCGACGGGCAGGCTGATGTCAAGGCCGACCACCGCCGGGGAGAGCCGCTCCAGCTCCCTGCCCCGCCGGCTCACGGCGCGCTGCGCGGCCGCGAGAGAGCGCTGCGACACGTGGATGCCGAGCGACGCGCGGAACCCCGAGGCGGCGAGCTCGCACTGCGGCAAGCGGGAGAGCGGGTGGGGGCTGGGCGGTGCTGGTGATGCGCGGGGGGGGGGGGGGGTCGTGATGCCAGGAGGGCGGC
>Ga0136560_1001778_pt1 | contig 11062 bp, 6 predicted proteins | sample AntRauMeHopE1497_FD_104925 | JGI IMG/M metagenome (GOLD analysis project Ga0136560, IMG submission 104925) | Saline lake microbial communities from Rauer Islands, Antarctica - Metagenome Hop E1 #497 | ecosystem: Environmental > Aquatic > Non-marine Saline and Alkaline > Saline | place...
CCTGCGGCGACGACAGCGCGCTGTCGCCCACCATGCCCGTCGCTCCCGCCGAGGCATCCGCAGCGGCATCCGGCCCGTGCCCGGCTGCCGCGCTCCCGGCCTGGGACCCGAGCTGCGCGTGATGCTGGTGGTGCCCGCCCCCGCGCCTCCCGCCGTCGTCCGACGACGAGGCCGACTCGCCCTCCTTGTTCCCGCCGTGCATCGGCATCTTGCTCAGCCGCAGCACCGCGGAGTGACCCACGCGCAGGAGGACACGGAACGTATCAACAAGCTCGCGACCGATGCGCCCGAGCGCCGGAAGAAGCATCACGAGCACCGCGATCACAGGCAGCACCGCCCCCAGGCACACCGACACACCCAGCACCAGCGCGCGGTGCAGCGTCGCCCGATCCTGCGCCGTGGCGCCCGCCTCAGCCTGCAGAAGGCTAGGCCTCACGCGCGCGTTGCGGCCCACGTGCGTCCACCCTCGGTCCACCGACCACGGGTCGCCGTCTGACGCCGGCGTCACCAGCGGGCTCCCCGCGCCGGTGTCAGGGCACGGCACGAGCCTGCATCTCCTGCGCCTCAGGGTCGTCGGGCCCGCAACGGAGGTCCGCGCACGCGTGCAGCGGGCACGACTGCCGGGATCGGCGGCACTGGGCCTCACGTCCCTCGGACGCCGCGGCAGCGACGAGGGCGGCGGCGGCGCTGCGCACGCCGCGCCCCGCCACCTGCTCGGTCAGCCTGTGGATGGCATCGCCCCTCCCCGCCCGCTCCAGCAGCGAGAAGGCTCCCCGGTACAGCTCCTGCGCCGAGTGAAGGCGGGCGAGCACACCCGCGCGGACGAACGATGCCAAGCCCGGAGCCGCCACATCGCCCGCCGAGCGGGCCGACCACAGCCTGGCCTCGGGCACGAGCTTGCCCGAGGCTAGGACCACGGCCGCCGTCGCCGCCGCCTCCGCCCTCCCCGCGTCGCCCAGGACCAGACGCTCGTCGACGTCCAGCCGAGCCTGCACCAGGGCGAGACCCGCGCGCACGAGGGCGGCGCCCGCGCCGCTGCGGGTCGGCGCCCGTCCCTCCCAAACGGCCCCGGGGTCGTCCGGCGGCGGCCCGTGCGCCAGAGCCCAGGACCCTGCCATGAGAAGGGGCGTCGGGTCGCACGGCCGGGCCGATGCCGCGCACAGGAGGAGCTCTGCCGCCGAGCCGGGCCGGCCGGCGGGCGGAGCTGGGCAGGCCGGAAGCGTCGCGCCGCTCGCAACGCCAAACTCGCGATACAGCGCCCCCGTGGCAATCCACGCTTCGGCGACGGCCATGTGACTGTCGATGGCGGCTCGGGCGGGGCGGGCTGACGCGCCGAGGGCCCCCGCGCACCACCGTGCCACGACGGCCGGACACCCGAAGGCGGAGCCGGGGAGCGACGCGGCGGCGCACGGCCCGGCGAGAGCCAGCGAGCGGGACGCGAGTGCCGCCGCGAGGCCCCGTGCCCACGGCCCGCCGGCGTCGTCCCGCGGCCACCGGTCCCAGCCCCGCCTGTCCGCGTCGACCGCGAGGTTGAGCCAGGGGCGGGAGGCGAGCGGGCCCGCGGCCGCGGCGCGCGTCGCGGCTGAGGTCCACGACGAGTAGGGCTGCAGAGCCGCCTGCTGCTCTGCCGCGAGCCGGCACGCGGCGCACGTCATCGCGGCGATGGCGAGTGCCCTGGGGAGCGGCCCGGCGACGCGCGGCCGGGGGAGGGCGGCCATGGCGGACGCGAGGAGAAGCGCGGCGCCGGCGGAGGGGAGGAGGAGGACGCGGTCAGCGATGACCAGGCCGGCTGGGAGGACGGCTCCGGAGGGGAGGAGGAGGCCGGCGGGGACGAGCGCGGCGCCAATCACGGCCAGGGCGCGATGCCGTCGCGCGGTATTGCCACACAGCGCTGGGGCGAGGAGCAGGCACCCTGCCGCGAGCGCAAGCACGACGGCTACCCAGACTGCCCGTGGCGACGCGGCGTCCTCGGCCAGGAGCAGGTCGACGCTGCCGACGGCCCAGTCCGGGCTGTGCGCGAGCGTGACCCCGTCGAGCGCTGTCGGAGTGGCGGGTCTGCCGGCCATGGCCGCCGGGCCGGGAAGCAGCGCAAGGTGTCGCGCCGTGCGGTGAAGCCCCGTTAGGAGGCGCGTGGCGAGCCTGGGGCGCATCCAGACGTCGTTAATGCCCGGAGACCAAAGCCCAGGGCTGGCCGCACCATCGCCCCAGCAAAGAGCCGACGTGAGGAATCGGCGAGCCCCCATGATCGCCGCCGTCCATCCGGTCACAACCGCCGCGCGCACCACAGTCTTTGGCATGCTGCTGCCGCCCTGGGAGCCAAAGGACGCCCCGACAGCGCACGCGGCCACGCCGAGCGAGGCTGTCTCCTTGCAAACCATCACGGCCGCCGAGAGGACGACCAGCCTCCCAGTGCCTCCGAGGCCGGGCTCCCGCACCACACCCGCCGCATAGACCACAAGAAGCGCGGCAGCCAAGTCTGCCTGGCCGACCGCCTGGCCGAGCGTCTCGGAGTGAGCCGGGTGCACCGCAAACCACACGGCCGCCGCCAGCGATGCTCCCGGCCCAGCGCCCCAGAGCAGCGCAGTTCGTGCCACGCAGGCCGCTAAAAGCGCGTGCATGGCCATCGTCACCACCCGGAGCACGAGAACTGGGGGGTACGCCGCTGCCGACGCCAAGGCCACCTGAGCTCTCAGCCACAGGCCGACGGCCGGCCGCCACGACTGGTGCGAGCTGGCATCACACACGCTCGTCCCCCAGAAATCGTCATCGATGCGCCACGGCTCGGACATTGCGGCGGCCAAGACCGCCTCGTCGTCAAGCACGGGCTCCGGCGCCCACTCCAGAGGGGCAAGCCCCGCAAAAGCCGCGACTGCTAATACCACCAGAATCGTTGCATGGTTCATGCATCGATATGTGCAACGGACGGGCCGGGCCGGCGCAGCAATTGCAGAGCCTTGGCCCGAGCCGTTCGGCACCACCGAGCACCGCGGGCCACCACACGGGCGAGCCAAGGCGCGGTGTGGCACGGTCAAGGGGATCCAGGACCGCGGCGCGCTGCCATGCAAGCGGCCACGGCTGCTCTTGACCTGCGACGGGATGCCGTGAGCTACCGCCACGGGCGCCGCCCCCGGATGAAACCGATCTCCCCGAACCGGAGCAGTGGCAGTGTATGTCCAGCCGCCAGCGCCTGCGCGTCAACTCCTGCGTGCGCTTCGCTATTTGCTTGCCGCAGCGTTCGGAGCTCTTTGCAAGCATCAAGGCGGAAACGGATGTGAGACCATGGCAGCTAACCGCCGTCCCCGATTGCCTGGGCCTCAGCAGCAGCGACGCAACCAACACCCTGCCGAGAACAAAGCATGCTCCTTTCGCAGGTGCTGAAGCGGCGACAGAAGAAGGCCGCCGCCTACGAGTACCGGCCGGACGCCAGCAGTGAGAGCGCTTGCTCTCATGGCTTGCGTTTGTATGCAAGCCATGTCTGGGCAGCGCAAGCAACGCCCACCTGCTTTATGACACCGGACGAACCGCAGAGCTCCCGTCCATCGGCCACGTGACCGTCGACCTGTCGAGCAGAGACGATGGAGCCGTGGACTCGGCCGTTGCGGCGATGGCGACGCCCATGGCTCCCCCTTCTCCCATGCGCAAGGCTGGCGACGGCTCCGCGGCGCCGGGGTCCTCGGCCGGACCAGCCGACCTGGCTGCCCGGCCGCAGTCGGCGACCGCAGCTTCGGGCTCAGGCGGCTCGGGCGAGGGGCTGGACGACTACGACCCAAAGGAGGCGGCGCAGCGGGAGATGGATAAGATCCGGAAGGACATCATCGCCAAGCGCGGCGAAAGCTCGGCGATGCGGCTGGAGCTGGACAGAGCGGTCACGCAGCTCGAGCACGCTCGCACAGAGCTGCAGCAGGCACGTTCCGAGAACAACGTTGTGGAGCAGCAGAGGGCCGGCATCGCCAAGCTGGACAAGGCAGCGAAGGAGCTGCAGGCTGTCACTGACGACAATGACCACGAGAGCGTGTACCAGCTCACGCTCCAGCACATGGTCGCCCGCATGCGAGAGGACAAGATCGGTCACACCAAGAACATGCGCCTGCTCGAAGACGCCCTGAGGGTGCAGAAGAACGAGCTGAAGCTGCAGAAGCGCCTGCTCCGGCAGGCGACAGCCGCCCGCGAGACGGAGGACACGAGCCTCAAGTCGCTGCTCGTGAAGCACCAGCGCATGAAGCGTGAGCTCGACGAGAAGCTCGAGGCCAGGGCGCAGGAGGTGGCGCTGCGGAAGGCACGCAAGGCCGAGCGGGAGATTCGTCTCCGAGAGGAGGAGACGCTCATGGCGCGGGTGGGCGGCGACCTGACGGCGAAGGAGGAGGAGGAGCTCAAGCGCCGCGTCGGCAAGATGAAGGGCGAGGCGAAGATGGCCGCCCAGCGCCTCCGATTCGCGGTCATCAAGGCGGACAAGTTCGAGGAGGAGTACAATACCGTGCGCGTGGCCGCTGGCGCGACGGATGCCGCCGACGGGGTCGAGGAGTCCATCGTGTCAGTTGCCAAGGACCTGGAGCACGACCCAAGGACGCTGCGGTACCGCCCCCCCAACCCCAAGCAGGTGGTCCATCGCTTTGAGGTCATGCAGGAGGAGGTGGCGGACGCGGAAAAGCAGATTGCCGACCTCTCACGCCGCATCGCGCACCTTTCGCACGCCAGGTCAGAGCTTCACAAGGCGCTCGAGCCCGCGGCCGTGGACCCGCTGGAGGAGACGTCCTTCTCCCGGGAGGACAGGGACGCCCTCGGCCAGTCGGCGGACGATGCATACAGGGCCATTGACAGCCAGCGCACGGAGATCGCGCGGCTTCGGAAGCTCAAGGTCTTCCTCGGCCAGGCACTGGACGCCATCTTCTCCAGGATCCGGCACATCGCCGTCGACGCGCCCGCCACCAAGACCAAGCCGCTGCCCGCCACTTCGCCGTGGGCCCAGGACGTGTGCTCCAAGCTTCACACCACGATCGAGAGGCTGCTCTTCGTCAGGGAGGAGATCGACCGGGCGCAGGGCGGCAAGGCCGTCGACGCCATGGCGGACAGGAGCGACCACCTCACCAAGAGCAAGCAGTTCGAGGCCACGATCGAGAGCGTGGTCACGACTAACGAGATGGGCGTGCGCATCCCCACCAAGGCCAAGTCAAGGGCCATGAACCGGCAGCTCGGCACCAAGGACTTCCGGACCGCGGCGCAGCAGTTCTCCACGACACACTCCAGGGTACAGCGCGAGTCGAGGGCGGCGGAGAAGGAGAGCGAGGAGAGCGAGGCCGCGAGGCCAAGCACCGGCGGCACCGGCAGCCCCGGCCGTGGGAGGAGCGCCAGGCCCAAGTCCGCGATGCCCGCCCCCAAGATGAGCGACTCGGCCCGCGAGTCGTCCCGCCGAAAGGGCCCCAAGCCCATGGAGGTGACGCGCTACCTGGCGGCGGCGGTGATGCAGACCGGGCAGGCCGTGGACGAGGACATCCTCTCGAGCCTCGCCGACGACGCCGATGACGCCCCCGACAGGGCGCGGATCAAGTCCAGGGCGGTGCACGAGCTGCAGGCGCGAGCGGCGCTCGAAACCAGCCCCGACCGCTGAGTGCCCAGCCGATTCAACGCCCCGCCCCTGATCGCATGCTCGACCGGCCTCGTGAGCCTGTCATACTTGGACGCGCGCACACACGCGCCGTCCACCCTGACGGAGTCTTTCACAGCGCGCCCAGCGGCCTCTGCCGAATCTTGCGCCGAGCGCGCAGCGCGGCGCCACACGGCCGCACTGCCGAGCCAGGCGCCAAAGAAACCCTCAAATTCCTGTGCCAGTGGGCTTCCAGGACGCGTGCAGCAGGATGATCTCGCGCGCAGGCACTGCAGTCATGTGCGGCGTCGGGAATCTCGGCGCCCCGATCGCCCAGAGGCTGGTGGCGCAGTTTGAGCGCCTAATTATCGTTGACTTTGATCACAGCCGGGCCGAGGTCATCGCCGCTCGCATTGGGGGTGGTGCTGTGGCGGCCGAGCTCGGCGACGCGCTCGGTCCCGGCGACCGCACGCTTGTGACCTGCCTTCCCACGACGGACGTCGTTCGGTCAGTGCTTGAGAGTGCCGGGCTGCTCGGCGGGGGTAGCGGGGAGGTGCGGCTCTGGGTGGACGCGACCTCGGGAAGCCCGGACGACACCGCCGAGCTCGGCAGCCAGGTCAGCGCTGGCGGGGTGGTGGACTGCGCGGTGAGTGGGGGGCCGGCTGGCGCGGCTGCGGGCTCGCTGACGGCCATGGTCGGAGGCACAGAGGAGGCGGTGGAGGCGGCTGCACCCGTGCTCGCGGCACTGTCGGGCAACGGCGGTCGCGTGGTTCACTGCGGCCCGCACGGCTCCGGGCACGCGGTGAAGTGCATGAACAACAACCTGCTCGCCGTTAACCTCCTGGCGGCCGGCGAGGCCCTAGCGGCCCTGGCGGCGCGCGGCGTCGACCCGGCGGTTGCGGCACAGGCCATCGCCGCGAGCTCGGGCCGCAGCTGGGCCATGCAGCAGCGCGTGCCCGACCACGTGCTGCCTCGCACGTTTGACTACGGCTTCTCGATGGGCCTGCTCGCCAAGGATGCGCGCACGGCCGTGAGCGCGATGCCGGCGTCGCTCCGGGACTCGCCCGATGCCGGGATCATGGCACTCGCGCACCGGCTCTGCCAGGTGGCAGAGGCGAGGCTGGGGCCCGAAGCCGACCACACAGAGATCGTCAAGCTCGCGGAGGCCGCCGCAGGGGCGCTGATCGAGCCCAAGAGGCGAGGCGAGTGACCGGTTTGCGCGCTGATCGAGCCGGCGACGAACGGCCAGTTTCCCGCGCCACCGTCCCCCCCGCCCGCACGCACGGCTCCCAAGTCACTCCCGCCTGTGTGCAGCCCTGGCTGCTGCCAGCACGCCCGGCTCTGCCGGCTCGCACTCGTACACGTACGTCGTGCCGAAGTGCCAGCGCGCCCGCGACCGCACCACCAGGCCTGCCGCCGTCACGATGGATTCGAGGTCGCGGTTGTACCAGCACCCCCACTTGTCGAAGTGCTTTCCGGCAGAGCGGTCGAGGATGTCATTGACGAAGCCCCAGGTGCCGATGCCGTGCTCGAGCAGAAGGATCTGCGAGGAGAGGGAGCAGGGGCGAGGCGGTGAGGGCGGCAGCGAGCACGGCCCGGAGAGGATGTCAGAGCAGTGACTGGTGCGCGGGAGCCAGAGCCGGCAGCGGGCGCCGGCGGGTCGGCGCTCTGATGGCCAGAGACCCAGCAAAGGACGTCCGAGCCCGCCGCCGCCGTCCCGCTTCCCCCCCCGTCCGTCCCGCTTCCCCCCCCGTCCGCCCCGCGCTGCCGGCGTCGCCTCACCTTGCCCCCTGGGCGGCAGACCCGCTGCATCTCCAGCAGAGCCCCCACCGGGTCGTCCATCGAGCAGAGCCCGAACGTGTCCACCACGCAGTCGTACGCCCCCGTCTCCAGCGGCAGAGCCTCGGCAGAGCCGCGCACGAGGGTGACCTGCTTGAGCCGTCCGCCGCGCTGGACCAGCTCTCGCGCCTTCCTCCTCGCCTCCCCCAGCATCCCGTCGCTCGCGTCCATCATGGTGAGCGACGCGACGCCCTGCCCGTAGTGGGGGAGGTTCCGCGCTGTGCCGCAAGCCACCTCCAGCACGTCACCGCTCGCCCCGCGGAGCAGCCACCAGCGGAGCAGCCGCAGCCCCATGAACAGCTCCTCCCGCCCCACAAGGTCGTCGTACTCTTCGGCTGTCTCGTCGAACGCCCGTCGTGAGGCGGAGCCGCACGCGCACATGCCCGCCACGTCGGCGACGGCGGCGGCCGCGCGCCCTGGTTCCTCGGCCCCCTTTGGAAGCGTGGCAGGTGACATGAGCGCATCGCTGGCGGAGACTTTACGGCCGGACGCGGGAACGCCGGCGCACGCGGCAAGTGCCGACGCGGACGCAGCTGCCGCGGCCGCCGCGGCACCCCGAGCCAGGAAAGCCCGCATCACGACGCAAAGTAGGCAGCCCCGGTTCAGTGCGTCGTCCCAGCACGGGCTTCGGGCGCGCCAAGGGTGCGCGCACACGCTACGAGCGTTGCGTGGCTTCCGATACTCGTTAACCTAGGCGAGCCTAAGTCTTTATCAAAGTCGTTGCAGAAGTCACTCGTGCCGTTGCTACAGCCCGCGGCCACCCGCCGCCCGGGAGGCCGACGGCCAGCGCCCCTGGCTCGTGCCAGCATCGCGTCCCGCAAGCGCCGCCGGATCTGCAGACCATGGCCTTCCGTCGCGCTGGCATCGAGCCCGAAGCGACAAGCAAGGGCGACGCCCCGTCTTCTTCGCCGCGGCCCAGGTCGGTGTCGCCCAGGCTCCAGAGGCTCGCCGAGCCCAAGCCGGTGGCGTACCGCTTCGTCCCAGGGTACCAGCGTCCAATGGGGAACAGCCGGGAGGGGGTGCACCCCGGGAACATCAGGCGCACGCGCCCGCGCCAGAGACTCCCGCAGGCCACGCCGATCGATGACATGTTCCGGCGCAAGATCGCGGGCCGCAGGGCCCAGGCAGTGGCCGCGCGGCAGGGCCAGGGGCGGGGCTCGCCGGGGCCGCCCGCAGCGACCACGGCAACCCCTCCCCCGGCGTCCGGCTCCCCGCGGCACGGCAGCGGGACCCCGCCGCGCTGGAGCCCCTCCAGCGCGACATCGCCCGCGATGAGGCCACGGGCCGCAGAGGCGTCCTCCCCGGCGCCGGCCGCGCCCGCCCCTCGGATCCGGGTGGCCGATCACGCCGAGTTCGATCCCCGCCCGTCGGCGGCGGACGAGCGCCCGCTGACGCCGCGCACGGTCGCGCAGCTGATGCGCTCGGCATGGGGCGGCCCGGGCCAGCCGCCGTCGCTGCCGGCGCCGGGCGCCGAGGGGGCCGGCACCGGTGGCCTCGCCTCCCCAGAGCACTCCGCCGCTATCGCCAGCGCCACGGAGAGGGCCCTGGCGGCCGCGCAGCTGCCGCCCCGGCGCTGGTCCGGCGGCGGAAACGCCCTCGGCCTCGGCTTGAGCCTCGGACCGGGGGCCGCGCCGCCCAAGCCCACCGCCCGGGGACGCGACATCCCCGCCGCCGCCGCCGCCGCCGGGCCCCGTGCCTCGTCGGTCCGCTCCGACACCTCCTCCACCGCCGGGGGCCGATCCCCCCGGCGAAACCGCCGGAGCACCACACCACGCACCGGCCCCGCGCCCCCCGCCTTCCCCTGGGAAGCGTCTCTCAGCGCCCAGCGGCCCAGCCTCGGCCACGTCATCCCGGACTTCGACCAGCAGGCCGCCGCCGCGGAAGGGCGGCGCCGCCGCGCGTCGACTGGCCGGCGGCCCGGGCACGACAGCCAGCCCGCCCCCTCGGGCCTGCAGACGCCCCCGACACCGCCCCCGTCCCCCACCCCCTCCACCCCCAAATCCGTGCGCTTCGCCGACCTGGAGGCCCCGCCCTCCCCCCGCGACGACCCGCCCGGCTCTGCAGGCCACTTCGCGCTCTCGGCGCCGCCGGCCCCCGTCGGCCCGGCCTCCCCCAAGGCACACGCCGCAGCGACGCGGCACAGCGGCAGAGCCGGCACCCAGGAGCCGGTCCGGCAGGGCCCCCGGTCGCGGCCGGCGCCGCGCGCACAGGCGTCCCCCGGGGCGGTGGCCGCGACCCGTTCGCCCCGCCGCGGCCCCGCCGCCCCGGCCGAGGCGGCCTCCCCGCCGCCGCACCGCGCTGCCGCCGTACCCCCGGCACCCGTCTCCTCCCCCGTGCTCGCCGATGACGTGGTGGCCGCAGCGCCCCCGGCCGCGGCCGTCGCCGCGGCCGTGCGACGTGCCCTGGCCAGGGGTAGGAGCCGGTCCGCCGTCCCGCTGCGCCGGCGTCGCTCCACCCGGCAGCAGGAGGCGCACGCCGGCGGCGCGAAACCGCGGGCCGTCTCGCCCCGCCGGGCGTCGGCGTGGCTGCAGGCGGCGCTCGAGCCGCCCCAGGCGAAACCGCGGGCCGCGCCGAGCACCCCCGAGGGGGCGGGCGGGGCCCAGCCCAGGCCGGGGAGTCATCCAGCGAGGCTCGGCGGCGGGTCAGCCGCGGGTCACACCGGCGGGCGGCGAGACGGGCCACCCCTCTCACTGGCAGAGCTGGCAGCGGAGGCCGATGCCGGCGGCCGGATGGAGGATGACGTCTCCCGCGCGGCCGACGCGGCTCTGCTCGCGCTGACGTCATCGGCGCGGCTGGACGGGCAGGAGCCGTCGCCGTACCAGGGCGGAACGCACGGCGCAGTCGAGGTCCTCAGCGACCAACACTCCGCGGGAAGCAGCGTCGCGTCGTCGCAGCCGGCTCTGCAGCGCCCCCCGTCGGCCGGCGGCAGGGGCCGCCGCGCCCAACGCACGCCCGTGCAGAGCCACGGGTACGGGCTGGAGTCCCCGTCGGCCGGCGCCTCGTCGCGCGGCGGCCGCAGCCCCGGGCCTCCCGGCTCTGCCGGCGGTCGTCTGTTCGAGATCCCGCCGCCGGCGCTCGGCCGGCGCGGGCGGGGTGACGGGGCCGCCCTGCCGCTTCCCGGGGTGTCCGGCGACGAGTCGTCGTCGTCGTCCGCCGCCTCCTCCTGGCTCCACCCCGGGGGCACCCGCGGGGTCGAGTGGGAGGGCGGTTTCGCGGCAGGCTCTGCCGAGGAGGCGGAGGCGGATCAGGTGCGGCGGGCGCTTGAGCTGCTGCGGGCGGCGGACGCGGCGGCTCTGGCGTCGCTTCACGGCAGCCCGGCGTCCAAGGCGGGATCGCCCCCGGCCCGCCGGCGCGTCGACCCGGCCCTGGCGGCCGAGGCTGCGTTCGGCAGCGACGACGACGAGGACGGCGGGGCCGGCGCCCGGCCGCCGCCTCCTCCTCCTCCTCCTCCGTTCGACGAGACCAAGGAGAGCGACTCCGACGGGGCGGATAGCCTCAGCGGACCCGAGTCAGACGACGAGTCGGGGTCGCTGGGGTCGCGGCTGGGGCACGCTGCCGCGGCGGCGAGCCCGGAGGCGGCGGCGGCAGCGGCGCTCGCCTCCTGGGACTGAGAGCCGGTGAAAGCCAGCGCGACCGGAGCGA
>Ga0136560_1001779_pt1 | contig 11062 bp, 4 predicted proteins | sample AntRauMeHopE1497_FD_104925 | JGI IMG/M metagenome (GOLD analysis project Ga0136560, IMG submission 104925) | Saline lake microbial communities from Rauer Islands, Antarctica - Metagenome Hop E1 #497 | ecosystem: Environmental > Aquatic > Non-marine Saline and Alkaline > Saline | place...
GCGGACCCCGCCCGGGCCGAAGCCCCGGACGGCGGCCGCTCCGGCACGTCTTCGTCGACGGCCCACCGCTCCGAGCCCGAGGGGGAGGGCGACTCCGCGGCCCTCCCGGGGTGCGACGTCCGCTGCGGGAAGGAAGGCGGGCGGCCGCCGGTTGCCGGCCGTCCCGAGCGGCTGGCGCCGAGGCCGGCGGAGCGGAGCATCGAGTCGAGAGCCGGTCCCATCGGCGCCACCTCTGCCGCCATCTCGTCGTTGGCCAGGGACAGCTCGGACGCCGGCAGGGCGCGGGCCACCACGGCGCCGCGCGCTCTGACCGGCGACGGGGCGGCTGCCCCGCCGTCCGACCCGGGGAGGCTCCACGCCGACCCAGTGCCTCCCGAGGCGACCGATGACCCGAACGCGACCCTGCTCCTCGTTGTGGTCGACCCTGGGCGGCCCCGGGGCCCGGCACCCGCGCCGCCGGTGCGCGGCCGCGGCCTTGCCTGCCCGGTGTGGACCAGCGTCGGGAGCGACCCCGACACGCTGAGCGACGCCGACGCGCACGGGCGGCGAGTCAGCGACGGCACGTGCATGCCTGCCGCCGACACGAGCGACACGGCCGACGACCCGAGGCCGCCGGGGACCATGGGCCGGCCGCCTCCCGCGGCGAGCCGGCTGGCTGCGGCAAGGGACGGGGCCGCGACCCCGGACGTCGCGCCGGCCGACGTCGTCGTCCCAGGCCCGGCGTCGCTCGCGCCCACGCGCCGCGTCTCTCGCATGGCCGCGCCGTCGAGGTCGGCGTCGCCCCCGCCCTCAGCCCCGTACGCTGCCGCGTACGACCGCAGCGTCGCAGGGGCCGGGAGCAGCGACGCGTCGGACCCCGGCAGCCGCACGCTGAGCCTCCCCGCGTCGGCCCGCCGGGCGAACGACACGCGCCTGGCGTCGTCGTCTTCTTCTACTCCGGTGAGGAAGACCCCGTCGGGGCCGCTGCTGTCAGGCGTGCCGCGGGGCTCCGGGGACGCCCGGGGCCCCGGCGTCCTTCCCCCCGGCCGCCGCTGCTGCGACCGCCTCGCCCGCAGCGTCGTGGTCGCGAACCGCGCCGAGGCCGCCTCGCCCGGGGCCACGCGCCCACCCGGGCCTCGGCCCCTGGGCCCTCGCATCGGGGAAGCCAGCCCCGCCGAAGCCGCGCCCCTGTCCGCGTTGCCCCGGCGGCCCCGACCGCCCTTCCCTGGCCGCGCACCGGGGCTTCCGCTCCCGCCCCGCGCCATCGTCGCGGCACCAGCCCCGCGCGCTTCCTCCTCCCCCTCGAACGGGGCGGACGGCAGGGACGGGGCCAGGGCCTTGGCCGACGAGTCGTACGCCACACCGCCGAACTGAACCCGGAGGAAGTCGGCGCCGAAGCCCACCTCGGCGGGGGCAGGGGCCAGCTCGGCGTCCCTGCCGGGGCGTGGCCCGCCCGGGTCGTCCCAGCGCATGCCCGCCTGCGAGAGGGCGATGGGCCGGCCCCCGGCGCCGAACAGGAGGATCTCGGTCATGCGGGCGTGCACCGCGAGACGCGACGCGGCGCGGAGCGACGTGGCGCCCTGGCTGCCCCCGCCGCCCCCGCCGTGCGTGCGCGCCAGGGACTGCGCCACGGCCTCGGAGAAGAGCATCACTCTGCCCTCCCCGCCGACCGGCTCGCTCAGGCCGGCGGGCCGGCCGCCCAGGGCCCTGGGCTTGACTGCCCGCATCGTCAGCAGCTCCGGGTGTGCCTGCTTGGACGCCTCCAGCTCCCGCCACGCGCCGACCACCCTTCCTACCAGGGCGGGGAGCGGCACGCGGTGCTCCGCCATCAGCGACCCGTCCGGAGTGGTGGTCATCTCGTGCTCCCATGTCTTGGACTGCGTGGCCATTGAGCTGCGCCGCGCGAGCACCACGGTCCCGGGCCGGGACGCCGCCCGCGCCACGACGCGGCGGGCCGCCGCAGCGGCGACGTCGCCGAGCACCATCAGCTCGTCGTCCGTCGGGCTGAGCACGGCCGCGGCCTCGGGTGGCGTCATTCCCTCCAGCACCGCGCGCATGTGCTGCCTGGTCACCAGGCGGCCGTTGATCCCGACGCGCGGCCCCGCCCGCCGCGGCGCCGCCGTCGCCCGGCGCCGCAGCGACCTTGACGTCGAGGGCCGGTAGCTCTTGGACCTCGAGCTCAGGCTCGGGACGTCGACCGGCATCCCCGCGCGCCCGGACCCGATCCGCGGCCCCCCCGCCCCCCCCGGCCCCGCCGCTGAGTCCGTGCCCACGCGCACGAGGCTCCCCGCCCCCGCGCGCACCGCCAGCACCGGCCCGGCCGCCAGGGCGCCCCGCGCCTCGCCCAGCTCGCCCAGGGAGCCGTCGCTCGCGCCCTCGTCGTCGGTGGCGTCCTCGTCCCCCTCCGGCACTGAACCCACGAGGCTGCCCACTGACGGCCCGGCGAGCGACCCGCCCGCGGGCGACGCGAGGAGGGACGCCTGCTCGAAAAGCCCCCCCTGCTGCGGCGGCCCCTGCGGCGACGGCTGCCACCCGCCGGCCGGGCCTCCCGAGTCGGTGCTTGCCCCGGCCAGCCTCGCTGACCCCTTTCCCCGCCCCGGCATGGTCGCCGAGTCCCCGCGCCCGCCCTTCGCCGCCCTCTCGTGCCCCTGCCACTGATCGGCACCCCCCACGTGCCCGGTTGTGAGAGCGGACACGACGGCGTCGACGCGCGGCTGCAGCCGCTTCGCGTGCAGCGGCCTTCCCTCCCGCACCGACACCGTCCCGGCGTACGCCCGCTGCAGCATGGCCCCCACCGCCCGCGTGGCCACGAAACGGAACCAGTCCAGGGCCTGGTCTCGGATGCCGAAGCCCAGCCCCGGGTTGTCGTGCGCGATCACGGCGACGCACGACACCACGCCGGCATAGCCGTCCGCGATGGCATCCAGCACGGCGCCGGGGCCCCGGCGGCCGCCCCGCCGCCGCCCCGCCGCCGCCCCGCCGCCCGCCGCCGGCGCCCCCTTCCCCTCGCCGGGCGACCCGCCCCCATCAGCAGCCGGCCCCCCGGGCTGGTCGCGCAGCCCGAGGCCCGCGCGCACCTCGCGGCCCGCCGGCGTCCACCACCTTCCCCCGTCGCCGTCAGCCTCGTCGTCGCCGTCGCCGAACTCCAGCGCGTCGTCGGGGGCGATCCCCTGCGCGAGCCGCTCGAGCTCCTCGCCCTCCCCAAACGCGTCCTGGGCGACCATGAGCATCGCGCCGCCCCAGTTGAGGCCGCGCTCCCCCTTGATGTGCACCATGCGCACGAGCAGCGCCGCTGCACGCAGCGAGAGCTGCTCACCCAGGAACACCCACCACGCAAGGGCGGGGAGCAGCTTGCCGTCGCGCACGATCCGCGACAAAACCCGTGCCCGCCAGTCTATGATGGCCAGGCCGCTCTCGGGGCAGATCTCGGCGCCGTCCGCGTCCCTTGCAACGGCTGGCCGCCCCGACCCCAGGCGACGCAGGCCGTCGAGGGCCCGGGCGTACTGAGGCCCGCACACGCCGGTCAGGCATGCCTCGATGCCGCACTTGCGGATCAGGTCCCCCGGAGGCGCGCTGGCGGCAAGGTCGTACGGGCAGCGTGAGAACGACTCCCCGTCGGACAGCGACGCCGCCGTCTCGCTCGCTGACACCGCCCCGTCCTTCATGTCGTTCTGGTAGACGTCGCGCGCGAACGCGAGCAGCGCCCTTGCCGCCTCCACCTGAGACCGCGCGTCGCGCGCCATCTTGTCGGCATGCTTGAGCGCCGACGCCGTCGCCGTCGCCGCCATCGCAGGAACAGCAGCCGCGCAGCCGCACGCCGCCCCTTCCGCCCCTTTCTTGCCCCCTCGGGTATTGAGGCGTGCTCGCGGCGCCGCCGGACGTCCGGCTCGCCGGCAGCGGGCAGAGACCGGGCCTCCGCTCGTCCGGACTGCCGCCAGCAACGGGCTGTCACACCCGGCCGCCGGCCGCGGCCCGAAAGCCGCCCAGCCCCTCCCACCACGAGTCGCCGCGCCAGTCGTGTGGCGTCGCAGGACTTGCCGCCGGAATGGACGAGGGTCGCCCGCCGAAGCGGCCGCTTGACACCGATGGGAGCACCGAACCAGCGGCCAAGCGGCCCGCTACCGGCGTTGCCGCCGCCTTGCAGATTGCCAAGGCCAAGGCGGTGGCGATGGCCAAGGCACGCGCCGCCGCCATCGCGGCATCCATCGCGGGCAAAGGCGCCGTCGCTTCGGTGGCCGCTCCCGCCGCTCCCGCCGCCGCCATCACGGACGAGGAGCGCCGAAAGAAGAACGCGGAGAAGAAGACCTTCATCCCCGACATGGACTTGTCCAGCATCAAGATGACGAGGCTGCGCAAGAGGAACGAGAAGGAGCGCCACCTGAAGACCGACAAGCCGGTATCGGCGCAGGAGCAGGCACGCATCGACAAGGAGCAGGCCAGGGAGAGGCTCCGGGCCAACAACCCGTACCTGGCGCACTGGGACGGAGACTCGGCCCGCGTGAAGGCGCCCGCGGAGATTCTTGACGAGCGGGTGAACGCGGGCGGGAGTTCCCGCGCCCGCAGGCGGCGAGGGGCCAAGGCCCTGCACTTCGTCGAGGAGGGCACCGTCGTGGCGGAGGCAGAGGACATGCGGGCGCGGCTGGAAGCGCGCGCGCTGGCCACGGAGCAGCGGCGGGGCGTCGGCACCGCGTTTCAGCCGGCGCTGGTCGACGAGGCGGCCGACGTCGGCGGCGCCGGCGCGGGTGGCAAGGCCCCGCAAGGGGCTGCGACGGCGGCGGCGGCGGAGGCGGCCGCGGGTCTCCCGGCCGCGGTGGCTGCGTGCCTGGCCGCGCTGCCCCCCCGCCCCCGGCACTCCCTCCCCGTGCCGTCCGTTGAGCCGTGGGACGTGGCGCTCCTCCCCCAGGGCGCGCGGCGGAAGCACGCCGAGGCGGCGTCCAAGCACGAGCGCGGCCGCGGCCCCGCCCCCGCCCCGCTGCCGCAGCCCCAGCCCGGGCAGTGGTCCGACAACGTCCGGACCCTCGGCCTGGTAGAGCTCCCGGTCCCCGTCGCCCCCGCGGTGCCCCAGCCCGAGCCGGCGCCGCTGCCCCTGATGCTGACCAGGGCGGAGAAGAAGAAGGCGCGGCGGAAGCGGCGCGCGGAGCGGGAGGAGGACCGGCGCCTCCAGCAGATCCTGGGGAACCTGCGCCCCGACGCCGGCAAGATCAAGGTCTCCACGCTGGTCAAGACCATGCTCGACGACGCCACGGCCAACCCCACCGCGCTCGAGGCGTCGGCCAGGGCGGCGGAGGCGGAGCGGCGGGGCAACCACGACGCGCGGAACCTCGCCCGCAAGCTCACCCCGGAGGAGAAGCGGGAACGGCAGCGGCGCAAGCTCGAGGAGCGGGACGGGGAGGCCACTTCGGTGGCTCTGTTCCGCGTGCTGGACCTGTCGCTGCCGTCGCTGCGGTTCAAGGTGGGCGAGAACGCGAAGCAGCTCTACCTGTCCGGCAGAGCGGTGATGTGCCCGCACGAGCGGGTGACCATGGTGGTGGTGGAGGGGGGCGCCAAGGCCGTGCGGGCCTTCCAGCAGCTCATGCTGCGGCGCGTGCCGTGGAGGAAGCAGCTGGAGGAGGCGGCGGCGGAGTGCCGGATCGCGGCGGCCGAGGCGGCGGCGCCGGGGGCCACGGAGGCGGCGGCCGAGGCGGCGGGCAAGCGGGCCGACACGCTCGGCGCCGCGCTGCGGCTCCGCGACGCCGGCCTGCTCGACGTGGACGAGGAGGACGAGACCGCCGCTGGCGGCCTCGGCTCGGCCGCCGCCCCGCCAAAGTCCCGCGCCCGCTTCTGCGAGCTGGTCTGGACGGGATCCATCGCGCAGCGGTGCTTCGAGGAGTTCCGCTTCGAGGTTTGCCGCGGGATCGGAGGCGGGCGCGCGTCCATGGCGCGCGCGGGCCACCCCGAGTGGTGGGACATGGTTGTGGGCGCCGCCGACCGCGCCGGCGTCCGCCCGACCATCGGTGCCACCGACGCCGCGGCGGCATCGGCTGCCAAGGCGGACCTGCCCGACCTGGACGACCTGCTCGGCTGACCCCGCGCGCGCCCGAGGCGAGCGAGCGTGTGGGCGCCAGGCACGCCGCAAGGCGGCAGCCGGTTCGGGGGCCCAAGGCGTGCCGACCACACGTACGCACACACGCACGCACACACACGCATTCGCTGGCCGAGACGGGAACGGACGAATCACATCACGGCGCAGCAGCCCTCGCCGCCTCCTGACGATGCCGCTGGCCCGCCGCCGCCACCGCCGCCACCCCGCCTGGCCGCCGCCGCCTTGGCTGCGCAACAAGGGCAACACAGAACACAGTTGCAGACGTGGTGCCGCGCGCATCCGCCCGCCCGCACGAGGGGCCGGGGGGAAACGGGGCGGCACGCTGCCGGTGTCTCACGTGCACGGAAGAGCGCAATGAGGTGCACGGCCGATCCGTCCACCGTCGTGAGGGGGATTGAGGACTTGCTGACGAACACGCTCGTTTCTGCAAACGGCCAGACAGGCAGCCGGGGAGGGGACAAGGGGCGCACGTGGCGGCGTGGCCGGCCGAACAGCTCGATGGGCAAGCTCGCACCGCGCCTCACCGCCCAGAGTCTGTGAGTCCTTGATCAACTCGCCCCTGCCATGACCAGTGATGCGGATGGACCCGAGGGGTGCTGCGCGGACGCAAAGCGAGCGGGAAGGGGGGAAGGGGGGCAGCAGGCCGTGGCGTACGGAGCCCACCGCATTGAACTCGCGCCGGCCTGGCCTCTCCGCTCACCGCCTTCCGTCGCCACCTCTGGCCTCGGCGCGGGCCAGGACGCCCACACCGCCTCCTTCAGCTGGCCCACTGTCATGGCCTTGGTCACAGCAATCTCGACCGCCGGCGCAGAGATGTTGGCGAACCGAACCAGCACCTTATCAGGCATGGCGGGCACGTGCTCGGATGCAGGTCGGCCCGCAGTTTCCGGATGGGGCTTGCTGACGGGCGGGGTCCCCGCTCGTGAGTGGATCGCGGGGCGTGAAAAACGACTGAGCGAGTGACCTATCCGATTCAGAGTTGCCGGGGCCGAGCCGACCAGTGGGGGCGGCACACCAGCGCAACCAGCAAGCGCACAATCTTGCGATGCCTGTTTGACACCTTGTCGGGTCCCGAGCGCGGCACACGCTCCGTGGCGATGGGGGAGCGGCGTTCCCCCAGGCAGCATGTGCCCCCGGCCGTGCCCCCCGCCGGAGACGGGGGGGCAGGGAGGGCGTTGGCGCGCATCCTCGCGCTCAGAGCGCGCCGAGGTCCGTCATCCCCGCGACGGCGTCCTCCACCGGAGCAAGCTTCCACTGCATCAGCGACTTGTCGTTCCCGCCCGCGCTGAAGAGCCGCAGCGCCCCGTCCGCCTCGTCCCGGGCCGCGAAGCACACGCTCGTCACGTGGGAGCAGTGCCCCAGCAGGTCGATGCTCTCCCACATGTCGTTCTCGATGCAGGGGAAGCGGTAGAGCCGCACGCGCCCGAAGTCGTCGCCCGACGCGATGATCCCCTGGTCCGGGTCCACGGCCACGCCGTTGATGTCGGTGCCGTCGGCGTACGAGGGCCACACGCCCTGGACGTGCCAGTTGAGCGCGCACCGCACCGTGTGCCACTTGGCGTCCTTGAAGTCGCCGGCCCCGCCCGGGAGCCGCGCGGCGGTCACCCCGTCGTAGAAAAGGAGCTCGTGCGCCCCCGTGGTGGCGCGGCAGGCCGCGCCGTCCGCCGTGAAGTCGACCCGGGTGAGGAAGGACGACGCCCCGCGGCCCGTGCCCCTGGTGCGGAACCCATCGGCGGCGTCGAGCAGGTAGAGCATGTTGTCGTGCGACGCCACGGCGAGCGACGAGTCGTCGGGGCTGAACGCCACGTCGCCGATCCACTGCCTGCTGGGGCGCACCCTGGCCACCTCCGCCAGGCCGGGGAAGGACAGCACCACCACGGTGCCGTCGTCCTTCCCGTGCGTGCCCGTGCGGAGGCGCCCCACCCTGCCGCCGCACCCGATGGCGAGGAGCGAGCCGTCGTGGGAGAAGGCCACCGCGCGGGCCATGATGCCGACGTCGGCGCTCGCCACCTCCCGGTGCTCCGCCACCGACCACACGCGCACCGTGAAGTCGTCACCCGCCGTGGCCACCATGGAGCTGTCGGGGGACACCGCCACGCCCCACAGCTCGTCCGAGTGGTGCGACGTGGTCAGTACCGTGCCGGCGGAGGAGCCGTCGAGAGGCGCGAGCACCACCCGGCCCCCGCGGGTGCCATAGGCCACGGAGGAGAGGTCGGGGGAGACCGACGCTCCGCGTGTGCACTGCATCGACCCACTCTCGGCGTCGTTGGTGACCACACCGATCTCCTCGCCGAGGCCCTTGGACTTGGTAAGCCGGTGCACGCGCACGGAGCCGTCCTTTGACGTGGTGGTCATCACGTCGGAGCCGTCGGACGAGCGCTGCACCCTGACGGCGGAGACCGGGCCGGTGTGGACCTTGTTCGAGCGCACCACGGCGCGACCGCCGGGGGCGAGCTCGTACACGCGGCCCGAGTGCGTGCCGATGAAGCCGCGGCCGGCGGAGTCGAACGCCGCGGCCCAGAACGTCTGGATCTTGCCCTTGCCCGACATGAGGACCTTCTTGGAGGCCATGACGGGTGCGGACTTGGACCGCTTGCCGCCCGAGGAGGAGCTCTTGTCCACCCCGGAGTGCACCATGGCGATGCGCTTGCCCACCGTGAGGAGGGAGGACCCGTCGTCGCTCAGGGCGATGCCGTTGACGGGGTCACGGCCGGCCTGCGCGACGGCAAAAGGCTTGGCGCTCTCGCGCCAGCGGTACAGCGCCACCGTGTGGTTGTCGTCCTCCCCCGCCACCGCCACCACCGCGCCGTCGCCGGAGAAGGCGACGTGCCGCGCGGCCCTGCTCGCCGTTCCCTCGAGCACGGTCACCACCTCCTTGGTCTCGGCGTCCCAGACCAGCACCTTGGCGCGCTTCCCGATCTGCCCCGACGCCACCGTGCGGCCGTCCGGGTGCACCGCCATGGACAGGACGTCGTCCGTGTGGCCACGGAAGAACGACTGCGCCGTGCCGTCGTGCACGACCACCACTCCCGCCGCGGGGTACGCCACGGCAGAGCCGCCGAGCACGTGGCAGACGTTCCCGCGGCAGTCCCAGCCGCGGTAGCCGTGGACCCACTCGAGGCTGGGCTCCACGGAGGGCTTGGCCGGCTGCGGCTCGGGCGCGTCGGTGGGCTCGATGAACTGCCCGGAGAAAGCGAAGCGTGGCACCGCCTCGTCGTTCTCCTCCATCACCAGCTCCGAGACCACCAGCTCACCGCGGGGGTCGCCCTCCGCCGCGTTGGCGCCCTCGGCGGTGGCGCGGTCGCTCCCCGCCTCCTTGGCGCGGAGCATGGCCGCGCGGGCCTCCTCCCGGCTCAGCGGGGCGGCCCTTGCGTTTGATGCGAGCGCCGTGCCGCCCAGCATGTCCTGCTCGTCCTCCTCGTCGAGCTCTACGAGGTCCTCCTCCACAGCCTCGCGGTCGTCGTCCTCGTCAACGGGCGCCTCAGCGGGGGCAGGGGCGGGGGCAGCAGAGGCAGCGCCGCCGGCCGCAGGGGCTGGTGCGGGGCTCGGCTCGGGCTCCTCTCCCGGGCCGATGGGGACTGCGCGAGAGAGCGGAGAGGATCGACACGACAGCAGCCTCAGCGAGCGCGGCCAACGCTTCAACCAACGGGCAGAGTCGCTGTCAGCCCCGCATCCCCGCCCCCCCCCGCAGCGACTGACGCCGCCCTGACCGGCGTCGCATACAGCAAACGGCTGGCCGCGTGCCTGGTTTGCGTTCCAGGGCACCGCTTGCCGCAACGGGCTGCACGCGGCCGAGCAGTAATGTGGCGCCACGGAAACCCCCCGCCGCACGCTTGGACAAGCGGGCCAGGCCCCGACGGGGCCCACCGCTGCACCGCCTCACAGGATGCGCAGATTCCCATGGTTCGTTCGCGCAAGTGCTGGGGACCGGATCGCCCTGACTGTGTTGCGAGTGCGGGGCAGGCAGTTGGGAACCGCAGCGGATTTCTTGAGGATTGCTCTGCACCCAACCCATTCCACGCCGCACCCCCGTGTAACACCGCCCGTGCCTGCAAGCGAAACAAAATCGAAACGGATCAGAGACATTGACGGCGCTGGTGCGGCGTGCCGATGCAAAGGCCGGCGTGGGATGAAGCTGTCGGCGGACCACCCCCCGAGCCACGGCGAAGTGCACCCAGGGAGCACGGGAGGGCTCCTCGGGGCGCCGCGACTGGTCAGAGGGGTGGCATCTGCCTGTTGATTTCGCAAGTGAAAAAAATTGATACCGATCCTGGCTAGTGCATACGGCAACAGAGTGTAGTCTTGCAGCTCGGGCGTCAGCAGGCGGCCCGCGCGGTCTCACCGTGGTGTCCTCAGCTGTCGCCCCACGCCCTGGACAGGTTGCCTCGGTTGGGCGCGGCACCACCACCTCCGCGCATGCTTGGCGGCACGTATGCACCCGTCGAAGGAGGGGCGGCTCCCGCGGCCGGCCTCACGCCGGCATCGCCGCGGGGCGGTCCGTCCCGGCGCAGCCCGCCGAGGCGCCTCAGGTGTTCCGGCCTCTCGTCCGTGCGAGCCGACGCGGCACTGAAGCCGCCGCCCGCCGAGCGCCACCGGTCCGACATGTCCGCCTGCGAAGGCCCGGCCATGTCCATGCCGGCCGGTCCGGGGCGGCCCCAACCGCCGGCGCCTCCCGCGGCCATGGGAACCTCTCCTCGCCTGATGGCGTTGGCCTCGTCCCTCTGCGCGGCCACCCTGGCCTCCTCCTCATCGTGCAGCTTGCGGGCCTCGGCCTCGGCCTTGGCCTTGGCCATCAGGGCCTTGGCCTTGTCACTCGCCACATTCTGGTCCGCCCTTGCCTTGGCAAGCACGGGCTCCTGCACGCGAAAAGAGGGCAACAACCGGGCGCAAGGTTAGTGCCGGCAGGGAACGCGCACGGGGAGGCTGCAGCAGCCTGGGCGAAGGGACGGCGGTGGAGGGCGTCGGTGCATGTATACCGGGCGGCGGTGGTGCTCGGAGAGC
>Ga0136560_1001780_pt1 | contig 11053 bp, 15 predicted proteins | sample AntRauMeHopE1497_FD_104925 | JGI IMG/M metagenome (GOLD analysis project Ga0136560, IMG submission 104925) | Saline lake microbial communities from Rauer Islands, Antarctica - Metagenome Hop E1 #497 | ecosystem: Environmental > Aquatic > Non-marine Saline and Alkaline > Saline | place...
GCATGCATCCATGAGACCAGATGCCAGCTGGAAGGCGGATGCACGTATACTGGTGCTTGCATGAGACATTGTTCGAGGGAGCAATGCGAAGACGTCTGGCTGGTCGATTGCAGTCGCGAACATGCGAGCGCCCTCCTCTTCGGAGCCCACGGCAGAGCCTGCTCCTGGTACCATTCTAGATCTAGCGGCTCTGGAGCATTCGGAAAGGAGTCGCAGGGCAGACCTGACGTAGTCTTCCCCTGGGAATGGCGGCCGCACGGCACCGAGACTCTTCGCCTCTTGCATCTCTCGCTCGTGTGCATGCAGCTGATCGCTCGCTACAAGGCAAGCCAATGCAGACACTTGCAGGGCAACTGGCGCGCCGGCACCTTTGCAAGCTTGAACGACGTCAGCTAGCGTTGAGACGATGCCGTACCTGGCCACGTGCTTCGGACCGGGAAGTGGAAATGAACTCGCCTGTGATCCAGGAGCTAGTGGTGCTCCAAGCATGCGACTGACTGCACCCTGTAGGGCCACTGATTTCAGAGGTACCGCTGCTGTTGAGGCCCCACTCGATTTGCTCATCATTGCCCATCGTCGAAGCAAGTACGGTGCCCATGCCTTGCCCGTTGCAGCAACCGCATGATGACTGGAGGACACTACACATACTGTTCGAGCAAGCCTGGACACTGCCAAGAATGACCTGAGCTGGTATGACTTCAAGCCTTGGCCAATTGATGCAATGATAGCGGGAACTAGCACATCCTCTGTTGCCTCCGAGCTTGCCTACTACATGCACGTCTGCAATGCTGCTAGCACGCCTCTTTGCACAAGCTTGCTTCGGTCCGACATTCCTCGCAGCAGACCGCGGAAGCAAGCATCAATGGCCTGGCGAATTCGCACTTGCTTGGGTGATGCTGCCTATGGTGGTCTATCGACATGCAGAGCCAGCGCCACCATCCCTCGGGCTGCTGCATGTTCTCTCTCAAGGTCGGCGCCCCCTTCCTCGAGCCGGGCGTTCTGTACAGCAGATACCAAAGTCGAAGTCACGACGCGCGCAATCGTCCACGCAGCAACGCGCCGAATCAGTGGCTGCGAATCGTTTTGGAGAAGATGTAATACTCGTTTCAGGAGACCTTCAACAGCAGGCGAATAGCCTTGATACCGTCCAAGCGATGATGAGAGGATCCCCGCACATAGCACACCCGCCTCTCGCTACCTCCAATCATCAGCATGGGCTGTGGCTGCGGCAATCATCGGCATGACAGCAGCAACGGCAGTCTTCTTGCCGGCGAAGCAAGCAGCCTCAAGCCCTAGCGCGGCACTTCTACGGAGAGTCCATTGAAGGCCTCCCGACTCGCTGCTAGCTCCACAGGCGGCCGCAGCGTCTATGCTGTGGCCGTCATCGATATCCATGTGTGCTGACTCTGAGCTCATAGCAAAACCACCACCGATTATACCCCCAGCACCACCACCAGCTTCTTCGCTGCCGGCCTCTAGCCTATGTCTCCATGCCGGATGAAGCTCAGCGAGCTCATCGGGGACAGCTGTATCCGACACGTCCGTTGTTGGCAGATCCCCACCCATCTCGTCCTCTTCGGACAGCACGCACATCGGTACGAGGAGGGGCGCAACCCTGGTTGCAACCACTTCCACGTTGCTCCTGACCTCACTCCCGCCATGGAGCCCAATTCGGACAGCTTGCCAGACTGCCAGCCACAGTTCGACTGCAGCCCTTCGAAGAGACGCACACTGTGTCTATCGCATTGACGCGTATACTCCGTCCCAGACGCTGCCAATTTCTGCCCACATATACTGAGCGTGATCTCTGGCCGCGTCGGCTAGTAGATTTGTTGCGTGCACTCCTGCAGCAAGCACCTGGTTCCCCTACTGCGACCTAGGTCCATCTGAAGCGAACCCAGCGGTGGCTGCCGACGCAGCTGCCAGCAAGCAGATAGGAAGACGCCCTACGAGATGTTTGATCGCATCACGCAGGGTAGAATTCGTCCTGAGCGCAGGGGTTGACTTTTCCACAGCTTCGAGTGCCATAGGCAGCATTTGAATGGCTTGGTCTGCCGTCACGTCTGCCGGGAGAGACACTGCGGCACGGTCGCTCTCCCTGCTCGCTTGCTTCGTGCGCAGAGCATCGCAGCCCATGGAGGCCCACCGAACCAGATCTATAGCAACTGCAACCAAGCATTCGAGAGACAGCTCCCCATGTCGTATGCATTGCCTGGCATCTGTCCGGGCACTACCATCATCAGTGCCAGCGCTCGCCTTGGCCCCGAATCCCAACCCAAACCCCTCTGAAGCAAAACTACCCAGCGGCCCGGCCATGACATCTACCCCTGGTGATATTTCTGGGGGCTCAACGGCTACCACTGTATCGGGTCCTGGGGCCGGGCCCCATCGTGATTTCCTCCCGTCCGCCGCTCGCCCATACTGGGGCTGCTCTCCGGATGCCGCGGCGCAGGCGTCTTCCAGCAGCATCGAGGCAAGTCTAGCAGCCAGCTGGCGTATATCGGGCGGGGCATTCGGACGGAGGCCGTTTCTGCAAGCCTGTACCACTTCTGGCCAGCCATGCACGCCGAAGTGTCTAGCTGTCAACGCTATCGTCGCAGCGAGCGCCTGCTTTGCCCTGGGTCCATGCCGCCGTGCAGATGACCCAATGCACTCCGCTATGCACACAATTTTGGCTCGATGCACAAGTTCTGGGTGAACAGAGCGGCGATCACGAACTGAGCGCCGAACCGCAGATTGCACGATGCTGCATGCAAGCTAATCTGCTTCTTCCGATGACGCGCCTGTCTCAGATCGAAGAAGGAGCATAGCATACAGACCAATATCCGGGGTTGTGTCCGATAGTTCTCGCAACCTGGCAACAGCAGAAACTCTGTCCAAATCTCCCCGGTCCGCTGATTCATGCGCTGTGGCTCTTCGGACAAGCTCAACGATGCTATCACGTTTTGCTTTATCAGGAGTCCACGGGACTGAAGCAGACATGCCAAACTCTCAAGTATGTGCAACACAACACATGTGGATGTCCGAAAATCGATTAAGCGTCTAGTTATGTGCAGATAACTCGATATGTGGTTTCAAGATACAATCTCCATGAAAACGTAGCGCCGCGCAAATGCGACGGAACGTCGCCACGAACGCTGGAACGTCATCGTTTCCGCATCCCGTACCTCATTAAAGGACCAAATCCGCCAATTATGACTTCGAATGGCGTCGCAACTAGGAAACAAGCACGTCAGGTTGTCGAGATAGCTTTCTCTGGGCTTGAGCGTCCATGTGATTTGTCCGGCATCGAAAAGTATGTTTCTTGCGACCCCCACTTGCTATGCAACTAACAAAAACCCCCGCAGAAGACCAGATTTGGCAGTGATTTCTTAGTATTACTCGCAGGGTATCAGATCTGAAGCTGCTCCTCGAAAAGGAGTGTGGTGTGCCTTAGAATAGCTAGATTGTGTTGATAGGAAAACCTTACAGACACCCCAGCTCCTCTGCGTCTGTACAAGCAGAGCTAGAGCGTGTCGATGCACAGAGGCGAAATATGTTCTTATACGATAGGCGGGAAATAGACCTGGCTCGAAAGGCTGCCGCTGATTCTGCCGAACCTGGTTCCAGTGCTGCTCCAGCAATACATCTTATAGATCCGGACTCAAAGTAGGAGTGGACATCGAACCGCCTATACATCGCAACTGCTGAGCAGATACAATCTGTGGGCGGAGCAGCCTTAGAATCTCATGGAAATCCTGTGGCCGGGGCGTTTGATGACCCTATGTCTCTCCTTCGTGCCCTTGACTAGGAGCTCCCTGAAGAGAATCGGTTGGCCGCCGCTAGACTGTCAGCTGCAATTACCGGAGCCACGCGCGGCAGATCAGAATCAGGCGCAACTTCTGACCGAGGAGCAGGAGCAGGGGGTAGTGGTAAGGCATCTGGAGGCGGGGGTTAGCACGGGCGCTCTAAGGCAGGAGAACGCACTGACGGCGACGGACTTACGATGAAACTTGAGGGCCCAGCGCTCGCCGTATTTCTTGCGACCAAGTCTCGCTACTCCAGGATTGTGGGGTGGCATCGAATGGCCTAGAAAGCGCCTGCTCTCTTGCGGTTGCGTGTGTCTGGTGGCACCGCTGCCGCGTAGCGAGCGGGGGTGCGCGCTCGGGCTCTGGATGCAGCCACATCGAATCTGGTAGACATGGCCTCAGGCACAATCCACAGGTTCGAGCGCTTCTATCGGCGGTTCGTGTCTGCAAGCAGTGAGAGAATCTCCATGCTCTAGAAAGCTCCCGAGTACTGCGACCGACTCGCATAGGTGTTGCTTCATCCGGCGCTGCAATCTACGTCAGGTGCGAGAGACTCATCAGGGCCGTCATCTGCAGCTGTTTGGAACACCAAAGTAAATGGGTCAGATGACACAGCTGATGCATCGGGCTCGCACAAAAAGACTCTGCTAGACTGTATCGACAAATAGGGTGCCATGGGATGGGCCCGAGGCTGCCTCGCATCTGAGAAACGGCTCCGAGCGCTTGCAAGGTGTCTGCACGGCAGTGCAACCAAGCTGTACTCGAGGTGTGAATCTGCGTCGAGCGATGCACCCGTGCCCAAGGACGTGTCCGAAGCCATCCACCGGGCTGTGCATCAGCTGCAGAGCAGGGCGGAAGCAGGCTGGTCCGCCGCCGACGATGCCCTCAAGGTGTCTAGGCAAACTGTAGTACAGCTCCACAAAAGCGCGGCATTGCTTGCGAAGCAGTCGCTCGATAGTGCAGCTATGGACGAGATGCGCAGCACGAGGGAAGAGCTTGACTCGATGCAGAGGAGGCTGGAGGACGAGCTGCTGCCTGCCCTGATTTAGGATGACAGCCCTCTCCGCGAGTCGGCTCTTAAAGTGTGCTCTGCTGAGAATCTGGTGCTTGCTAGGCTTCGTTCTCGAATGGCCGAGATCAGCGAACTTCATAGAGAGATGAGCGAGTTACGAAAGCAGATGCAGCAGCTAGTATAGGCGGAGAAGATGTAGTAGAGCGCTGTAGCCCAGGTCAGCCGCATCCGAGGGATGCCGGCTGCATACACGAGTGCATTGCGAGAGGTGGCCCGGCGCCGCGCGTTCGCCAGGTTTTACGTAACTTAGGTGCAGCGGGTTTGGGATGGGCTAGAGCGTGCTCGCACGCGGGAAGCGCAGCGTCGGGTGCAGTTTGACCGCATGCATGGAGGGGTTCTCCCAGCTGGTCTCATTCCAGGTATGGACGAGAAAGCGCCTGTCTTTGAAGTGCGCTGGGAAGGCATCTCATCGCAGCTGCCCAGGATTGATAACATCGATGAGGTGCTTGAGAAAGGCAACGCTAGTGACGTAGCCAGGCGCGATCAAACAGCGGCGCATTACTCTGAAGGTCTTTCTTCTGCAAACCCCAGAAATGCATCAAGACGTAAAGGAAGCGAGAGTTCCATTGGTTCTGACGAATCGTCCGGATCTAGGTCCAATGAATTTCGGCTGGCTGAAGTTAGTTTGGACAAAGAGGAGGACATAGCGGCGCAGGGACTGGCAAGCAAGCTTGGGCTCGAAGCCGAGGTTGCAGGGCTAAAGGCCGAGTTGGCACAGATGGCACAATGGTATGCTTTAGGATCTGGCCTTGGCGAAGAAGTGGCTAAGGTGTATCTGGAGGGTCATGGTAGGATGGCAAGCTCTCAGGTGTCATCTGCGACGCCTGATTCGGCAGGGGCTGCTCGTGCTAGGTCTGGGACAGAACCACCAGCTCTTGCTGAGGCTGCAGATCCCTCCAGAGATGCTGACGACCAACCGATTGATCTGGGCGTCAATTCAGGTCAAGATCTTGATCTAGATTTGGATGATGAACTACCAGAGAGAGTCCCGTGGAGCCACGCACGGATACCAACGCACGGGTACTCTATGAAGGAAACTGTCGCTGCCGTGGCTGCACGAGAAAACGAGCTGCAAGCCTAGAACACAGATGTATCCATGGTGCTTGAGGAAGAATCGCACGACCCATCCAATGGGATAGCCAGCAGGAGACCACAGGTATCCATCGCATTGCCTGCACAGGTTGCCACTGCTGCCGATGCGACCGATGGCGGAGGGGATGATAGCGTGTTCGACTTCGTGGTGTCTCCCATCGTTCCGGGTGGTCTAGACGTGCGTGTCTCGGGCTTGCTAGCGCCCTCTAGTGCTGGCTCTGGGCGCATGTCTGCGGGGACTCCAATGTCAGCGGATACTGAGGATTCTGGCGGCGCTGTAGTGCGATCTGCATCAGCAGGGCCGCCTGGTGGTGCCAGCCATGTTGTGCGGCGACTTCGAGCGCAAGTGTCCCAGGGTGGAATGAGGAGACCCGACGGGTCCCTGGCACCATGGCTAGCGAGCAGTACGAGACCAACTGGGAAGTTGTCTGCAGGTCAAGCACTGTGGCGAGTTTTGCAGCTTCTTCGAGACTCCAGAGCTCTGGATGCAGCAGAAGATGCGGAGGCAGCAGCGGACAGCTCACGAGCGATGGGTTGGAAGCAGCTGCGATGGCGAGGGGGTACAGGTGGGAGAGCAGGGTCAGAGGGTGTTGGTCTGCGGCCTGTGCACTCCGAGGGGGAACTACCAGACGCCCTGATGAAGAGCCTCGGCATGCTGAATCACCTCGATGTGGACTCACACGATGATGACGATACAGATGAGGATACGGATGTGGATGGCGCCAAGGCACGTGCAGATCTAGTACTTGCTGACAGCTCTCCTACAGGCGATCATCTGAACGACTCGAGTCCTTTGCCGGATTCCGGGGTGACGAAATCGTCTGAGAATGCTTTGAATACGCCAAAGCAGCCTCGATTAGTCCACGGAGAGCAGCAATAGTAGCCACCTCGTAGCGGCAGTAGCACTTCGTCAACGCCGCCACAGCACCGGATGGGTGGGATTGCGAACATCCGGCCAGGGCGTGTGGTGGACCAGCTTCGGAAAGTGCTTCGGTTTTTGTAGGGGCTGTAGCAAGCCAATGCAGAGCTCTCCGTGAGAGCAGCCGACCTGGATCGCGACAGACGGGACAGGGCCGTCCTCAGAGGCGACGTTCAGCCATAGGACCTGGTTGTGTTTCATGCACGGACTGTGCCTGCAGCTGCAGGGTATAGTGGATTCGCACCGGAAGATGGTGCTGCCCCGCACGGGAGCTCAGGTGTGGGAGCTCGTGGCAATACGAAACAGAAGAAATCGAAGGAGGTTAAGAAGACGAATAGTACTGCTAGTCATAGTTCTGATCATAAATCGCAAGAGGCTCCTGTTTCTAGTGGTAGAAATAGACGCGAATCTGATAAGAGCTCTGTTGGGGTCAGCGCCCCCATCGTCGTGTACGAAGCAATCAGCTACAGAGAGGCTGGTTCAGATGCCCGGCCTGTCCGCATCCTGCTTCGTGCTAGAGCAGCCGAGTAGGCTGTGACAATGGCAGGAGGATCCTGGCCAAGCATAGTCGTAGCACAGGTCCGTAAGTTGCTGCCGCGCACAGTGAATGCTCCTCCTCGGTCAATTACTCCAGGCAGCCATGCCCACGATGCACCTGTTATAGAGACAGGCCTTGGAACAGGCCCGATGGGCTCCTCAATAGCGTCATCAGAAGGACGATTTTCCCCGGGGCTCGAACTAGGAGCTGCCAGTGATGCAGAGCTCGGGCTTGCCATGTTGCGGTTCGGGCTGGAGCCGGGGGCGGAGTTCGTCGTGGCTGTAGCTGACGTGCTCTTCGTTGAAGACGACGAGAAGGACGACTGAGTAGAGGCAATTTGGAATGACGAAGTCAATTCGATTGCCATGTTCCATAAAGGGGCACTAGCCTAGCCCTGGCGAGAGGTTCGTGGTTCGTGGGCTCGCTCGCTCGTTATTTTCGTTTCGATGCTTGAGATGCTTAGCCAACATTTAACGCGTTTCCCTGCGCAATGCAGCCATTCGAATTATGTCATGTCACGACTCTTGACTCAAGAGTACTCCTAATTCATGCTCGACGACCGCCGATGGCCGCTGCTCTACCATCCCGGAGCCCTCCAGCCCCAGCCCCAGTCCCCTGAACCGCGACGTACACATGAGACCCAAGTTGCCTCCCCGCAGTCCACCCTGCACCAACAAGAAACCGCAGGCCTACGGTCCATTCCAGGACTATCCCGAGCCATGTGGCTGCAAGCAGCAGCAATACGTACACCATGATGTCTTTGTATTTGCAACTGAAGCAACCCAGTCCATGGCCAAGCGTGCTGGCTCCCACTGTCTTGAGCACTGGCTCTAGAGGAGCAATTACAACCATGCCCTCCTCAACAGCATTGGCCTCTCCGGACCAGTGGTCAAGATGCCCCCCGATCCCCTCCCTCCGCATGAGTCCCCGCAGTCGCCTGGCCCCTCGTCTCGTCACGAGGTACGCGTGTGTGCCGTGCCAGAGACCATCCACGCGACGCAAGTTCCCACCCCGTGCCCCGGCGATCTCGCCCTCCGATCCCAGCTTGCCTAGAGGGTGGCTCCGGTGCAAGAACCGCCATCCAAGGAGAAGCAGGTCAAATCGCTCGGGCGATGCTCCCGCGATCAGAAGGTCTGCGTCAATTCTTCGCAGGTCTTCCACGAAAACTCCAGTCGGGCGGACGTCGTCTTCAACGACGATCAGGAAAGGCAGGTCCAAATCCTCCATGACTGACCAGATCTAATAGTGACTGGACGAACATCCTAACGGTCCCATCGCGTCAATTTCGTGATCTGATCCGCGCAACACGGCCCCCTAGTTCATGATCAGGTACCTCGTGTGAACGTCGGCTTGTGCAAGGAGCTTTTTCTTGCCTATCGGGTGACTTGCATCGACAGCAGGCCATCGAGAGATAAACGGCCCTGTGCTTAGCATGTTTCGTTCAGTTCTCTGGTACCGCAGTCGACAAATGGCAGTGCAAGATGTAGCATTGTCCTCAGCTGTAAACGGTAACATTCTCATGGGGTCGTCCGGAGTGGACCAAGTGCAGCCTTTGCCATCATGGCAAGATTCCGGTACTCTAGTTACTTCTTCGCCCTAGTCTAACGCGGCATCAAGAGCTACGACCGTATCAGCACCACGGGCTACATCGCGATTTAGGTTGACAATCAGTATTGCTGGAGTGTCAAGCGATGCGACGACGTCGTCACTTTTAGAGGTTACTATGGTAATAGAAGCGAATAGGAAAGAGATTGGTGTGATTCCCAGTGTTTTCCCCATCGTGAACAAGCAATTCAAGTGCAAACATGGCAATTCGATTGAAGGCAGATGATCGGAGCAGAAGGAACGGCGGCTAAACTTTGAAATGGCGAGCAAAAGAGAAAGGTTTGGCAAACACTCCATGATGGAGAGATCATCTCGAATAAATAGTCCCTGCTCAAATGCGGGGGCTGTCGTCCTTGGACCATGTATGCTGTCGCCCAGTGTGATGAGACACGCTTGTGGCAAAACCAGAAGATAATGAGGACCGATATATTAGGTCACAAAGCTAGCATATTATCTGGGCATTCGCATGATCATATCTTCCATTTTGGCTAGGGTGTCTTCATCTCTGTCGAAATCATACTAAGCCACGCCGGACTCTGACAGCTTCGCTGGAATATCAATGGCTTGCAGCGTAGCCATATCTGCTGCTGGGCTGCTCGACGCACCCTCCTATTCCTTAATCTTTAATCGTACATACTGCGGCATCAGACCAACCAATCAGTTTGAAACATGTGGATGAAACGATGCGCAAACTCTTGTGGGGACCACCCCGCAGATGCTAAACTCTAACCATAAGCTGCCTAAATCCACCGGATTTCAGCTCTTCGCGGGCCTATCTTGTTCGATCAGCCATATTTTGCTGCAAGTACCTATTTGGGCAGTGAACCTGCCGCGTTCTTCGAGTGCATACATCCGCGCGCTTGTCCCGGAAAATGCCGCGCATTGCGGCCTTGCGGAACTTAATATTGAACCGTGGAAGCAAGTGGTAAACATGACTAATTCAGATGAATACGTTCATTTCCCACCCGCCGAGGCATCACCAGCATCCATTGGTGTCTGGGCTGCAGCCCCCATAGCAGCCGCGGGAATCGCCCCCCCAGCAGCAGCCAGCGCCGCAGCCTCATCGTCATCGTCATCGTCGTCCTCATCGTCATCATCTTCCTCGTCCTCCTCGTCCTGCCTATCTTGCTCGAGCTCATCGAACATAAATTCCCTCTGATACTCGAGCAAGAACTGCGTCGACCTCTTGACATCCACGAAAAGACCGAACACCCGTGTGATGTCCTCCACATCAACCTCGGCTCCACGACGCTTCTGGCACACGAGACTAGCAGCCATGATCATGTGCATGGCATACCGCAGGCTCGTCTCCCCGGCAATCTAAGTGAGCAGAGCAAGTGCTTGCTCGGTCATCTCAACGTCCTCTTCCTCGGCTCGAATCGTCAAGATGCGCTTCAGCTCGTCAGGCGAGTAAGGCTTTGTCATGACAATCATGAGTCGATCCAGCAGGTCGATGGGGAGACCATGGGGAGACCGGTACGTTGTTCCCCGGATCGTGGTGATCCCTCTGTTGGTCGCCATGATGAGCACAGGCGCCAAGTCACTCTCTAACCCTCGATTCAGCCAGGAGAAGCACTCGATATCCAGCATGTGTACCTCGTCGATGAAGAGGACACCAGGGACGATATCTGCCTTGCCTTCCTCTCGCCAAGCAGCCACCTTAGCATCGATTTGTTCCCTCACCTCCCCCTTGATCTCCCCCGTGTCACCAGCGAACAGGGCAAGGAACCCCTGCTGCCTAGAGTTGATGACATCGATCTCATGCAGTGACACGACGTGGACGACTTCTTTTCTCTTCTCCAGCTCGCCCTCAGGGCACTGCACGAACCTAGTCTAAGGCCCCATGGCATCAAAATCTCTCGATCGGCTGAAGGACCTCCCAAGCCTCGTGATGCGACCTGATGCCTTGTCGATGGTGATGACATCTCCTGCTGCCACCTTCTCCTTGGTGAGAGCTTCAATCATCTTCTGCCCGAGATCATACACGGTCTCCATCTCTGTGGTGCGCAGCGTCAGCCTCCCGGACCTGTCAGCGGAAC
>Ga0136560_1001782_pt1 | contig 11052 bp, 18 predicted proteins | sample AntRauMeHopE1497_FD_104925 | JGI IMG/M metagenome (GOLD analysis project Ga0136560, IMG submission 104925) | Saline lake microbial communities from Rauer Islands, Antarctica - Metagenome Hop E1 #497 | ecosystem: Environmental > Aquatic > Non-marine Saline and Alkaline > Saline | place...
TGTCCAGGGTCAGGTATAAACTTACTGGCTTCTACTTCGTAGTTGGCATGAATTCGAGGGTGCGCGCAATTTGGACCAAAATTTGGCGATGGTTTGGCGCACCTTAAACCGGAACTAAGGGTGCGCCAAACGGCGCACCCTGGCGGAGGGGTCTGAACGGGTGCGACCATATGGTCTGTCACTCGTGTCATACAGATTTATGTTGGGGCTGTGGGTTCCCGTGGGGCAAAACTAGCAGATGTGGGTCTGGTGCAATATATAAACACATGGCGGAAGACTGCAGCAAGCAGGACAACTGGCACAGGCTCAATCAAGATGAGCTTCGGACGACGCGGGCGGATGCAGAGGCATGGCTCACAGCTGCACGAGAAAGTGGTTCGTTCCGCAACTGGCAGCTATTGCCCTGCCTGGTACACGAAGAGCCCACTAGCACTGATTGGACATGGAACGGGTGTGTCCATTATCCTGCTGGTCGTTGTCGAATCCGTGCAATCGTCACAATATCCAGCTTGGTGACCAATAACACATACAGGTTCGTTATGCGACCCAATTATAAGATATGTTGTGTTCTCCTGGTAAAAATTCTAAAGCTTGGAGAACGAAGTGCTTCACTATTTCCCATATGCCGAGTACTTGAGCCGCTACAACGCCTGGGCGTCCACTTGGATCAGAGTCTACATCGAAGTAACCTGGCAAGTCCTTTATAGAGGTTTAGCGCTCTGGAGGACAAGCGAGATACACAGCGTAACACGCATTCATGCTATAGTACCGCCCAATCTCTCACCGGACTTTAAGAAGGCTGCAATTGAACATCCTGACCTCAGAATGTCACACGAGTGTATCACATTTTGGCAGGGCATTAGTTTGGTGGCTACGATTACAGCTCACTAATTAACTATATGAACTACAAAGTATCATATTTAACTAATTTCAGGTCATGCAAGCATGGTATCCGCTTATTCCTCGCTCACATGCCGAAGATGCGATATCAACCGTATTCGGTCGTACTGAAAATTGCTGTGCCAGCGACTGAACTGGAATTGTGCACGATCTATTGCAACGCAATGTGACTGCTCGTACCAGGCGAAGATGTTACCTGGCGTATCGCCGTTGGAGGTTCCCTTGTAGGCTATCGTTCGCCCAAGATGCTGGTGAGCGAGGGAGATCGGATCGGATCGGATTGATGAATCGAGCGGAACCTCAACGGGTGGTTCCGCAAATCCACGCATGGGGGCCGCACGTTTGTGTCGCGGCAATATCGACCAACCGCATCAGTATGTGCGCTGCTGTCACAACTGCTTCGCCGGATGTGATTGATTCTCGCCTTCCCGCAACAATTCTGTCCGGCATGCTTGGTGCCGGGAAGTCGACGCTGCTAAAACACATTCTGACAAATCAGGAAGGGCTCAAGATCGCAATTATCGTGAACGACATGAGCGAATTGAATGTTGACGGTGAAGAGCTGCGCAAAGCTGGGATCGTTCGAAGCATTAAAGCTGAGATGGTCGAGATGCAGAACGGCTGCATCTGCTGCACCCTGCGCGACGATCTGCTCAAGGAAGTATCTCGCCTGGCCGAATCGAAACGCTACGACTATCTCGTCATCGAATCTACAGGAATTTCAGAGCCAATTCCAGTGGCTTAGACCTTCACATTTGAAGCCCCAGGCTTTGCCGGTCTGCCTTCGATCGCTCGCATCGACACGATGGTGACAGTTATCGACGCAGCGTCGATCTGGAGCGATTTCTAGAGCGGAGAGACGCTCTTGGATCGCAAGCAGAACGTTGGTCCTGAAGATGAGCGGGAAATAAGTGACTTGATCTTGGATCAGCTGGAGCTCGCTGACGTTGTTCTTGTCAACAAGTGCGACGTGGTTGGAGCGAAGGCTGCCAAACAAGTCGAGGCGTTCGTTCATAAAATTAACCCCAAGGCCATAATTCACCGCACAGTTCGGTCAAACGTGAACCTCAAGCATGTTCTGAACACAAAGTTGTTCGATATGGAGAAGGCATAGTAGCACCAGGGCTGGATCGACGAGTTGCAGAATCCTCATCACACACCTGAAACCGAGGAGTACTCGATCTCTTCTTTCGTCTTCAGTATGCCCAGGCCGTTCCACAGCGAGAGGCTCATCCGCCTTGCGGCGCATTGGGTTCACAAGATCGCGACGCCAGTCGCAGCAGAAGCCGGAGTGGGCGAGCAGCAAGATGCAGCAGGCGAGCATGATGATGAAGGCGAGCATCAGGTCGCAGTCCCGGACAAGGGAGAAGCAGAGATCGAAAGCGAATCTGAGTCAAGCACCAGTACCGGGGCCGCGAGCGGGACTGGGGTCAGCGCAGGGAGCCGCATGACCGATGGTGCTGAAGATGGTGCAGAAGATGAAGATGAAGATGCGAAAGAAGATGAAGACGCCGGCCTACAGGACCGCCCAGAGCCACCTCCCGGTGGCCTGGCCGACGCCATGGGGACTGTTCTACGCAGCAAAGGGTTCGTTTGGATGGATACGTTGAAGGATTTTAACGTGTTCTGGTCTCAGTCGGGTAAGCTTCTGCAGGTGCGGATCGGGGGTCCGTGGTGGGCTTCCCTACCCGACGACAAATGGCCCAAAGAGGAAGATAAAAGGGCGGAGCTGAAGCTCGGTTGGGATCGGCGTTGGGGGGATCGTCGGTGCGAGCTGGTTATGATCGGAAAGGACATGGATAAGGCGAAAGTCCGAGAGGCTCTAGAGTGGTGTCTCTGCACAGAGGATGAGATGAAAGGCGGGTTCCGCGCACTTACTTCTCATCGTGACACGCTCATGTCCTCGGTTGACCGGGAGGAGCTGGCAATGCAAGTTGCCGGCTGGCCGGCGGATGGCGAGGAAGAAGAAGAAGAAGAGGAAGAAGATGAAGATGAAGATGGTGAGCCTCAGGCGGAGGGAACAGTCCCCATGGTAGGCGATGGCGAATGACTTGCCCATCGTGCCAGCCCTCTCTCCACTGAACACTCATCTGAGAAATGCGAAAGTCAACTTGAGTTACGGAGCCTTGTTCACCTGTGGTAGGTATCCTTATGCTTGGATCCTCACGTTTATTGTCGCATTGGTCTAATCCTGATGTCGATGTGTTGTGTCGCACCTTGGTGTGATGTGGCAAGTCTACTGTGGGCCCCAGCAAGAACTGAGGTCATCACTGTGATAATCCGACGGAAGTACTCAGGCTCCACTTCCTTATGTGGTAGAAACTGGCTGCATCCGTAGTACAGAGTCCGGGAGTGGTGATATTTTGCGGGCTGGCCAGCCCCGTCTGCATCCTATCGTTTTGTGATGAGTCCACTGAGAGGCAGATTGGCTGCAGAGTGACCCATTGCTTAAAAATTTGCTAGCTTGCTTAAACTTGTAGTACACAATATGCTTAGTACTACACGCTTGTGTTCTAATATATTTAGCACAATCCATCAAAACACATCACATTCAATTTGCAAATATAGATGGCGCACATTCTGTCGAGTTGGTTGCTAGTCAACCTTTAAGTTGTTAAACGGGGAGAATATGTGGTTGCGGCACGCTCGTGTACATATTTGCTGTTGTTTAGTTGACGCCAAGGTATATATTTAGAGATCTACTAACCATACCTGTTATCCGTAGCGATAGCGATACCTGTGATGAACCACGCAACCAACAATGTCATGGGATAGATCAACTTCATTTCCAGTGCATCTCGTCCTGCGTCAACCGTGACGAAGGCTCCACCAGCCCCCGTGTCACGGCAAGGGCAACATGAAGAGCAACTACGGCTTTTCTCGCCAGGCCACGGAGGGTTTCCAGCTGCTCCTGGCTTGCGCAATCCTTTGATCCCGGCTTGGGCACATTCAGGTCGTTCCACACATTTAGTTGCGTACCCTGATCTGCACGGCTAATCGTCTTATCCTGTTCGATTTCCGCTGTGCTTTCATGGGCAGCTGCTTTGCGCAATGTATTACTGTCAGCAAGTGCGCGACCTCCCTGCTGAGGTTCATTCCTTGAACATTCTGGGAGACGTCCTTCACCCTCTGGAGCTGAACCACCGATGCTGGTCGATGAACTGATCGGATCTGCATCGCGCAGCATTCCCCGAGCGTGGAGCCGCGCCCCGTCGCCGACTTGCTATAGTCTCCAAGGCTGTTTCTGGAGTTTCGCCAGTACCGCCAGCTTGTTTCGCCGAGCAGTGGCCGCCTACTACCTCTGTACCCATCGGCTTTTCGATCCGGCTGCCACAAGGAGCGACGCAAGCGCATTTCTGGCTGTCTACGACGCATATGCGAGTCGAATCTTGGCATATACTCTTGAAATAGTTTGTTCCATCGACGCGCTATCGCTGTTGGTACCGCCTCCCTCATGCCCAGCACCCGACTCCCCGACGATGCCTCTTGCTCTGGGTCCCGTCGGTACAAGCATGGTGGACAACATGCTTGACTGTCCAAACAGGAGAATACTACTTGTTGAGTCGATACCAGCAGCTGCTCCCGTCGCCTAAAGAAGCACCATGTGTTGCAACCGGCCGGAGAGGGATCCGAGACCGGCCGCACTGATTCCAGCCCCCACGGCGAGCAGCCCAGGCACCCAGCTGCAGGTGCCTCGAACGGCCGGACTGAAGCCGACCGTCCACACGAGTCCAACCAGTACCATCACCGGCTACGTGATTAGAATCGTGGTGAACTGAGACTACCAGAAGATCAGCATGAAGTCGTTCGTCACCTGGGGGGTGTAAAACAGCCCGAACGAAAGCACAAAATAAAGGACGAAGGCCACGAGGAACGTGAAGAAACACGCCGCCAGCATTCCCAGCACGTTCGATTTTAAGTCCTTGCCTTCTTCCTGCGCCAGTGTGAGCCTCACTTGCGCCTCCACTTCCGGTGCCTCGAGAATGCGAGTGATTGCGAGCCAGTAGGCGACCCCCGAGTCGTCCACACCGGCCTTGCTAGCGCCTAGCTAGAGCTTACTGCCGCGATGACGTCCTTCGCCGTTGGTTCGGCCGTTACCCTGGGTGTTCTGAGCCAGGCCAAGCTGCTTATGCTTCGTGATTTCACTGGCCCTGGCAATTGCAAGGCTGTACTGCCTTAATCGGCCTAACGACTTGGCACTTGTCATCGAGCCGGGGCCTGTGGTGTTCTCCGAACGCCTACCGCCCAGCTTAGATTCGCTTGATGCCTCGGCTGGTTCGACGCCCCCCCCATTGAGTTGGGGTGGTGCTACACCGCCGAGGGCGTTCGAGAGCCGTTCCTTGGCAGCACGAATGGCCGCAAGATCGACAGCCGGGAGCGAAACCAGATCAATGGCGGGAGCCGGCGCCGCGCGACTGGCGCGTCCCCTTGCCGCTGCATCGGCGTTGCTGGCACCATGACCTTGCCCTGGCGCCTTTTCTTCTTCTTCTTTTTCGATTTCATCTTCCTGGTAGATGCCCTGATCGGGCTCGTGTTTTAGCATTTCATCGGCACCGGCCTACCAAGAAGTCAGTACGTGCGGAGCAGCCATCTTGAAGAACCGCAGCTCCTGCTTGGCGATGGCAGCACTTACTGGTCCCATGTCGCTGTTCCCAAGTACCTCTGAGGTGCGGCCTCTGCATCTGCATACCAGCGGGTCAAGTGGGCCGAAGCTCGTTCTCTGCAGGAACGGACAGTACTCGCCCGGGGGTTGCGGGAACCGCGTAGGACCGTTAGCTTGTTGCATCGCTCTCTCCATCTGCACCTCTGTGGCTGTGGAAGAACGGTTAAGACCATGTGGATGCTTCCGCTAGCTAGAGGACGAAGGCTTGAGTAAACCTGCACCATGATTACTTTTACCTGCTACAGGCGCTTCCTGCTTCCGCTGCTGACGATCGTGGTCCTCTGTGGTGCCTCTCGTTCCCTTGGCATGCGGATTGGCGTCCCCACGTGTAGCGCTCTGCGCTATGTGCTTCAAATCATCGATTTCTCGCTGAATTGCCTGCTAAAGAGACGACTTGTACTGCCGCATTTCGGTCGCAAGAAGAGCTCCGAGCTTCTTATCCGCCGTATCCTCGTCCGCAGGCGCCTGCACACAGCATCCGACGGGGCGGTCTTCGAGCGCGAATTTGTCTAGCAGGAAGAGCGGTTTTTCTTGTCTCCCTCTTCCGACCGCTCCGACGAGCAGTCCGCCGCAGCAGGCCTCGAGCCACGCGGGCGGGTCAAACCATCCGTACTCCTCGCTCCGAATAACGCCCGGTATAGATTCGATCACCCAGACAGCAGCAGCAAGAGCCTGCTTACGAAGTCGCGCGTTGCTTGAATTCACATGCAAGATGTCTCTCTGTAGTGCTATCATCGCGTTGCGGCCTCCAGGACTGGCGATGTACCTGTCGATATGTGACAGCGATCCTAAGGTGCCGGTGATAGGAATATCCTTGGCGGCGTTCTTGGTAGCTCCCGCTGCCGCTTTCGCCAGCATGGATCGTACGATTGATTCACCCAGCCAGGCACCCCGATGCAACGCGATGAGACGAAGCCTTGCAATCGCTGCTTCGTCCGGCCCGCAGGAAGGTATGCATGGCCAGCAGCAACAACAAGAGGACTACGTTGAGATCCAGGTGAATTCGCATCGGGTGCCAGCAGCCATGGCGTCTCCTAGGTCGCGGACTGCACGCGCGAATGCAACGTATCGCTAGGTTTGCGTGATCGATTTGCTTGCCCGTTTCTCCCGCAGTATGTGTGGCCTTCCTCTGGTTCTGCCTATGATCCGGGGAGGCACTTCGGCTGGACCCACAGAGCCACTGTTTGTGTGTTTGAACTCGGAATGTAGGTTTACCGCTATGGCTGCAGAGGACGCCGGGCTCGTTGACCGGCTGCTTGGAGTACTCTGGGTAGAGCTACCAGAGCTACTGGATTCGGATAAGCCTGCAAGTAAATGATTCGCATCATCACCTTCGCCGTCGCCATCACCCTTGCCCTTACCTGAGTTCTTCTCGTCAGTACCATCCATGACTCGCCCCGCGCGGGGGTTTCGTGAACCGGTCAGGCGATCCGTTCTCATGTTCTTCATCTTCATCTTCATCTTCGTTTTCGTTTTCATCTTCATCTCCAAGATGCTGTCGGTGAGTTGTTGCACCCTTCTCGTAGTTGCAGCGTCTCCAATGATGGCAGCCAAGGCCTTCGCGTCGCGGATGTGCCAGTGATGGGCTTGCGAAGGGCGTGCGTTCTCTAGCCACTGAAGCCTGCTGGCCAGTTGTTCCCTGAGCCTCCTGAGCTCCGTCGGCACGTGGTCACCTAAGTGGTCTTCTGCGAATTTTCTGATTTCTCCCTCTCGCCACACGGTGAAGAAGTTGCTCTTATATCTCGCCAAGCTAGCACTGCTGAATAGAATGGTTAGGGCCATGGTGAACGGAATCTAGAACAGTGAGGCTACGACGGAGATACCGATAGACTGCAACTGTGTCATAGGCTCTGACGTATCTACAAAGGTAGCATTTGCCGTCGAACCGTCCGACGCCGTCACGACGCCAGAGACCGTACCATCCCCAGGCGGCGGTGGCACATCGCTCCCATCCATCGGTGGATCCGTCGGACCATTATTGACCCCGGTCAGAGAAAAAAACACGGCGGTCACGAGCATACTAATGGTAAGGGCGCCAACCAACTGACCAAGTCGCACGAAACGTGCAAGGTCGTACCTGAATCGCGTCCATACCCCGCACCACAGATGTTCGTAGATCGTCCTGACAAGCCAGAGCTGCAGCAGTTCCCACCGCAAGATCCACAGGCGGCGACAGCAGGTTGCATCGGCCAGCTCCTTCGACTTCTTGCGTAAATGTTCCTGCATGCCTCTTGCTTTGGCTTCCTGTCTCGACTGCCGTCCCTGATCGTATGACACAGCCTGTGTGCTTGCGCTGGTCTGTGCGGGCTGGCGGCTTGAGGTCACAGAGCGAAGGGAACCAGAAAGTGCATTTGCTGCTGCTGAAAATGCCTCCGAAGTTGTGAGGCGACAACAGCCGCAGTCAGACTGCGATAGGTCGGCCATTTTCGTTCGGACCCGGAATACCGGCTGGTCGGAATTGCCCACAGAGCGACTATCCATTGATCTACTGGGCCCTGCGGCAGCATCAGCTGCAGCTTCTGCATCTGTATGATCTGTATGGTCTGTATGCTGTTCCGGGTCGATGGTTGACGCAGATTCCGAGCTATAGTCGGGGAGATCGCCTGAAGTTGATGATGTGGACGACCATCCGAGTTCTCCCAGCTGCAATGCAATGCCGTTGATCCACCCTCTGCCTGCGAGGCTGAGTTTGTACTTGTCGCCGTTATTTGCATCTCGTAGATTCATGCTCACCCAGTCTGTCTATCTCTTGGACTCGACGCCACGCGCCCATACATGCTTGTGGGTTACCGCATCCTACGTATTTGTGCTTTTCTTAGACTTCTCTGCGTCGTCATCATCACCATTAGCACCATCGTGTGACAAGCCGTCCAGGTCTCCGTCCTGCTGCAGCTGCCGCAGCACGACCAGCCCAACGTGCATCATAGCTTTCTCGGAGAGGCCGCTTGCTGAATCCATACCATCCAAGAACATGCTCGGCTTTATCCTCGTGGTATCGAGCAAACACTGACGCAGCTCATGTAGTGACTGTGCTGTAATCTTGATGGCCGTGTCGGCTTCTTTCCTCGTCATTGTCGCAATGAGTGTTGCCTCAGGCACCGGGGCATTAGAGCCTGCGATGGCGGCTTGTTGCTCAATTGATTGTTCCGGCTAAGAGTTAAACTTGAAGGCCTGTACAACCCTCTCTATTCTCAGTCCCACTTTCTCCACGGCTTCCAATCCACCCGCCAGCAGCAGCTCAGGGTCACGTCGCAGTCGTGCTTCGAAGCGCTTTTCATCTCTCAGATCAAGACAGTGAACGTAAGGCATACATACTACTGCAAAAATAAGGATTATACCTACTACGATGAACAGCAGTGGGTTGTCGCTTATATCGTCAAGCGTCAGACCCGATAGGCCTTGGGTCAGTATCTATAAGTTCCTTTTTGCCAGCAGCTCCAGTCTCGAGGCAAAGTCATTCGATCCCTCGCACTGGCAGATGAGACCGCCCGAGGCAGACATACCGGCAGCTTTGCATCCATCTGTCGTCCACTTCCTGTCGATCGGGTCCCACGTCATGCAGGCAGCCACCACCACGTCAGATGTCGCCCTGGCTGCTTCCTGCTCAGCTGCCTGCTCCTGAGGATCCCCTCCTGCCGACAGCAAGAGAGGCGCTACTGGGGCTCCATCAGACGACTCGGCCTAAAACGTACTTGCGCTCGACGGTAAGGGCATCTCAATGCTTAACCGCAGACCAATACTGGCTGCATCCATGCCACCTTCCTCCGTGCCTCGGCTGGTTGAAACACGTACGGACACGGGCTATCCGATGGCGGACTGCAGCACTGTGCTATTGCCAGAGACTGTCTCATTCGCGGCATCGCTGCTCGCCGTATCGTTAGGATACGCCTGCAGCGACCCGAAGCTCATAAAACTGGCCACTACGCTCCCTGCGGCCGCCGTCGCCCGGCAATCGGTGGTGCCAAGAGTTAATCCACCGGTGGATTGAGAAGCCTGCAGCTGAGTAGCGTTGCCGGAGCGATTTTTGCCTGCGTCTCCCGACGATGTTCTCCCCTCCGCGATGGCTTTAGCCTCTGCCTGTGCCAGCCTCGCCTCTGTTTCATTGCCGCTTGCTGCCGCTGGTGAGACGGCCCCAAGGAACGTAGGTCCATCAGCAGCACATGAACCGGCATTCGCACCAATGTCAGGCATGCGGCCAGCCGCCAGATCTAAACCGTTAGGGGACGTGACCCGCGTCGGTTTCTCCCCAGCAACGGCACCAGATAAGAGAGCCTATCCTAGCTACCCACCAGATCTTGAGATACTCTACGTCACACTGCCGCTGCTGTTGCCGCTTGCCGCCGCAGCCAGACCGACTCCTCCGAGCACGTTGAGGATACTAGCGCCCGCACCAGGACTGACCGGATCCGACGCATTCTTCTGATCGTTAAGCCGACGACTGAGAAGATCTCCCACGGAGCCCAGCGCGCTGTTTAGCTGCTCTTCAGTGACTGCCGCCTTGTCCTAGAGAACGCCGCCAGCAGCTGCACTTGCTAGCGCCAACACCGTGTCAGAGGGAGGTGCATTTGCTGCTGTGGCGCGAACGAATTCGAGGATCGAGTCTCCAAGAGCCTGTTGTTCTTGCAGTCCGTCGCTGCCACTACCTCGTAGCCTTCCTGCAAGCTAGCCCAGACCTGCAAGCCCCCCGAGGAGTTCTTCTGGCGTGGAATCCGACGCCCCGTTTAGCAAGGAGAGCTGGTCAGTAACAGCCCCGCGAGCTGCAACGGAGTTGCCAGACTGCGACGAGTCAAACGCTGGAAGCACGTTGATCCTTGCGCCGACTGCGGCCACGGAGCCTGCGCTGTCCCTGACCATTGCAATGACCGTCATGACCGACGTCTCTTCGAGTGAGGCACCCTCGGGTAAATAAATCGAGGCGTTCGGGCGAGTCGAAAACCCGCGCAGCGGCAGCGCGTCAGAAGCATCGATTAAGGACTCCGGATCGCGACTGGCCGCAAGATCCGTGGGATCCACTGCACCCGTCGGATCTACGAAGAACGAGTGCTCTAAGGGGTAATCGCCCATGCGGTCCACCCACCCAGTGGCTCGCAGCAGAGTCATGCCCAAAACGGCCCTCACGAGGCCATCCCCACCAATGGCACTCGCTGAAACTGTTCCGTTCTCCGGGGGACGATTGCCGAACACCTCCACTGATCCCACCCGCTAGATTCGCGGCACGTCAAGCATGTATCCGATGGCGCTGAACACGTACGTTTCACCGGCATGCAATGCACCTGCCCTGATTACCAGGCGGGGCGAGCCGACGGCAGCTGTCAAGAGGTCACCCGTCGGGAATATCGAACCTTCGCCGGGGTTCGCGCTGACAGCAGCCACCGTGCGCAGCCCCACGATAGAGGGGCCGCTTTCTTGAGCCCATTCAATGCCCATTCCTTGGAGGGCATCGGCAAGCGCCTGCTGCGAAATCCCAGTGATCCTGCTGCCATCTAGAA
>Ga0136560_1001783_pt1 | contig 11052 bp, 5 predicted proteins | sample AntRauMeHopE1497_FD_104925 | JGI IMG/M metagenome (GOLD analysis project Ga0136560, IMG submission 104925) | Saline lake microbial communities from Rauer Islands, Antarctica - Metagenome Hop E1 #497 | ecosystem: Environmental > Aquatic > Non-marine Saline and Alkaline > Saline | place...
ATTCCAGGTAGAGTTCATATTTATTTTGGACTTCCACCCGACTATTTCCTGGAGAGAGTATCTCCACGATCAGGTCTGGCGCACCAAAACAGCCTTTATCATCCAGTTTGGACAAGTCACATACTACTGATATATCTGGCTGTACGACAGAATCTATTTTTGAATATTCAGAATTTCTTGAAAACCGAACATCAAAAGGTGCTGTATAAACTTTGCATGGATGGTTTTTAAGGTAATTCCATAAACGAGCTGAAAGATTTCCAGAAACCTCCTGATGCCTTCGATTAGGAGCAGCTGCTTTGGTAAATATCTTTCCTTTAATCAACTCGACAATCTCCTCAAAATCCCACTTGAGGTAATCTGCATAGGTATAATTCAGAGACCTTCTATCGGGTTCATTGAAAGTGGATAAGCTGAATTTCTCTTTTTCCGGAATTCTATATTCGTTGATTGCCATAGATTCAAAATTTTATTCTAAGCTCCACCATCAAAAATACTCATTTTAGAAAAGAAAAAGAGCCAGCTCGAGACCTACTTATCAATACGACATGCTATACCAAATCCCATAAACAACTAATGCTTAATCATTTTGTAACGCTTCCCAAAGAATCTCCACCGGATGCAACGCTTTTCTACCTGTACCATCTGTAATTTGATGTCGACAAGAAGTTCCTGGAGCTGCAATCAGCGTTTCTGCATCGGTTTTTCGCACTGCTGGAAATAAAACCAATTCCCCAATTTGTTGGGAAACGTCGTAATGTTCTACTTCATAGCCAAAGCTTCCAGCCATTCCACAGCATCCACTTGGGATTGTTTCCACCGTGTAATTTTCTGGAAGCGAAAGTAGCTTTTGTGACCAATTAATCGAAGAAAGTGCCTTTTGATGGCAATGTCCATGAAGTTTGATTTTTTGGCTTTTGCTTGTAAATGATCCTGATTTGATGTTTCCAGCAGCAATCTCCTGTCCCAAAAACTCATCGATCAACTTCACATGAAATTTCAATTTCTTTGCGGCAGGCACTAGATCAGCAGATACGAGTTTTGGATATTCATCGCGGAAACTTAAAATCGCCGATGGTTCCAAACCGATCAACGGTGTATTTCCATCAATCAACTTATCAAAGATCCGAACATTCGCTTCAGCATGTTTTTTCGCCTTTGGTAAAAGCCCTTTAGATAATGCAGATCGTCCGCTTTCTTCGTGATCGACTACTCTTATCTCGTAGCCCAGTTTTTTCAAAAGTGAAATCGCCTTGATTCCAATTGCGGTATCGTTATGATTGGTAAATTCATCAACAAAGAAATAAACCGTCTTGATGGTTTTCCCTGCATTTGGCAGCAACTTATAATTTTTAGCATACCATTTCCGCAGGCTGATTGGACTGATTTCGGGAAGATTCCGACTTGGAGCTACTCCTAGAAATGACTTCATTAATCCGCCAGTAAAGGAATTGCTCAAAAAGAAATTAGCTATTCCAGGCACAATCGCACCCAACTGATTCAACTCATTGATGTGTGCAAAAGCTCTTGAGCGAAGTGGGACACCATGTGTTTTCTGGTATTGATAAAGAAACTCTGCCTTCATACTTGTCATATCCACATTGGAAGGACACTCAGATGTACAGCCTTTGCAAGACAGACATAGGTCCATCGCTTCCTTGATCTCCGGATGGTCAAAGGCATTGTCCTTTTTATCCATAGTCAAAAACTCGCGAAGCACATTGGCACGACCGCGAGTTGTATCCCGCTCATTTCGGGTAGCCATAAAGCTCGGGCACATTGTGCCACCCGACTCGGGAAGCTTTCTGCAATCCCCCGAGCCGTTGCATTTCTCAGCCAATCGCAGGATTCCACCTACACCTGAAAAGTCCAATAGCGTATTTTGCTCAGGGGTTTTCATTTCTGGCTGATAGCGGAGAGACTGGTTCATTGGGGCAGCATCAACGATTTTCCCCGGGTTGAAAATATTGTGAGGATCCCAACCGTATTTTATCCTGCGGAAAAGTTCATAATTCTTCTCGCCAACCATCAGAGGAATAAAAGCCGCACGAACTCGCCCGTCTCCATGCTCGCCAGATAGCGATCCCTGGTATTTCTTGACTAATTTGGCCGAAGCCAATGAAATCTGGTAAAAGTCCTCCACATCAGCAGCTTTTTTCAAATCCAAAATCGGCCGCATGTGAATCTCCCCTGCTCCTGCATGTGCATAATGAACTGGATTTTGATTGAAATCTTTTAAAATTTCATCCAACTCATCGATGTAATCTGCTAAATCTTCGATGTCCACAGCGGTATCTTCAATGCAGGCTACGGCTTTTGGATCCCCTGGAATATTCGCCAGCAAACCCAAGCCGGCTGCTCTCAATGCCCAAGCTGAGGAAACCATCGCAGGCTCGATAATCGGGTAAGCATATCCTAATCCAGCTCCAATCAGATCAGCAATCAACGACTCGCCTTTTGCCATCGCCTCTTGGAAGGTGCTCCCACGGAACTCAATCATGAGAATAGCCTTTGGATCGCCTTCGACGAAATATCGGTTTTTACTGTATTCGATACTTTCTTTTGTACAGTCCAGGATTATTTTATCCATCAATTCCACCGCAGTTGCCGGATGCTTCATAGCCACTTGAGCAGCTTTCATACTCTCATTGATGCTCTCAAAATGTGCCGCTACGACGATCTCAATCGGATCAGGAAGCGGGTCAAGGCTGATTTTGATTTCTGTAGTAAATGCCAATGTCCCTTCCGAACCAGACAAAAGCTTACAAAAGTTGAATTTTTCCTTACCTTCAAAAAGCTCAGATTTTAGCAATTCATCCACAGCATAGCCTGTATTTCGGCGGTGGATTGATTTTTTGGGAAATTGAGAATGAATCTCTGCCCGATTCTCAGGGTTATTTAGTTCGCTGAAAACCTGACTATACAAATTCCCTTCCAAGGTTTTCAATCCACATTTTTGATTAAACTCATTTTGCGAGATTTCTCCAAAAACCACTTCATTCCCGTCACTGAGGATTGTATTGAGCGAAATGACTTTGTCTCGCGTTACTCCATATACTATGGACGTGGTGCCAGAGGAATTATTCCCTACCATCCCTCCCATCATCGCTCGGTTGGCAGTGGAAGTAATCGGGCTAAAGAATAAACCGTGAGGCTTCAAAAAGCGATTCAGTTCGTCTCGCACCACACCAGGCTGCACCCGCACCCAGCGCTCTTCTTTATTGAATTCGAGGATTTGTGTAAAATGCTTGGAGACATCCACCACAATACCATTGCCTACACACTGACCGGCAAGAGAAGTTCCGGCAGTTCGCGGTATCAGGGAAGTGCCATTTTCAGTGGCAAACTGGATTAATCTCTGGATGTCGCCATTTGATTTTGGAAAAGCAACGGCCAAGGGCATTTCCCGATAGACTGATGCATCAGTAGCATACAGTGTTTTGGTCAAAGAATCAAAATTGAGATTTCCTTCCAATTTGGAAGCTAAATCCTGCAATAATGGCAATAGGTTTGGGTGGTTTGAAGGCATAGACAAAATTAGCTTTCCTATCTTAATTAAGGAAACTACTATATTGAAAGAATTATTTTAATCCAATTGTTTGAGAAGGGAATTTAAGAAATCATCAATACTCAATCCCGATAATTGTATAGGACAATTATAAAGGGTGACTATAGCTGAACATTGACTATTGAATTTGCCACGATATTATCGGGATGAGACTTTTTGTCTTTTCTTTGCCCAATGTTCTTCTACCTCTCCCAGTTTCTAAGTTTTTTGGCAATGCCGCTGACGATTGTACTTATTTTAATTATTGTTGGAATATTATATGCAGGGAAGATCGGAAAGAGAATTCTCTGGACAGGGATAGTTTTCTTGCTCTTTTTCTCCAATCAATTTATAGCCAATCAAGCAATGCAGGCTTGGGAACCCGAATTCAAATCTTTTGATCAGATCGGCAATCATGAAATCGGGATTGTCCTCACCGGCGTGACCAACCTCAGTAAGACAGCTTACGACCGGACTTTTTTCAATAAAGGAGCCGACCGAATTACACACGCCCTTCAACTCTACAGAATGGGGAAAATTAAAAAAATATTGATTACAGGCGGCCAAGGCCTAAATCCAGTCAATCCACTGTCCGAAGCAGAAGTGCTAAAAAGATTTTTGGTAATGACTGGAATGCCCGAAGAAGACATTCTAGTTGAAGATCAATCCAAAAATACCGCTCAGAATGCCGAGTTTAGCAAGGCGTTTTTGGAAGAAAAGGGGATTTCAACTGACAAAGAATTCCTCCTGATTACCTCCGCTTTTCACATGCCTCGAGCTAAAGGTTGCTTTGACCAAGTGGGGCTGAAGACGATCACTTTTCCCACAGACTATTACAGCAGCGATACCAAATTCGATATTCCCACGCTATTTTTCCCGGATCCCTATTCCATCTTCATTTGGCATAAATTGGTCAAAGAATGGATAGGAATCGCAGTTTATCGGGTCGTTGGATACAGCTAATCATTAAAAAGCATTAGAAGAATGTAGAGTGACGCGGGTATCGCTATTCTGGATATTCTTGAGATCAAAAGTCTTCTCAGCATATTTACCCGATGATCAATGATTCAAGCTTTGTTTTGACATCTCTGCAAATCCTTCGTCTTTTTTGCGAGTAAAACCTTATTTGGAAAAGTCAGATTAAGCTATTGCTTTTCTGGAAATCTATTACGTAATTTACGTAACGCAATTTACGTAACGCAATTTACGTAATAAACAAAGTATTATGAAGGCTCCTTTTAATCCATTTGTAATCAATACCTATCAAGGAAAAGATTATTTCTGCGACCGGGAAAAAGATCTAGAAATGCTCATTTCTAATATTCAGAATGATCGAAACCTAGTACTATATGCATGGAGAAGGATGGGGAAATCTGCCCTGATTGAAAGACTATTTGAAGAATTGGAAGAATCGAAAAGCTATGAAACGATCTACGTAGATCTCCTTGCCACCCAGAATATAGAGGAAGCTATAGCCACTATTTCTACTGCGATCTATGAAAAATATGGAAAAACCAATTCGGGTATCAGTAATAGCATTCAAAACCTCCTTTCGTCCATTGGCGCCACCATTAGCTTTAGTCCATTGTTAGGCACACCCGAACTAACACTTGGTATAAACCCAGGAAGTCGACCTGAGAAATCTCTGAAAGCTTTGGGGGAATTTCTTATTTCTCGAAAGAAGCGAGTTGTGTTTGCAATTGATGAGTTTCAACAGATTTCAGATTATGAAGGAGTAAAAGCAGAGGCTTTGTTTCGCAGTTGGGTTCAGCAGATTCCAGAGGTTCGGTTTATCTTCAGTGGAAGTCATCGAACACTCATGCAGGCCATGTTTACGGAGAAAAAACGACCATTCTATCAAAGTGCTCAATTGGAATCGCTACAACCGATTGATTTGGAAGCCTATGGCGAGTTTATTCATCATCATTTCAATGCAGAAAATAAGACTATCACAGACGATGCAATTGCCAAAATATACACCTGGAGTAGAGGTCAAACCTACACCATCCAGCTGGTTTGCAATCATCTCTATGCCAGTACCCAAGATGTAAAAGCGGAAGATTTGGACTTGATTTTCAATCAACTTTTGGTGCAGCAGCAGTCCGTCTACGCCAACTTCCAGAAGATGCTAACCAAAACTCAATGGAATGTATTCAAAGCAATAGCTAAGGAAGAACCGCTTCAGAACCCCTTAGCCAAGGAGTTTCTAACCAAGCATGCACTTGGCGCGGCAAGCTCGGTAAGTACCGCATTGAAAGCACTTGAGCGAATGGAACTGGTGATCAAAGATCAAGGGAAATACTTCGTACATGAAGTGCAGCTGGCAAGATGGATGGCGACTTTGTAGCCAGGAGAATCGCATCTCGAAGCGAACTCTCAGTGCCGACCCCAACAGCAATTCAATCTTGTGCCTATTACTTATTGATCCCCGTTGCCATCGCCAACTGTCCCCTGCTTACTGCCTACTGATTCCAATAGCCATCGGGACTCCCTACTCCAGCTCCACCTCCATTCCCAGCCTTTAGATTCCAATAAAATCGGATGATACGCCATTGCAGCTTTTGCTGTAGGTGAATTAAAAAAACGCTGATCATCGGTCAAAATAGCAATAGTATTCCCGGAGTCTTTTTTCATAAGATCCATCACCATCGAAGGAACCCTATCCGTAAAATCGGAACTTGATTTCATCAAATACTGCTTTAGACTCCAATAAATTTCATAACCTGAGCTGGAAACCTCCCTCACCTCCTGCAATGGGTTTTTTGAGTGCTTTTGCACAAAAAGCAAAAATTGACGAAGAAGAGCTAAACCAGGATTTTTAAGCTGACCGGGACGAAAATCCTCCGGCGCAATACTACTTATCACATGCATTCGCTTCCTCGCACGAGTAATGGCCACATTCAACCGATTTTCCGCCCCCGATTTGCCCAGCAAACCAAAATTTGTCACCAACTTTCCTACACGATTCGAAGCGTATCCCAAAGACAAGATCACCTGATCAAATTCGTCTCCCTGCACATTTTCGATATTTCTAACTTTGATATTTTCCTGATTAATTCCAGCTTTCCAGAGCTTTTCTCGAATCAGTTCCATCTGAAAGTAATTCCCCGTCACGATCCCTATAGAATCATACGCAAAAGCTGATTGAATCTCTCTCACTTTTTCAACTACCGCATCTGCTTCGGACTGGTTCATTTGATTTTCCCAGACACCTTCGATTTTCTGCCAGCTAAATGGAGATTCCCCAGCTAAAACAGTCTTCAAATCAGGCAGAGTCTCCAACTTCCCCGCGTAAAAATTCTGGTTGGAAAAATGAATTAAACTAGGATCTGCAGAGCGGTAATGTCCTGTCAGGGTCGCTTTCTCAAAGAAATTTCCAGCTAATTCCAAAAGCGATTCTGCTTCATACTCGACACCCTCTTCTTCGGATTCCCATTTGACTTGATAGAAGTCCGAAGGCCGCAACTGCTTTGAATCACCAGCCACCACCACCTGCTTGCCTCGAAGCATTGCTGGTAACCCACGTTCCACGGGACATTGGGAAGCCTCATCAAAAATAACCAGATCGAAAGATTGAGCCATCGGGAATAAAGCCGATACCGTCTCAGGACTTGCCAACCAGCAGGGAATCAAGCGAAAAACTTCATTGCCAAATTCTTCCACCAATTTCCGGATTGGCCATTTTTGGCGCTTTTTACTGACCTGATGCAACAGCTCACGATAAGTCATACGATTGCCCAGACGGTTCAATTCTAAATACTCAGTCATCCGCTCACGAAGACGAAGCAAGGTCATGAATTTGGAAATCTTGCGCTTTTCCAAAATAGCTTCTTTCAATTCAGCCATTTCGTGACTCATTTTCAGACTTCCGGCCTCCGCCAAAATCGGATTTCTCCGCTCCAATTCACCAATCCAAGTCAGATACCATGAATTCCAAAAAATGACCAGATCTTCTTCTAAAGAAAGACTTGGATCATGTGTCAGTACCTTGCGAGCAAGTTTTAATCGCTGGGGATTCCATTTTTCAAGAAATCGATCAAAAGCTACCAAATCTGAAAACGTCTGAATCAAATTCGGATCGCTTACTTTTTTCTTTTCAAAAAGTAATGACTCCATTTGAGAAGGCGTCAGGTAAATCCTCCAAATCGGAACCTCTGATTCAAACTCCAAAAGAAATCCTAAAAAAGAATCTAACACCTTTTGAAATTCTGACTTATTATCTGACTTAGCTTTCCAGTCACAAAGTGAATCTAGATTAGACACTTTTAACCATTGCTTCACCCACGTATCGGATTCTGAAATGATCTCAGAAACCTTACTCAAATCTTCTAAAGAAACTGTCATTCCTTTAGGTATTGAAATGGAAAGTATTTCGGTCTCCAAAACTTGAATTTGATCGAAAGCACTTTTGGCTGTTACAAAATTGGTAGGAATAAAAGTCAGTCCATTTGCCTCAAGCCAGGAAACCAAATTTGGGAACCTGCTTTTCTTAAATCTCAACCTTATTTTCCCAAGCCAGGAAGATTGGGCTATGGAGACGGCGGTAAATTCCAAGCTGAGCTGTCCCTGATCGTCAGGAATCGAAAATTTTAATTCGTGAAGTTTTTCCAAGGATTTTTCAATCCAATTTTGAAGCACCAACGCTTTCTTTCTTTCATCTGGTAAAATTGCCATCCGGATTGCAAGACCTCCATTTCCAAGTTCGGCTAGTTTTGATTTCAGCGATTTGATTTCACCCGAAATAGATCCTCCATAAATGATTGCTTGCTGAAATTCGCGTAAGAATTTCTGATTCCATTCAGATGAAAAACTAGGAATCTTATAATTCTCCAAAGTTTGGATCAATTGAGAAATCTGGGAATATTGAGCGGGTTCAAAGCCTGAGAAGGAGATTCTTTCCGCCCAAAATGTATCTTGAAATCGCTCCTGGTAGTTTTTGAATAATCTAAACTCCTTTTCAAATTCCTTTGCTTCCTCCAAGTTCAAACTCAATACTTCTGATTTGGAGTCTACGAAAGTCTCTTTATACCCTCCTGCATTCAAGTACATGGCTTTGATCGGAATTCCTGCTGACTCCGATTCAAAAAGCAACGTTCTCAACTGTTCAAACTTCTCGGAAAGCCTTGAAATAGTCTTAGAAAGTATCGAAATCTCTCGCTCTAATTGCATGGAATCCAAGCCACGGTTTTCTTCTTGATAGCTTTCAATTGACTCGATTTGATGCTTTATCTTCTGAAAAAGCGGTTTTTGATCCGCTTTGAAATCATGGACTATACCCAAAAACTCACCAAAACCAGCCTTCTCCATTCGCTCAAAAACGACGTCTAAAGCCGCTCTCTTTTGAGAAACCACCAGCACCTTTTTCCCTCTAGCAGTATAGTCCGAAATAAGATTTATGATTAATTGTGACTTACCGGTTCCCGGAGGACCCTCGATCACCAGACTTTTTCCTTGGCGGACTTTCAGCAACACATTTTCTTGCGAGGCATCCATCGGGAATATTGGGAAAAGTTGGTCTTCTCTTGGGATTGCTACTTGCTCTTTAGGCTGAAAGTGGTCTTCAAAAAGTTGCTCTAGGCTAGTCGCTCCATATTGGGCAGCTAGATTTTCGTAATCACGAAAAAGGAAATTGCCTTTTTGAGCAAATTGCCCTAGGACGGCATAAATTTTTAGGGAGATTTTTCCATCTTGAAACTTGCTGCTATCAACCGAAATCTGGGAGTTGGGGAACGAAGCAATTCGATCCTCAAAAAGCGATGAACTGAGTTGAAATGGAAAATTGGATTCAATTAGTTTTGTCAATCCTGTGCGAAATTCCGTTGGATCTGACGGCAATTCTTGAATTCTCTCTTCCAACAAATCAGCATCAAAGGTCACAGAATAGCCGTGAGAATAAGCCAAAACCAATGCTGCATTTACTTGCCAGCGGCCTGTCGGATTCAGTTGCCAAATTTGTTCTTTTTTGTCTAATCGGCAGGGCAAAAGAAGTAACGGAGCTCGGATGATCTGCCCGTTCAGCATTTTACCTTCCAAATAAGGCCATCCTAAAAAAAGGCTTTGATCACCAGTCTCCTCTTGGGTGAGCTGATCCCGAAAAGCTATTTTTGAAAGTGTTTTTGAAATACGATTTACCTCTCCAAGCCGAGGATCCACTTCGGGAATTAGTGGAATTTTCTTATTTCCAAGTATCGCTTTTCTCAGAATTTCAAATGCTGCTTCGCCGTTTAAAAAATCCAACTCCTGCAAATCGATTACTGCATTTCCTTCTGCTGTTGGTAGGTAGAGCGATTTATTTCTGGAGGAGAGATCAGTAAGTTTATTACCGTAAAACTGAAAAATAGAGCCAGCCATTTATTTCAAAGGCGAATCATGCTCATTGGCCATTTCTTTGTAGACGATCCCGTCCATCATGGACGGAAGCCATTTATTCAGGAAGACGGCCATTTTACCTTGAGTAGTCAGGATTAAATCACGCTTTCTTTTGAGCGTAGACTTCAGAATTGCCTTTGCTACGCTTTCGGGACTCATCATTTTTGATTCATCGCGGGGAGATTCTCCTTGCGACTTTCCATGTGCGGTCAAGGCCCCATTTCGGATATTGGATGCGGTAAAGCCTGGACTAGCCACCAAAATATGCACACCCTTATTCATCACTTCAGTTCGTAAGGCCTCCAAAAATCCATTCATAGCATATTTACTTGCCGAATAGGCTGTTCGTGCTGGAGTGCCTCGGAAGCCATTTATGGAGGAAATTCCAACGATCGAGCCCTTGTTTTTCAATATTTCCGGTAGGCAATATTTAGTCGCATAGACCGTCCCGTAGAAATTGGTATCCATTACTTGTTTGAATACATCTAAGTCCAAATCCTGGAAAAGTGCACGCATGGAAATCCCTGCGTTATTGATCAGAACATCAATTTTGCCAAAATGAGATATGGTTTTCTCGGCCATCTGCTGAATATCGGATTCTTTGGCAGCATCCGCTAGAATCGCTAGTGCGTCAATATTTTGTGATTTCAGTTGACCAAGCGTATGATCAAGCTTTTGTTGATTTCTGCCGGTGATTACGATTTTTGCACCATTTCGACCAAAAACCATTGCACATGCTTCTCCTATGCCTGAAGTGGCACCGGTGATGATTACTACTTTGTCTTTTAAACCTTGGTTTTTCATTCCGCATCCAAAGATAAGGAAATGATAAAAAATTGACAGGATAGTTTTGAAATGAGATGAATCGATTAAAGATCAAATCGCACCGCTAGTGCTCTGGCCGATTCGGAATCACGTATGCTACAATCAAAATGCGCCGCTGGCGCTTTAAAGCCAATACGTGCCATCAGCAGAGTGTATTGGCTCTTAGATTTCAATTAACTAATTTACCTCAGCTTCAACGAAGCGATGTGATTGTAGAAAAAAGGTAGAAATGATTCCCAGAGCTTCAGAGAAGCGATTTGATAACTGATGCAATCATCGGAAATATGATTAACCCAATTAAAAATTAAATC
>Ga0136560_1001785_pt1 | contig 11051 bp, 11 predicted proteins | sample AntRauMeHopE1497_FD_104925 | JGI IMG/M metagenome (GOLD analysis project Ga0136560, IMG submission 104925) | Saline lake microbial communities from Rauer Islands, Antarctica - Metagenome Hop E1 #497 | ecosystem: Environmental > Aquatic > Non-marine Saline and Alkaline > Saline | place...
GTTCTTTACCGACTCATGGTACGAACGGCTCAAGAAAGCTACCAGATGGTGCACTCCTTCGGGAAGCTCTTTCTTAAAATCGGGTTCGTAGTGTGCCGAATAGGGTTGGTTGTTCAAAATAAAGTGAATGTGTTGCCCTTTACCGGAGTTCGCTAGCACTTCTGCATTGTCCCCTGTCGTTTGTGCTTCCAGTTCATAATTTTCCACAGTAAAAGAAAAACTGGTTTCGCCTACCCCTTTGATTTCTTCGCTTGCTGGTTGTTTCATTCCCAAAGCAGCATCCAAATAAGCAGGGGAACCTTCCAACTTTTCTAAGGTGATTGATGGTGCTTTTGATGTGTCCATTACCTCTTGTACTTGGGTTTCAGTTTCTGTGGTTTCGTTTTTTTTCTGGTCTTTACAGCTAACGATTCCTACTATCAATGCTAAGTAAATTGTGTTTTTAAATGTTTTCATTGTTCTAGTTTTAAAATTAATATTTGATTTAAGAATACTATTCATACGTATTTGCGAAAGTCCATGTGGATTGATGGCCAGAATTGGTAATAACCAAATCGCCAAATACCTTCACACTTTCATCCGCTCGGTTCAAGGTGCAATGCAGCTTGTGAATTTGGCTTTGTTCTAGTTCAGGATGTAACATAAGCTTGATGTTGATGTCCCCGCTGCGTACCGTTAGGTTATTACCTTCCTTTTTTAACAACGGGCAGCCCAAATGACGCATTTCCTGTGCGATACGATTATAATCGACTCGATTACAGGCCAATTCGATTGCAGAAACTCCTTTAAAAAGTCTTTCTGGAGCATAAGTTGTTTTTAAAAATGCTTCCCTAGTATAGGTTTCGTGGTTTAATCCGTGCAGTCCCGTCAAGAACTTTGGGTTATAAAATGCATACCAACTAAGCACGTTTGTTTTGGAACCCTCGGTATAAAACGCCTTGAACCAGATTTCTTCTTCTCCTTTCAATGGTTGGGCAACCGTTTCAAAAGCAGCCAGATACGGTGAATTTTCCTTTTTTAGATCTGGTCTTATATTGGCATGGAAGGGTTCTGCTTTATGTGAGAGGCAAAAGCCCATACCGCTTTTACCTTCGGGTTCGCCGTACGTATTTTTAGGCCCCAAAATTTCGATATAGTGATGCTGGCCTCTTACGTAACTGGTAGTTGAGTTGTCGTTTACTGTATAAAAATGTGGTAATCCCTCATCAACCGAAGCATACACTTCCATCCAATCCTTGGCTTTTAAAAAATGAGTGTAAGAAATACTATCAAGGGTTACATAAAGATGATTGAATAGCATATGAGATGTTTCTTGAGCGAATAGTACATTAATCTTTTCGTAATCAATAGTCGGATTAGAGGGTTCCTCAGATTTTTGTTTACACGCAGAAAAGACCATTAGTAAAATAAAAATTTTATAGATTTCTGTAGTTTTCATGATCACATATATTTTAAACAAATTGTTTACGATTCACTTATTTTAGTTTTTACTTTTTTACTTCTGTTGTAAAACCCAGCTAGCAATATGAGCTGAACCATGAACAGAGACTTTTCTATTACGCCGGTATATTTGTTGTCATAAGTTGCCCAAACTAAAAAAGTTGCCGCTATTAGGAAAAAAAAGAAATGAGCGGTGCGTAGTCCAGTATCAAGAATAATATTGGATAGAATTGAAAGCAACAATAGAATGTGAGCTGTATTTAATAGCAAATAAAAAGTTTCAAAACTTTTGCCCATAAAAGTTAAATTCTCTGATATAAGATCAAAGGAAAAAAATCCAAGCATTACATAAGTTATTCCATAAAAAACGATGAACAATTCGGACAATACATCTAATCTTGCTCCATGTAAGACTACCTTGGTTAATGAACCATAGTAAAGTAGGCATCCATAAGAGAAGAAAACAATTCTATAAACCCATAGATTCTTGTAATTATTTTTGATTATAGTGCTTAGGGAATCATATGCCCATTTTAATTCATTCGTTGCCATAAAATAAGTGCCCACTAAGAAAATAGTAAGTACAAGCGCTGCTAGCGTATTGTATTTTATCAAATCGCTATTCTTAAGTCTGTTAGCCTCTGGATTTTTCATGGCTGTGTTCGTTTTGGTTCTATCATATATCGTCTTCAAAATCAACCTAAATCTTAAAATTGTTTCATAAAAGTAATTTTACTTATAAACTGGGTTCTTTGTTGTACTGGATCAAAGACATTGGTCTGCGTATCGTTAAATACTAGGTAAATGAAGGACCAGGGCATGTATTCCCAACTAAAACGTGCTTTTTGTTTATTCCAATCAGTTAAAACAAATCCCCTGCAGTAACATTGCCCGCAGGTTAATTTCGGCAGCGTCTAAAAAACGGTCATCGGAGGGGTCGTAAACAAGTGTCCTCATCCGTATAGCCGCTTTATCAATGTGTTTGCCCAAAATAGTGCTCTCTCCTAAACGGATAATCTGGCACGCCAAATGATCGGCGAGAAAATGAGTTTTTATTTTTGTGCCAAATGAACCCTTAATTTCCGTTTTTAGATTTGTATGTCCCTGATCTAGCTGCCTATTCCCGGGCTTCCGCAGCGGGATTATCAAATCCTGCAAAAATCCGTTGTAGGGGGGGTTTCTATAGCACCTACAAAATGGATTTCGGATATATTCCTATGCTGTAGAAAGCTGGTCAAATCGCGCTGCGTTATTTCGTCCCATTTAAAAAATACGCCTATAGCGGTATAGAAATAGGAGTTCCCTTTAAAGGTTTTTCGAACATGGGGTTCTATTCATCCATTTGGACACACTAAGAACAACCTGTTTTTTTCAGTTTCCCAATCTCTGCTCATGCCGTTATTGTGTTATAGTGTTATAGGGCAAACAGGAATAAAGTAGATTCATCACGAATTTGCTTTGGTTGGAAGCCTTTTGCCTAGTGGTATATACTATTTTGGTCTGATCGCCGCTGAGCGCGGTTAAGAAATAATTACCCCTATTGAAGGCATTATTTTTTCCCGAAACCATCTTGGTCTTAACTGCTTTTTTTCTACATTTTCGCAAATCTTGTTGCCCTTCTATACTCATAGTTTGAAATTTAAATGTGAACTATTGCTCGTTAAATAATGCTATGTTTTTCAGCCGATGAAACCCAAAACCGCAACGCTGCGATACTAAGAACAACGACCACTGAACACATTACAATGAACAATGCGGATAATTTCGATTGACCATTAATAGGCGTGTATGTAAACTTGGGCAATCCAGCATAATCCTCGGAACTGAAGGCTTGATTATTGTAAAGCATTGGTAAAAAATGGTCGCGCCATTCGGCTGCAAAGGCAATCACCTGATTGCGATAGCCCTCATAGGACTCGCTGCCATTGTCCGCCAGTTGATTCATCGAGCCCTGAACCACAATGGCCGGGGAAAGCCAGGTAAAATTGTCGAGTAGTTGTTGTTGTTTTTGTAGCTGATTTTCATAGGTCAACAAAACCGGTTCCAACTCTTTTTTGACCAAGTTTTGTGATGCCATGTAGCTGTGCCAAAACGAACGCTTCTGCGTAGTATCGTTGACCACATATTCAGGATGATCTCTGAGGTAATTGTCCAAGATATCATCTTGTCGCTCAGTAGCCTCGGCCTTGATCGTTCGCATCTCATTGATCATTAAAGCGCGTGAGGGTATGGGATATAGGGTACTGCCCAATTGATTGAGTATAGAAGGAATCAATAGCACAAATAATACCCATAAACCCAATAGGGCGACTGCGTTCTTTGCCGAGCTTTCCGCCCATAGGTTAACAGCAAAAGCGAGCGCAAACCAGAAAAGCGCATATCCCAAACTAATAGCAAAAAAACTAAGAATTGTGCTAAAATTTTTCGCTACAGGAACTTGGTTTGCTACAAATACCAGTAATACCGTAACTGTAGTGATTACAGCTACCCAGAAGAATCTGAGCGCTAATTTTTGCATCAGCCATTTATATAATGAAATGGGCTGTGCCGCCAATAGCCGAAGCGAGCCGCTTTCCCGTTCCGAGGAAAGCACGTCATACGAGAAAGCGATAATCAAAAGAGGCAAAAGAAAGATGATTACAAAGGCGACGTCAAAACTGCCAAATAGCAATTGTACTGGACTGGTCATTTCAGAAAAATTAAGTGCAAGGTCATCCCCGCGAACGGTGGGCTTTACAAAATGGGTAAACATATCACTCTGCCCCGTAGCCAAAAAAGAAAGATCGGATGGAGGCTTACTGGCTACCCTTGGATGATAGTTGCCTATTGCCATCGGAGTATTCGGAACGGTCCAAGGACGAGCATTTACCTGCAAGCCCTGCTCCACGGAATCCAATAGTTTCAACATGTTTTGGTCCGATGCCTGTATCTCGGCATTTATTGTAGCAATATCTGCCTTCCTTTTTTGTGTCTTCTGCTGCCCGTTATAGGTTGCAAAACCAAAGAGCAAGATTAATAGGCCAATGAGTACCTGTATCCACCGACCGCGAAAAAGTAGTATCGATTCGTATTTGAAGTTGTATCGGAACATCGTCATATTTTTTTAGCGGTGAAGAATAAAAGTCCAAAGGAAAAGAGGGTCCAAATACCTAAAATGGTAAGGTTGGAACGGTTGTTCGCCAGTATTTGCCCAAGAGCGGGAGGTTGGTAGTCGAACTGGGGCAGTTCTTGCCAAAATTCTGCACTTGCCTTGTAGCCACTTTCCCCGTAGGTAGTGTTTTGAGCCGTATTATTGTTCAGAAATTTTTGGGTGGCAATTCGATAATTTTCCGCAGCATCGGAAAAATCCCAATGCGTGGCATAGTCTGTCCGCGCGATGGCCATGCTTAAAAAGCGTGCAGGTAGAAAAGGCGAAAGTAGCGCTAAACTTCGATAGGTTCCCGATTGATTTTCATATTGTTCTTTCAGGTAGTTGTAATGCTTAAAATACACCTCGGCTTCATGTTCTTCCCCATTTTGCGCGAGATAGGCGTTGAAATTAAAGGGGAGTTGCTGTAGGCTATCCACCCCGTATTCTTTTAAAACTTGCTCTTCCAACAATTTCGCCTGTTTGCTCCAAGGGTTGTGTCCGTCCAGACCTGCATCTTTGTCCTTTATAACATTTGCAGCGAATTCTTGCCGTGTAGGGTAGGGGTGTCTTGCTTCGGCAATATTACTGGCGGCCTTGGGAGCTGCCAAACAGGCAACGATCCAAAGGGAAAGGGAAATGACCAAGGAAATACCGGAGCGTTTGGCCCAATGGGAGACCCAAAGCACCAAGTTGGTAAAAACCGCATAATACAGTAGGTACACCAAACCCATTACAGCGAGTGAACTCCATTGGAATACCCCATAATCCGTAAGGTTGGATAATAAGAGTCCCGCCAATAGCAAGAGTACTGCCGTTAGGGTCAAAATAGGCAAAAACAAGGCCGTCCATTTGCCCAAAACGATTTTCCATCCTTTCGCGCCAGCACTTTTCAGTAAGGAATGCGTACCCAGTTCCCGTTCTTTGGTAAAAGCATTATAGCCCAACAATACAATAAGCAAAGGTATAATGAACAGTAAGATGAAATCAGGGGTTAAATCCCCAAAACGTGCCAGCCCGGTCTGGTCTGCCGCTGCGCTGAACTGTGCCTCGTTTCGTTTATGCGCTTCCAAAAAGATGGATGTCCCTACATATTTATCCACTCCCTGATCTATCAATGATAATGGATATTTTGGTTTGAAGGCATATGTACCATAGTGTGCCGCGGAATGAGGGTTCTTTTCACCTTGACCTTCCCAAACTGCACGTTCGCTCAACTTGGCGGCGGCATAATCCCTATTGTTGTGTTGGTATTGTCGGCTGCTGATCCAAACGGCGACCCCTAATAATAGCAGTACGATGAATAGGCTGATGCGTACCCTACCGTCCCTGAGCAATTCCTTTAATTCCTTGTTGATGGTTTTCTGTATCATGATGCGTATGTTTTGTATTCCATCGTTTCCAAATAGGCCTTTTCCAATTGGGAGAGCGATATAGCGGAAGCCACGAACTGCTGCTTTAATTGGCCATCTTTCATAATGCCGATATGCGTGGCCACTTCCTTGGCACGAAAAAGGTCGTGTGTTGCCATTAGGGTAGCCACTCCTTTACCTCTCAGTTTTTGGAGCAAATTACCAAACTCGTTACTGGCTTTTGGATCTAGGCCTGAGGTAGGTTCATCTAACAATAACACTTTAGCATCTTTTGCCAAGGCAATAGCGATGCCCACCTTTTGGCGCATGCCCTTGGAGAAACTACCGATACGTTTATGAAAAGCTTCGGATTGGAGTCCGGCCTCTTCCAAAAAGCCCTCTAATTCTATTCTACTAAGGTTTTTACCCCCAATTCCGGAAAAATAGTCAAGATTTTCTACTGCGCTCAAGCTGGGGTATAACATCAGATTTTCTGGGATGTAGGCCAAAAATTGTTTGGTCTCCAAGGGGTTTTCCTGAACGTTCAACTGATTGATAAAAGCACTACCCGAAGTAGGTGTTATAAAGCCCAAAAGGAGGTTGATGGTCGTTGTCTTACCAGCACCGTTTGCGCCCAAAAGACAATAAATATCGCCTTCCTTAACTGATAGTTCCAAGTGGTCCAGAGCGGTAAAGTCACCGTACTTTTTTGTGAGATTGTTTGTAATGATCATATCGTTTTCTGTTTTAGTATGTATTTGCAATGCCAGAGGGAATAGGCCAATTATCCTGTTTAGGCCATAGGCCCGTATTCCAAGTCGTTAGTTCATTCTCGGTAAGTAAACATGCTTCCAGTTGTTTGGAAATTGTTTTCTTGTCTAAATACTGTCCTATAAATACCAGTTCAATCTTACGATCACCGAAGGGTGTTTCCCATTCCGATTCTATCAGCTTTTGGTTGTTTATAAAAGCTGCGTAGTTGATTCGTTCTGAAAAGTGCATCGACGCCCACCAAACCCCAGCGGAATCTGACTTTAAAGATCCTCCGGCAGAACTCCAAATTAAAGCTTGGTCCGAACGTGAGGCAATCCAAAAGAGGCCTTTACTGCGAATAATGGAAGGAGGAAATCGCTCTGTGGCAAACTTTAGAAAGCGCTCTTGATGAAAAGGTTTTTTACTGCGGAAGACAAAGGAGCCGATACCGTATTCCTCTGTTTCTGGAACATGCTCGTTTTCTAATTCACGTATCCAACCTGCGGAATTTTCGGCCTCATCAAAATCGAAAAGGCCTGTATTTAGTACTTCCCGTACGGGTACCTTCGAGTTTGTAGAGGGGAGTATGTGGGCACCTGGATTTAGTTTGCGCAAAATATCATAAAGATCTCGCAGTTCTTCCTCTGTTACCAAATCCACTTTGTTCAATAATATTACATTGGCAAATTCTACTTGGTCGGTCAGCAAATTTACGATGGTTCGGTCATCACCCTCGATATCTGTCAAGTTACGGGAGATCAGGTAATCGGGACTAGAAAAATCCTTTAAAAAATTAAACGCGTCCACAACTGTGACCATCGTATCTACATAGCTGAATCGGCTTAGGTCAATGCTACCGTCCTCGCTTTCAAAACTAAAGGTCTGCGCTACAGGAATGGGTTCGGAAATTCCAGTACTCTCGATGAGCAGGTAGTCGAACCGATTTTCCTTGGCCAGTTTTTCAACTTCAATCATTAAATCCTCGCGCAGGGTACAGCAGATACAACCATTGGACATTTCGACCAATTTTTCCTCTGTTCGCGATAGCGTATTTTCGTTCTGAACGAGCTGGGCGTCTATATTCACTTCGCTCATATCATTAACGATAACAGCAACTTTTAATCCTTCTTTATTATGTAGTATGTGATTGAGGAGCGTTGTCTTGCCCGCGCCCAAGAAACCGCTCAATACGGTTACTGGTAATTTCTTCATTATTAATTATTTAAGTGTGAGATAAATGGTGTGCTGGATAATGTAGATTTCCCAATCAATAATAGAAGGATAAAACTGACTACCAAATCAATATGCACGCAATTCTTTTATGATAATTGCGATGAACGCACTATCAATAGAATGCAGGCTTTAGTTATTTTTAATATGGTATTTCTTAATTCTAAGCCGTAATTATCCTAAAATCAACTGCGGTGGAGGCTTATTATATAAAGAGGTAGGACAAACAATTTTTGCAAGTGGAATGTTGTAAAAACGGTAAACAATGATCGTACTTGGGGTATTTACAAGTTTTTTATCAACAGGTAAAGCGTCTTCTAAATATAAGTCAAACTGTTGTGAATTTGAAGTAATATCACAAAGTTCACAGGAAAAAGATCGATTATCGTCCGATACATGTTCAAACGCGTGAAAATCGGCAACCCTAGGTACAAGGAAGACAATCAAAAATAAGAAGGCTATAATATGTTTAATTAGTGGCCGTAGCATTATTTATTTTACATATAGTATAAAACTAGACAATTTCTTTCGATTGAAAACAAAAGCTGTTATTATTTTTTGATAATAGCTAATTCCCTCTTCAGAGACTTCTAGGGATATGTTCTGTTGAATTCGCACCAATACAAGCTTATTTGCGATTTTTATTTTAAATTTCTGTTGTGCGGCTTAATAATGTTATACTTTTACGTTACAACCCATAATTTGGATATCCATGAAATACCTAATGATTTTTGCAATCGTGTTTTCTGTAATTTCCTGTAAACAAAACCCTGCTGAAACTGCGGAACATATAGCATTGGTGGCAGCACACGACGCTATGGAAATGGCTCATGAAACAATGGCTACCGAACATGATGCAATGAAAGACAATCACGAACAAATGATAGCTGCGCATGCTGCTATTGAGAATGATTCGCTACATCTTACAACAGAAAAACAGCATAGTGCCTTACTTTCAAAACACCAAGCGCTGATTGATGCGCACAGTACGCTTGTAGAAAAGCATTCAGAGCTAGAAACTAAGCATGCATCTGGTGATGTGACGTTAGAAGAAATGAAAAAAGAACACGAGGCAATGAAGTCTGAACATGAAAATATGGAAAAAGAACATCAAACCTTAAAATCTGAACATGAAAGAATAGCCGACGAGGATAAGAAGATGATGATGGAAGATGCCGAAAAAACAACTGAGAGTTAAGTTGCTTCTTATACAAATTTCAATAAAAGGGCCGTTTTGGCCCTTTTTTATTTTTAGGAAATACTGATATCCCAGATATTTTTAAAAACTGAATATCGTAACATCACGCAAGCGTGTTACTCTCCTGCTATACAATCCCTTCATTACATTTCGGGTTTGCAGTACTTTTTTTAAAAGCTTAAAAGCCTTAAGAAATTTTCAATTACACCTCCATTTATTGCTAAAGAGGTAATCTACTTTTTAAAATATTTATAGTATATAGTTTAGAACCCTAATATTTTTTCATTGCCAGTATGAGAATAATACATCAATATCAAAGCCAATATTATATGGTTTTATTTGGTGTCAATTACTTCCCATAGTGCCTATCGCTGTTACCTTTTCGGCAGCCATATCTAAAATTTAGGTTGAGTAAGGACTTATAAAAGGAAGAGAACGACCGGTTATGCAGTCCGTTTCGGGCTCAATTTTAAAACTTTGTGGAGAAAGGGGGAAGTGATTTTGGGGCTGGCGAACGCTATCCCAAAGTCTAATAGCTAATTCTTTAGGAATGCTACATTAGGTTCTTTTACTTAATCCAAGTATCTACATTCAAAGCTTTGGGATTGTGTCCAAGATGTTCTGAATGAAGCTCTTTTTCCGTAATGTAACTTTTCGCGGAATGAAGGGGAATCGGAAGAATGGGTTTTGAAATTAGTACAGCTTCTCTAGGTAGAATTTATAGCAGTGTTAATTGCGTTGAACTTTTCCAAATTGCTTGAGTTAAGTTTAGTGAGGTTCTGCAATTTCCATTGTATGGACGGAAATCTTTCAAAATTATAGATACTCCAATCAGGAGTTAAATTACTAAAGCTTAGTAATTTGTATTGAGAAGCATCCATACCGCCTCTTAATTCATCACAACTTTTCTAAAGTGAACTGTATAATTCTGATTTTTTTATTGCTATAAATGTTTTTATAACTTATTGTTTTTTAAAAGCTCCCTAAAACTCTCGTTAGTAATTACGTGTACTTCTGCATTATATGTTTTCACAAAGGTTTTAGAAATTTTAACCTTACTTTTCAGGTTCCATTTAATTTCAAAGCCTGTTACGTTGCCAGCTTCTTCCTCCACATAATCTATTTCTTGTTGTTGCACGGTACGCCAAAAATAGCCTTCGGCCAATGAGCTGCCGTAGGCGTTTCGTTTTAAGCGTTCTGCTATTAAAAAATTTTCCCAAAGGTTGCCTTTGTCCTGCCGCACCGTTAAAGGATTTAGATTGCCAATAATCATATTCCTGACCCCCGTATCGTAAAAATATATCTTTTGATTGGTTTTTATTTCATTCCGCAAATTTTTGCTAAAACTCGGGAGTTTAAATATTACATAGGCTTGGCAAAGTAGATCAATATAATTGGATACCGTTTTCTTACCGATAGCCAATAACTGTGAAAGTTCATTGTAACTGATCTCGCTTTCGATCTGAAAAGCCAAGGCACGTAACAGCTTTTCCAGAAGTTCGGGTTTGCGAATACCTCCATAGCTCAATATATCTTTGTAGAGATAGCTATCCGTTAACTGTTTTAGGATGTCTTTTTCATCCCCGAAATTATTTATAATATCTGGGTACATACCATAAACTATACGAAGTTCCAGTTGTTGCTGTGCCTTTAGGTGGCCAACACAAGCCTAAAATTCGGTCCATGAAATAGGGTAGAGCTGATATTCCCATTTTCTGCCGGTAGGCGGTTCCTGTGTTTGGTTATTGAGCTCAAACGCAGAAAAGCCGTTAACCAATAATTGAACAGCTTTTAATTGATCTGTACTTAATTTTAGGGTAAGCCCGATGTTGTCTATTCGTTGTGCCTCGTCAATAAACACAACCGTATGATTTCCAATAATATTCTTTAGTTGTTCTATGTTTGGGTTAGTGAGTAGTTTCCTAACCGTGGGGTCGTCGCCATTTAGAAA
>Ga0136560_1001786_pt1 | contig 11046 bp, 15 predicted proteins | sample AntRauMeHopE1497_FD_104925 | JGI IMG/M metagenome (GOLD analysis project Ga0136560, IMG submission 104925) | Saline lake microbial communities from Rauer Islands, Antarctica - Metagenome Hop E1 #497 | ecosystem: Environmental > Aquatic > Non-marine Saline and Alkaline > Saline | place...
AAAGTATCTCAGGAATTATGTGATCTTGCTAGTACAGTATTTTCTTTTATCGACGACTTGCAGTGGAGTCGAGTAAATCGGCCGGAGGGTTCAGCCACACTGGCTGCCCCAGTTCCGCAGAAGGCGGAAGTAGCGTTGCTTTATTCATTGCGCGGTTATATGGCACGCGCTCGCACCGCTTCGCGATGTTGCCAGCAAAATGTGAGCTTTACTGTTACATTCCACCGATTTGCTTCCCTAGCCTGAGTCCTGATGGCGGAAAATATTTAGTATGATTCAATATTCGCGACGGGTGTGCCGCAGCATATTCGTGCATCTATATCGGTGGAAATTATCAGTGACGTACTTCTCTTCGGGGCGTATGCGGCGATTTCTGTCTAGCTATTCATTCATTCGCGAGTGGCCTTGCAGGCTATAAAATCAGCCGACACGAACGGTCCTGTTGCCCGAGGGAGTTTACTTTTCTAGCTCTTCGTTGGAGCGTGCGGTGTAACGCATCTCGGTATGGGGATCAGCAATGCCTTGATGCATACATCGGCTGCCATGCAAGCAATTAACATGGTTTTGAAGCTCATTTGCGCGTGTGTAAGCTGCTACGCTGCAATCGTGCTGACGCCAACCCTGAAAGAAGCAGTTGAGGCCCTAGGCAGGGAGCATAAGCGTGTAATCCAGATGCAAGAGCGGTCTGAAGAAGCGCACATAGGCGTAAGTCAACATTCGCGCCTTCAAGTATTGAACAAACCGTTCGAGCCCAAACCCTTGCACAGTTTGATTGCTTCGTTTCCCCTGACGCAGTCCGAGTAGCTAAGATACATCTAGGACGAGATAAGGCATAGAGCCGACCAGGTCATGGCATCAGCTGATATAGTGCAGGTTCTACATGCTGCAACATCGAGCCTAACGAAATTTTCCCCGTATGTGGAGGCAGCAGTCGTGATTCCTGCAGTACCAAGAATTCGTACGAGCTAGAGTATTAACGGAACTATGGACAAGCACTCAGAGTCGTCCCCGCCGGATGACAACGAATAGTCCAGATCAGGCCACAACGCTTCTGAAGATGCCACGCACTCTGGCGGTCTTGCCAAGTCGGCAGGTTTAGGTTTACGGTACGCTTCAATCTCTCCTCGTGGCTCTGAGTCGGGCGACGACATTAGGGCATCGATGTTTCTCGTTGCTGCTCATGTGCAAGCAGGAGCATTCGATGACGACGACTCTCGCCCTGCTTGGCCGATGAAGTAGAGTTAGGAGAGAGCTGCACCGAATCGCATGGGACGAGCGAATTCAATTCTTCCCCAAAAAAAAGAAGTTGGCGCAGGCAGAATTCATACATCCGAGGTCCATAAACGAGAATACCATAGTCCTAGCAGCCCGGGTTTACAAGGCATGGCCAAAAGTCTCATCATAGATACTACCGCAGCTGGGCAGATCGAAGGTACGGTGATGCAGTCGGTATTTGGTCGAATTGAACGTCCAGTTTCTGCCGCTGCATAGGCCACGCTTCAAAGACTGGTCCGACGAGATGAAGTGGTGCTCGTTCCACCTGATCTAGAGGCCAGGCTCCTTGGCCAGCTGGTGACAGCCGGCTCAGCAGGTCCCCTGTATGCTATGCGTCTTGCCTTCCCCAAGCGTGTGACTGCAGCCCTGGTTGGGCGAGGTCAGAAGGCAGTAAACGACTCAAACCTGTATCGTGCAGCTGAAGAAGCGAAGCGGAGCACCAGTACCGCAAGTGAGTCAGAGGACAAAGTGGCCAAAGCGGCAGATACCGTGCCGATTTAGCCGGGTGCCATGCGGCGAATGCGCAAACCACGCCCAACTTAGCTGGTACTAGATCATAACATATCATCTTTCATGCAAACGATATTGGCAAGGGTTAGAGGTCGCCAAGTTGCCATTCATGACCAGCTATCGGTCGAAGATGATGAAGACGAAGAGAGCAAAGGTGGGAGCGCCATATTGTTAGCAGCAGACAAAGCCCCTAGTTCCATGACGGGATTATCTGCTGACGAACGCCTCGGGTCTCGAGGAAGCGATGTCAAGCACCCCGGGGTGGGCACATCGTCTTCCCAGGACTCCGCAATGGCCATTGTTCTCGTGCGCATCAGGCAATCAATTCACGATCGAGCTCTAGCTGCTTCTGAAGTGCTTGGAATGCCTCGCTTCATGCGCTCTATGCTCGAAAGGGTCCGGGCCCAGCTAGAGCTCTCGGTACTCCAGAGCGATTCGGCTGTTGCAGAGAGGTAGTTTCTCAAGAGGACGGCTAAACTCGAGCGAAAGCGAAGAGAAGCTTCCCAGACATTCCTGGCGATGATGAGCCGTAAGTTGCAGCAGATTATCATGCACTGCCCTGCCTTTCGTGGAAGCAGCTTGTCTTGCGATCGGTCATTGACCACCACCTTTGTTCGCGAACACTGATACTATTTCTGACCGCGCGTTCTCCTTCGCAGATGAGCTGCGAACCCCCCTTCATGCGGTATTAGGATACAGCGAGCTACTGCAGGCCAGTGAGACGAAATTGCAAGACGAAGATATGGAATTCCTTGGCACAATCAAGGCAAATGGGTAGCAGCTCTTGAGTTTGATCAACGATCTATTAGATCTCACCAAAGTGGACCTGGGAATGCTTGAACTAGAGCACCGTCCGCTTGACATCCATTCGGTTGCAGAAGACTGCGTCCACATCGCAGCAGGTCGATTGCAGAACAAGGACAGGCCACTGGTTGCGCCATACTTGCACTGTATCGTAGATTTCGACGTCCCACGATCAGTGTTTGGAGATGTTGCACGCATAAGGCAAATTCTAGTCAAGTAAGAGCTCGACAGGAACCCAATTGAGCGCCACGCTGTTCTAGCCTTCGGCTGATCCGTACTGCTGTATTCTACTCAGTTTAGTCCTTCTTTCACTCAACGCAGCTGCCTCGGGAACTCTGCCAAGTTCTGCGAAACCGGACATATTTCACTGCGTGTCAGACGACTCAGCTTGGAGGTTCTGTAGGAGTATCTAGGGATATTCGGGGAGACGAGAGAAGGGCGGCACAGTTCGGATAGCGGCGAAAGTCTAGGAGGAATGCACGAGACAAGCCCACTACCGCTCCTTCATTCAGCCGGTCGCATGGCTATGGCATGCTAGGCAAAATCATGGAACGCAGAGGCGGCATCAAAGTTCAGAAGAGCGCTACACGCTATGAATAAAGCACCACCACCAGGTTAGCCCCTCGATGCGACAGGAATGCGGAGGAGGGAGGCCTCCCCCCTGCTCCTTGAAATAAGCGACAGTGGTATCGGTATCGCACCAGAGACGGCAGACAAGCTCTTCTAGCCATTTGTGCAAGCAGACACAAGCACAACCCGCAAGTACGGCGGGACGGGGCTCGGCCTTCCTGTGGTTGCAAAGCTAATCAAGATCATGAAAGGAGCACTATGGCTGCTCGCCAGGCCTGGCCAAGGCACTACGTTCCTTCTTGCCATTCCTTGCGTTGCTGCGGAGCCAGACGCATCGATGGCTGCAGGTAAGGTTGCTAACCGCAAGCGGCCGAAGCCCCCATCGTTTGCGCTTGGTCTTGGCAGCACGAGCGGCAACACAAGTCGCACCAGCGGCAAGTTGTCCAATCGAGCTCTCTCCGTGTCAATCAGAGACAAAGCAACGCAATCAACCGGCGCCAAGGCAGCCGTTGGTCTCCGACTGGATCTTATGGATGCCAGCCTGGATAGTGCAGACCACAGCTCGTCCTCCGACGCCCCGGATAGCGGGATGGTATCAAGTGGCCTCCAAGGCATGGGCCGGTCTGGAAAGCCTTTCTACCACCGGTGCGAGAGTCTCGAGTCGATTCGCGAGGAGGAAGAGGTCCCTCATGCCATCGTGATTGCAGCTGATAAACTGACGGCCGCGGCATATGCATCCACACTCTCAAATGCTGGAGCGACCTTAATGACCACATCCCGTGTAAGTGAACAGGAGCTTGAGTTCAACCTGAGGCATCTCGCCGCGCACGGACCCGGTGGATTCGTCAGGAAAGGCGTCCCAATGGTGCCGCACTAGGCGCAGCTCGCCCCTTTGCTAGTGCAGCTACAGTCGATCGGGGCTAGGAGCAAGTCTGCCTCAAGCGTGGCACAGGGCAAAGAATCGTCGCAGATTAGCTCGCTCTTTGTAGTGGTTGACGCACGAATAGCACTTCGGGACGAAACGGAAGCCTTCGCCCTGTAGGAGATTGCTGCGAGATGTCGTGTTGTTCTGGTGGCACCCCCTGGCATGTCGAGTGTGGCCAGCGCCGTGGGTATCAGCCGAGCGATGCTGGAGGGAATTGTGAGTGCTCCACTGAGGGTGGAGCGCATGACTTCCATACTGAGGCGTCCGTAGGTTTCCAAGGTCGTCGACGCTCCTTTGCAGTCGGCCGAGGGACCAGCGAGGAGGGGGTCCCATGCACAGTCTGATGAAGCTGGGCATGCGATGAGTGAGACATTCCTAGGGCAGATTGAGCCACCTGCCGAATCCAATAAGAGTAGGCGGCGCCGGGTCACAAAGAAGAAGAAGAAACAGAAGCAGGAGAATGAAAGCGTCCAGAACGGCAGTCAAGCAGACGATACAATGGGGCACGGATCCTTAGATCCGGGGCTGGGACTTGGCCTAGAGGGTTAGATTCCTGGCTCTGTTCCAGAAGCTGATGCGCAGTCAGCAGCACCGTCAACGGGCAGGAGTGCCACCACGAGAAACCTCTCTCTCGAAGGGCCAGATGATGCACCAGGGGCTGCATCGCGCGTCTCGATGCTTGCTTCCTTTGCACGCAAGCGGTCCAGGTATACGATGAGCAGCAAGTCCTCCTCAGTCGAAGATCTCGACTATTCGACGATCCGCATACTTGTGGCGGAAGACAATCCCGTCAACATGCGCCTTGCCACGACGTTCCTCCGCCGTCTGGGAGTCCAGGTAGTGGACAAGGCCGAGGACGGCAATGTGGCCATACAGCGCATGCAAGAGCGCGAGTACGACTTATGTTTCATGGATATACATATGCCACATTGTGACGGCATCGAGGCCGCAAGGCGAGCGCAGGACCCGAGAGTGGTTCCCCCAGAGCACCTGCCTCGCATCGTGGCCATGACTGCGTCGGTCCAAGAGCAGGATGTGAGAGACTCTCGGCGTGCGGGCATGCAGGGATACATCACCAAGCCGGCCTCCGTCGCGGATTTCGACGGAGTGCTCCGCCCATTGGTCGCAGCACGAGCTCGCAATGCAAGTGGGAGGTGATGTTGCGCCAGACCAAGGACACACCCAGATTGCATCTGCAGGCCAGGTCTCCCTTAAATATGTCTTCGATAGCTGTCACAACATCTATAAGTCTTGTAGGCCGCAATACGGCTGTTGCATCAAGTAGTGAGTACATTATGATGGCTTCTTGTAGACCTATGGCTAGCTATGCAAGGGTATCGAGATCTTTCGCCTCCATTTGTTTCACTAATCTTTAGACATAGGCACACTCAGCGACATTCACACGTCAACCTTGGCAGCTTTGCTTGCATCCTCCTCGAATGACAGGTCGTCACCCTCATCGTCACCCTTGGCCCGATACGGCCATTCACCGACCGACTTGACTACTCGTCCCACGGCGGGCGACTGCTCCGACAGGTGCTCGAGCAACAGGTCGTAACCGTCCTTGCTCCTCGATGCCTGTTCCCTGGCTTTATGTCCACCTCCAGCAGCAGCCCCGTCCTCGCCCTCCTCATCGCTTTCTGTCGTGTCGCCTCCCAGCCCGATGAGATCCAGAGCATCGGCCACGTCCTCCCGCTCTCGAATCTTCTCCTCTTTCCTCGCCCATCGCTTTTCCATGCCGGACGTGTCCACCGGCCAACGGCGATGAAGCAGCCGGGCCTCGCACCCCGGTCTCGGACACATGCTCGGCCATGGTGGTCGCTTCATCATCTCGTCAAGAGGAGCTAGATGGAACCAGTGCCCGCAGAATGCACGCACGGGCACACGAGGCGACTCCTTCTTGCTGCCACTGCTTGCCATCACCTTATGCAGTACCGCTGGGTCTCGCGGGATCAGTCGTCGGTGCGATAGCGTGCATCGTGCCCGGGGCAGGAAGAGGGCAAACCTGCATGCCAGCACATGCACGGCTACCCAGAGGCTGGGCTAGGCTTTGGTCAGAGGGCCATCCACGCGGGTCATGAATGCTTCAGCAATAGCCAAGCGAGCGTCGTCACTTGCATCGTCGTCGCTATCGTCTTCATCGCTGTCACCACCAGGTCTAGTCCCGCCGCCCGCCGCTGCACCTGAGCGACTGCTGGAACCGCTGCCGCTGCTCGGGAGCTGCGTGGATGCCTCGACAGCGGCTGCAAGTGCACCTGCTTCCTCGACTGCTTTCTTGCGGAGCTCTGCCTCTGCAGCCAGCACGGCGGCTTCCTCGGCTTCGAGCTCGCGTTTTATCGCTCTCTTGAGCTCTTTTCTTGCCGCCTTCCGCTCGGCAGCGCAGTTCGCGTGTGAGCGAGCATCACCTTTACGCTTTGAGTCGGTGATCCGGTGCAGCTCGGCAGTGCGGCGGTAGAAAGCCAAGTCGTGCTTAAGGCCTCTCAAGGATGCCGCAGTAACCTTTGCAACGGCTGCTTCTGCCTCTTCGCGCTTGACTTTGCCTGGCAAACGGACTGGGTTGCTCGCTCCCAGTGCCTTTTCGGGATCCACTCCGGCCGCGCACCGACGAGCGGCATCGTTTGCTTGCGCAACGAACGGCAGAACAAGCTCTTCTGGAAAAGTGGTTTGTTTCTTGAGAACTTTCACTGCAGCTGGCACCTCTGGGTAAATATCGGGCACCGAAAGCTGAACTCCGAGGCTGTAGTTGCCTACTTTTAAAGAGAGGCGAACCGTCCCGGTTTTCTCTGATGCCTTCATTTCTGATGGCGCATTTGCCTTCACTAATGCCTTAATAAGACGAATTTCAGGCCAGCAGTACATGAGGCGTGAACCGACCATTTCTTTTAGCGCCTCGAGCACTGCTGCCGCTTGCCCCCCAACATCAGTTCCATTGACCTTCTTATCGCACACTGATTGCATTTTCGACACTAGCGCATCTGCAAGTTGCGGCGCTTCGACGTGGCTCTGAACTTTGCTGCCTTTATCAGACCCAAAAGACGGAGGGTATTCCAACTTGAGTTGTACTCGCTTCCACGGCGAGTCTCCCAAAACCAAGCGACAAGTTCCCGGGGTTACAGCTCGCAGCACACCAGGTGGTGCAATCAAGCGCAGATTATCGACCTCCGTTTGAAAGGCCAATTTAAATGCCTCTGTATGATCCATTGAACAACAGTTTATGGTTGATAACAAACTGATTTGGCTAAAGCATTCGATATCTCGCGACGGCGCGACGCTTGGACGAAGATGATGAAGAACAACCCGGAACGAACCAGCGAAGGCGGCCACGGTTGCCAAGTCGATGCGACTACTTCACGAGCAAGGGCATACAGGTATGAATGCATTGGATCCCTGCTCCTAGGGCCAGTTTTCAGTGCTTCCGAACGAGCCGCACCGCCGCGTTCGGCACGAGGCCCGCCTCCTCCAGCGTCTCGGACTCGTCTTCATACGCTCTGTTCGGATATGCCGTCCGGATCTCATAGGACCCCACTTTGGCTCTGTACTGGTCAATCGCCCGTCTCAGGTCACCGATCGTGTCGGAGAAAAAAAGCTTCACCAGGATCTTCTGCCTCCCCGAGTCGCTCTTCACCTGAAGGGTCGCAACATCAGGAGGACACAGCGGCTCAGACTAAGGCTGCCCTTGCCCCTGTTCCCGCACCTGATTCGATTCGTGCTCCCCTAAATCACCACCCCTTGCAATGCCTCGGGCGGCTCTTCCCGGCCCTAGCCCTGCAGCCGTTGACGATGCTTCAGAGACCTCTACATCCTCACGCCGAGTCACCGACTATGGCCTGAATGTCATCCCCATCTTATCCTCGTCTTCATCATCTTCATCTTCATCTCTGCCTCCGTCGAAGGCCCCGTCTGCTCGAAGACTGCGTAAAGCACGGGTGTCGGCTAGAATCACACCGGTGTCGATCTCAGATGCATCGCAATGCAATGCATCAACTCGCGCCCCTTTTCCTTCATCACCTGCAATACGGTGATTTCGGCCACCCTTTTTTGTTGCCATGGCTTCTGATATACCCCCTCTGATGGAAACAACTCGCCCACGCCTGACAGCCTTGTCTGAGAGCCGCCCAAGAAACCTGTCCCGAGGTAGGGGCAGCGGCATCTCATCGCAGCCTCCCAGACTAGCCAGTGCTTTGAGCACGCCTCCAACAGGTGCATGTGGTCCATCGCTACCCAATGGCTCAGAATGACTCTATGACCCTCCCTCTCCCTCTCCCTCTTCTCTCTACACTTTCGGCCCTGTGCTTGGCATCCGTAGTCGTGGCCTGAGATTAGAGACATTAGCAGCACCTGCATGCGATGCATCTGCACCTCTTCCACCCGCCTTAGCCCCCTGGCCTACAAATGCACCCCTTTTCTTGTTCCCCGCATTGCTCCCTCCCACTCCCTCGGTGCGCTCACCTGCCGATGCTGACGCCGCCTGCTCCATAGTGCACCCCTTGGGTCTCCCTGCCAGGAGCCATTCCTTGTATTCCCTACCCGAGTGGTCATGCAAGTCCAGCACCACTCCGTCCGGATGATCCTGCCTGAACTCGGAGGGGAAGAATCCGTCCAGCAAATCAGCGAGGAAGGATTGATTCGATCGGAGCTCTGAGGCACTGGGGCCGGTCAAGACCGGCGGGTCTCCTACTGCTACAGTCGCTGCCTTTGCTGGCACGACCGATCGGAACGGGCCTCTCCAGAGCATGAAGCCATCTGAGAATAGTGAGAGCGGTACACGGGGTGCCTCGGCAAGTCGAGCCACGCCTCCCTTGTCTACCACGACACGCTTTGAACCTTCACCTGCACGTCGGTTCAGGGCTTCTACCCGCTACCAAAGAACCAACGCGTCTCTTTTAGGGGTAAAACCGGCGTACCGGCCTGCGTCTGCCTGGCCATCTGAATACGCCTATCCACTGTTGCCGGTACTACCGTCGTCGTCGCCCTAGTTACCCACCCATACTAGGCCATAGTCGGAGAGAAAGGTCTCCATCTCAAATACTTGAGCCCTCAGTCGCTCGTTCTCGTCCCTAACAGCCTCAATCTCCTCCACTATCTCTTTGTGGCTCGAAGTTGCGACGGATCGCTCGGCCACGTCTAATCGAGCGTGCAAGCGAATGCACTCCTTCTCCTTCGTCACCAGTGCATCCCGCAGCTGCCGACGGCTTGTCTCGAGTGTGCGCAAGCGGCTAGTCATCATCGTTAGTAATTCTCTATCGTCTTGCGCCGGTGCTGCTAGGATTTCGGAACGTTCCGGGGCTGTGGCTCTGGTGCTCGTAGGGATCGAAGGCTACATTGGCGTCTCTGCAGGCGCAGCAAGCGATGAAAGCGACCTTGGCACCACTGTGCTAGGCTTAACATCAGCAGGTCTTGTCAATCGCTTCTTGGCCGCACGTTCATGCCTGGACAAGACTGAGTTTGGCACCCGTGCGGACGGCCCTGCGCCGAAAGCTCGCTTGAACATATCGCGTTCAGCCTCAAAAGGGTCACCCGCACTCATTGGATTTACTGAAAATTGATTGTATGCTGTAGTGTATGAGCGAACGGCGATTTCCCTTAGTATGGGCAGGTGGATGCGAGTCTTGCGACCAACGTGCCGAAAGATGCGGCGCCGCGTATCTTCGGCGACGTAGGTTCCGTACTACAAGATTTCATCAGAAATTCAGAATACGCGTTGTGGGGCTTTAGTAACCTATTCCTAGTAATCCGTTCGCATGGCAGCCGTTACAGATCCTAAAGATATACCGTCAAAATCGGTTAGGGAAGAAACTGAGGGAGATGCACTTCACAACTACGCCAAAGATGGGATTAAAGTTACTTCAGTTGACACAATAATGGAACAAGACAAGGAGGATGAGAGTCTAATGAGATACAAGAAAGCGCTGCTAGGAGCAGCTGCCGATGTTACAGGTGTAGACAGCAGCGATGGGGACAGGAGGGCGGTTATTGTGGACGCTCTGATTCTACATCATCCTAAAGAAACCGGCGGCAGAAATGTGTGCATCCCCCTGACAACTGAGGCAGATGTCGAGGCTGCAAAAGCTATGAATCCTGTTGTTAAAGAAGGCGCATTCTACACTTTCGAGGTTCGCTTCCGAATTCATAAAGGTATTGTGTCGGGCTTGCAACTTCAGAACAAGGTATATGGCAGTCTAGGAATGGAACTGGATCGCGATGAAGTTATGCTTGGTTCGTTTGCCCCAAAGGTTCCAGCCAAATGCGATGAGGTGGCAGATATAGATAAGACACCCCTGTCTGCTTCGAGCCACCCTACGCTGCCGGTCCTTGGCCCAGATGGCCTGCCAGTGCCTCGCCCGGACCAGTACGTGATTCGAGGCAGCGAGATCGACCAGTATCCATCAGGTATGATGTCCAGGGGACAGTACTATGCTCGGTGTAAGTTTTAGGATGATGACGGTAACGTGCACCTGCGATTCGAATATAAGTTCAGGATTGCCTCCGAGTGGCCAGTGGTTGCTGACAGTGACGACAAAGAACCGGCGGCGGCAGGACATGTGGTTCCGGTTACGTCGACTGCTGCCACAGGGGGAGGAGGCGAAGGAAGCAGCTCCTAAGGCCTTGATCTGAACCGGATAGGACAAATCCGTGAATTTGCATATCAATTAAGAATCGATGCAGGCTGGCATGATGGTTGGATGACACGCCAACTCCGCCTTTGCCAGGTCCAATCGGTCCTTCCATACCCGCACCTTCGCTTCATCTAGATGATTATTGCAATCGGTCCTGATACTGTACTTCTGAATCTCACAGTAATGCACCCAATTAGGCACATTCGTACCTCTGCTAGCGTCGGACTGCAGCGTATTCACACGCCAGATCCACCTGGACGTCCAGGGCCTTGCCCATGCCCCTGCCCATGTCCCTGCCTAGCCTGATGGTATGGGTTTACTGTGATGCCTTGAGTCGGTTTACTG
>Ga0136560_1001787_pt1 | contig 11037 bp, 13 predicted proteins | sample AntRauMeHopE1497_FD_104925 | JGI IMG/M metagenome (GOLD analysis project Ga0136560, IMG submission 104925) | Saline lake microbial communities from Rauer Islands, Antarctica - Metagenome Hop E1 #497 | ecosystem: Environmental > Aquatic > Non-marine Saline and Alkaline > Saline | place...
ATTACCTAGGTGGTCCATTACCTAGGTGGTCCATTACCTAGGTGGTCCATTACCTAGGTGGTCCATTACCTAGGTGGTCCATTACCTAGGTGGTGGTGCGGCTGAGCTTTCGCCTGCAACTGGCAGTTCCCGCAGGTGGGGGGACGCAACCTGGGTTCACGTGCGACGACGCAAACCGTGTCTCTGTCCACATCATGCAGAGGATTTTCGGGGGAGACATCGATGGAGTGCGCTTGTTCTTCCGGAGGGTGGCAGCAGCAGCGGCAGCGCGGCAACTCTTGGTGACACCTGCAAGTCCTGTTCGTGTCCATGTCCGATCGCTGCAAGGGGATGGTACCATTGGTGGTGCCGTTGAGATCTCCACCGTGGTTCCAGTGGCCTCCGAGGCAGAGGCTGCCAATGCATACATGCGGTCAGCTGCTGAGATGGCCTCTGGAGAGCTGGGTCGCATCATTGCTGGCGATGCACAGCTGGCGACTCGCGTGCTCATCACTGGTGGGTCTGCTGACCTCACACTCGACTCGTCTACCTCTGGTATCGGCACGGCCTAGGAGGTGCTGGGGCAGGAAGCGACGGGGGTAGGCGCTGATGGTGATACAAATACCGAAAGAACAGGAGCGGGCGCAATCGTAGGGATCGTTGTTGGGGTACTGGTAGTGGTTGGAGTCGTCGCAATAGGAGTGCTGTGCTATTTGCAGAGCGCGAAACCAGCCTTGGACATTCACGAAATCCAGGCTGCTTCTCCCAATGGCAAAGTCTCGGACCTCAATGCAGATGGGATGACGGTGGTTGTGGCCGGACCGGGGGCTACAGGAAGGCTCCCTCCAAGCTCAAACGTATCGCGCAGGCAGATTGCTCCCAGTGACTCAGTAACAGAGCCGGGGCTCAGCAGGTGGCCTCATTCGTATGAGTGCTCATCCCGAGCTGCACAGCTTCGCGAGAACTCGGTGCTTTCTATCGACACGAGGATCAATTGATGGCAGCGTTTGACTGATCACGGTAGCACTGGAACGAAAAAGACACACTTATGGTGGCTCTGCAGCTTGCGCAGCTTGCAACAACCTTATGCCGCAATCCGGATCTGATCCAGACGCGGCAGTGCGGCGGCACGGAGCAGCAGCTCAGCTTGATGCCATAGTACGGTGTGCTTCAGACGCAAATCGGATCATCCGCCAACAGACTCAGAACCTTCTTTCGCCATTTTCACCTCTGAATCCATTTCAAAGCAGAAAATTTAGCACCAGGATAAGAAAATTTGTTCGAATTGAGAACCCGTGACCTCACTCGTAGCCTTAACGCAGTATCACCAACTATGAAGCTAGTTGTGGCAGTTGCACTTGCGGCTGCAATGATAGTAGACGCAAAACCCAAGTACAACATGTGAGGCACTCGTTGTGCGTGAGAAGCTATCAGTATTATAAAACGAATTAAATGTTTATCAAGTCGGTGATATAATTGCCTGCATACATCCGCAGACTGTTCTTGATGTCGGATGAAATGGACGGTAGGCTGCTGGACCCTACTAGTCCCATGTGGGGAGCGGTACAGATGCCAAACCTAAAAAAGCTCGCTGCTAAAGGTACTAACTTCGTGCGTAATATATGCAACAACCCGTAGTGTGTTCCATCGCGAACGTCGATGTTTACCGGTCTGCACACTCACGTCCAACGGACCGGCTGGAACAACGGGCAAGGCTTGGCTCACTCTACGCGCAACGGAGCTCTTGACAAGTCGTGCGTCAAGCTCTGGTCCGAGTAGTAGTGCCAGCTGTGGAAAAACCAAAGTCCCGTCAACCTGACTCTAGATCAGGCCCTGGAAGATGCCGGAATGAACGTTCGCCTTCATGGCAAGGTGGACGTTGGCGGCAACATCCTCGAAGTCTATTCCGGCGCCAACTCGAACGGATTCCACTCCGGCCCTGGGCCCGATATTCTTGCACGTGCTGCCGATATCCGGAAGCCCACCAAACCCCTCCCTCAGGACATCACGGACGACAACAAACCCCTTGGACCCTTCCCCAACGACTGGAAGGTCATGGCCAAATCCGTCGATTTCCTAGACAACTACGACCCTACGGACGGCCCCTTCTTCCTTTACTCGTCCATCATCATACCGCACCCACCATTCTTTACAAACCAGACTTGGCTTGACAAAGTAAACGCTACATTTATGGAGCAGGATGAGCTCGGGGTGCCTGTGTGGGACCCCCGCGACTCGATGCACCCGTACGACACGTACATGAGCCAGTCGAAGAACGTGTGGACGGACTTCAACCGATCCACCATTCAGAAAGTGCGAGGGACGTACTTCGCGATGAATGCCATGGCAGACTACATGCATGGGCAGGTGCTCGACGCTCTGGAGCGGAATGGCTTCGGGAACAACACCATCATCATGATGGTCGCCGACCACGGCGAGATGGCGATGAGCGCACGACAGGTCTGGAAGAACTCACACCGAGAGCCCTCTCTACGTGTGCCCATGATGATTGCAGGCCCAGACATCCCCAGAGGACTCATCATTCGGAATGCTACCAGTCTGCTTGATGTGTTCCCCACGCTGCTGGAGTGGGCCGGCGCAGATCCCCCAGAGTGGCTGCAGGGGTACTCCCTCATGGACGTGCTTCGAGAGGCAGGAGTCGCGGGTGAAGAATGGAATGCAATGCATCCTCGCCCTAATCATCAACATCAGCAGCATCATAGCTCGAGTACCGGCAGCATTCATCTAGGTGGCTCAATAGACTCACTCCTACAGCAGCCAGGCCGGAACCCAGGCAGTGGCACGCAAGGCGGTCATCCTCTAACAGCAAGGCACAACGGACCACGGCCACCATATGTCCTCAGCCAGTATTCATCCAATATGGGCAATGACGGTGCCTTCTGTCTCTACTGGCCCCCGTACAAACTCATCGACTTTGGACACACATTCCCATGGTTCAACGAGTCCTCGTATTCCGCTCAGCTCTTCAACGTGGTGGAGGATCCGTGGGAGCACCATGACCTGGCGGCGCAGCAGCCGGCTCAAGTGAAGGTGATGCAGGCAGCTATGGCGACCTTGATAGATACGCAGGCAGAAGATGCGACCCGCAAGGCGACCGATCGATCCCTCTTCGAGACATTCATCGCAGCACCGGCAGGCAGTGACGAGGCACTCCGCGAGAGGATGAGCAAATCGTACAAGGGCTTTGACGACGCTGATTGGGACTAGCTGCAGAGGTGGAGGAACGCTTCCATTGCTCTAGAGCTATGAGACGCTTCCCAAGCCAGGATGAGATACCAAGTTATTCGTGTGATGTGGCTGCCCGCGCCTCTGCTGCGACGTACCATAGTAAAGGATTTCAGCAAGCACTTGAGCACTTGATCTACAGTTGTTGCGCATAATAATGCGCATCTCAAGAACATACCAATAGCATCCAACCTTGCTTCTGAATCACCCGCAATGTCTAACTTGCTTCACTGGCGCCCCTCTGTCTATCAGCACAGACTCATCCGCACCTCCACCGTCATCAGCTGCCGCTTCACTAGCATAGCTCTGACCATGGATGTGGATCGATTCCCTCCTGCGCTTCCTACCTGTCAGTATCATGCTCGTCTCACTGGTCTCACTGGTCTCGGTGCTGCTCAAGAAGTAACTTCTGCGCCCCTCCTAGTGTCGCTTGGGTGTCTCTCGACTAACCCGTGCGGCTTGCGTCCTCCGAGAGATGCGTTTGATGCCTTGAGGTGTGCGTCTGATGCCTTGAGGTGTGCCTATGAAGGGCGCTGCGACCATCCCGTTCGATCGCCGAGAAGGGCTGCCGGGTCCCGTCTAGGCAATTGATAATAGAGATGGTGCCTTTTGGGCACAACTGCAGGCAGTCATTGATCCTGCTGCATTGCTTGGAGACGTTGGACGAATGATGACTGTCGCTGCACATCCATCCGACTCCTCCCTTGTCCCTCCAACCATGGTGACAGCACCTTGTGCAACACCACCCATACTCAGCTTTTCACCTCCCATGCCTGCACCTGCGCCTGCTTTAGCTGCCGCTGTCATTCTCTTTGCCGTGAACCCATCATACTCGGATGGGTCCATCTCACTCACCCTGCCTAACTTCCGCTGATAGTCCTCCCACAACTCCCCCCAGAATGCTAGGAACATGGTACCACTAGGTTGATAGGGGGCATACACTCGTTCAGCCGCAGCGGGTGCCGTCTTGAGTGTCAGAGAGCTCATACCATGGTATTCACGCAGATGCCGCAGTGTCTCGGTATCGACAGGGACAAAGTCGAAATGCCCAAGCAACTGGCAGAGAGCACGCCCAGCATATGGTCCCACCCCTGGCCATTTCATGACAGTGTCTAGGGCAGCCGCTGCAGTGCAATGAGGAGGCGATAGACATGCTTCATCCACGGCTCCTGAAGCGAAGAGCTCCGCCAGCTTACGGATGCGAGGGGCGCGATATCCCACCCCAGCCGTCGCCCTGATCTCCTCTTCAGAGCAGGCCATGACATCCTCCGGTGTAGGAAATGCACCGTCTGCCTGCGGCCGCAGGGAGCAGAGACCTGCGTTCATTCGACGAGTGCCTGACCACGCGATGTTGGTGCATGTGATCGTCTTGACGGCGTCTTCCCACAAAGAAGGAGATCGGAAGAGCCGCCCACGGAAGACATAGCCGCGAGACTCGGGAGGCTGCTCTGCAGCACTTGAGATCGCGGATGCAATGCCAGTTTCAGCGCCCTCTCTACTACTAGTGGCGTTGCTGCTGGTTGTGGCGGAGCTCAACCCAGCACTGGTGCCTTTGCATAATGCTGATCTGACCTTCAAGTACTCTTTGCGCCGCGCATCAGCATTTGCGCAATGTAGTCGTAGAGAGCGACATATTTGTTTCTTGATTTCAGATACTGCACTTTCTGTGTCTCTGCCCAAAGCATGGCATCGCCCATCGAGCACTGCTGATACCTGGATTCGGCCCAACTACTGACTCTACCTAACCTGCACGTGATAGCACAGCGATCGTCCACCTATGCCCACAACTACTGGACGGCTCCAACATTGCGTTGCTCTACTGAAATTGTTAGGAGCGAGCAAAAAGTAGCCGAAAGAGCAAGCTGCATCTACTAGCGACATGTCAGGATCACCGGTATCGATGCTAAATTCGATCGTGGGGCCAGCTCTGCCGCCTCTCATCATAGGTGAAATAAAACTAACGACCAAACAGGATTTTTACACTTCGCAACGCAGGCTACCGAATGAATTACCAGCAGTAAGAGAAAAATAGGAATATTTTTGAGTCCGGACCATCGCTTGCTCAGCATCCGCCTTCTTACGCCTACTACGTACAACTTCGGCAGTATATCAGATATTTGCATTAATATCTGTCATAAACTGTAGCAAACATGGCAGCTTCAGGTGGAAGTGCGACTGTAGGTGCGAAATCCAGCGATAGAGTCGTGAGAATAGATCGAGTTCATCGTTCGAAGGACGTGTAACACTGCAGGCTTGCACTTTTTTACTATGCTCAACGATGGCGTGGGTTGCGTATGTCGCAGAGTACAGAGCTTGTTGCATTGACTTATGGGGCATTCGTTGCCTCAGTGGTGCGAGATGCCGAAGACATTGACGCTGCCAACAAGGAGCTGCATGGGGTGTAAGAATCACTACTGTAGAGTATGGGTTGCAGGTCGCATGCGCGCGAATATCGTGTGCACTACCTTATCGTTTGATGACTCTACGCAGGGGGAAAAGTCTTGGTGCGAGGTTGGCAGATGACTATTTGAGTAGGGGCGACCCCGAAGCTGCCGTGTGTAGATCTTTCAGAGACAGTATCCGAACGATTGCCGAGTCTGCATTTCCCACGTACCTTGGCATTAAGGCGAGCATAGTATTTGACGGCGGGGGAGTCGCAACATCTGGAGCAGGGGCTGTAGCAAGCGGGTAGAAAGCCCCTAAAGCTCGGTGCTAGCTGTGCCTTTCGTCGAACCCACTTGCAGACTTTGTGGAGCTCCCAGCAGGGATGGAATCCCTGGAGTACAATTAGTCTCTGTGTGGTGCTGTAGAGGGGGCGCTGGAGCAAGTAGGCTATGTGGTGTAGAGCTCGCTCAGCAGCGACATCGTGCGAGGAGACGCGTAGACAGTCATCGAGGTGCAACTCAAAGAGGAGCTCAAAGACGCGGCAGGAGACGAGTACAAGGACGAATAAATGATGCAAATAAACGTGATATTATTAAAAATCTAAGTATGGTACAGAGTGGAGTAGATTAGCGCATTGCCCCGGGCCATACAGGTCGCGATCGAATCCCCCCCAGTCCCCAGTCTCTAGCCCCTCGCCCAGCCCTTTTCCCAACGAATTGCGGCATATCCTTCCACACTTCCACACTTTCGCTCATACATACTGAGCGCCAACAAGCGTTCTACATCAGGCCAGCTCTGCTGGATGCACCGGCCCTTTAAGTTTTGACTGCTCGCCCTCTGCGTGGCCTCCACCCAGTTGTCCTTGAACCTCCATGCTGAGAGTGATCGCGGAATTCATGTAATCTTCACCTTCACCATCGCCTTTGTCTTCGCCATAGCCTTCATCTGGGGCTACTAGGGCACGTCGTCTCGCACCATACAATACTTGGGAGGCCGCTCCCCCTTTCCCTCCCTCTCGTGCTCCTTTTCCATTGTCGTCTGCATGATGCCCATGTCCATGTCCAACTTGCCCCGTATGGCTATGTGGAGGAATCGCAACATCCCTACTGTGCAACTACCATGTGGTTCCGATAACATGGCCACGTGCATCAAGAGATCGCAGATTGATCTGATCTTCAGATACGATTCGTGGAGGCACTGCCTCGCCTGCTGCTCCTTGTTGCGCTTCCAGCCCTTCTCTTGGATCGTGGATGCGGTTACTGATAGCGATGGGAAGACGCAGTTTGATCCCAATCGTGGTGCCTTGCTCCAACAGCTGAGACCCTTCCGATGCTTGTGAAGCTGTGCCAATGGATTTGCGGGCTGTCCTTCCAGCCGTAATTGTCCAGGACGAAATCCCTCTGCTGAGTCCAGCTACTGGCACGTTTCGGAGTGCAGCATCGTCGGGCTCTGCGAAGGCATTCGGACCGGCTCTGGGCAACTGCCGTCTGCCTGGGTCACTCCTGGCCGCTACACTGCGTTCAAAGCCTCTCCGGGGAGGAATTCGTTCATGGGGACGATTCTAGTGCTGCTTGGTCACGACTTGGACAGTCCCTCCCATAGCCTCGACCGTTTGAGCGCACAAGGAGAGAGACAGCCCACGAGGGTCTGGCATACTTGTCCACTCAGATTGCTGCATCAATTGCTTCACATCGGTAGATGTAATGCCCTACTTTTCAACGACCGCACTGAGTACGACGTCCAGCACTCCCCAATCGTGCTACCGCTTTTCCACAGTGCCATGTAGCAGAGTGATGTACTCCTCGACAACGTTGGTAGCCTGCTTTTCGTCGTTCGGCCCTCCGCTTGAAGAATCCCAGCTAGAACTTTGGTTGCCGTGGCAGCAAATCTTATTTTTGGGATCAACTGCGGCGGATTCGCGTGTCCGCCGAGATAGCCCGTCATCTGATACTATCGACGCTGCTCCTTCGTCCGTGGCATTCCTTGGCGATGACGTCAATGCGTTCTGGAGCTCACCGTGCGTCATGCGATGCGATACCAGAATACTACTGGCTCCATACAGCTAGTCCAGCCCCGTACATGCAGCTAGCAAGACTTGCGACAGCCTGTGGTGATCTGTGACGGCGATCGAATTCTTGCCATGCTGTGTCGACAGCTTGGTTGCAACCCCACTCCCCAGGTAAGCTCTAGCCATTTGCAAACCTGCCAACAGGTCATCTGAAATATTGCCCTCGCCAATCGATGCCTGAAACTTTCCTTCTTGCACGCTTTGCAAGTCAAGGATGTCTGACGAGAACACCTTGAGGTTTGCTGCTGACCTCCTCAGCATAGCAACAGCAAGTCTACACTCTGTGCTGAGAGTCGCGCTGTTCTCCCCGATGAGCTCGAGACTTGCTAACATAGCATGCAGTGGATTCCGAAGCTCGTGGCACACATATCCCACGGATTGCTTGATGGCTTGAATCCCAATGGTCTTGCGAAGGGATGAAGCTCTCATCTTGTGCCATTCATCATCGTGGCGGACTGCTTGGCATGAGGCATACAGCAGAACAGGAATTAGCAGAAGCGTAGCCCCAGTGAGAGAAAAGAAAGTTATGTACCGGCGCTACTACTCCTTCAGCACAGTGCTATGCGCAGAGAGTAGAATTTCAACAAGGCGCTCCAGCTCATCGACGATCTCATCTGCTAACTGAACTACGGTCTCGACCTGGACAGGAAAGCTGGCAAGGCATGCTCGCCCTTCGGTACTATCCGAGAGGGAAAATACCTGGGACACTCCCTCGCACGAAGCTAGGTTGGTAGTTGTTGCAGCTTCGATCGCGGCGTACATCTGCTACAACTACCGGTCCGTAGAAGTCCAACTGGCCGTTCCAGAACTATCGTCTTGTAGCTAAATACCTCGCCTCCGCTGCAGCACCTGGATCTGACCAAACGCGGCATTCGCTGTAAAAGGGAGATTTTTAATCTATGTAAGGAACAAAAAGTACGCATCCCAGGTTGATGATGCGCCAGTCACGAAGTCCGTGCCGATATCCATTGTCCATTGCAATGGAGCTCTTGCCGCAAGCAAGAGACCAACAGCTTGAATATGAGAGTCAAGCAGCACCGATTGTACGCGAACTGCTCGCAAAATGTCAAATCCATGCTATGCATTTGCTTCGGTTTCGTACACAATCGCTGCGGTAAGAGCCTAGTCAAGACCAACGATTTGCGAGTACGTCCTGAAGCTGCTAGCTGGCGTATCCCATGGAAATACTCTAGACGTAGACTGGGCAGTATCTCGGGAAACGGTCCATTTTTGCAACGCGAACGAAAGAGCTTCTAAAGGCGCCTGCGGCAGGCCTGATGTGTCTTCCGTCATTAAGGCATTGCTGAGCGCTTGTGTAGTAGAGTACGACCGCGCCGCTGCAGCAGAATAGCGCTACGAGCGGACATACCCGGGAGTCTCCAAGATGCTTGACCATTCTACAGAGCCACTGACCGCTCCGTTGAAATCGAATACAGAGGTTAAGTATGATGCAGTCCGTTCCAATGATATTGACAGCTAGTGGCGAACTAGAGCGTCGAATATCTTTCTCTACGACATATTCGCTCGGGATCGCCTGAAACTCTGGATTGCTTCTACGGAGAACAACGAAAGTGGCAATGCCAACAAACACATTGCGAGTGCGGTGTACCGAAAGAGCCTGTTTCTGTAGCTGCAGCTACAAAAGAGGCTTGTGCAGTACCCCATATCAATCGCACACAAATCACAGGGACCGAATCGTCATTGCAAATAGGTTCAATGCATGCAAATCCCTGTTTGCGGCAAATTAACAAGACAGTTTGACCCAGACACTCAGTTTATCTTAACGTTGCCACCCAATTCTTCCGATTATGATGATGATGATAGCTTTAAGTATTTTAGAGCAGAGGTGAGCACGGACCAGCCTTAGTTCCGTTTATCCGCAGTGCGACCCGCGGCGCCTGCTGCTCCAGAGACGTTTGAAAAGCTAAAGGCAACAAGTCCTTACGTGGACGCGACCTGTAGCAATCTAGATAAAGTCTTCCTCGATTGTCGTGGATTCTAGAATTCGTGTCTTGCTTAGATAGTACAGTCAATATGCCGGTTCCTAAGCAAGCTTGGGATTCGTTCGGGAAGGCTGCCCCTCAAGAGTTTCGGATTCCAGTAGTTCCTAGGTGAGTGAAATGTCATGGTTAGTCCAAATCCTAGCAAAAGGACCTTGTAGTTTTCATCGCGCTTACGTGCATCGTTTTTTACATAGCAGGATGGCCCCGGCACCTATTGGAAGTGGTATATCTACTCGGAAGTTGCCGGAGGCACGCTTGGTGGAAGTAAGCACTCTAGACTACTGCAATTCAATGTGTACACTGGAAAATTAGAATATGCCCGATTTTTTTGCGATCCTTTGCCTCCATGTCCCTTTTTTTAGATTGTGAGGTGCTGCTAGCACTACGAAGCTAAGTGTGCAGGACTATACTCTGCAAAAACGCCTGCCGCCAGGTGCTTGTTCGACCTATCAAGGGAAGTACAAGATCTCTGCAGGGTGTTGGTCAGTAGAGAGGACTCAAGGGAGGAAGCTACCGAACGCCTAAGTCGATCGTTGTCAGAATGGCAGTCCCTGTTTGTAGACCCATCCCCAGAGCTACAAGCAGCAGGACTGCCTGCCCGCAATGCAACCCCAGCTGACGCAGCTAACGCGATTCGTTCTGCTGTCACAGCGCGAAAACGGGCTGAGGACAGCGCTAGCGTCTCCTCTGCTGCTCACCGTGAGATCCTGTTATGATTGTGGCACAGTGCAAGCTCGGACCCTCTTCCTCGTTATTGCCGTCCCCCCATCTTCCCCGCCCCCCCCTCTGTCGTGCAGGTGAAGAGGTGGTTGCACTTCGAGCTGCCCTCAGGGATTAGGCAGCAGCGGCCGCAGGTGCAGTTAGGACCCAGGTAGACGCTGCCCGCCGAGCGGCAAGCAGACAGGGAGCAGCTGATGCAAGGATAGCACGCGAGGCAGAGGCGGCCACAGACGCCGCCACCGCTGCTGCTGCCGAAGGTGCCCGACGTGCTTCTGATGAGGAGTGGCAAGGGGTTCTGGCTGAGGAACAGGCCAAGCATCAGGAGGAGCTAGAGGAGGTACGACAAAGGGGTGTGCTCGCTGTGGATGCCGCCCGGCGACAGGCTGCGGCCGCCAGGGAACAGGCCTCAGAGGCATCTGAGCGGGCACGGTCTGAGTCCGGACGGTCGAGAGCCGCTCTCGAGGCCCTGTCAGCAGCTGAGCATGCACTCGTGTAGGCGGGGGATGCTCGGAGACAAGAGGTGGAAGCAATGGCGGCGGACGCGAGAGGGGCCTTGGCATCTGCCGAATAGCGACACCGTGCGAGCGTTGAGGCTTCCAGGCTTGGTCAGTTGGAGGCCCATTCGGACTGGCTCCA